>Ga0181520_10009265_pt1 | contig 13649 bp, 18 predicted proteins | sample PEATcosm2014_Bin_29_FD_132451 | JGI IMG/M metagenome (GOLD analysis project Ga0181520, IMG submission 132451) | Peatland microbial communities from MTU Mesocosm Facility, Houghton, MI, USA - PEATcosm2014_Bin02_30_metaG | ecosystem: Environmental > Terrestrial > Soil > Wetlands > Peat | place... | reverse complement strand
TAAAAAACGCCGTTCCCGACCTCTTTACGTACCTCGATGTCCCGGGTTGTCCCAACACGACCAATGACGTCGAAGGATGGATCAATGCGACCATCGCGGAACGGGTCGCGCGCCACCGCGGCAGGGGACCGCAGGAAAAGAAGGTTCTCGTTTCGACCATCCTCTCGCATCTTATGAGAGAAAAACCCAAACGAAAATCTCCGCCGGAAAAACACACTTAATGCTCCTTAACTCGAAGTTCGTCATAAATGTTGCGAAGATCGCGATCTCGCTTTTTTCTATCGCGTTTTTTGAAAATTTTTCTCTTATGTTTGTCGGAAATCCCCTGGGATTTTCCTTTTTCGTGAATCAATTCATTGCGATCATTTTCATCACCGCAACCTATCTCAGCGCACGAATGCTTGGAGAAGCATTGCCGTAACGGGTGGACATTTCTTTCTCATAAAATAAAGGGCCTCCCGCAGGGCCCCTTAAAAAAACTATTTATGCGTGCATCGGGGGAGCATCCCCTTGGTGCACCTCCTATTCCAGAAGCGGCTGTTTTCATCGCTTCTAAACCTTGTCCCCCCTATAAATAGCCTGAGTTGGCCGATGGAAAAAATTCCATCAAAAAAACTGTTCGATAGAAAATTTAGGATCACCATAACACCCTCTAGTTAGTTAATAGAAGAGTTAAGAACCGCTGTTAAGCATATCCAAAAAGATTTTCCGAGTCAACCGAGCGTGATCGCACAGATATAAAAAGCGCCGTTTTTTGAATTAAGTTCATAATTCATAACGGCGCGTAATATCACAATTTTTTATTTTTTATAACGCACGACCAAAACCTAATTTCCTCGAGGATTGCGGGATAAATGACATCTAGCAAGAAATATAAGACAACCGTGGCTACAATCCCGCCCACAAAAACCTTTATAAGGGTGGCGTTCTCCAGTGCCCACCAAGAAAAGGAGACGAGGAATAAGCCGACGAGCCACGTAAGAACGGTGTAAGCTTCTCTGCTTATGTCATCGGTAAAGTCCCCGAAGAGGGATTTAAGAAAATACGCCGCAGAAAGACAAATGTCCGCCGGACAAATCCGCAGCATGTCTTTCAGATTCCGACGGGGCGTACCATTGATATGCGCCATGACCACTGCCATGATTACGACAATCACGACGGTCAATAAAATACATAATACTAACATAACTACCTCACCTAATATTAATGGATTAAAATATCTGCTTAGGACAGTATCACCCCATGACGCTCAAGTCAACTATCTTGAATGCTCATTTTTATCTTTGATAAGTCTCCATGAATGACCATCGGACCCATCCCTAAAAGTTCGTCTTTGAAAATATTATCCGGAACAGGATTAAATAAGAAAATCTTTTTACCCTTATCGAACGCTCGAAAGATTTCGAGGAACGTTGCCCCGCCGAGATAATTTGGTTGGCCATTCTTTTCGAAATTAAGAACAAGAACGGCGTCGTTAGCTTCAACCTTCTCCGCCTGCAACCGAATCATGGCGGCCTTCCACTGCCGGTGAGCTTCCGGGCCGATCTTCTTCATGTCCTCCTCCTTCATTGGCTCATCGTAACTATTGGGAACCGTTATCTTGTGTCCCATCGCTTCAAGCTCTGCCTTGATGGGCGCCACCCTGCCATAGTTGTATTTGCTGGCACAGATAAATATATTCATATGGTAAATATTAACAGAAAGTTTCTGCCTTTTCGAGAATACTTTCCGTTCTTTTTCTGTTAGGCCCCAATGACCGCACAGAAAAGAAAAGGTCCACGAAAGAGGGTGGACCAATTTTACAAAAGTTTTTGTGCTTCTTCGGAAGTCAGCGGCCAGTATATATAGCACCGCTCGGTTTCCTCCGGCTCGCAACAGCCACATTCCATATCATCTTCCCACGCAAAGAACTTTCCCTCTGGTGTTCTGATGACATGAGGTTCGAGATGATCAGAATTTCGAATGCATTCTGCGAGGTAGCAGTCGCCGCGATGGCCCACGACATCCGATTGTCGTGGCATAATAATCCCGCACGTCATATTGCCTCCTTTTATTTTTCGTTATTACCTAACCGCATTCTATAATTTGATACCACGCCGGTCAAATAATGCTAAGGGTAAAATCACGAACGTTCTGACACCGTCGGATTTGTTACAATAAAAGCATGGTCCAAAAAGGAATCTCTGCGGGCGTGGTTCATGCCCTACCATCAGATTTACGAAGAGCGCTCGTGGCTAACCCGACAGCGCGAACAGCATGGGAGGATATTACGCCTCTTGCGCGCAATGAATGGATATGCTGGACTATCTCCGTCAAAAAACCGGAGACCAGGAAAGAGCATGTCGCACGAGTATGCACGGAACTCGTGGAGGGGATGCGTCGGCCTTGCTGTTGGCCCGGATGCCCTCATCGTTGAAACACAAAGTTTTATTACACCAAAACCCTCCGCAGTTTTAGCCCCAAAACCATCTAATTTTTCCTGACAGCACGGTATTCCCGCATATACGAAATTTTATCCGACGTGAATTTAACAAAGCTTGCACCATCAAACTCATGAAGTCTTTCTGTAACAGTGCACTGAAAATGCCATTCAAAGAATACCATATCCTCAGTCTCGTCGTATGATGAGATATTCCATTTATTGACCTTGCTCCTCTTTTTATTCCAGTCACGAATCCACTGGTATATTTCTTCCCTTCCCCGATATGTGGAATTATCCGATTCAACAATGACACAGTCCGAAGAGAGATGTCTCATAATTTTTTCCTCATCACCCTCTCTCCATCCGTTAACATATTCTTCTACGAGTTTCCTTTTTTTCATACACTTAATCATAACAAAAAAACAACTCAATTCCTGGGCTAATCAATGGCCTCAGTGACATCCTCCCCGGGTTCCGCTCTGCTCCATCCGGGGCTTCCTTTGAACTACGTCTGACGCAACATGCCTCCGCTTCGCTCCGGGATTGATTCATCCCCGGGCTCGGGCGTGAGATAACCACAGTATACCCGTTTTCAATGGCCCTCGCCCGGGGTTTCCTCTAATAGAAAAACAAAAAGCCCATCGTTGGGCTTTTTGCGAATCCGAACACGGACCGGATCTGACCTGGTAATCAGAATCCGCGGAGTTCGACCTCCGTACGTCCACCGCTCAAAAATCTGTCATTCCCGCTTTCGCGGGAATGACAGAAATAATGATACAATCCTTGAAAGGCCGATACCCTTCATTAACCTCATTATAAAAACATGATAAGAGGAAACTTTATTGGTGCGGCGATTGTTGCCATAATCTACACGGTATACATCTTAGTGAAACCACTTGCAAACAACACGCAGGAAGCAATCGTGTTGGTAATTCTCAATGCTTTGACTATCGTATTGCTATCTTTCGCGTTCAAAGGATAGAGAATAATAACCACGCAGTCCGAGTTTTATCTCGGGAATGAACGTATAAACCTCTCTGGGCGCACTTCGTCGAAAAACAAAAGACCCATCGCTGGGTCTTTTGCAGAGTTCGAACACGATGCTACCCTGACCTGGTAATACAAGTATTGTAGCAAACCCGATCTTCCGGTCAAGTTTCTTTTAATCAAAATTTAATCTGTGCCCAGTACGATTATTTATGCGGTGGGCGTAGCACGGTGCCGGCCCTGACCTGGTAATCAGGGTCCGCGGGGGTCGAATCCTACAAGGATAAATCAATAAAGATGGATTCGACCGCCGGAGCAAGAATTTTCTGCTGAAAATTCTTGTGAGGCGGTGCCCAGCGCGGATATGAGCGACGGCGAGCATCCGACGCGCGGGCAACTCCCCCAGTCTCCACCGTCCGTGGATCATCCCCGTAATAGTCTCTGCGAGCTTTGCACTACCGCTCTCAGCCTGGTGTCCCACTTTGCAGCCGGATCATTGTCGCCTTCTGGCACACGGTGAACAGCTCCATTTCTGAAGCTACTCGCCACAATGCACTAGAGAGACGGTGTTCAAACGATTTCATGATCTGATACAATCTAACTAAGATAATATAACGACTCAACACTTTCACCTTCCCCCGCATTTGCGAGGCTTTTCTCATATTCTGTCTGCGGCGCTCGTCTAGCGCTCGCGCTAAGCGCGGCTACCGAAACGCTTACCGTTTCGCCCACTGGGGGCGTACATCGATGCGTTTTGACGCGCCAAAGCGATAAGTTTCACCCAAAACCCCCGATCCCATCCCCGCTTCACCTCCCCTGCCCCTCCTCGGCAATCTTAAGAATCGTTCTTTTGAACTTCTCTGCATTTCCGTGTTTTAGCATACCGACATACGACGCGACGCGCTGCTCTTTGGGATCGGCGGTTGCGCGACTTAGCGCCCGCCGCTTCGTGGTGGTCCGCAACACCCGGTGGTCGGGAAAATGCACCCAACCGAGAACATCGACGCCGGATGCCAATGTTTCGATAGATACCTTTTTCGGATGGAGCTCGAGCTTCAGCCGGTTCGCGAGAAAATTGCGGATTTCCGGCAGGATAATATCCAACCAGTCCCGATTCGCGGAAAGTATCACGAAGTCATCAGCGTAACGGAGGTAATGTTTCGCCTTCAACGTATGTTTTACGAACTGATCGAACTCGTTCATATAGATGTTCACAAAAAGCTGCGAGGTGAGGTTGCCAAGCGGAAGGCCGACTCCCGACGCCGAGGAAAAACTGCCGATCACTTCCTCCAACAGCTTGATAATACGTTGATTTGGAATATATGATTTCAGAATTTCGACGAGGGTCGCATGATCGACGTTCGCAAAGAACTTCCGTATGTCGCCATTGAGCACCCAGCAAGTGCGTGTGTTATTCTTGCTCGCGGCCCGGGCGAACGAGCGAAACCGGTTAATGGCGACGAGTGGCCCCTTCTCCAAGCGGCACGAGAACGAATCGGCGATGAATGTCCGATCGAAGAAAGGATACATCTCGCGATAAATCGCGTGGTGGACGAGCCGGTCGCGCACGCATGCCTTGTGGATGTCGCGCGGTTTCGGGTCGGATATTTTGAACGCTTGATAGCCGCCGTGGCGGTAGGTGCCGTTCATCAAATCGGCCTGCAGTGATAGAATGTTATCCATCAGATACATCTGGAATTCCTGCACATCGCGCTTCCCGCGTTTGCCGGGCAGGAATTCTTTCCATGCTTCCAACAGATTCGATGTCTTCGCGATTTTTTTGAGATTTCCGGCAAATTGTGTTTTCATAAATCGAATGCAACACGTAACCCCCCCCGGAACATCGCACGCCTTCCATCATCCAACACTTGGTGGAGGCATACAAGACCTGGCACGAGTTCCTGCCGCACGTGCAGAAAGATTATCGATATTCGCTCGGCACGAAGATTGACCGCTCGTTGATTGAAACGGCAGAGCTACTGTTCATCGCAAGCTACTTGAGCAAAGAACAGAAACTGCCCTATCTCCGAAAAGCGAATGTGCGGCTCGATCTCGCGAAGTTCTTCTTGGAAATTCTCTGGGATGTGCAGGCGCTCGACAATCAGAAATATATTCTTCTTTCGGAAAAACTCGATAAAATAGGGAATATGCTCGGCGGCTGGATCAAGGGCATACAAAGCAAACCTCCCGCGGGTTAGCGGGAGGCCATACGACAGTTTCGGGAGAAGAACCGGTTCTCGTCGTTCCACTGATTCGAGTTCGTCACCGGGTTCGCATACACGTTCCAGCCGTCGTCGTTCCAGTTCACGTTCACCATCCGGGAAACCGGACTGTCTCGTATCCTCGGCCATCCGCGCCACCGCCCTTCGACTACTCTCAGGGTTGAATCGTATATGGGACATCACAAGTCCTCCAGCCAAAGATACCAATTCTCGTATGTTGCATTGTGATGGGTACTTCGTCCCACGCACTCATGGCAAGCGTACCCGACATGATTCCGGCGAGACGTTTCCCCGAAAGCGCGGCGGGAAAACCGTAGCCGTCCCGCATATATACACGCTTCGAGGAGAAGTATATCACGGCATGGGAAAATAAAAGACCCCCAGCGGCTTCCGCAAGGCGGAAACAACCGAGGGTCAGCGGAACCGAGTGCCCGAGGGCTAACGAGGATTGCGGGAGAAGAACCGGTACTCGTCGTACCACTGATTCGAGTTCGTCACCGGGTTCGCATACACGTACCAGCCGCCGACGCTCCAGAACACGCGCACCATCCGGGAAACGCCGGTATAGTCCAGCATCTCAAAAAGGTTGGCGTATCCGTTCACGAGCAATGGCCCCGCCCCGCTATTCGGACCGTCCGGCTGCCGCTCCATCATGGAAGCCAGCTCGCTGGGGGTCGTCTGTACGACGGCTCCCCCGCCGAGTTCCTTCATGGCCGGAGCGAACGCCGACGGACGGGAGAGAACGTGCCAATAAAGCGTCGTTGCAACGGTTGGCTCTTCGGCCTTGCCGCCGAACCAGGCAGTGAAGTCGGGGTCGACGTATCCAATCCGCACGCGGTTGTTCTTCGTGGTAAAAAAGTTCTTCGGGACGAACCGTGCCGTCCTCGCCGCGACCGCAACCGTGCCGCCGTAAATGAGCAGGGGTTGGGGTTGCGGGACGCATTCCGCTGGAATCCGACCGAATGCTTCCAGAAGCCGTGCCGTCAGAATTTCCTTCGGCTGGCCGTTCCAGAACTGCACCACCGCGGGGTCGATGTCCCTCGGAAAATGCGTCTGGATTCTCTGGGTTAGTTCCAATGTCGCGTTACTCAAGGCCTTATCGTTCATAGCGATCCTTCCTTTTCTGCCAGAGGACTACTATCCGTAGCCATAGCCAGAAAACATCGAAAACTATCGATGCCTTTTGGCTATGGCCGCATGTATCATGTCAATGAACTATAGAACTATTATACAGCATAGTATGCCAATCTGTCAAGCGGATTTGGTATTCTGTACGATCATATCGGACACTCTGCCACAATGAAGGATATGACCCATAATACGCAGGCATTGATCGCTTCCGAACGGGAGCGGTGGCTCAAGCTCCATTTCGAAGGCGGTCTTTCGATGGTCGAACTGGCCAAGCGCTCTGGCTTCGCGCGAAGCACGCTGTATCTCTGGAAAGAGGCATATGAAAAAGAAGGGCTTGCCGGGCTCACGGAGAAATCGCGAGCACATCACGCGCATCCGAAGACGACGGCTCCGGATATGGTCGTACTCATCCGCGAAATCCGTGCCGAGTCACCGATGCCGGGTGCGGAACGGATCGCCATCAGGCTCAAGAAGCGCCACGGCATCGAAATGCAGTGGCGGACCATCCACAAAGTCCTGAAACGAGAAGGGTTGGTGCGAATGAAAAAGCGGGCACGGAAGAATGTGAAACCGATCCCCAAGGCAACGTTTCCCGGCGAGCTCGTGCAGGTCGATACCGTCTATGCGAGGAAATACAACGGGAAATGGCTCTATCAGTTCACCGCAATCGATTGCGCGTCGAGATGGCGATATGCCTGGGTCACGCGGGAGCATTCCAATCGGACGTCAGTCATCTTCCTCGAAAAGCTTCTTCTGAAGGCACCGTTCACGATCCAAGGCATCCAGACGGACAATGGTTCCATCTTTACGAACTACTACACGGGTTACCGGAAGAGCGCGAACCCCTTGGCGCCACGCCTTCATGCGTTCGACCTCGCGTGCAAGAAAAGAGGGATCATCCATTACCTCATCGATCCGGGGAAGCCCGCGCAGAACGGCAAGGTCGAACGATCCCATCGGACCGACCGCGAGGAGTTCTGGAACGACGTGCGGTTCCACACCGTCCCCGAGCTCAAACGAAAACACGCGGCGCATATGCTCCACTACAATACCGAACGAGAACACCTCGCGATCGGCGGAAAAACGCCGACCGAATATCTAACTAACTGTCCGATATGATCTTGCAGAATTCAAATTTTTAACTTTTCGGCATTGCTCACCATATCCAATTTCTGAACACTTATCGTTTCGGTGCATCCCCCTATTCAATTTCTGAACATAAGCAAAACACCCCAGATGTTCTCTGGGGGCGTACATTGGTGCGTTTTGGCGCGCCAAAGCGATAACTTTCATCCAAAGCGATCAATGTACCGCCTACCTTCCAATTTCTGAACTGCTTTTTCCGTTCAGCCCAAGTTTTTCCATCAGCATATACGAATCGGCGAATCTGGCGTAGCCGCGCCACGAGATGCGTACATTTCGCAATGATTTTTCCGTTAGTTTTCCGCCCGTGACCATTGCTTCGTAACGCCGCTCCTTTTTCATGAATCGTTTGATGCTGGATTTCCGCAGATATCGCTTCCCATCCCGAAGGACATATCCCAGAAAATCAATGCCGCGATCTATCGGAAAAATATCCACTTTTTTGGGATGCATGGCGAGTTTCAGCCGGTCGCGCAGGAACGTCTCGATGCGTTCCTTGTCTTCGCGGAGACGCTGCTTGTCCGGTCCGAGGATCAGAAAATCATCCATGTAGCGAAGATAGTATTTCTCATGAAGCTCCCGCTTCACAAAATGGTCAAGTTCGTTCAGATAGATGTTCGCGAAGAGCTGGCTCGTGAGATTGCCAATCGGAATCCCCTTCGGATTGCTTGCAACAATTTTCCGCAAAAGCCACAGAATATCCTCGTCACGTATTTTCCAGCGGAGCATTCCCTGAAGCACTTCGTGGTCTATATTATCAAAATACTTGGAAATATCGCATTTCAGACAATATATTTTTGCTTGCCCGCGGACAACCTGGGTCATGGGTAACGACGGACGGAACGTCTCTCTCTCTCTCTCTGAAGCAATGTTTTTATAGATCGGATGAAATGTTCAAGCCGGAGCACCGCCGCGCGTGTTCCTTTTCCTTTCCGGCAAGCATAAGAATCATAAATAAACCCTTTTTCGAAGATCGGCTCGATCACATTGCAGACGGCGTGGTGCACCACGCGATCGCGAAACGGAGCCGCTTTGATGATACGCTTTTTTGAATCGGTCACGACAAACTCGCGATAGCCGCCGTGCCGGTAGGTCTTATGTGTGAGTTCGGAGCGCAGGGCAAGCAGGTTTTCTTCGAGTTGGTAGCCAAACTTCAAAATGGAACTGCGGTAGCGCTTGCAAACCCGCGCGTCCAGATAAGCGGCATGAAGATTTTCAAAATCAACGATTTGGGAAAATAAGTCGGTCATGGGCGGACAAGAAAATCCTTTGCCCTGCGGGACGGAAAAAGTTCCTGTCCCGCAGGGCGGCCTCGCGCGGGAGCAAAGCTCGCGCGGGATAGCCGAGGATCGTATTTTCCCTTTCTCCCGTGATAGGCGGGATACCGGAGAAGGGACAAAGGCAGTAGCCGTCTTGGCGCAGACCTGCCCCCTAAGCCTCCATAAGATAAACGTCAGGTCTTAAGGGACGCGCATGGCAGAATGCCATGCAGGAATCCGTAGATATCCCGTTCGGGCCAATTGCTTGAATTATCGATTGATACCGGGCACAGCGGAAACCCACATTGTTGTTCGTGTTGCCCGTGTTCCAATTCAGGTTCAACGTGAACGGCCCATCATTCGCGCCATTGTTCCAATTGCCGCTGCGTATGAAGGCAAACCGCTGTGTTGCGCCCTTATCCCCGTCCATAGTGGACGCTTGCAGTATATATCGGTCACGCCGCGCGGGAAAATCTGCCCATCCAGCCGGAGAGCAATTTTCCGATTTCGTTCATTTTCTCTGCGGCAACCCCATATTGTTTCACGTTCATAAAATGCAGATCGGTCGCGAGTCGGATCAATATCCGCAACTCGTCGAGTTCCACGCTCGCCTCGGCGAGCGTCGCGGACTTGTCACGCAAGGCATTCGCGACGATCATCGCATGCAATAGGTCGAGCGTCTTGTTCTCGATCCGCTGCCCCAAAACAAACCGCTGGCTTTTGGGAAACTTGTTTACGGCCGGATGGAGCCAGAGCATGAAGTCATACGTCTTTTGGTAAATGATAAGATCATCGAGCATGGCCGCGAAGAAATTTAAGAAAGTGCGAATTAGATAATCAGATTCCAGATATCTACGTGACGGCTACCGGGCACCGCGGAAACCCACAGTGCTGTTCGTGTAGCCCGTGTACCAAAGCAGGTACAACGTGAACGGCCCACCACCCGCGCCACCGGTCCAATTGCCGCCGCGTATGAAGGCATTGGTGCCTCCTCCAATACCACCCGGCCCCCACGCATAGAGTTGCCCCATGCCCTGGGAAGAGGTCCATCCGTTCGGCGGGGAGACCTGGGACGCCGTGAGAGCGGTCGTGGGATCGCTCGTCCATGCGGTCGAGCTCGCAAACTCGCACCATACCCACGAGCCAGTGGTGCAGGTGGGAGAAAACATGGTGTTCTGGTTGTCGCCCTGGTTCATGTCGCTGCGCTGAACCTCCTCCCACACATTGCCCGCCAGGTCCCAGATGACCTGGCCGTTCGAGAGGGTCAAGGTGCGAAGATGGTGGAAGTCGCTGTAATAGGTGGATGTGCTGCCGCTGAGGTAGCCCTCGGGATTGCCGCCCGCCGGTTCGGCGTAGGAAGCATTGGAATTGCCGCTCGGCATGTATTGTGAGGCGCCTCCGACGGTTCCCCCGTTCCAGTTCACTCCTTGGTTCGCGGCGTTCATGGCAATCGTCATGTATTCGTCGTTCGTGAGAAGATGGGCGCCGATAGCGTTGCAATATGCTTTTGCGGTAGGCTGTTCCGCGATGTCCGCGATTGGGTAGCCGCCCGGGAGGGAGGCGACGGAACGGGAACCCGTGCAAGCAATGCCGCCCGTGCCGCTATTCGCGTAAACCTGATAATTCGTTGTGTCTGACGATCCCGTGGTGTCGTTCAGATAATTCCCTTTTCCGTCGGAACAATCGGCATCGTACTGCATGACGGCGAAGTTGTGGGTGCCAAAGGTAGAGTTTCCGGGAACACTGACCCAGCCTGAGCTCGGAAAACCGCCCAGGAGATTCTGGGTGGTGCCGGAGCTGAATGAAGCGAACTGGGAAGCGTACTGGGTCGATTCGGGGGCGGCCGCCATCTTCCAGTTCGTGCCGTCAGTCGTGTATTCATAGTACTCGCCCGTGGAGGAAACGTTTGTCGGGTCAATGGGAAGCTGGCCGAGAGGGCTACCGGTCGTGATGGAGGCGAGGTTCACCGGAATCCAGCCTGTGCCGTCGGTTCTGCGGAAATAATTGGGTCCCGCGCAGTGGTAGGTGCCGCCCGCAGGGAAACCGAGGTTGGAACAATCTGAACCTGCTGCGGTCGAGGCCGCGGGATCGGGGATGGAAATATATATCACGCTTGAGGTGCCGAGACCAATCAAACCTCCCGACACAGCCCGGTCCTGGGTATACACGTTCATGGCCGACTGGAAAACCGAGAGGTCCGAGAGGCGGTTGCTATCCCTGCCCCGGCGGAGCATTTCCGCGGGATTCAAGGTCAGAACGACGACAACCGAAAGGATGGCGATGATGGCGATCACGACCAAAAGTTCGATAAGGGTGAATCCCGTCCTCGCTCTCTGCTTGTCGCTTTTCATAATGCTCTGAAAAATGGACAACCTTGTCTATTGAAAATAGTATACCATCTTGAACATAGGATGCAAAATCGCTCTTGACCTTCCGCAGAGGAGAGCAACGATGTATTTTTCGATCTCCTGCCGCTCCTCCAGAAGCTGCTGCTGGGTAAGCCGTGCCATGATTTTTATTTCACAATAAATCCCGCGTGCACGAAAGCACGATAAACAACAGCGCCTTTATGGAAAATCTCTTCTTGTCCTGAAAGGTGTTCAAAGCCCCCATCGGAATTGAACGCATAACTCCAATCTCCGTCGCTAAATGACTGTGGTCCTCTCACAGGGATGTCACTGCCTACTTGCATCAACGCCTTTCGTAGGAAAACATAGATGTCTCCTTCGTTCATGTTCGGATCGATGATGAACCCGTAGTAGTTCATGCCCCACACCGGCTCCCCATCCTTATAGACGATCTCTTCGCCGATGAAATTCCTGCCGCCGAAGTAGGTGTCGTGGTAGGTAAGATTGCCTTTCTCGTAGTGATAATCTTCGGACTTTGGACGCGTTGATGGGACTTTCTTCGCCTTGGCATTCGCATAGCCGTGCTTGTTAGCCTCGTCGAGGAATCGGATCAGGCGGGGCGGATGGATGGGATACCTCATGAACGTGATTTACGCGGCACTTTGTAAGTTATTTTTCCTTTGCCCGTGCGTCTCTGAAGGAGTCGTCGAAGATTTCGTAATAGTCGGCATAAATGTATTTCTGCCTATATTCGGCATCGCCAAGCGACTCGAGGATTTTTAAATCTTTGAGCCGTTCGATGACGTTATACGCCCCCTGCGGCGTGAAACCCGTCCACTTCATTATTTCCGCAATGCCGACAATCGGCTGACCGAACAATTTGCGGATTATTTCCAAGGTCGATTCGGCGGATTTCTTACCCAGCTTTTGCATTTTGGCAAAGTCCCTATCACGCAGAGCGGTGATTTTTGTACACACTTCTATAGAAGCATCGGCGATCTCAGCCACCCCTTCCAGAAAAAACTCGAGCCACGCGTCAATTTGGGCATTTTCGTCGTGATAGTTCTGCAACTTTTGATAATATAATTTTTGATATTTCTTGAAATAGCTGGATAGGTATAAGACCGGCAATTCCAGAATCTTGGCATGGTGAATATACATCGCAATCAACATTCGTCCCGTTCGCCCATTGCCATCGGTAAATGGATGAATTGTTTCAAATTGCGCGTGAATCAGCCCTGCTTTTACCAAGGAGGGGTATTCATCCTTTATATGGATAAACTTTTCCAAGTCATCCAACGCCTTCTGCATGTCGTGCGGGGCGGGAGGCACAAAAGACGCGTCTGCGGGAGTTTTTCCGCCGATCCAATTTTGAGAACGACGGAACTCGCCGGGATACGCATGCTGAGTGGCGTGCGCACCCGTCATCAACCGCTCATGAATTTCTTTTATGAGCCGTAGGGAAATCGGCAGGGTTTTAACTCTTTCGATTCCATAATTTACCGCATCAACATAATGAACGATGTCATCGACATCGGGATGCCGTCGAGATTTTTCTTCCGTAACCGGAGCAGCAACTGCGTCTTGTAAGGTCGCTTTCGTTCCCTCAATCTGGCTCGAATATGCAGCATCCTTTTTGATGAACATCAATAAGAAGAAATCCTTGTCCGGCAGGAGTCTCGTGATGCCGTCTAACTTTCCAACCAGCCGTATCGCCTCTTCGTGCTTCTTATATAACTTCGTGCTAATTTCAAAACCGCCTTTCGGAGGGAAATCGAAAGGCGTGAAGGCGCCGTAGCCTCCTTTTTGCTCGATATATCGGCCTATTTGTATTTGGTTGACATTGTCCATGGTGATATCAACATTATATGCGACTTCGTTGATATCTGCAAGGGGAACGTCAACTTGGTATAAATGCCTCGTTATTGAGTATCTCCCGCTCCAACACCCTCCCATTGAACAAGCTCGTAATCATCATGTCCCAAAATTATTTTTCAACACCTCTATCGGTACCTTTCGAGAAAAAATGAATTGAATAGGTAAACGATCCACGTGTCCGATCGCTACTTCGCAAAAGCCCACAATATAACCGCGAACAGCCCGAGCGTGAAGAAGAAGCCGCCGATGCCAAATGCAC
>Ga0181520_10009263_pt1 | contig 13651 bp, 14 predicted proteins | sample PEATcosm2014_Bin_29_FD_132451 | JGI IMG/M metagenome (GOLD analysis project Ga0181520, IMG submission 132451) | Peatland microbial communities from MTU Mesocosm Facility, Houghton, MI, USA - PEATcosm2014_Bin02_30_metaG | ecosystem: Environmental > Terrestrial > Soil > Wetlands > Peat | place... | reverse complement strand
GGACAGGGCGTGTTGCTACTTGGCGAAGTGCTGGCCGAAGCCGGACTCGATGCGGGTCTGGAGGTTTCGTGGCTGCCCTCCTACGGGCCAGAGATGCGCTCGGGAACTTCGAACTGCCACGTCTGCATCTCGCGCGATCCTATCGACTCGCCGCTCGTCACTGCGCCCAATGTGCTGGTTGCAATGAACGAGCCGTCGCTCAGGAAATTTGCAGCCACGATACAGCCGGGCGGATGGGTCATCTACAACGGCGATTCGTTCCCGGAGGAATTTGCGCGCGCCGATGTGCATGTGCTTGCGCTGCCCTTCACGCGCATTGCCGATGAACTTGGCGATCCGCGCGCGGCCAACATGATCATGCTCGGGGCGCTGCTCGAAATCACGGGCGCATTGCCGCAATCCAGTATTGACACTGCATTGGGTAGCCTTGTGAAAAATCCCCGTTGGATCGAGCTCGACGAGCGCGCCCTTGGAAAGGGAAGGGAACTCTACCGGGAATCGATTCGAGAAGCAGTCGGCGCGGGCCGTTAGCCGAAGCTTTTCGCCTCGTCCACACTTTCCACGATGTGGCCCATCTTCTCGTGCTTGGTGCGCAGGTAGCGTTCGAAGCTTTCCTGCGGTACCACTTCCGCGGAGACGCGCTCGGTGACGGCGATTCCTGCCGACTCCAGTGCTGCAACTTTCTCTGGATTGTTCGTCATCAGACGAACCTGCTTCACGCCGAGTTGTTTCAGGACTTCGGCGGGGAGCTCGTACTCTCGGCAGTCTGCTGCGAAGCCGAGCTCGACGTTCGCTTCCACGGTATCGAGGCCGTGATCCTGCAACTCATAGGCTTTCAGTTTGGCCATTAGGCCAATGCCGCGTCCCTCCTGTTGCTCATAGAGAAGAATGCCGGCGCCTTCTTCGGCGATCCTGCTCAGCGCCAGTTCGAGCTGCAACCTGCAGTCGCAGCGGAGCGAACCGAACACATCGCCCGTCAGACACTGCGAGTGAATCCGCACCACCGGAGGCGCGCCATGAATGTCGCCCATGACCAGGGCGACCAGTCCCTCGGTTTTTTCGCCAGACTTCTCGCCGTGTTCGCAGCACGGGCGCGGCGCAGGTAGCACGCCCTCAAAGCCCATGATGCGGAAGTCTCCCCAACGGGTGGGAAACTCCGCTTCGGCGACCTTCTTCACGCTTTCAAATGCCATACCTCTATTTTACGTTGTGCGGAATTGGGCACCGAGGTTTGAGTCAGAAGGGAGGGGCACTGCGGTCACTATCCGGCTCCGAGCGTGTTGATGCTTCGATACCCGGTTCGCAACACGATACAGTGGAGGGGTGACCGACAGGCTGATTCTGATTACGCTGCTGGTGAAGCTTGGCGTCGTAGCTTCGGTTGCAAGCGTGCTCGCGCGCGCCAGCAGCTTTCGCCGCCTGTTTTTTGCGGAGAATCGCCGGCCCCGTCAAACCCTCGCTCTTCTGGCGTTTTTTCTGGTGCCTCTCACCCTTGGCGTGTGGATTCGCACGACGGTTCCCAATTTTCTGGCCGCCGACATATCATTCGAAACCATCATTCTGCTTGGGCTTTTCCTTGGTCCGGCCTGGGCCGTGCTTGGCGGCGTCGTTTTGTCCGTGCCGGCCCTTCATCACGGAGAATATCTGGCTCTCCCGTTCAATGCTGCACTGGGGTTCCTTGCCGGGCTCCTCGGCCAGTTTGCTGAGCCGGAAGAGATATGGTCTTTCACGCCGTTTATCGATCTTAGCCTTTACCGCTGGGTGCGGCGCATTCTGCGCAGACCGCGCATCGATCGACAGTTTCTCATGTTGTTTTTGATCGTTGCCGCCGAGGCCTGTCGCGACTGGCTGAAGCACGAGTTTCCCCGCCGCCTGTTTGCACTCCTCGCGTCCGAATGGTGGCTACAGGTGCTGGTCTGGTTCTCGGCGCCGATCGTCGTCGGCATTGCCATCAAGGTGTGGAATGCGCTGCGGTTGGAGATCAAGTTCGAGGAACAAAAGCGTCTTCTGCTTGAAGCGCGCCTCGACGCACTGCAACGCCAGATCAATCCGCACTTTCTCTTCAACACCCTCAACTCCATTGCCTCGCTGGTGCGCGTGAAGCCGGAGCTGGCCCGCGAGATGACGGTGAAACTCGCAAATATCTTGCGTGCGCTGCTCAAGGATCACGACACCTATGTTCCCTTCAGCGACGAGCTGCGCTTTACCGATGACTATCTCGACATCGAGGTGGTGCGCTTTGGTGCCGACAAACTCCGCGTCGAAAAGGAAATCGACCCGCGCACGCTGGAAGTGATGGTACCGAGCATTCTCCTGCAGCCTCTGATTGAAAACAGCATCAAGCATGGCCTGGAGCCGCGCATCAACGGCGGCACGGTCACGCTGCGCAGCAAACTTGAAGGTGATCGAGTCCGGATTGAAGTGGCTGACGATGGCGTGGGCATTGGCAACCGGCCGCAATCGGCGCTTCACCGTGAGGGCAACGGCATCGGCATCAAGAATGTGCAGGAGCGGCTGGAAGTGCTCTACGGAAACCAGGCGCGATTCAGCGTAGTCAGCAATCCAGGGCGCGGAACGCTGGTGTCGATTGAGATTCCGACCAGCATTCCCGAGGCGACGTACTGACTCTATTGTTTCGCCGTCAGCGCGAGCACTGCGTAGCCGGTCGCCGCGTCGCTCATGAACTGGCCTACGTTGGATTGGGGATCGCGGTTTTTGTTGAGCGACCAGGCCGACCACGCGCCCGTCGTCTTGTCCTGGTTGGCAAGCAGCCATTCATAGCCGCGCCGCACATACGCATTCGTAATATGGTTCTCTTCGAGAGCCAGGACTACGATGCCCGTGGCGTATCCATCAGATCGCGTCTCAAGCGGTGTCTTGTCACGCCGCTGCCATGTGCCCAGATCCGTCAGGCTCCACCCGCCGTCCTCCCGCTGGCGGCCGTCGATTTCGGCGATGAGTGCTTTGTGTTCGGCGGGTGTGAGCAGGCCAGGGAACTGTGCGGAGGCCCACAGGACCACGATCTTATTGAGCAGCGGTTGCTGGTCGTAGTGGCCGCGCAGATACACGCGCAGCGCGGCGAGATTGCCGACGATCTTCGGGTCGCTGCGATAATTGTCCGGAGCATTCGCGACCACCTCGGCGAACATAGCCGCCCAGTAGTATTCCGACTCCTTCGACTCCCAGGGCGTGTATTCGAAATTCTGCCAGACCCACGCACCCGCGTCGGGGCCTGTCTTCGATTGCAGCGCCCAGGCATTGTCGAATGCCACACGCGTCACATCGCGCAGGCGCCTGCGCGGAGCGTCATAACCGGTCAGGATCACGGCATTCAGCACAGCCTCGGCATTGCGCGACTCAACTTCCTTGCCCGCGCCGTAGACCGCATCGCTGTAAAAGGGAAGCACGTCCTTCCAAATGCGGACGCGCTTCTCGACGCTGGCCACCATGGCTGTCTCCGCAGCCGAGGGGTCTTCGCCGATCTCGGTGTGAAGCACCGGGCGGGCCAGCGCAAACGGAGCCTGGGTGTGACAGGAGATGCAGAAGGTTCCGTGATCTTTTTGCGCGCGATCCCAGCTTTGCCACCACACTTCGCGACTGTCGAGATATCGCGCGGCAGCCTGGCGATCCCAGTCCGTCGCGACCGCGGGCGTGGTTTTGTCCGCAGCCCATGCAGGAGATACCGACAAGAGACTCGCTGTGGCGAAAAGCGCGGCGAGGGTGACCGAGGGCATTGTTGGCCTGATGAGCATGCGCAAAGACCTCCAACGGATGACTGCATTAACTCCGTAAAGCCGTGGAAACGGAAGACTCTCCTTCGAGGATATCGCCGCCCGCTCTTCGAGCGAAGATTTTTCTGCGGTCCAACGTCAATGGCCTGCGCAACCTCTGGCATCTGTCCCTGCGTAGTTAACCCTGCAACTGGGCGTTCAACAGGGGCGCGCGGTATCCTCACAGAATGGTTCGCTTCACTGTGCTGGCGTCTGGATCAAAAGGCAATTGCACAGTTGTGTCGGGCGGACGCACGCGTATTTTGGTGGACGCAGGGTTGAGTTGCCGGGAGCTGTTCCGCCGCATGAAGCTTGCGGGCGAGGACCCTGCCACGCTGAACGCAATCCTCATCACCCATGAACATCAGGATCACATTAACGGACTTGCCGTGACGGCACGCAAGCTTGGCATTCCGGTCTATTTCACTGAAGGCACGCACCGGGCATGGATGCGCTGGCTGACGCCGCGTCGGCAGATGACCTATGCGCAATGGCTCGAACAATGCCGCAAGCAAGCTGCGGCCAGGCAGGCCGAGCGCGAGCCTAATGAAGGAGAGCCGGACGAGGCCGATGTGGTAGCAGAAGATCCGTCGGCAAAAGATCCAGCGATAGAAATGGAAGTCGAGTCGATCACGGGAAATTTCGAAACCGATGCTGCCATTCCGCAAAAAGATCCAACATGGCTTCCTTCGGTCGAATATTTCGAGGCTGGTCAGCCCTTGCAAGTCGGCGATATTGCTGTAAGCCCGTTCACCATTCCCCACGATGCGGTCGATCCGGTGGGATTCGTCTTCCAGGTTGAAGGTGTCCGGATGGCCGTCGCCACCGATCTTGGCTACGTCACCCCGAACGTGAGAATTCAGCTTAAACAACTGGATTTACTGCTCTTGGAGTCGAATCACGACCTGGAAATGCTGCGTGACGGGCCCTATCCGTGGTCGGTCAAGCAGAGAGTGCTGTCTCGCGTGGGCCATCTTTCCAACGAGGCGGCCGCACAATTTCTCGAAGACGAGTATGACGGTCAGGCCGCTTACGTGATCCTCGGGCATCTCTCTGAAAGCAATAATCTTCCTGAATTGGCACGCGTTGCAGCGGAACGCGCACTGAATGGCCGCGCCAGCCTTTTGGCCAATCGGCTGTTGCTGGCTGAGCAACATGCCCCACTCTTACCTGTTTGTTTTTAGCAATTTCGGCTACAATAGGAGCATCGGTGAAAATCGCTCAAGAATCAGGAAAGTCGGCACCCGAATTGCCGGAGCGGTTCCCAAGTTGCGGTGCAAATTGGAGCGCCACCAGCATCAATTTTCCCTGGTGCAGCATCCAAGAAACACGCGCAGTCCTTTGCGATCTAAAGTGCGCTTGATCACAGAAGTTGCACTAACAATCAAGCAAAGTGAGTCTAACAACATGGCAAGAAATCGATGCAATGATCCAGTTGTTGGCGCTATTTTGGCGAGCTGGCGCTATGACATTTCCGGGATCTCCCCGGAGATGCGCAAGGATTACGAACACCATCTTGCGGAGTGCAGCCGTTGTAACGCAAGGCAAAAATTCCATCGCAGCTTGGACGTTTCGCTCTCAGTGCTGACTGCTCTGTCGGTGTTCTTTTCAGTTTTTGCGCTCGCCGTCCTGATGCACATTAAACCGCTGGAACATGTGGCGGTCAATATTCTCGGTCTCGACATGTTTGACATGTACCACATGCTGGTGTCGGCAGCCATTGCAGGTGTTTGTTTCTCGGTGATCGCCTTCGCCCTGGTCATGATGGCCACCCCGGCGCCGACTTATCTCAGCGGCATCGCGACGGAGCGTGCGAGGCTCCTCGAAGATCGTTTGCCTGACGCACTCAAATCCCTGCGCTTGCGGTAAACGTGGGTTTCGTTCTATGAGAAAAGGCCTCCCCTACGGAGGCCTTTTCTGTTGTCGGCGCAGTCATTCCTGTGGCTTGCCGGAATCTATCTAGCGATCGGCACTCGCAAATCTCCGCCAGTCATCTCCTTGGGCAGGCCTTCGGCGAGAATGGCGAGCAGCGTGGGCGAAATGTCGCGCAGTGATCCGTCCGCGCGCAGACGGAAATGGCTTGCTTCCTCGCTGACGTAGATCATCGGTACCGGGTTGGTGGTATGTGCCGTGTGGGGACCGCCAGTGATCGGATCGACCATTAACTCCGCGTTGCCGTGATCGGCGGTGATGAGCCAGCTCCCATTCCGTTCCTTGATGGCTTTGTAAATACGGTCAAGCTGTGCATCCACTGCCTCGCAGGCCTTAATGGTCGGCTCAAGCTTGCCGGAGTGGCCCACCATGTCGGCGTTGGCAAAGTTGGCGACGACCAGATCGAATGCCGTGTCGTTGATGGCCTTCACGATGGTGTCGCCAATGGCTTCGGCCTTCATCTCCGGCGCAAGATCGTAGGTGGCCACCTTGAGCGATGGGATCATGGTGCGCTCTTCGCCGGGGAATGGCGTCTCAATGCCGCCGTTGAAGAAGTAAGTGACGTGCGCGAATTTCTCCGTCTCGGCCACGCGCAAGTTGCGCAGATGATGTGCCGAAAGAACGTTCGCCAGAATATTGTCCATCGATTCCGGCAGAATCACCATCGGCAGCTCGTAGAGCTTGTCGTACTGCGTCATGCAAAGGTAGTGCAGATTCTTTGGAATCTCGCTGCGGGGAATGGCCGTGTCGAGCGACTCCCAACCTTCGAGGTTCCGCCCGCCCTGCTTGTTCAGGCCGCTCTCGCGCGCCAGCACACGCGTGATCTGTCGTGCGCGGTCGGCGCGGAAATTGATGTTGATGCACACGTCCTCGTCGCGGATCTGGCCCACAGGCTTTCCTGCTCCGTCGACAACAACGAAAGGAATGAGAAATTCATCGGTAATGCCGTTGTTGTAGTTTTCCTTGATGCGCGCCACAGGATCGGCGTACGCGCCGCCCTCGGCCTTGCCGGTCACCATCGCGTCAAATGCTTTGCGCTCGCGCTCCCAGCGTTTGTCGCGGTCCATGGCATAGTAGCGGCCATTGATGCTGGCTACTTTGCCGACACCGTATTCGCGCATCTTCTGCTCGAGAGCGGCGATGAAAGCGGCGCCCGAGGTGGGCCCGGTGTCGCGACCGTCCATAAAGGCGTGGACAATGACGCGCTCGAGTCCATATTCCTTCGCGGTGCGCAGCAGTGCGTAGAGATGCTCCTGATGGGAGTGCACGCCGCCGTCCGAGACCAGCCCGAAGAGATGCAACTGCCGTCCGCCTTCGCGGGCACGCAACATCGCCTTCACAATTTCAGGATTCTTGCGAAACTCGCCGGAGGCAATCAGGGCGTCGATGCGCGTGATGTCCATCTGCACGATGCGCCCCGCCCCGATGTTCAGGTGACCCACCTCGCTATTTCCCATCTGCCCGTCTGGGAGGCCGACGAAGTGCTCCGATGCGCGGATCAGCGTGTTGGGAAATTCGCGCAGCAGCTTGTCGTAGGCGGGCTTGCGAGCAAGAGCGATGGCGTTGTTGGCAGTTTCGGCGCGATAGCCCCATCCGTCGAGGATGGTTAGAACGAGAGGATGCTTGGTTGAAGGCACGAAGAGAAGACCTCGATTAGTGCGTGGATTTTCTTCTCAAGGATAAACCGCCGGGATGAGGGTGATTGTGTTGCGTGGCACAACGCGCGATCTTGTCTTCGTTAGCTCAGCAAAAATGCTGTCATCCTGAGCGGAGCGCAGCGAAGTCGAAGGACCTGCGGTTGCACTTCTATCTCCCCTGCAAAGTTGCCCTGCTAAATCCGCCTTGCTAGATGCACTCGTTCAGTTCGGGGAGGCATCCGAATTGGTCGTAGTGCGCTCGTAAAAGTTCCATTTCAATAAATGCGGGAATAACGCCGGCGGTGCGATTGTGCGTTACAAACCAGTGAAAGTTCAATCCGCCGTGGTACCGTTCATCCATCTTCTCGATAAAGAATCTTGGGCGGCGCATCTTCTGCTGTTTTGCAATCAACCGCTTCTTTATTCCTTGTGACCTCCAGATTCCATCTCGATTCATGGTGCCCGCCCTGCCGATGTAAATCGGGCATTCCAAGTCGTCTCCATTGAAAATAAGATAGACTCCGGGATCGTTTGGGACATCGTTTTCCCGCACCGCTGTGTTGATGAATTCCCTGCGAAGGAGTTGGAATTCACCGGAAGCGAAGGCCTCATTCCGTACGCGTTCGATCACATCCTTCAGGCTCATAATGACGTCAACATCCCTTTCTTCGAAATCGTCGATTCAGACTCCGTTGGATTGCGATGGAAAAAAGGCAAAAAGCAACCGCAGGTCCTTCGACTTCGCTGCGCTCCGCTCAGGATGACAGCATTGAGGCAGGGATTGGCTGGGAAAAACGATACAGCTGGAAGATTGCCCGGTCAATCGGTTCGGCGTAGATTCACGGCCATGGACGAGAGGGTTTATTTCACTTACATCGTAGCCAGCAGAAGCCACACCCTCTATATCGGCATGACCGGCAACCTGCTGAAGCGCGTATTCGAGCACAAGCAGAGAACTCACGAAGGATTCTCTGCGAAATACAATTGCAACCGCTTGGTTTGGTTCGAGCGGTTCGCGGGACCGCGAATCGCGATTGCGCGCGAGAAGCAATTGAAGGGATGGGTCCGCGCGAAGAAGATCACGCTGATCGAGGAATCGAACCCCACATGGAATGATCTAAGCGAAGGGTGGTACGTGATCGATCCAACGGTGGGCAAGGGCAGTTGAGTTGCTTGGATTGAGGGAAGCAAGAACAAAAGCAAAAGCAAGAACAACCGCGGGTCCTTCGACTCCGCTGCGCTCCGCTCAGGATGAGAGCGGTATTGGGTGGGGGAAGAGCTTATGAAATGCAAAAGGAGGGGACCGAATCCCCTCCTTTATCTGCTTCGAACCGCGAGACTATTCGTCGTCATAGTTCAAGGCTTCGAGGCCGAGAAAGACCGCGCCCGCGCCCAGCTCTTCTTCAATCCGGAGTAGTTGATTGTACTTGGCGATGCGATCAGTGCGGCTGACCGAGCCGGTCTTGATCTGACCCACGCCGGTAGCGACAGCCAGGTCCGCGATGAACGTGTCTTCCGACTCGCCCGAACGGTGCGACATAACCGACGTGTAGCCGTAGCGGCGGCCCAACTCGATGCAGTCGAGTGTTTCCGTGACGGTTCCAATCTGATTCACCTTGATCAAAATCGAATTGCCTACACCCTCTTCAATGCCGCGCTGCAGGCGCTTCACGTTGGTCACGAAGATGTCGTCGCCGACGAGTTGAATGCGGCTTCCCAGCTTGTCGGTGAGGACCTTCCAGCCTTCCCAGTCGTCCTCTGCCAGTCCGTCTTCGAGCGAAACGATGGGGTACTGCCGAATCCAGTTGTCGTAGAAGTTGACCATTTCTTCGCTTGTCAGCTCGCGCTTGTCGCTCTTCTTGAAGACGTATTTCTTTTTGTCTTTATCGTAGAACTCGCTCGACGCGGGATCGAGCGCGATGGCGATCTGCTCGCCCGGCTTGTAGCCGGCAAGCTCAATCGCTTCGAGGATCAGCTCGATCGCTTCGTCGTTCGACTTAAGCGAAGGAGCAAACCCGCCCTCGTCGCCGACGGCCGTGTTGTAGCCCTTCTTCTTCAACACGCCTTTCAGAGTGTGAAAGGTCTCGGCGGCCCAGCGCAGCGCGTCTGAGAAGCGCTCAGCACCCACGGGCATGATCATGAATTCCTGGAAATCGACGTTCGAGTCGGCGTGCGCGCCGCCGTTGAGCACATTGAGCATCGGCGTCGGTAAAATGCATGCATTGATGCCGCCGAGATAGCGATAGAGGGGAATCTCCAGGGTTTGCGCGACGGCGCGTGTAGCCGCCATGGAGACGGCGAGAATGGCATTCGCGCCGAGCTTGCTCTTGTTCGGGGTCCCGTCGAGAGCAATCATGGTCTGGTCAATCAGGCGCTGATTGGCCGCGTCCATGCCCTCGAGTTCGGGAGCAATCACGGTTTCAACGTTGGCGACGGCCTGCAAAACGCCCTTGCCCAGAAAATGGCTCTTGTCGCCGTCGCGAAGCTCCACGGCCTCATGCTCACCGGTGGAAGCGCCGGAAGGAACAATTGCGCGGCCCATGGCGCCGCTGTCGAGAATCACGTCTGCTTCCACGGTGGGATTGCCGCGCGAGTCAAGTACTTCGCGCGCGCGAATGGCAACAATTTCAGTCATATGAGTCCTCACAATGCGGTGCTGGAGCCGGTCATTCAATTTAGGACGGCGATCTACGGCAAGGAATTCGCCGGCGGCGCTTTGAATCGATTGCAGAAGTCCCTGCGCGCTCAAAGCTCTCCTCCCCGTCCCGTGTCTACTCATTTCCATCGTCAACCCAATCCGCACGTGCGCAATCACCAGCAGCGGCGAGGTCGCAAGAATTCAAGAAGGGATAACAATCCTGGAAATGCTGGAAAAATGCGAAGATGTATCCGTACGGATTCTAGCAAACCGAGTCACAGGGGCCCGTGTGGCAGCCGTCACAGCAGGCGTATTCGGCTTGTCGGCTGCATCTAAATCAGACAGGTGCCTGAATTGATTCGTGCCGCTTCAGGCACATCCTGCCGGGACGACGCGGGGCTGTCGTCGGCTCCTCTGTAGCATGAAATGAAGGTGAAATTTGCGGTTCGTTGCTTGCGCAAAGATCGCCGGAGAACTTTTCTCCGTTTGCAGGGTCTATCAGGATAAGGGAAGTCCTGCTCACGAGAAGGAGATTTGGATGAATCGGCCGATTCTGGTTTTCGCATTCGTCGCCGTCGCCACTGCGAGTCTTTTGGCACAAGAGGCAAGCCAAACCACTCCTTACCAGGGAACCTCCAACCCTCCCCCGGACGACACGATCATTACCGACTCTGGAGACCAGCCGCTGGCCAAGCCGCCCGCCGGCCATCCTCTGAATACGCCGGCCGCGCAGCCCTCCAACGCATCTTCCTCGATGCCAGCGCAACCGTCTTTTTCCGCTGATAACCCGTCGACCGTAGTTACCGGTTCCGACAATGGCATTGTGCCGCCCGCGCCTTCGGCGACCGCGCCGAATCTTGCATCGACTCCTGCGCTTTATGATCCCGACGGCGATATCGTTCATCCGGCTCCGCTCGGGCCCGGCGAAATTCGCGAAGGCACGATGATTCGCGTTCGCCTGCTCAACGATTTGTCGAGCGCCTTTACGGAGCAAGGCCAGACCTTCCGCAGCCGCGTCGCCTCCGATGTTCTTTCCGGCGGCAATGTCGTGATTCCCACAGGCGCAGAAATCTCCGGAAAGGTGGTCGAGGCTTCAACCGGGCGCTTCGGCGGGCACGGCACGCTGATGCTACGGCCGGAGACGGTCACGCTTCCCAACGGCGAGAGCTTCCGGTTGCACGCGATGGTTGCGAGCGCACCGGGTACGCATACGCGTGTTGGCAGCGAAGGCGCGATTGCTCCCGATTCACGCAAGCTGCGCGCGGGCATTGAATACGGCGGCGCTGTGGGCGTAGGCGCAGTGGCGGGTGCTTATCTTGGCGGGCCCGTGGGCGCGCTGGCCGGCAGCCTCGTAGGCGCGGGAATAGTGACGACACATCTGCTGATCAGCCACCCACAGGCGCACCTCGATTCCGGTGACGTGCTGATGCTGACGCTGACCGAGCGCATGCACATGGAGCCGGTCGCCAACAGCGGCAATTAATCGGACAGCAGATTTGCGGATCTTTTGCCCTCGTGGTGCGGCGGAAGCTGCGTGCCTGCGCGCCAAGCCTGCTACACTCCCTCTGGCGTCGCACGAGGGGGCTGCGGTGGTCGATATCGAAACTGTAGCGGTCGTCGGCGCTGGGACCATGGGTTCCGGCATAGCTCACGTCTTTGCACGTTCGGGATTTCAGGTGCTCCTCTGCGATGTGGAACAGCGCTTCCTTGACCGTGCTCTGAACCAGATTCGCACCAACCTCGGCCGCGAGGCTGCCAAAGGCAAGCTAGATGCGGCGGAAATTGAAACGGCGCTTGCGCGGATCACAGCAACCGCGGACTCCGAAGACCTGAGTAAAGCCGAGTTCGCCATCGAGGCTGCCCCGGAACGCTTTGAATTGAAAGCCGAGCTCTTTCGCGCGCTTGATCGCATTCTGCCCGAGAGTGCAATTCTCGCGAGCAATACTTCGTCCATATCCATCACGCGGCTCGGCGCGCTCACAGGGCGCCCGGCGCAGGTCATCGGCATGCACTTCTTTAATCCGGTGCCTTTGATGGCGCTGGTGGAGGTGGTGCGCGGCCTCGCGACCAGCGATTCGACCTATGCCACGGTGCATGAGCTTTCGGTGCTGGTGGGCAAGACCCCTGTCGAGGTGAGCGATGCGCCGGGCTTTGTTTCCAATCGCGTGTTGATGCCGTTGATCAACGAGGCGGCCTTTGCGGTGATGGAAGGCGTGGCGACTCCGGAAGCAATCGATCGGGTGTTCAAACTCGGCATGGCACATCCCATGGGACCGTTGACGCTTGCAGACTTCATCGGGCTCGACGTTTGCGTCGATATTCTGCGTGTGCTGCAGGAGGGCTTTGGCGATCCCAAATATCGCCCCTGCCCGTTGCTGGTGCGCATGGTGGATGCGGGGTGGCTCGGTCGGAAGTCCGGACGTGGGTTTTATTCCTACGATAAGTAATAATTTTGCAGTAAGATGCAAATTCCTTACAAAAAGTAAGGAATCACGCTCTAATCCTTAGAGAGAGAGGCACCTTATGGCCATCGCAGCAGTCACTTCCAAAGGGCAGATCACCATTCCAATTGAGGTGAGAGTGAAACTTGGCATCAAGCCGGGGGACCAGGTGCGCTTCATTGAGAATGAAAAGGGCGAAATTATCCTCAAACCGAAGACGGGCTCGATCATGGACCTCGAAGGAATTGTGCCGTGGAAAGGTAAGCCGGTAACGATTGAAGAAATGAATGAAACGATTGCCAAAGGTTGGTCCGGGCAATTGACGTTTGAGGATTGAACCGCGTTCGATGACCGGCCTCGACACGAACATTCTGGTTCGGTTCTTCGCGAAGGACGATCCCATTCAGGGTGTCGCCGCGAAAGAGTTTTTGCGAACCTTATCGGTCGAGTCGCCCGGTTTCGTTTCCCTCGTTGCCCTTATCGAGCGTGTGTGGGTTCTGCGTAGCAGATATCAACTGCATAAAGCAGACCTCATCCTCTGCGTGGAGCGGCTGCTCGATTTGCCCGAATTGATAGGGGAATGGCAGACCGCAGTGGCACAAGCGCTTACGAGATTCTCAATGGCAAAGACAGATTTCGCAGATTGTCTCATCGAGCGCAGCGGGCATTTGGCGGGGTGCAAGCATACTGTCACATTCGACGTGAATGCCGCGAAGACATCCGGCATGAAACTCCTCTTGCTGCTGAGTTCTTTATGCACCCTTCGCCATCAGTTTGCGAATCGGCTCATTATCCGCATAAACCCGCCACTCCGCGATCAGGCCGTCCTGCACAAACGCGCGTAACGCAATCGGCGTGTGCCAGTGGTTTTCCGGGGTGAGCTTCCCAGTGGACGTGTAGGTGCCCTGCGCGATGCCCAGCAGGATCACGATGGAGCCGTTGGCGAAGGTTTCTTCGATGGCGAGCGTGTAATCGGGCACGATCTTGAAGTAGCCGAGCCAGCCAGCGCGCATCTTTTCGCGCCCCTCGACGACGTTGCCCAGGGAGTCCACAAAGCGATGGCTGGGCGACATAAGAGCGACCATTCCTTCGACATCCTGCCGGTTCAAGGCACGCACGAAGGCATTCGTCACCGATTGGGGCGAGTTCGTGGCTGATTCCATGCGTCACCGCCTTTTCCAGATAGTATGCATGGTGCGTCCCCGCAGGGGAACTGCGTCTTCCCGAACTGCG
>Ga0181520_10009262_pt1 | contig 13651 bp, 7 predicted proteins | sample PEATcosm2014_Bin_29_FD_132451 | JGI IMG/M metagenome (GOLD analysis project Ga0181520, IMG submission 132451) | Peatland microbial communities from MTU Mesocosm Facility, Houghton, MI, USA - PEATcosm2014_Bin02_30_metaG | ecosystem: Environmental > Terrestrial > Soil > Wetlands > Peat | place... | reverse complement strand
TGATTCAAATAAGGACTATGGTAATATGATTTTAGAATAGAATTAAAAAATTTCATTTTTTGCCTTGTAATTAAAACTATGAATTTTCAATTCATAGTGGTTTATTTTTTTTATTTTGCCCCAGCGGGGCTAACTGTTTATAGCTAATATTCATTAAAAGTAACTAAGCTCCAGCGGAGCGACCTAAAAATTATTATTCATACCAATCAAACAAATATTGCTCATTATATTCAATATCAAATTTCTTCAAAATTTCAAGGTATTCTTCTTTAAATGATTTCTTTTTATGATGTTCCCCCTGATTTTTTATATAATTTATCACATCAGTAATTTGCGAATGCGAATAGGTAAAAGAACCGAAACCTTCCTGCCAATAAAACATACCTTTGACCCATCTTTTTTCTTTAATAAACAATGAAGTAGCTGTTTTGATATCCCTGACCAAATCGGAAATACAAATGTTGGGTTTGAATCCAATAAAAATATGTGTATGGTTTGGCATACAATTTATAGCTAATAATTTTTGACCACGATTCTTTACAATACCCGTTATGTATTTATGAAGCTCTTCTTTGTTCTTTTGAGGAATAATGTTTTCCCGTCCCTGAACAGCAAAGACAATTTGAACATACATTTGCGAATAGGTGTTTGCCATATTTACAGGGCGCTCCTACGGAGCTTTAGTTTCATTATTTTACTTTCTTCTATAAACAGTCTGCTGCTACGTAGCAAAAATATTCATTAAACTCTTTATCAATCCGTCAACGGGCTGTTTGTTTTTTTATTAATCACTCAAATTACATTGTCAAAATACAATAAATTCTTTGTTTTGTTAAATATTATTTGTTTCATCCCCATTTTCAATTTCTACTGTTTCTTTAATTGGAAGAATGGGAACTATTTTTGATAAAACAGTAACGATAATAAGTACAAGAATTATAGACGCCAATGTAATAGCTGTTTCTATCAATGTTGGCTTATATATCTTAAAATTTTCAGGAACGTTTTGAATAGGTAAATAAGGATGTTCCATTGTTGGGACAATTATTATTAATCTTTTGAACCACCCGCCAACTAATACAAATAATGCAATGATGAGCATAGGCAAAGGCTTTCTTGCTTTTTTAAATAAGAGAATTATTATTGGCAATATTAATCCGAGTAGTTGTATAGACCAGAACAGCAGAGCATTCTCGCCGGCAAACATATCCGTTAAATGTACCGCATCAAACTTTTTCATTTTGTAACCGGGTACTAAAAATTCATTCAAATTAAAATAGAGATAAACCAGCGAAACCAAAACGAGTAGTTTCCCCATTTTGTCAAAATGCATATCAGTAATGTAATCCTTCAGTTTGTAACTATTTCTGAAAAAATACATAGCAATAATTACTGCTGCACATCCGCAAACAAAAGCGCCTGTAACAAAGTAAGGGCCGAATATAGTGCTGTCCCAGCCTGTTCGAGAAGTGGCTGCAAAAAGCCATGAAGTTACAGTATGAATACCTAATGCAACCGGAATAATTAACACTAATAATATTTTAATTGACTTATTGACTATCTTTTCCTGTTCGGGAGTTCCCTGCCATCCTAAAGATAAAATCTCATAAAGCTTGCGCATCCATTTGGGTGATATATCATGATTTTCGCTGCATATCTTTAAATCAGGAATTAATGGAAAATATAAAAGCAATGCGCTGATCAGAACATAAGTCGTAACAACCGTAACATCCCATACTATGGGAGATTGTACACGTCCGTAGAAGAAAAGATACAGCAACCTGTCAGGTCGCCCCATATCAGAAATGATCACCAAACCTGCAACGGCAGCAAATGCCAATGCTATAATTTCAGCTATGCGTGTTAAAGGTGCAGCCCATTTTATTTTTAATAAACCAAGTACAGCGCTGATCAACATGCCCACAAGGCTTGTAGCAACAAAAAATACAAAATTGGCAATATACATCCCCCAAGACACATAGTCTCTTATTCCGGCAACCCCAAGCCCTTCCCTTAATTGTATAGTGTATGCATACATACAAACAGCAAAAGAAACAAGCAGAAAGGTCATCCATAATTTAAAGCCGGTATTGAAACGTATAGGCTTTAACAAGTCGGCAGTTACTTTATCCAGATTAGAGTTTTCGCTCATATTCAGTTTAAATATTGTTGTCTTTTATAGATTCCTTTGCTTCAGGTTTGTCTTTATCCTGGAAAGGATATGATTTATTCTTTGCAGGCAAATAATAAACACGAGGTTTCGTGCCTAATTCAGCCATAAGCCGGTATCCTGCATTTTCTTCAAGCAACTTGCTAAGTCTTACTGTTTCTTTGGTTGTTCCATTTGTAACTGCATCTTCATTTTCATCGCCAAAATAATAAACTCCGTTAGGGCAGGCAGAAACACAATAAGGCAGCTTACTTTCTCTTAACCTGTCAGCACTCATCAAACACTTAGTAATTGTTCCTTTTTTTTCAGGTAGGTTTAATTCAACATCGTAGATTTTACCTTCATCTTCCTTTTCTTTAAGTGGGCTTGTCCATTGAAACATTCTGGCGCTATATGGGCAGGCGGCTATACAGAAACGGCAACCGATACATCTTTCATTATCTATTAAAACAGGACCATCGGGTCTTTTAAAAGTAGCATCAACAGGGCAAACAGCAACGCATGGAGGGTTGTCGCAATGCTGACAAGGCTTGGGCATATAGTAAGGAGGTGTGTGCTCCGATTCTTCCATTTTAAGCACATTGATATGGCATTGCTCGGGTCTTAAATGATGCGCTCCAATACAGGCGCCCATGCATTTCCGGGCATTCCTGCATTTTGAAAGATCGATCACCCATACCCAGCGTTTGCCTGCAATTCCTTCCCTGCCACGTTTTTGCATTTCTGTAAGATCAGCCGGAACAGATTTGGATAATTTTATGATATCATTTTTATCAACTTCTATAAGCTCATTGTTTGCAGTAAGAACTTTTATCCTGTCGCCTTGCTTTTTCTTTTTCTGATAGGAATAACCTGCAAATATAGCTGAGCCGGCAAGTACAGTTCCCGCCCCAACAATGCTCATTTGCTGAATAAAATCCCTTCTTGATTTCTTTTTAGGCTTTTCTTCCTTATTATCCATTAATAATTATGCTTTATTGAAATTTTCCTAAAAATTGATGAGTAAAGATATAAAATATAAAAATGGAAAAACTACAATAATAAATAATAGTACAATTTTTTGATAAAAATATAGGTAGTAAGTGTCGGCGAGGTTAAGAAAGAATTAAAATTAAATTAAGAAAAGATTAAATACTGGTTATGAATATTTAAAATTATTGCAATATTGTTTTATGCCAGAATCAATTCATGCATACTAATAGCAGAGCGAGTTCAACCTTTGAGTCGTATTGAAAATAAATAATAAGATTTGAACGTTTACAAAGAATTAATGTTCGGTAAGCCCTTTATATTTTTCAGGAGTCAAAAGCTCGTTGATTTCTTCAGGCTTACTTATTTTTATCTTAACTACCCAACCTTCACCATAAGGGTCTTTGTTAATAAGCTCAGGTTTGGATTCAAGTGAAGGGTTAAATTCAATAATCTCACCGCTAACAGGCATGAACATGTCGGAAACAGTTTTGACTGCTTCAATTGTTCCAAATGCTTCTTCTTTTTCAATAACTTCACCAACAGTTTCAACTTCAACAAATACCACATCTCCTAGTTCGTTTTGAGCGAAATCAGTAACTCCAACATAGCCTTCATTGCCTTCCACCCTCAGCCATTCATGATCTTTGGTGTACTTTAAGTTTTCAGGAACTTTCATTTTTAATTTGATTTGATTATCTGGTTTCAAAAATACATTTTTTTTAATTCAAACAATGATAATATGAAGAATTAATATTTTTATTAAAAATAAAGTATAAAATATTATGGCGTAATGAAAATAAAATTTATTGCGACAAAGAGAACTTGAGGCTAATTCCAGCGTTGGTATTGGAGTTGGGGAATTGCGAAGAAACAAACGGGTTGTTAATAATTTTATCAAAAAAAAGCTTGATGGTGAATTTCTGACTTATCATATAATCGGCAGAAGTATTGATAGAAATAATACGCTGTCCCGCTGATATTTCATTAACATCTTGCACTAATTCTCTTAGCACGGTTTTGTTTGTTTTAAACGAAACATCTGACTTAAGGTTAACATCACTCTTCAATTTTTTTGTTTTTCCATTGCCTAATTTTATTGGTAAAATGACATTTTTTATTCTATAACCTAGTCCGACAATATATTCATCGCTGGTAATCTCTGTAAGTTGGTTATTGTCAAAACAAAGAGAAAGATTACGGGTTTTATTGATCTTAAAATCCGAAAGCAGGCTGTTATTCCATACCATGTCTATGCCAATAAGGGGGCTGAATTGTTCGGAAATAGTAACTGCGTCAATCTGATACTGGGATATATAATTATTGCTCAGGGGGTCCCTTGTTTCTGGCCAGCCATCTCCGTTTCCGTCGTCATATAAAAGATTTGTTGCAAATGACCCGACACTATAGGTTGATTTATAAGAATTGCTTAATGTTACGGTTTTAAAGTAATCCTTTATAAAAGGAATCTTTGTAAGTCCATCATAATTAATTTTCCAGTTAGGCATGGGAATATCACTCCATGACAATTTTTCCGAAAATGGACTTAATGATATTGTATTTGGATTTTTATCTTCATATGCTGCAAGAAATGCAGGTAGCATTACATCCTGATCCGTCGGACCATAACCTACGGGAAATAGTTTTTGTGAAGTAGAATCAACAAAAGAATGGCTGCCATTTGCTATCCAGTTTTTATTCTGATTTGCAAGCCTATACGCAATTGTTTGCAGGTATGATTGAAATTTAGCAAAGACAGCATTTGAATTAGTTGTTTTGTTATCCGCAGAAAATGCTGTTTTAAAAGACAGGATAGATATGCTAAAGGCACCTGTTTCCGTTGGGTTATAACTCATATACTTTAAGGAGTCACTATTCCATTTATAATATTCAGAATGGTTATCAGAAAATGTTCTGGTTGCGGACAATTCAATTATTAATTTACTCACAGGCTCAATCGTTGCACGAGCAGTGAAGTTCTGATTGTATTTAGTTTGATATGGTGTATTCATTGAAGAATCGGTTGAAAGAAAAGAAGTATTATTCCCAAAGCGAGGTCTTATATCTTTTTGGTCTCCAAATACAAAGCCCGGCCCTGGATACTTCCCTGTTGGATCCAATCCTAAAAATTCTGGAGTTAACATATATCCGGGAAGAAAAGTTCCATTTCCCTGAGAATATGAACACGAAACATTTTTAAGCATCATCAGAAATTTAAGGACATTATCTTTTATTTCTTTTACAACATCGACTTTGGTTGTATCTGTTTGTGTGCTGTCTGATTTGTTTTTAGAATTTTTATTAATATTATTAGACGTATTTTTATTTGTCTTTTTATCGGGGGGCTTATTATTAGGGCTTGAAGAATTTGTATTGGAAGATTTTTGCTGATTCAACTTCTTTAAATAATCTACTTTATTGTATAAATTAATAAAGTTAAAAGTTCCGTTAAGTTGTTTGTTATTTGTGTTTTCAATAGTATTTCCCAACGCTAATGCTGAAAGCGGGGCACCAGTCCATATATATCCCGCACTATACTTTGCAGATGCTGTGACCCAGTTGAACCAAGGTATTTTATTAATAGGAATGTTATAGTTTACATTTAACGCATGATTGTAATTGGTCATACGGCCAAAATTCTTTATGTTATTCCAAATTGAATCACGCTTTTCATATGTGTCAATACGTCCTTGAGGCTCATCAATAGTAGCGTCAGCATTAGCAACAAAATCAAGATTTAAATTTTTGGTAAGATCAAACTTTAACCCGTAATCTCTTTTCCATGTAAACGTTTTCACAAATGTTGTATCAATAATAATATCTGCGTTGGTCAGGTTTCTTAATTTTTGTTCTGAATATAGCCTGTCCATATCTGTGCGAAATGTCAGGTTTTTTGGCATCAAATAAAAATTAAAATCTTTGATAAGCTTTAGAGGACCATATGATAAAAATTTCACTTTTGAAAGTGGAACATAATTCTTGGGATTATTGTTAAAGTTATAACCTATCCCACCAAAATACTCTTTTGACATGCTTTGTTGAGTGTAAATATCATGATGGTTTTTTTCCTTAAATGAATATGACACATCAAAATTTGAAATATCATAGAAATGTGTTTTGGAAGATGTTTTCGTTTTATTTTTCTTAACATTGATAAAGTTAAGACTTTTCATTGTCGTAACATCTTGGCTGCTAGATTTTGCAGAATCTCTTTGGGCTTTATTTGTATAAGTATTCAAATCATCACGTAAAAAGACATCTGGATTTAACGGATCATATTGAGGATTGCTTATAATTTGTGAATAATCGAAATGCATTGGGATTTTTAATCCGGTTTTTTGAGGAAGAAATTTACCTAATTCAAGACTTGTGGCAAATTCATACTGCATTGTAGTTGCCTTTGAAAGATCATTTATTTTTTGTTCAATACCTCCAAAGCCGGGTGTTACAATTTTCCCGGCAAGCGTTGCACTTCCAAGATCCGCAAGAGTTACATTTGCAGTTGACGTTGCCGCCCATCCACCTTTTTTATTAAAATCAGTTAAACGCAATTCGTCTACCCAGATTACTGCGCATTTTGGAAGCCCGTCATCATTAGGATTTAATGAGGATTTTTTGGGATTTCTTATTCCAATCATAATCACTTCTATGGCGCTGAGTGTTGGCGTACCCATAACAGTAATCTTATGCCCGTGGTCGTATGTGATATATGGCGTGGTAAGAGAAGCGGTCGAACCAGATGTGCGCATCTGCGCATCTCTGGCCATCTTTGCGTTTTCCAACATGCTTAGGGTAATATCAAACATATTCGAATCGGGCCATATCGCACTAACATTAGCCGCTGAAGTACCCCAGGGTGTTGGTGTTAAAGGAATTTCATACTCGTAATAATTTTGGGTAAAGTCGGTTCCTAGTCTAAGGAATATCGTCAAATCTCCTTTGTTTAATGGTTCTGTTGACCCTGCCTGTTCATGAACAAACATGTTAAGGTTGTTATATTGACGCATGTCGAACTGGCATGTTTTATATACTGCACGGGAATCCCCGTCTAAGAGGTTACAAACACTTATTGACATTGATTGCTCGTTCAGTTTCTGAAGATTGGTAGTCTCCAGGTTTACTTCCTGTTGAATTCCAGGAGGCATCACATAAGGAACAGGAGTCATCTTGCCATTTTCAAAAATATTTACTACAGATAAGTCAAAAGAGGTATTGTTAATGTTATTATTTGGAATATACTCTCCGGGAGTAAGGAGCGAATAATCATATTTTCTCCAGTCACCCCTCACAAGATCGAGCGTGGCAAAACGAAGTACGGTGTTTTCTGAAAAATTTTTAAGATACATTCGCATAAAACCTATGGATGTAAAATCCGTTATCCCGCCATAGGCTTTAACGTAACCTTCTATAGGTATTTTAAACTGGTACCAATTTACGGTTGATGTTGACCCATTGGGAAGTGGTCCGCTTGTGGCTGTAAACTTGTCGGTAATAAAATTCTGTCCAACAACCATTTGATTAGGGCGTAATTGTACTTTGTATTCAAAATACATTTCCGATTGGTTTACTGTATTGTCATGGTTTATATCTTCTCCGTCTGGTATTGTTGTAGCCTGAACCGGATAAGATTCAATAGTTGGATCTCCCCCGAGAGGATTTGGTTGCCCGCTCGCTACAGAGTTGCCTTCAAGTCCGTTATATTTTCTATATCTGCCTAGAATACCTGTGCCTGCAGCATCATAATCTGAGCCCCGGAAATAATGATAATCATCAGATGACGGGTCTATTTTTGTTTCTGCAACCAATGGTTGGGTAGGACTACAGATTAAATTTATTTGTTGAAGAAATGGCGAAAAGAAAGTTTGCTCATCAGCATCTCCCAGACCATCAAGTCCAATATCCTGATACTGGCGGGAATTAGCAGTATTGGAAAATGAATTTGTTAATGCCTGTAACGTAGGAACACGCCCCCATATAGTTGTATCAACATCTGTTACTAATGATGTAGTGGGTAAAGCGTTTTCTTCACTGTTTTGCCCGTCTCGGAGAACATCTTCCGAAAGATTGCCAAGGTCGAAATACAAATCACCTCCGTTTACTAGCTGTTGAAAATTTGGGTCGGCAGTACCACCAGCTGAAGTAGGGTTAACAAAAGGATCCATCAACCAGAATTGAATATACTGCACATTGGTAGCAACAAAATCAGTTGTTTCTATACTTCTCATCATACCGCCCCATCTTGTTGCTGGACTTTTTAAAGAACCGTCAGTATTAACACCAGCAGAATATGTAGTAGGCGCAACATCATAATTATATGCGCCCCTTTGTTCCGGATAATACGCTATGTTGAGTACAGGTATAGGTGTGGGCACGCCATCAGGATTTTCTTCATTGGGAAATACTTCCGATTGCAATACTTCTCTCACAAAATTATTTGATTGCATAGCCGCAGTAATATTTGAAGGAGTCAAGTTGTTGCTCACCTGGAACAAAGGGTCAATAGTATACCAGCAAAATCTTGCAACATTGTACCTATATGCCAAACCTGTACCAGATGCTCCTTCAGGGAACATACCACCAGTACCACTTTGTCCTAATGGTGTACTGGCAATGTGCCATGAACCAATATTTTTTAAATCAATCGTAGAAATACTGCCTTCAAAATCATCAATGTAAGCAGTTCCAGATTTGCCAATTGCTCTGGCATGCCCTGGAATCAAATCGGCAAATTCGCCCGAAACACCAACCTTTGAAGGCGCCTTAGTGCTATAAAAAGGAAGTTCATTAAGCATTTTAGTAATGAAAGGGGATTCCTTTTGATAGTTTCCATTAAATCCCCAAATAGTGTTTGAAATAGGCTCATCACCGTAATTCACTTTTTGTGTAATAGGTTTTTCAGTAAGGTTAAGAATGGTTGCACCAAGAGTCAGGTTTTTATTTACTGCTTCATCAAAATGTGTGCCCATTAATGTTTTTGTTTGTATGTTAAAAAGTGAATTGTTTTCCAATGTTATCTGAATTGGGGTCCCTGAATTTAAAATTCCTTCATTAATAATCTTTACCCTTCCTAATGTATAGTCAACCGTATAATCAACATTTTCAGTAAGCAAAATGCCACCGGCAGTAACCTTCACAGAGCCTTGTGGAACATTCATAGCATTCAGCGATATTTCCGATCCACCTGAAGATTGATACATTCCCTGAATAGTATATCTGTCCTGATTAGGAAATTGCTGCGCCTGTGTTTTGGTTGAGGTGTATAATGAATCAAAACAATATTTATTAGCAAGAGTAGTATCATTGAATTTAGCCCGCAAATTACTCCCAAATGGCTCAAGTACAGGAAAATAAATTCGACCATTTGAAGACTGGATTGTACCACCTGAAGTGGCTGCATTATCAAGAAAGTCGAAAACGCCATCAGGTTCCGGAGCCAGTTCTGTGTTTAAATTATCACAATTTAATAATCTTATTAAAGGTAAGCCTTTTACATTATTATTTCCTTCAGTAAAGTAACCCATTGGAACTCCATCCTGTCCGCTTGTATATAGAACATCAAGCCTGAAATTATCTTTATTTATCTGATACCCCCCAATGGAATAAACATTTTTCATCATAAGATTCCATAACGGTATCTTGGTATTTAATTGTGAACTTTTTAAAAGTTTTACAACAAGAGCATTTGGACCAGCGATGCTGGTAGATAAATCCCCCACCTGATATACGGTAGTATCTCCAATTACTGTGTACTGATATGATACCGCCAAAACCTGGTTGGCATTAAGTGTAGAATTTAGCGAGATAAAACCAAGTTTACTGTTGAACGTATATTCGGTCGGCAACAATTTACGGGCAAGGTTAACTATTTCATAATCCTTGCTCGCTGCAAAATTATAACTAGCCAAACTACCAGAAGTTAAATAGGAAGTTACTGTATTAATATTTCTAACAGGAGAGTTAGCAGAGTATGAAGGAATAAGAATGCGATACAGGTTATTTGACCTATTTGAAGGATATTGTGGAGATGGATAAGAAATTGAAGGAGATGAGCGATGAATGCGGCTATTGTAGGGGGCATATTCACCAAGGTCGCTAAATGCAACGATATTTCTGTTATCAGTTGTGGCAGCGCCAATATTGGTTATCCATACTTCAATTTTCGTAATATTTATGTTGGAATTAATTACTGGGAGATTCTTTAAAGCATCATCATATCTGTTGCGAAAATACTGTGCAATGAAAAAATGTTTATTATCTTCGTATTGATCTGCTTTAAAGTTAAAATTGCTTGTTTGTGCGCTTCCCGAAACATTAATAGTTGAAGTTTGGCTCTTTTGCTGAGAAAAAACGCTTGTCACAGTGGTCTTTCCAAATTGAAGTTTTGTTTTAAGTCCAAAAAGGCTTTGGCTTCCTGTAATTAGGGTGCTATTAAGAGGAAGTGTAACATCTCCAGCTTCAATGGATTTTATTATATCATCTTCTTTTCCCTCGTAAGCGAGTTTCATTTTATTTTCAAAATCGAAAGTGGCTTCGGTATTATAACTCATACCTAAGCTGATCTTGTCACCAATTTTCGCAGTGACATTCATTTGTATCTTTTCCTGAAAATTGAAATTAGCTGTTCTTTGCTGCTTTACATTTAGTGACGGATCCTGTCTTCTCATTGCCTGCAAACCAAAAATAAGTTCAGCAGAGCCTTGTGGCCGGATATCAATAGTATTACTGCCAAATATTTGATCAAAAGCTTCTCCACCTATATGAATTTTTGGAATTCCACCTTTCCCTTTTGCAGATGTGCCATTCCTTTCCATCCAGTACTCTCTCATTGATTTGTCAATGTCGTAATTCTGATAATCCTCAAAAGACATGTAATTAGGCGGAGTTATGTTACGTCCCCCAACAGTGTTAGTGAAAATATATGTATTGGTCGCTGGGTCGTAAATGACACTGTCGGAAATATTCGGCGGATTATGAAGATAAAGAGCGCTTGAATCCATGTTCCCATCAAAAGGGTAATTATAGCCACCATTTGGAATGGGGTATATCAGATGGGAGGTGTCATCTTTTATCGTATCATCGGCAATATCTGCAGGAGGTGCGCCTCTTTTAAAAACTTTTGAATGTGAAACAAAAGTAGCACTTGAAGCCCAGACAATAAACAATAAACATAACAGGAATACAACCTGGAAAGTATATTTTACAAATCGAACCAAATCAGGGTATTTAATTAAATAAACTACTTATACTGAATAATATTACAAATGTTTTAGTGCTTGCTTGATCATTTCCTCCACCGCGATGTTAACTCCCTCATTTTTAATCACTTTATCAATAGCTTTCTCTGCCGTGTTTTTGTTAAAGCCAAGCATGATTAACGCACTTAACGCTTCATTTTGAATATTATTGTGTTGGGGAAGTAAAAATTCTTTTGATTGGGAAATCTTACTGATTTTATCCTTAAGGTCAATGATAATTCTTTGCGCAGTTTTTTCTCCAATTCCTTTCACTTTTCGAAAAGTAAAATAATCTCCGTTACAAATAGCAGAAACTATTTCTGAGGTTGAAAGGGATGAAAGAATAAGCCTGGCAGTATTTGAACCAATGCCCGAAACAGAAATCAATTCAAGAAAAATGCTTCGCTCCTCAACATTGGCAAAGCCATACATTACCATGCCAACAGGTGTAGTAGCTTCGGATTTTATTGTAAGATGTGTATGGAGCTTACATTGCTGGTTTATTTCGGGTAACGAAGAATAAGTATTAACAGAAATAAACAACAAGAAACCAACCCCGCCGCAATCAATAACGGCATAGGTTGGTGTCTTTTCAGTAAGTATTCCCTGTATGTATGACAGCATTTGTTATATAAAATTAAAAAATATGAAATTACAATGTTATTCTTTATGTTTTATTGGTATCCACAGTTCTTCTTCTGAATCCGGGTCTTCATTTTTGTATTTTGCTCCTAATATCTCAAAATGAGGTCGGTTATCTAGCAAATAGCCTGAATTTGGCAGCCAGGTTTCAAAGATATATTGAAAAATTTTTTGTCCGGTGCTTGCTGCACCTTTATGCAAGAAGACGGCATATAGTCCACCTTGCAATGTAAATGATTCCATTTCATTTGGAATTGAATCAAAATCTATTACTTCCATGCATGCCCATTTTTCAAATTTTGCATCAGGCATAAAATAATCAAAATACGTTTGGTTATACACCTGCATGGAAAAAAGTTCAGTGCCAATATTGTTATTAATTTCTTTTCGTCCAGGCATAAAACTTTTCCAAAGCTCACCTGTTTTATTGTCAGAAAAAGACATCACCATTCGTTTTCCTATCAGCTTTTTCTCCAGTAATACTTCAATTCGGGGTTCCATCTTAAAGGCTGATAATTTTATTAGCAGAACTTATTAATAGCCTATATTAAAGGTTATTAATAAGTTCTGCAATTAGTTTATGCTTCAAACGATAATGATTATGAAAGTTGTTTTATAGCCCAGTTCAAAGCATCCTGCAACATTTGCTGTTTTGGTGCAGCAATAAAACCGTTATCTGTTAAGCTTTTTGTAAGACTCCTTGAATAATCAATATCTGCTTTTGCTTTTGCAAACGCTTGTTCTCTGGTCATCTGCACCCTTGCAACACCGTCTTTAATGGCTTGCATAGCCACATCGGCAGCTTCTTCAGGGAATACGCTTGCCTCTTCCATATTAGGAACTATGTCTTCAGGATTAATACCTCTTTTTTCGGCATAGTTTGCAAGAGAATGAGCAGCGGCTATTGCCATGTTATCTGTAATTTTTTTAGCTCTTACCATCAATGCGCCTTTTAGAATGCCAGGGAAACCAATTGAATTATTTACCTGGTTCGGAAAATCACCACGACCTGTAGCAACAATAAATGCTCCCGCTTCTCTGGCAGCATAAGGATATATTTCTGGAACCGGATTAGCACAGGCAAACACAATAGATTTCTTTGCCATAGCTTTTACCCATTCAGGTTTAATGGTACAAGGTCCGGGGGTAGAACAGGAAATCAGCACATCAGCGTCTTTTATTGCCTCCTCCATTGTTTTGATTTTGTTGGGGTTTGTTTTTTCGCAAAGTTCCCATTTACGGTAAAATCTTTTGTCAGCCTGTATATCTTTACGGTCAGTATGCAGCGAACCTTTAGTATCGAACATAACTATTTTCTTTGGATCGGCTCCATCTGCAATAATTAATCGGGCAATGGAAGTGACAGAAGCGCCGGCGCCAAAAAACACAATTTTAACTTCGGATGTTTTCTTGCCTGCAAGTTTTAGGGCATTGATAAATCCCGCGAGGGTTACGCATGCTGTTCCCTGTGCATCGTCGTGCCATACTGGGATGTCACATTCTTCACGAAGTACGTCAAGAACCTTATAACAATTTGGCTGGGAAATATCTTCCAGGTTAACAGCGACAAAACTATGCTGGCACATTTTTACGAATTGAATTATTTTATCAGGATCGTTTTCGCCTTTTTCATTCT
>Ga0181520_10009261_pt1 | contig 13652 bp, 10 predicted proteins | sample PEATcosm2014_Bin_29_FD_132451 | JGI IMG/M metagenome (GOLD analysis project Ga0181520, IMG submission 132451) | Peatland microbial communities from MTU Mesocosm Facility, Houghton, MI, USA - PEATcosm2014_Bin02_30_metaG | ecosystem: Environmental > Terrestrial > Soil > Wetlands > Peat | place... | reverse complement strand
GCGGCGCGGCTGCCGTTTCCGCCGGTGGTATTGGGGATCGCGGGCGCTTCCGGGTCGGGAAAAACGACGCTGGCATTCGAGCTGGCGCGTGCTCTGGGCGGGATTCATTTCCCTTTGGACAACTACTATCGCGATCTCTCGCATTTGCCGTTCGAGGAACGGGTGCGCCAGAACTTCGATGACCCCGAGCTGATTGAGAGTTCGCTTTTGGAAGCGCATGTGGCGGCGCTCGCACGTGGCGAAGTGATTGAGCGGCCCGTCTACGATTTTTCATCCTACATTCGAGTCCCGAGGGAAACCGAGGCCGTACGCGCTGGCGCATCGCTGATCGTGGAAGGTTTGTTTGCCCTGTACTATCCGGGACTTTTACCCCTGTACCAAATGCGCGTTTACGTCGATACACCGGACGCGGTTTGTTTTGAGCGGCGGCTCAGACGGGATATCGACCAACGCGGGCGGACCGAGGCGTCCGTGCAGCGGCAGTTTGAGGCGATGGTCCGGCCTTCGAGTCTTCGCTATGTGCGCCCCTCGGCGAAAAACGCCGACCTGATCATCGATGGCGCCGAAGCCCTGGATTGGAAGGTCGAACAGGTACTGGCCGCGATGCGAGAGCGTCAACTGCTGCGCACAGCGGGCTGAACTCCGATCAAAACTGACCATGATCTCGAAAACTGAGTGAACTTAATCACACCTTTGGAGGCCCGAATACGCCTAAGGTGGTACAGCTATTTCGATCCATTCCGAAGTATTCTCGCTCCAAGTGATGGTATTGATTCCTTCACGAAAGATTCACCCTGGAACAACCCTTCGTTGGCACGCGAACGCTATTTTGAGAATAAGTATGAACAGATGGCTAACAGCATCGAAGAGCCAACTCATCGAGTCGTTGCAGGCGGGAATTTCTCCGCAGCGGCTGGCTCTGACTCTTGCGCTCGGATTTGCCGTCGGTTGTTTGCCAGTGATTGGAATCCCCACTGCTTTGTGCGCCATGCTTGCCATTGGTTTGCGCCTAAATTTGCCCGCGATTCAGGCTGCCAATTATTTGGCGATGCCGCTGCAGCTGATGCTGATTTTGCCGTTCGTCCGGATGGGCGGTTGGATGTTTTCATCGGGGCAGCAGTACAGGCTGGCAGCAACGCCAATGCATGCCTCGCTGATTGGAATGCTGAGGGCTTCAGGAAACGTGGCGAGTCACACGCTGGCAGCATGGCTCGTGATTGCAGGGCCGATGGTGCTGCTGATGACTTTGGTTTTGACTCCGGTTTTGCAGCGGGTTCCGGCTCTGGCAAGCGAGCGCGGAGAGTAAGGCGCTGCATTGAGGGTTATTTAACTTAAATTACGTTACATATTTTTAGAGCACCTTAGACACTTAGAGAACGTTAGATACTTTGGGGTCAATAGATAGAGCAAGCTCAGGGGAAGGGCCCACCTTCGGTGCGATCACCATCTCACCGATGGTGGGCAGCAGTTTAAAGAGAACCACCTTTTGAGCCAGCCCAATTCCAGTCAATCCGCATCTCAGTCCAAAACCTCAGCCGGCTTCGACTAGGCCGTAGCGGCGCTGCCAGGCCTCTTTGAGGCGGGCCCAAACACGCGCCCGCTCGGTCTCGGTGCCTTCGGCTTCCCTGCCCTTTTCCGTTGCAGCGTTGGCGAAGCGGTCGGCCTCCTGTTTGGCGAGTTCGAGCAGCTGACGATCCCGCAGCAGATTGGCGACGCGAAAGTCGGGAAGCCCGGCCTGCCGGGTGCCGAAGAATTCGCCGGGACCCCGCATGGCAAGATCGATCTCGGCCAGCTCGAATCCATCCTGCGTACGGACCATGGCATTGAGGCGCTCTTCCGCGAGGGGCGTGACATGATCCCCGGTGATGAGAATGCAGTAGCTCTTTGCGGCGCCGCGGCCGACACGTCCCCTCAGCTGATGTAGCTGCGCGAGGCCGAAGCGTTCGGCGTGCTCTACCACCATGACAGATGCATTGGGGACATCGACGCCCACTTCGATGACGGTAGTAGCGACGAGCACATCGATTTCGCCGCGCTGGAACCGCCGCATGATGACTTCCTTTTCATCCGCGTCGAGGCGGCCATGCAACAAGCCGAGGCGCAATCCGGAGAGCGGGCCAGTTCGGAGTTTCTCGTGCATCTCCACGGCTGACTTCAGGCCCGATTTTGCACCGGGGATGGCTTCCTGGACTGCTCGAGGAAATAGCTCCGGCGGTGCCTTACGGGCGCTCGCTTTTTTGGGCGCGGCAGGAGCTTCGATCGCTGCCTCGGCAGGATCGTGCGAAAAGTCCAGCTCAGGCTGATCGTCGCGGGTCCCTTCAATGACCGGATAGACGATATAAGCTTGCCGACCTTTCGCCACCTGCTTGCGCACAAAGTCCCAAACCTCTCCAGATCGCTCACCCGGAACGCGGCGCGTGACGATGGGTGTGCGACCGGGCGGCAATTCGTCGAGGACGCTGACGTCCAGATCGCCATAAAGCGAGAGCGCGAGGGTGCGCGGGATCGGAGTCGCCGTCATGACGAGTACGTCGGGCTCCGGCTGATTCGGCTTCTTCATCAGCTTGAAGCGCTGCAAAACACCGAAGCGATGCTGCTCGTCGACGACAACCAGGCCGAGCCGGTCAAATTCAACTTTCTCTTCAATCAGCGCATGCGTCCCGATGACCAACTGCGCCTCGCCGCGATTGATCAGGCCCCGATTGGCGCGCTTGCGATCTTCGTCGAGTGAGCCGGTAAGCAGCACGATGCGATAGCGGCGTGAAGAACGCTCAAGCAGCTTGCGAGCGGCAAGAAAATGCTGCGTGGCTAGGATCTCCGTGGGAGCCATGAGCGCAGCCTGATAGCCGTTCTCCATCGCCACTAGCATGGCTTGGAAAGCGACGATCGTCTTGCCGGAGCCAACGTCGCCTTGCAGCAAACGACGCATGGGGCTTGGTTGCCGCATGTCCGCAACGATTTCGCCCAGGGTGCGCTTTTGCGCGGTGGTGGGATGGAACGGCAACACTTCGCGGATGGCCTCGCGGACTTTGTCGGTGGTGGCAAAGCTGACGCCCGTGCGCTCACGCATGCGGCGGCGCTTGAGTTCGAGCCCGAGTTCAAGAAAAAAAAGCTCTTCAAAGATGAGGCGGCGATGGGCCGGCGTGCTGGAGGATTGCAGTTGGGAGGGAGGCGTTCCTTCCGGAGGAAAGTGCACTTCGCGCAAGGCCGTTTCACGGTTGGGCATCGCGAGACGGGTGAGCATGGCCTGGGGCAGGCATTCTGGAACGGTGCCACGCATGGATTCGAGGAGATGAAAGATGACTTTGCGCTGCCAGCGCGAGGCGAGACGGCTGCCCCCCAGCGACTCGTACACAGGCGTGATGCGTCCGACCTCGAGAAGACGCGTTTCCGCGTCGTCGCCCGCATCGGGCAGCAATTCCCACTGCGGCTGGATCATTTTCAGATTGCTTGTGGAGCGGGAAGGTTCAACTTTGCCGTAGACCGCGATGGTCTGGCCGGCGTGGAACTTGCCATCGAGCCAGGTCGCGTGAAACCAGACGCACTTGAGCGCAAGCCGGCCCTGGCCGACCGTTAGCTCGAAAAGCGGCATGCGCTTGGTCCGCATCAAAATGGCGCCGCGGACCTCGGCAATGATGCTGGCGGTTTCGCCCGGCTTCAGCTCGTCGATGCTGCGAGGATTCTGCCGGTCTTCGTAGCGAAACGGCAGATGGTAGAGCAAGTCCTCGGCCGTTTTAATGTTCTTGGCTTCGAGCAATTCGGCGATGTGGGGGCCGACGCCGCGCACGTACATCACCGGAGTATCCAGACCGGGCACACCCTGGATGCTAATGCATTGCGTTGCGGGACGAAGATCGAGCACATGAGAGCAACGTGGAAAACCGGGGCCCAGCGCCTCAAATGGCGGGATAGAATGCGGTCCATGAAGCGGGAAAACGTCGCCGCGCCGAACCAAGCGCCGATCTGAAGGAGGATTCTGTGACGAGCGTTGCAGCCATCATGGCCAGCTTGAAGAGCAAGGGCAGCGAGAAGACCCGCAAGATTTACGCGCGGCATGGCATGGCGCCTGAGCGCGTTTTCGGCGTCAGCGTCGCAGACCTGAAGGTTATCGCAAAATCGATCAAAGGGCAGCAGGACTTGGCCTGCCAACTTTATGCGACCGGCACGATGGACGCGATGTACCTGGCCGGAATGATCGCGGATGGATCGAAGATGACGCGCGCGCAGCTGAATGCGTGGGCCGAAAGCGCCGCCGGGCTGCAGATGATCTCCGAGTACACCGTTCCCTGGGTGGCCGTCGAACATCCGGAAGCGCGGGAGGTTGCGCTTGCATGGATGAAGTCAGGCCGAGAATATATGGCCACTTCGGGCTGGTGCACCTACGCCGGAATCGTCGCACTACGGCCGGACGACAAATTGAATCTTGCCGAAATCGAAGAGCTGCTTGGGAAGATCGCCAAGGAGATCCACAAGGCTCCGAATCGCGTGCGTTACACGATGAACGGATTTGCGATCGCCGTGGGAACCTATGTTAAACCGCTCGTGCCGCAAGCGAAGAAAGTGGCCCGCCAGATCGGCGCGGTTCAAATAGAGATGGGAGACACAGCCTGCAAAGTGCCACTCGCTTTGGCGTCGATCGAAAAAGCCGAAGCTGCGGGCCGAGCCGGGGAGAAGCGCAAGACTATCCGCTGTTAGTTCTTGTCAGATTGGAAGAGGGATCGGGTTACGTCAGCTCTCGGTGAGGGCATTGCGGGCGCTGCGCACTTCGGCGGCAAGAACGGCCAGCAGCTTAATCGAGAGAGCCGGATTGCTGAGCATCAGATCGGAAAAATCTTCGCGGCTGACGAATCCGAGCTCGGCTCCCTTCGATGCCTTACCGGTAAGAGAATACGGCTGATTGCCGATGAACCCAGGCAAGCCGAGTAGCGCACCGGCGCTGACGGGGGTGCTCATGATTGTCTCCCCACTCTGCGAAGTCATGCTCAAGGTGGCCGATCCGGCGCGAAGAACGTAGAGGCCGGAAGGCAAGTCGCCCTGGTTGAAAAGGATGCGATCTTCGTCGCAGACAATCAAGGTGGAACGCTTTTCGAGTGCGTCGAGTAACTCCTTATCGGCAACAAAGGCTGATGGATCAAGTTTCAAGGGAAGAACTCCACGCGCCTCAGAATGGGAAAGCTGGGGCCCAGGTCTCAACGGCGCGTGAGAAATCGTGACATTTCCCAACTGCAATTCTTGTGATGAACGTCACAACGTGGTGTTCAATGATTCAGTAGCGAACGAGATACGGCCTCGGGCGTCATTCCGCGGCGAGCGCTTACTGCCTTGGAGACGACGGCGCCGGAGTGCACGCCGGGGAAACTTCCGTAGTGCCGCTCGTTTTGGCAAACAGGAGGTATTCGCCTTGCCATGCTTTTTCGTGCATCACGATCTTCCAACCGGGTGAGTTTTCAAGCAGGTACGTGATCGGCAGGTCATCCTTCAGGAGAGCGTGGTCGACGCGGTATTTGTCCATGAGCTCATAGGCGTTGAAGGCCATCATGATACTGCGATAGTCCTTCATGACCCCGAGATGTTCAAAGCTGTCAAAACGCGAGTCAATAAAGCTGGACTTGGACTGGAAGGCCATGCGCCCACCCACATAATCCAAGTCAAGCGTTCGCCACGACGGCTCAATCGCCGCAATTTCGTGCACGGGAAACATCATCTCCAACATCTTCTCGAGTGCCGCCCCGCTCGGAAACATGTAGATCATCACGGCCAGTGCGCCGGTAGCCAGGAGGAAATTCATCGCCGGGATGGTTTTGGTATCCGACTCGCTGCTGAAGCTGCGGGCAAGGTCCCTGGCCAACATCGGCGCGGTCAGAACGGCCGCGAGGTAACAAAAACGCACATGCGCGATCGCGGCGTACCAGGCGAGAAAGACGAAGGCCATTTCATAAATCTTCCATTTGCGCCCGCGAATGCAGTTGGCCACCACCATCACGGCAATGGCGACAATGACGCCCTTGCCTTCCATGTTGGATAGATTCAATGGCTGCCACTCGGCGATGGTGGAAACGCTCAGCTTCTGATTCATCATCATGTCCAGCGGGCTCCACATCAAACGCCAGCCATAAGGATTGACGATCAGTGCAGCAACGCAGGCCGCAAAGATGGCGAGAAACCGGTTGCGTTCGGAGGGTGTGAAGGCCTTCTGCTCAAAGACGCCGAGGCTCACCGGAAATAGGCCGCAAGCAATGTACATCGCCAGCAAAACGAGGCCGACGAACCACGTGCCATGGAGGTTGATCCAGAGGCAGAACAGAGGAGGCAGCAGCCAGAGCCAGCCTTTGTTTCCCCGATCGGCGGCTTCGAGGATCGCCAGTTCAGCAGACATGGCGAGGTAGGCGAACTCGATCATCCGCGGACCGGAGTTCACCGTCATCAGCACAAAGGCGATGGCAGCCGACCAAAGGGCGGCATCCGCGCTGCGGCCCACCCAATATCCACGCCAATAGACGAAGAGAATATTGGCCGCCAGGGCAAACCACGTGACGACGTAAATCCCGCGCAAACCGAAGGCCTGGTAGCTGAACCAATAAGCCAATTCCGAAAGCCATTCCCAGTCGATCCAGGGCTGGCCAGCAGCGGTAAACGAATAGGGATCCGTGTGGATGAAGTGGTGCTGCGTCACAAGGATGCGCGCGTTGGCCAGATGCCACCAGATATCGGGATCGACAAGGAGGGTTCGCGCGTAATTCAGAGTGGCCGCGGCAACCATCGGCAGCATAACCAGGATCGCCATATTCATCAAGTGCCGGGAATAGAGGCGAACCCGCGGGGCGGAAGTTTCTTGGGCCGTACCCCCGGCGGCAACGGTGGGCTCGGCTGCAGCGGCGTCCATATGCAATACAGTATCCGCGTGTTTACTGGATTGGTAAGCGTGCGAGACAGAAAACCGGCTTTCGAACCAACGATGGTAACGTGAGCTCACGAACTATCAAGCGAGGGGTGCCTATGGGCAACGAGGATGAGGGAGACGCCTCGTTTCTAACCAGGTTGATGCGAAAGAAGACGGAACGCAGAGGATCGACAAATCCGCGCAATTCTCGTTAAATTTCGGTATTTATGCGAGATAGCTGGGTAGGAGGCACGGCAAGCGATGCAAAATTGCCGATGAGCAAGCGGACAAACGAGCCATGGGCTGGGCTGGAAGGTGATCTCGGCCCTACGATAAAGGCATGCCTGCCGAGAAGCCTCCTCCCTTTCGGCACTGTTACCTCCGTGCCGCCAGGAGACACCGGTGGGGTATTGACCGAACGGTACCAGGCGGCGAAAATCACGATCACGTGGTGCGTTCGAAAAGTTAACGAAAGATGATTAACTCGAACAATTTCCCCGAAGAAGCATCCAGGCAGACTCTTCGATTCCAGAGAGGTTGCAAGAGTCCAGCACGCCATTGGGCGTGCCTTCGAACGACGCCAACCTTGATTTTGGCGCGACTGGGAAATAAGACGGAATACCTATGATCCGGATTGGCCTGCTTTCGGAAGATCGTGCGCTGCAAACCCTTCTTGCGTCCGCCCTCGGGAAAGAGTTCCAGGTGGATTTGGCAACAAGCGAGGCGGACATTGCGCGCTGGATCGATTCGTCGGAACGCGACGTGCTAATCCTCGATCTAAATTCGAACAACGGTCTGATGAAGGAACGAGTCGAGTGCTCGCGGCGGATCATCGCACAGCCGATTCCGGCTGTGGTAATGGCAGACGACGGCCTCCGCTCCACGGCACTCGAGCTTGTGCGGCTGGGAGCCTATGGTTACTGCCGCCGGCCACCTTCAATTCGAGAGCTGAAGGCTATGCTCTGCCGGGCGAGTGAAAATTCCCTGCTCAGGCGCCAGTTGCAGACTGTGCAGCAGCGTGCGGAAACGGCAACCAATTGCGACCGCCTGATTGGCGCCAGCCCCCAGATCCGGCAGGTATATCAACTGGTTCACCGCGTAGCGAACCTGAATGCCTCCGTGCTCGTAACCGGCGAAAGCGGCACCGGCAAAGAGCTGATTGCGCGCGCGATTCACAATCTTGGTTCCCGGTCAGAGAAGCCATTTGTTGCGGTCTCGTGCGGAGCCATTCCGGAGACGCTGATTGAAGCCGAGTTGTTTGGCCACGAAAAGGGTGCGTTTACTGGAACAGTCGGCGCGCGAGAAGGCTATTTTGAACAGGCGCGCGACGGTACGCTTTTTCTGGATGAAATCGGCGATCTAAGCCTCTACACGCAGGTGAAGTTGCTGCGCGTGTTGCAGCAGATGGAATTCAGCCGCTTGGGCAGCAGCCGCTTGATCCCCTTGAAAGCGCGATTGATTTTTGCCACCCACCAGGATCTGGCCAAGCTGGTTGCAGAAGGAAAATTCCGCCAGGATCTTTACTACCGCATCAACGTGATGAAAATCGTTTCGCCGGCGCTATCCGATCATGTGGAGGATATTCCTCAGATCGCTAACCATTATCTGCAACATTATGCGCAGATGTTCCAAAAGCCGATGCAGTCGATTACTGCGGAAGCAATGGCGATGCTGCAAGGCTATTCCTGGCCGGGAAATGTGCGCGAGTTAGAAAACACCATTCAACGGGCCATCATTCTTGCTCCGGGCATGACGATTCGTCCCGAGGATCTTCCCCTGAACCTGCATGCGGACAAGATCATCGACATTAGCGAATACAACCCGGAGTGCTCTTTTGAGCGCCAGCTCCGCGACTATAAAGTAAAGCTTGCTTTCGATGCTGTGCGCGACAACAACGGCAACAAGACGCTCGCGGCCCGCAGCCTGGGCATCTCTCGCGCGTATTTACATCGCCTGATCCGGCTCGCCGAACCGGACGTTCTTTTCGAACCCGAGAACGTTGGCTCGGAATCGGCTTCGGCTTAGAATTTAGCCATTTTGCATCGCCGATTTCGACGCGCGAAAACTCTCATTCCAGTATTGCGGTGGGTGAAAGATCCTGGCCGCTGAGGTAGCTCGGTAGTACACAGTTAGCCTCCCGGATAACTCACGGAATGACTCAGATTGAACTGCTATAGTGCGTACATAATGTCAAGGCGATGGGCGGTACTGGTTGCGCTGTTTGCATTGATGCACGCAGGAGCGGCGATAGCGGTGCAAGACGCAACCGATTCTTCAACACCTCGCTCAACCCCAGACAGCTCCATCCCACAAACGTCTCAGAAAGCCAATCCGACGGCCGACGGCAGCACCGCCGTGAATCCCGCAACCGCCGAGAATTCGAATCCCAACCAGCCGCAGATTATCGTGAACCCACCCGCGCCTGCACCCGTGGAATGGGGGTGGCGCCAACAGGTGACGTGGGGCGCAACCATCGTGCTCGCGGTTCTTGGCTATGTAGGCATCATGCTTGCGCTCCGCACATTGAAAAGTATTGATCGGCACCTGGAGTCCGGCGGCGCAGTCACAAAGGTGGCAATGGACACCGCCAATGCAGCGCTCGCACTGGCCCAGGCGATTGCGAGTTCCGAAAGACCGTGGATCGTGGTAACGATCGAGCCTTTTCTCACCATGGAAAACAGCTTCAAAGTGATGGCCTCGAACCGGGGACGCAGCCCGGCGCGGATCGTCTCTTCGGTCGATCAGGTGAGAATCACGGTGGATGAAACCAATCTGCCCAAGGCGCCGGAGTTCGAGAAGGTGGCGCCCGGAGACGAGCCCGAGCCGATCGTTCTGCTTCCCGGCGAAGCCACGGGAATTTGGGCGCTCAACCGCGAAGATCTCGGAACGATCTGCAAGAGCCCCGAAGTGCTGAAAAAGGTGGAGCGCTGGCAGGAGACTCTCTTTCTCTTCGGCCGGATTCAGTACATGGAGCTCTCCGCCGTGGGCGAGAATCAGATGCACGAAACGTTCTGGTGCTGCCGCTACATCCATGGGGAAAAGAGCAGCGCGCTCGTGATGGCGGGACCTCCGGCATACAACCGGCACAGCTGATCGCGACCGGGTCTGTCCTGGGACCTTCGCGATCGCCCTTGCGTTTTTCAACGCAGCCGATCTATCCAATCCAGCTTTGCTACACTTCTCGCTGACTCTCGCGCCACCGTCTTCCCCAATTTCGAATACATAAAACTGCAGGAGATTGAATGCCCGTTGTCGAACTCGTACGAGTGACCAAGGCTTACGAGAACAAGGTCGCGGTGCGTGATTTGAGCCTGTCGCTTGAGGCGGGTCAGATGTTCGGGCTACTGGGCCCAAACGGCGCCGGCAAAACCAGTTCGATTCGCATGATGATGGGCATCACCCTGCCCGACTCGGGCCAGGTGAATCTTTTTGGAAAACCGTTCGAGCGGAAGAGTCTTGAGCGAGTCGGCTATCTGCCGGAAGAGCGCGGCCTCTACAAGAAAATGAAAGTCCTGGAGCAGCTGGTCTTCTTCGGCGAGTTGCACGGACTCACAGCGGGTGAAGCGCGCAAGCGGGCTGCGGACTGGGCCAAACGACTTGAGATCGATGAAGCGCTCCTTAAGAAGACTGAGGAGCTTTCCAAGGGTATGCAGCAGAAGATCCAGTTCATTGCAGCGCTGCTGCACGATCCGGATCTGATTGTGATGGACGAGCCCTTCAGCGGCCTCGATCCAGTGAACGCCAAACTACTGGAGAAGACCCTCCTCGAGCTGAAAGACCAGGGCAAAGCGATTGTGTTTTCGACCCACCGCATGGACCAGGTGGAGAAGCTGTGCGATTCAATTTGCCTCGTCGACAAAGGCGAAGCGGTACTGGCTGGACGGATGCGGGAGATCAAATCGCGCTACGAACGGAATCATGTGGTTGTTGAGTTTGAGGGAAACGACAAGTTTCTGACCAGCCCGGAAATCGCCGAGGCAAAAAACTTCTCCGGGCATGCGGAGATTCGTCTCAAGCAGCACGGCGACGCGCAGAAACTGCTGCAGGAAGCATCGGCAGGAGCCACGATCTATCGCTTCGAACTGGTCGAGCCATCGCTGGAAGAGATCTTCATCTGGACAGTGGGAGGCAAAGCAGATGCGTAATATTCTGCTGATCGCAAGACGCGAATATCTGGAGCAGGTCCGTGGGCGAGCCTTCCGGATGACGACCATTGGCCTGCCCGCCGTGTTCGCCCTGATCCTTGGCGTGGGCTACCTCTCAAGTCTCGGCTTGGGTGCCAACAGGCACATGGCCGTGGCAGCGCCAGATGCCGTGTTGGCGAATGCAATACGCAATCAACTCGTAGGCGATAAGGAGGCCAAGGCGCGGATCGACGTGTTTGTACAGCCCACCGAGGAGCAACGAGCCGCGCTGGTGACCCAGGTGCACACCGACCAACTCGATGGGCTGCTGTGGGTCGAAACCTCGCCAGGAAGAATTCCTACCGGCACATTCGTCTCGCAATCTTCGGGCGATTTCATCACCGCGGCGCGGCTCAAATCGGCGTTGACGCACGCGGTGTTGGATGAACGGCTGATGGGCGGGGGAATGAAGCAGGGTGACGCGGACACGCTTGTGGACGGCGTGCCGCTCGACACCTGGCAGGTGAAAAAAGATGGCAGCCTGGTGAAGACGAACGCCGAGTCCTCGCTTTGGAAAGGCTATGTGATGGCCCTTCTGCTTTCGATGACCACCATGATTTACGGCATGAACGTGGCGCGCTCGATCATTCAGGAAAAGACCTCGCGCATTTTTGAAGTCATGCTGGCGATTGCAAAGCCCGGCGATATGCTGGCGGGAAAACTGATCGGCGTGGGCGCCGTGGGATTGACGCAGATTGCGATTTGGCTCGCGGCTGGCGCGGTGATTCTGTTCTCGCCGTTAGCGGCTGCCATCATGACAGGCGAATTGGCTGTGCACTTCACGTGGACCGAAGCGGTGTTGTTTCCGGTGTACTTTGTGTTGGGCTACCTGCTCTACAGTTCCCTCTTTGCCGGGCTCGCGGCGACCTGCGAAACCGAGCAGGAACTGCAGATGTACATGCCGCTTGCCGCGGCGCCCACCTGGCTGAGCTTCGCGCTGATCCTGCTGGTCATCAACGACTCGAATTCCTTCTGGTCCGTGGCGGCTTCGCTTTTTCCGCCGACCGCGCCGGTCATCATGTTTTTGCGCATGGCTTCGGAGATCCCGCCCGCATGGCAGCTCGCTTTATCGATCGGGCTGATGGTAGTCAGCATCTGGGGTGTGTTGTGGTTCTCGACCCGGCTCTATCGCGTGGGCATTCTGATGTACGGAAAACGCGCTACATTGCCGGAGCTGATGCGCTGGCTGCGGTACAGCTGAGTGCCATCGCAACGCGAGCTCAACCCGCACCGCTAAAATCGTTAGAGTGACTTCCGAAGCGAGCCCCAAATTCACCGTTGGTCAACGCATTGTGCTGGCCATCGTTCCGCGCATTGTGTGGGCTCTGCTCAGCGTGGTTGGCCGCACGTGGCGCTTCGACGTAATCGGCGAACCGGGCGTCATCCCGGTACGAGAGGGGAAAAAGGCAGGCCCTGAGATCTACTGCTTCTGGCATCAATGCGTTCTTCCCTGCGCATTTTATTTTCGCGGGTCCGGCGCTGTGATCCTGATCAGCAAGAGCTTCGACGGCGAGCTCATTACACGGATTCTCAGGATGTTTGGCTTCGATGCCGTGCGCGGTTCGAGTTCCCGTGGTGCGCGCGAAGGCCTTCTCGGCTTGGCCCACATCATCGAGTCTGGACGGACCGCGATCTTCACCGCGGATGGACCGCGCGGGCCTATTTATCAAACAAAATTGGGGCCGATCAAATTGGCACAGATGACAGGCGCGCCCATCGGGGCATTTCACCTGGAGCCTCGAAGAGCCACAATTCTCAAATCGTGGGATCGCTTCCTGGTTCCCATGCCCTTTACGCGGATCTGTGTGAGCTGGGCAAACTGGACGAAGGTTCCTGCAGATTTGCCAACGGAAGAATTCGAGGCGAAACGAGCCGAATTGAATGCGGCGATCGAGAGGGCGCGCCTCCGCGCGTACTCGCGCATCGGAAAGGTTGTGTCATGAGCCTTCCGGAGAGCGGCCTTCAAAGTAGCCTTCGTGTTGCGGATTTCGATTTCGATCTACCGGAAGAGCTGATCGCGCAGCATCCTCCAGCAGAACGGGGACAAAGCCGCATGCTGGTGATGGACCGAGCCAATGGAAAGCTTCGCGACAGGCGATTCAGCGAATTTCCTGCCCTGCTGCGGCCCGGCGATCTGTTGGTGCTGAACGACAGCCGCGTCATTCCAGCGCGCTTGTATGCAAAGCGGACGAAAGCGCCAGACCGGCACGATGCGGGCGATCAGGACCAGAGCGCCATGGTCGAAGTTCTATTGACCGAGCCTGCGGGCGCTGGTGCGTGGAAAGCGCTGGTGAAACCGGGCAGAAAAGTCGGGATCGGTGAGCGGCTGGTCTTTCCGACAGCCTCGGGCCAGATCGCGCTCGAAGCCGAGGTGGTTGAGTGGGGCGGATTCGGCGAGCGCGTTCTGCGCTTTGCGCCAGCCGAGGACTTCTACGCGGCACTCGAACAGATTGGGCATATTCCGCTGCCACCCTACATTCGGCGCGAAGATGCCATCGAAGATCGTGAGCGCTATCAAACGGTCTTTGCGCAGGAGCGCGGGTCGGTGGCTGCGCCGACCGCAGGCCTGCATTTCACAAGCTCCGTGC
>Ga0181520_10009259_pt1 | contig 13653 bp, 7 predicted proteins | sample PEATcosm2014_Bin_29_FD_132451 | JGI IMG/M metagenome (GOLD analysis project Ga0181520, IMG submission 132451) | Peatland microbial communities from MTU Mesocosm Facility, Houghton, MI, USA - PEATcosm2014_Bin02_30_metaG | ecosystem: Environmental > Terrestrial > Soil > Wetlands > Peat | place... | reverse complement strand
TAATACGACGGCCAGATCGTATTTGGGATATGTCTGCCCGGGAAGAAGCTCCGCAAGTTGTTCGAATACCGGAATCGCCTTCTCCGTCTCTCCCACATGCACAAGGCAATAACCGTAAGCCTCCAGCGAATGAGGATGGTGCGCGATTACGTCCGAACTAAGATTGAACTGGCTGTTCGCGGCCGCGCAGTGCTCCTGTCTCGCCTCCAGAACAGCAAGCATTTCGTGCGCCGTCTCGTCTTTCGGATCGGCTTTCAGAATTCTCTCCAACACCGGAACTGCGCGCCGGTCCTGCCCCTGATAGAGGAGCTGTGCTTCGGCCTTCAGCGCCGGTCCGTAAGTCGGCGAGAGCTCGAGCGCCCGTTGCAATGCGCTGAGCGCGTCCTCGTTGTCAGCCTTGATGGAGAACACGATTCCTTCCAGCGTCCAGAGCCGGAAATCGTTCGGCTTTTCGATCAGGGCGTGCTTCGTGGCCGCCAGCGCCGCATCGTATTGCTGAGAACGAATCAGCGCCTCGATAGACGAAACCGGCACCGCGGCCTGCTGCGCGCGGGCGCACAACATCGCGCAGAGGCAAAACAAAAGCACGCACTTGGAACAAAGCTTCATCCCAGCTAGCCGCCCTGGCGCGCCCAACCCACATTGGGGACGATCCCGCGTGTTTCCTGGATTGTCACCAGCCGATCGCATTGGATGTCTCGGTATTTCTCAATTAATCCGCTCGGCCAATAAACAGCGATATCCGCAACCGTAGCAGCACCGAGGCCGAAGTGGAGGCGCGAGTCATTGCAGGAGTAGTAGCTGGACTGGCTCAGTACTTCCTGTGCCTGGGTTCTGGCCGAATATCGCACCAATACTCTTGCGCCCACGGCGCTGCGATTGGATTTTGTACCGATCAGTTTGATCTTCAGCCAGTGATGGTGTCCTTTGACGTCGTTTCGAAGCAGTGAAGGCGGCTCGTTCATATTCAGAATGAGGATGTCGAGATCGCCGTCATTATCGAAATCGCCGAATGCACAGCCACGGCTGGAATGTGGAGTGGAGAGCCCGGGCCCGGCATCGCCGATCTCCTCGAAGCTGCCGTTTCCCAGGTTTCGAAAAAGTATACGTGGCGACTTATTCGGATTCGTCGGGATCAGCTTCTCCACGCCTGGATACACACTCCCGGTTACAAAAAAAATGTCCGGCCACCCATCGTTGTCGAGATCGACTATTCCTGCCCCCCAGCTGGCGAACCGGGTTTCAACCCCAAGTTTCGCCTCGAGGGTCTTGTCATCGAAATTCCCGGCGCCATCGTTGCGATACAGCACATCCGTGTCTTCGGCAAAGTGGGTTTTGAAGATATCCAGGTGGCCGTCCAGATCGTAGTCCCCCACGCCGACACCCATCCCCGCTTCCTCCCCGCCGTCGTTACTCAAGGCAACGCCGCGTTGAACGCCCTCTTCCTTAAAAGTCCCGTCATGTTGGTTCATGAACAGCAAGCTGGGCGTCGAGTCGCAGGCTACATAGATGTCAGGCCAACCGTCTTCATTGAAATCCGCGGCAACCACTGTCATCCCATAACTCGGCCACGGTTGCGCGAGGCCTGCTTCAGCGGTCACATCCGTGAAGGTCCCATCCCCGTTGTTTCGGTAGAGAGTGTGTACTCCGAATGGCATTCCTCTCGGCCCGCATTCAACCGGTATCCCTTTCCAGTTACAGTTGGCGCCGGCTCCCGGTTTGGGAACATGCTCGAAGTCGAACTTAAGGTAATTAGCGACGAATAAGTCCAGATGACCATCGCGATTGTAATCGAAGAACGAGCACCCCGTGCCCCACCGTGCCTCGGCATTCCACAAACCCGCTTCTTTAGTCACATCCTTAAACGTACCGTTGCCAAGGTTGCGATAGAGCTTGTTCTGGCCCCAGTAAGTGCAGAACAAATCGTCATAGCCGTCATTGTCATAGTCGCCGACGCAAACGGCGTTCGCCCACCCGGCCGCCTCCAAGCCGGCCCGGACCGTCACGTCGCTGAACGTTCCGTCGCGATTGTTCTTATAAAGACGATTGGATGTTCCGGGCGGCGCCCCCGCCAGCCTGGTGCCGCTCAGAAGGAAGATATCGATCCACCCATCGTTGTCGTAGTCGAGGAAGGCGCATCCGCATCCGTTGGCTTCGATGATGTACTCATCGTGATCTTCACCGCCATAGATCGTCGGTGAAGTGAGTCCGGCGGACGCGGCGACATCGACAAAATATGCGTCAAACGGGCGGCCGGATCGCGCGGGTTTCTTTTGAGCGGGAGCGGTTCGCCCCCCCATTCCGCCCAGTTGCTGTGCTCCGAGTCGTGACGACAAAACACCCGCCATGGCTCCCAGCGACAGATGAAGGAATTCGCGCCGACCCTTCTGCATTTTCGTAAATCGTTGCCCCGAGGAATCTACTGGCGATACGATACGACGAATTCCATACAGCGGACCAGCGTTATCGTGCATGCAGGATCAGGAAGATTGTTCGGCGTCAGTGGCGGGGTCCATTCACCACGCGTGAATGGCAACCACCTGCGGCGGTCCGGGAAGCAGATCGGTGATGGTCGCCTGGATCACGATCTGCATGTTCCTCTCTGCCCAGCCGCGGGGGGCTGACTGAAGGGCCTTCTCGAGATATTCGCGATTGGAAACAAACTCCCCGGCTGCCTGAGTTCCATAGGATTTAATTCCGGCCACAACCAAAACGAATTGGCCAGTCTTGGAATCCATAAGCCTGGTAATCACGGCATAGTCCTCAGTCGTCCTGCCATTAGGATCGGTTTCTGAGCGCCACCGCCGTCCCGACGGGCCCTCCTCTCGAATGATCGACTCTTCGCCCTCTTCGGCGAATGCGAAATGCAGGTTCGATGTCATCTGCATCGTCCACCTGTTATTGAAGGCCCCAATCACCACGGCCGGCGAGTTCCGCAGGTCTTCGAACGAGTAATTGCCACCTATTCTCACCTGGTTCTTTTTCCCGATCTGCCCTAAAAATGCCGAGATCCCGGTTGCCGCATACACATCCCCGGCCGCCAGTCCATAATCGGGATATTCGACCATATCCCCCCAAAGGATCTTGTCCGTTGGTTCCAGATCGGGCCTCTGCGTCAACCGCTCGAACTGGCTCCTGAACCTGTCCGGGGACTTTGAGTGCCGCTGGTAAAGTTTGACCGACGGAAGGTAAACAGCAGGTTTGGCCAGGCAGATTAGTACAGGCTGCGGAGTCGAAAGCGCCGGGGACCAGAATTGCTCCATCGTGGATCTCGGTACCCTTCCGCGGGAAACGGCCGAACCTATGAAAACCAGAGTGACCAAAAAAGAGATACCTATTGCTGACAGCACCCACAGCTGAATCCTGCGGTTAACGCCGGTACGGCTCTTCTCCGGAGTCTCAGCCCGCGTGTGCTGTGGGGACTCGTTCTCACCTCCGCCGGGAGAGGTTTCCTCCGGGACGACGGGAAGGTTCAGGAGTGCTTCCTGGCGGTGCGTTGCCGGCTGTTCCCACCTGAACTCCGGAGCATAGGAGCCGACATGGAGCTCAATGCGGACACCGGAATGCGCTGGTGTTGTGTTGTAGTACTTCTCCAGCCTTTTGCGCACCTCACCGGCCTGCACCCGTACTACTGGATCGTCGCCGGTTGCATAGCCCGCGGGACGGTGAAAGAGATCTACACCGATGGTCCGCTCTTTCAGCCGATCATGGTTTCCCTCCAGCCTGTGGGTGACCACATAGGAGAGAAACTGCTGACACCGCTTGCTGGTCTGAAAGATCGGGCTGTTCAGGATCGCTTCCAGTTCCCGGAGAACAGCCATCCTCTCCGCGTCGCTCAGGGCACTGGTATCGGGATGAACATCTTCGCGCCAAGTCGAATCTGTGATCGAACCCATGGTACTCACCGTCCACCCGTACCAGCCGGCTATGGAACCACCCCGAAGCCTCAGCGCAGCCGCAGTTCACCATGCTCAACCGCTCATATCAGAATGTCAACTATGCGGCCTCTTGCGCCGATGCCAGCCGATTGTTCGTTGAGTCGAAAAGACAATAGCCGAAGGCCATTTATCAGATTCCACGTGGATTAGCCCCGACCACGAAGCTTCTGACTGTAGCCGCCACACTGTAATACACCGTGTCCTACTTGAAAAGCCCTTGAGGCGAGCGAATAGTCGCGTGGAAATTCCGAGCTGTATTTAACGGAAGCGAAAAACCTCGCGGCGGAGGGGTCCGCCCGGCCCTGTTTTTTCACGGAGGCTCAGATGACCAGCAAGAGATTTGCAATCAGCGGTTCGATATTCGTTCTCCTTCTGTTGACTTTGGGACGGTCGGCTTTCGGTCAGTTCCTCAGCGGTATTGAAGGCACCGTCAAAGATCCTTCCGGCGCCCTCATCGCGGGAGCCAAAGTCACCGTCACCGATACCCGGCTCGGTGTGAAAAAAACCGACACAACCAACGACGCCGGCTATTTCCGCATTGACAGTATTGCCGCATCCACCTACACCGTGCAGATTCTCATGAACGGCTTCAAAACGTGGGAGCAGACCAACCTGGTACTCCAGGTCGGAGAAACCCGAACGCTGGCGCCGGAATTACAGGTGGGGCCGGCCAACACCGAGGAGATTTCTGTCACCGCCTCCCAGGCGACCCCTGATCTGGTTTCGCCCACGACCGGGGCCGTGATTCCCGAAGCCACCCTCCAGGAAACTCCGCTTTCGGGTCAAAACGTCTATGGCTTGTCCGCGCTCACCCCCGGCATGACTGGTGCCGCGACTCAGACGGGAGCCGACAACTTCACCAACGAGTACTCCATCAACATCAACGCAGCAGGCCTGCGCCAGGAGCAGAACGGTTACGAAATTGACGGCGCGCAGACCAACACCCCTTCCCGCGGCGGCGGTACCTCCATCTCTCCCAATCCCGAAATCGTCCAATCCATGGAGGTCAGGACCAACGATTTCGATGCCGAGAAGGGAAGAAACGGCGGCGCTACCGTCGACGTCTTTACCATCTCAGGCTCGAACCAATTTCACGGAACCATCGACTACGAATTCACCAACAACAACCTGTCGGCACTCACCCATTTCGAAAGCAAACTTCCCAACTCCCAGCGCAACGATACCAGCGCGACCATGGGGGGACCACTTATAAGGAACAAGCTGTTCTGGTTTGGCGCGATCGAAGTGCTTCGATCCAGCGTTACCAGTGCCAGCTCCACTACGGCCGAGACCCAGGATTTCTATAACTGGGTTAAGAACAATCTGTCCACCCTCGTGCCCGCGGGCTCACCTTCCGGAACGGCCGCAGGACCTAACATTGCGCTTCAGTCCCTGACCGAAGCGCCGCCCCTGGCCTACGCCAGTGCAACCGGCGCGACGACGGTCGCCGGCATCGAAAGCACGGCCTTCGGGGGTACCTGCGCCAGTTGCTCGGAACTCTACGCGCCACCAGCGGGCATCCCTCCAGGTTTGGACGCAGTCGGATCGGTTAATTACACAAACGTATCTCCCAAAAATGGGTATCAGTGGAGTTTCCGGATCGACGACTATCTCGGCAAAAAGGATCGCATCTACGTCGATGCGATGCGAACGTACGACACGTCGGCAAGCACCAATGCTCGTCCCGCCTTTGCCGCCCCGAGTACAAACCATTCCGACTTTGTGAATGCCGACTGGACCCACACATTCTCCTCGAACCTCCTCAACGAAGGCGGCGGAAACATGATTCGCCCCTACGGCCAGAATGGGGCCAACCCCGCGTTTGCTATTCCCAATGTAACCGTCGGTTCAGGAGTTACCGGATTCGGAAACTGGGGACCGGGTAACTTCGCCCAGACCACCGTTGCCTGGCGCGACGTGATGACCGCGACCATCAAAACCCATACCCTCAAGTTTGGCTTTGACCAGTTCAACATCCGCGAGAATGACGAGCAGGAAGGCGCTCAGGATCGCCCCTCCTACACCTTCAACAATCTGCTCGATTTTATTCAGGATGGCCCTGCCTCGGAAACCGGTGTCCCGGTCAGCCTTATCCCCGGACCCGGTCAACACAAGCAAGCGCCCTATGAGCGGCGCTATCGCGAACTGTACACCGGATTCTTTGTGCAGGATGCCTGGAAGCTCAAACCGACGCTCACGGTGAACGCCGGCGTCCGCTACGATGAAATGGTCAATCTCTTTTCCATTCTCTCCCCCCAATTGGCTAACTTCACCTTCGGATCGGGTGCAACCCCGTCGGCCGAAGTAGCCAGCGGTATCGTCGGGCTGAACAAGAACGATCATGTTCTGGATCACAACGTATGGGGGCTCACCCCGCGCCTTGGATTCGCCTGGGATGTCTTCGGGAAAGGTAAAACCGCACTGCGCGGTGGCATCGGCATGTTCTCCGATCAACCGCCCTATCTGCACATTACCGACATCACTTCAGGGAACTTGCCCAACACTTACACGCCAAGCCTGAACGTGCATACCCCGGGCCAGGCAAACTCACTCTCGTATCAGCTCTGCAATCCTCCGCAGGGCTTCACGATTGCCTGCCCGCTGCTGGTTCTGCCCACCAACAATGTGACCATCAATCCGACGACAGGAGCCTTGTACCTCAACGGAGTTCTCGATAATGGCGTCGGCCTGGGAGGATACGCTACCAACTATAAGTTCACTCAGGTCATCGAATGGACCCTGAGCGTGCAGCAGCAGCTGCGAAGTAACCTCATGGCCGAACTAAACTACTCAGCTTCGGTCTCCCATCACCTGCCCATCTACAATCAGGACATCAACCGCTTTGCCGGCGACTTGCTCAAGTACAACGCAACCGGCTCCGCCCCTCCCTCTTTGTCGCGCCTCAATCCCAATTTTTCCGGTATCAACTACGCGACTTCCAACGGCAATTCCGTCGGCAACTACGGCACCGCCATGCTGACGCAAAGCTATGCCCACGGTCTGGCGATGCGCGGCATCTACACCTGGGGTAAGGCGCTGGACGCTCTCAGCACTTCCGCCTCCCTGGACAGTGGCAATATCACCTCGGGGAACCAGAACGGTCCCATCGTCCGGAACTTCGACTTACCCGCGCAGCGCGGCCGCTCCGACTATGACATCCGCCAGCAATTCTCGGCGGTGGGCACCTGGGTCGTCCCCAACAATTACAACAACGCCCTCGAAAGAGGAGTTCTGGGCGGTTGGCAGTTTGGTGGCTACTGGATCCTCCAAACCGGCTTACCCGCCTGGGTCACCCAGAACCTCGGCTTCTCGCCCACTTGCGCTGCCAATCCAAGCGGCGATTGCTATAACTCCTCCGGCGCCTGGATCCCGGGAAGCATCATCACCAGCACGGCCGGCGACTACAACGCGGACGGAAGCAACGTGGACTCCCCGATGGTTCCTTCGTTTGGGAGTCATTTGGGCGGCTTGAAAAAGAATGCCTTCCTCCATGGAGTCTTCCCAGGAGGAGCGGCGTCTTTTCATGCGCCTCCACTGGGGATGGAGGGCAACCTGGGTCGAAACACTTACGACAACCAGGGTTATAACGCTATGAACTTCAACTTTGGGAAATTCTTCTCGACTCCATGGTTCTTCGATGAAAAGTTGAAGATCGAGGCAAGAGGCGAAGTGTTCAACTTGTTTAACCGCACCAATCTCACCGGGCTGGATACAGGTCTCGGCGATGGAAACTTTGGAAAGGCGACCAGCCAGTTGCCGGCCCGAAGCCTCCAGATCCATCTGCGCGCCAGTTTCTAAGCCGGTTGTATATCGATTGAGGTTGTGAAACGGCCGAGCGACCCTCGGCCGTTTCACTCCACCTCCCATCCGCAGCCCGATTACGAATTGAAAGCCGCGCGTTTATTCTCTGCCGCTCCAGTAACCGTGCCGCAGAGGAACTCCCGCGTGCGCGCTGAACCGAGAAAGGAGAATGAGAGATGGCGTTCACCGCGAGTCAACGCAACATCCTGGTATGGGTGGGAGCGGCCTTAATCGGGTCCGCGACCCTTGCGGCCCAGAACGCCGCAACCGTCCTTCAACGCGATGGCTATACCATCGCCCTTGAGCCCTATGCTCCCAACATTATCCGCGTGACCATGAGCGTGCTCAAGGATCAGTCGACAGCCGGGCCGGGGTATGGGATCGTGGCCGCGCCCGTCACCAACGGATGGACGCACGATGCCGCCGCTGCCGGAGACACCTTTCGATCCGCTCGAATGACACTGATTTTTCCACCCCCTGCTCCTCCGCGCCGAAGACCCGATGGTTCGATCTGGAATGGCCCAAGAAAGGGCTTCGGCGGGTCCGGCGGCGAGCCGTTTCTCCGCGTCACGGGAACCGATGGCAAGCCGCTGTTGACCATGCAGAGCTGGGAAATGGCGGAGTTGAATGATAAGGACGGAGACAGCCAACTCAATTCCGATCGTCGTCCACAGGATCCGCCCTTTTATCGCGTCGGCGCCACTTTCAGTTCGCCCGACGATGAACACTATTACGGGCTGGGAGAAAATCAGGACGGATATCTTGACCACCGGCAACATAAAGTCGAATGCTGGGCGGATTATCAGTTAGCGGGAGGCCCGAATTTCTGCGTTCCGTTCCTGGTGACCAACAAGGGCTATGGCCTGCTTTGGGATAATCCATCGAAAACCACCGTCTTCCCGGGCTTCAACGAGCAGACCAAGTGGGTCTCCCAGGTCGGCCAGCGCGTGTCGTTCTTTGTAATCACCGGGGCGACGACCGACGAAATTTATTCAGGATACCGCTTGCTGACCGGAGATACGCCCATGCTCCCCAAGGGGGCATACGGGTTGATCCAGTGCAAGCAGCGGTATTCCACGCAGGCGGAAATGCTCGCCGTGGCGAAAGGCTATCGCGATCGGCATTTGCCCATCGACATGCTGGTGCTGGACTGGTTCTATTACACCGGAATGGGCCAGATGGACTTTATCCCCGAGGCTTGGCCGGATCCCGCGGAGATGAATCGCCAGCTCCATGCTATGAACATCGAAACCATGATCAGTATCTGGCCGCGTTTCAAACCCGGGACACGCTACTACAACACCATCAAACAAAATGGCTGGTTTCTGCATCACGCCGACGGAACTCCCGAGGATGGACTGCCCTACGACAGTCAGGGGTCGGATATCGATACAACCAATCCGGATGCGGCGAAGTGGTACTGGGGAGTCGTCCGCGACGACATTGCAAGCAAAGGTTTCGATTCCTTCTGGGCGGACGAGACCGAACCGGATTTGCCTCCGAACGGCAGTTACTTCAGCATCGGACCCGGGACCCAGTACTTCAATGTATATCCGCTGTTCCATACCGCGGCTTTCTACGATGGAATCCGCAGGGACATGCCGGATAAGCGCGTGTTGATCCTGTCTCGCGATGCCTATCTCGGCGCGCAGCACAATGGGACTATTTTCTGGTCCTCCGATATCTTCCCCGACTGGGATGCGCTGCAGCGTCAGATTCCCACCGGCCTCGATGTTACAGCTTCTGGCATCGCCTACTGGGGGAATGATATCGGCGGATGGCAGGGCCTGCCGAAAGTCCATGTACCGCTCCATGCCCCGCTCATCGATCCATCCGATGCGCGCGACAACGTCGGGGGCTACGACGATTATCCCGAGCTCTATGTTCGCTGGTATGAATATGGCGTCTTTCAGCCGAACCTCAGAACCCACGGCACTCGGCCCCAGAACGAAGTTTGGTCTTACGGCCAGCAGGCTGAGCCCATTCTCGAGAAGTATCTTCGCCTTCGCTACCAACTCATGCCGTACATCTACTCTCTCGGGTTCTACACCCACCAGACCGGCGCGCCCTTTATGCGGGCATTGTTCATGGACTTTCCCGGCGACCCGAAGGTGGCGCAGATAGGCGACGAGTATATGTTCGGGCCGGCATTTCTCGTGGCGCCGGTGACATCCCAGGGTCAAACCACAAAGAGCGTCTATCTTCCTTCCGGTTGCGTCTGGTATAACTACTGGACGAATGAGCGATATCAGGGCGGGCAGACAATTCAGGTAAGTGCACCCATCGATACCATTCCGCTCTTTGTGCGGGCCGGCTCCATTGTCCCGCTGGGCAGCCCGGTCGAGAGCACGCATGACAAGCAGACCATCGCCCATGTGCGGATCTATCCAGGCGCGAACGGCAGCTTCACTCTCTACAACGACGACGGCCAGACCTACGCCTATGAGAAAGGCGATTGCCGAACTACAAATCTCACCTGGAACGATGCGGCGCAAAAGCTAACCCAATCGGGAGCCACGGCGTGGAGCGGAGATGGAATTGTGGAGATCATTCAAGCGCGCTGAATCGGCGTCTTGCCGAAATCGCCCACCAGAGTGATCATCCATTTCCCCGCTCAGTTGCAAAGGCTTTCCGGATCGCGCCCACTTCTGGTAACTGAGGGCCCAGCACCACCTGAGTATCGCTGGCCGTTAAAACCAGAGGTCCCAAACCTCGTCTTCCCAGAGCATGCTCTTAGCGGCATCGCGGGGATTGTAGTGTACGTTGACGGTGGCGCCGTTGAGCCGCTCGGCGGCCTTCTTTCCGGCACCCTCCGATACGCAATTGAATTTATAGTGACCCGAATGGTCGGAGCCGTTCGCGGTGTAGTTGTATCCAAACGAAATGCGCCAGTACCGGACTCCATTCGCCCCACCATCCTCATACGTATTCTTCAGATCCACCACCGCCCCCTGCGCCGTGGGCCAGCTGCGCGTGCGATGTTTGCGCCACTTCTCCAGCAACATGCTGCCCGCCGCATAAATGACCAAAGCGCCCACTGCCACAGCAATGCCGGTCCACGAATGCAGCTTCCATAGCGCGTAGGGCAGGGAAATGACCATCGGCGGCATAGAGAAATGCAGCATAGAGGCTGAAGCAGATTCGCGCAATCGATTTTTGCGTTAGCAGCATCGAGCGCGCCCTTTTGTCGAAATGCTTTGCGGTGTCGTCCCATTCGGCCATGCATCTCTCGCTCGCTGAAGCGCGGCCCTCAACCCTCCTGTGCCTGCCGTGCCCTGCGTACCCTATACTGGCTCCCGGACGGGCCCACTATGAACAGCGTCTCCGCAAAGAGACTCCTCCTCGCTCCCTGCGCTCTCTTTCTGCTCCTCGTCTCTGACGCTCTGGCCAAAGATGCGCCTACCGTTATCGTCTGGCCTGACTCGGGCAGCCCCGTGGTCCGCTTCACCTTTGGCAAGCTTCGATCCCTCGAATCGGTGGAGCGCCAGCAGACCTACGAGGTCGATACCCAGGTCGAGAACCTCTGGGACAAAAGCATTCCTGAAGCGCGTTTCGCCCTCTATCTCTTCGACGAGAAGAACATCAGGGTCGGAGAAGGCCTCATCGCCATCAGCAACGTGGCGCCCGGCGAAATCATTAAGTTTGAAACCACCGTCATGGCTTCCGGCCAGGCCGCTTCCATGAAGCTCGCGGCGCAGTCGCTCCCCGACGAGCTGCATTCGTTGCTGCCCCCAAAAACCATCTCGCTCACGGTCAACTCCGTCCCCCAGGAAGCCCACTTCACCCTGGATGGCCAGGACGCCGGCACGACGCCCAGGGCCATCGAGGTCGCCGTCGGCACACACATTCTCGAATTCGATAAAGAAGGCTTCAGTCGAGGCAAGTATCTGTTCTCCGTTGGCCCCGACGATGTCTCCGGCGGCAGCGTCAGTTATGAGCTGGGCGCCTCCGCCCATGACACCATCGAAATGCGCGACGGCGCTATCCTCAATGGCGATCTGCTCTCGATCTCCGCCACCGAAGTCGTCGTCCAGGTCGACGGCACAACTCGCACCCTCGATCGCGCGCAGGTCAGGCGGATCACTCTGACTGAGCGGAAGGTTGAGCACAAGCCCGAAAGCAAGTCACCATGAGCCATCATCCTTTTCTGTTCCGTCCATTCCTGTCCTTCTCCCTCCTGGCGCTTTCCTCCGTACTCCTCCCGAACGCCGGCCACTCCCAAAACCTCGGCCTTTTCGAGGGCCAGTCGGACGTCGGCTCCGTCACCCCTCCCGGTTCCGCAACCTACGACTCCGCAACCGCGACCTACTCCCTCACCTCCGCCGGCGCCAACCTCTGGGGCACAACCGACGCCTTCCACTTCCTCTGGAAGAAGATCTCCGGCGACGCCGTCCTCACCGCCGACATCGCGTTCCCCAACACCGCGGGCCAGCACAATCCTCACCGCAAGGCGATCCTCATTCTTCGCCAATCCCTCGACGCCGGTTCCCCCTACGCCGACGCAGCGCTCCACGGCGCGGGCCTCACTGCTCTCCAGTACCGCCGTGACGAAGGGGGCATCACCGAGGACATCGAACTCAGCCCCGCCTCCGCCCCCGCGCGCCTCCGCATCGAGAAGCGCGGCGACACCTTCACGATGTATCTCGCTGCGTCGCCCAGCGCGCCGCTGCATCAGGTCGGCGCCAGCACCCAGCTTCACCTCGCCGACCCCTTCTACATCGGCATCGGCCTCTGCTCCCACGATTTCAACAAAACGGAGAAAGCCGTCTTCTCCCACGTCACTATCGAGCAGCCCGCGCCGCTGCCGGCAAACCTCGCCCTCTACAGCACCCTCAACACCATCGGCGACGATCCCGACTTCCGCCGCGACGTTATCGTCTGGTCAGCACAGGCCCGCTTCGAAGCCCCCAACTGGACCCGCGACGGCAAGACCCTCCTCTTCAATCAGGACGGCAAAATCATGACCGTCCCCGCCGATGGCGGCACACCACAACCCCTCAACATCGGCGACGCCACCCGCTGCAATGGCAGCCACGGCCTTTCCCCCGACGGCAAACTTCTCGCCATCAGCTGCGCCACGCCCGGCAAACCGGAATCCCGCGTCTACGTCGTCCCCCTAACGGGCGGCCAGCCGCGCCTCGTCACCGAGCACCCCAACTCCTACTTCCATAGTTGGTCCGCGGACGGCAAGTCCATCATCTTCACCCGTCCTGACCACGGCTCCGGCAACATCTTCGCCATCTCCGTCGACGGCGGCGAAGAGCACGCCCTCACTACCGGCGCCGGCATCAGCGATGATCCCGACTGCTCCCCCGACGGCCGGTACATCTACTTCAACTCCGACCGTGGCGGCACAATGCAGATCTGGCGCATGCATCCCGACGGCTCATCCCCCGAACAGATCACCAACGACGATTCCGTCAACTGGACGCCGCACGTCTCCCCCAACGGAAAATCCATCGTTTTCATCAGCTATGAGAAGGGAACCACTGGCCATCCGGCGAATAAGCCCATTGCGCTGCGAATCCTGTCGCTCGCCGACCTGATCCAGCCTTCCGTCCCGGCCTACACTTCGCGCGTTGTGACCTATCACGCGCTTTTCCGTCTCATCGGCGGCTCGGGCACGATGAACGTCTCGTCGTGGGCTCCCGACAGCAAGCACCTGGCCTTCGTCAGCTACCAAATGCTGCCAGCGGAGGACAGCGTCCCGCCACAGTAGCGCCGATGGGGGGCGTCCTCACCGAATCAGTCGTCGCCGATTCTGGGTTGGGGGATGACTTACGATTGGCCGATCGACCACTCGCCGTCCACCAACTGCAGCGGCAGCGTCTCGCCGTTCACCGCCAGCTGATAGCTTCCATCCTCGAAATTCTCCGCAACGTCGCGAATGCGGTAATCCGTGTAGGTCACATCC
>Ga0181520_10009256_pt1 | contig 13656 bp, 11 predicted proteins | sample PEATcosm2014_Bin_29_FD_132451 | JGI IMG/M metagenome (GOLD analysis project Ga0181520, IMG submission 132451) | Peatland microbial communities from MTU Mesocosm Facility, Houghton, MI, USA - PEATcosm2014_Bin02_30_metaG | ecosystem: Environmental > Terrestrial > Soil > Wetlands > Peat | place... | reverse complement strand
GTCCACCAGGTCCAGGGCCACCTGGAGATAGGGCGGGTTCCAGAGCCTGGTGACCCTGAAGCCCATGATCGGGTGGGTCGAGCGCTCCTTCTCATGAAGGACCGTTTCAATGCTTGGGAAGCTCTCCATGGCCCTCTCGATGGCCAGCTTGGTGGCGCCGTAGTTGTACCTGTAGATGGCATCGTAGTCCTTGGCATCGGGATGGATGAAAACCGATACCACCAGCACTAGGTCCTCGACCTGATCCTTAGGTATTACCCCTTCGGCGACGGAGTCGGCCACGGCCTTGGCCACCGCTGTCTGGGCAGGGCCGAAGATCTGTGCCGCCTGGGTCATGTTCTTGACTGTGACCTTGGGAACTATGAGCGTCGAGGGCTTGGGGGGTAAGTTCGGGCGTATCACCGATAATAGCGGCGTGTGACCTGCCGAGAGCTGGGTCAGTCCATTGGCGAAGGCGGCCCCCACAGGGCCGTTCTTATCGCCTATGAGCAGATCTATGTGGGCAATCTCAGGCTCCTTGCCGATGAGTGCCTCTCCTACTAAAAACAAACGTCTACACCTCGCTAATGGGAGCTTCAGCCAGGCTTTTAACCCTTTTGGCCTGTAACGTCGGGGCCTGTGCCATCGGGCTTTTGATCGAGCTATGGTCGGGCTATGATCGGGCGGTGGGTCCAGCTATAGATCCTGTTATATGATCTGGTAGTATATCAGAGGTGCCAGAGCAATGATGGCAAGGCCTGTGAAGAGCCTTATGGCCGCTCTATAGTCCTTTCTGAACTTGTCGATCTGCTCGGGACTCATACCTAGAGCAATGAAGGTACCAAGGATAAGAATAGGCGCGAGTATCCCCAGGTTGTAGAAGATCAGGTAGACGACGCCCTCAGCATAGTTCTTGCTGGATATCACATCCAGTATCGCGAGGTATACGGCGCTAACACAGGCTAACTTGACCAGGGAGAAGAGCGCACCTATCAGGAAGTAGGAGCTGATCTTTCCCTGGGATGCTCCGGCCTTGAAGTAATCCATGACCCCTTCGGTCGTCTTGAAGAGGGAGTCTTTCCCAGATTTCAGCCTTCTCGCATCCTCAATCTGAGTCAGACCCATGATGATTAGAACGGCGGTCAGTATGTATCTGAAGCTATCGGCGACAGCCTTGGCCTGGAAGAGGCGCTGCATTCCCAGGCCAAAAAGCAGGTACATGACGAAGATCCCCGCTGAGAATGCAACTATCATGGTTATCAGATCTCTCCTCCTGCTCGAGGACGATAACACCGTGGCCGACAGAAAGACCAGAATTCCCAGAAGGCATGGGTTGAAGCCGGCAAAAAAGCCTGCTCCTAAGACCGTCATGAGCGAGGAGGCTGAGATCTTGCTCAGATCCAGGTTCTCATTTACCGCTGAGCTCTGATTGGTGCTCAGGTTGAGGCGCTCTCCTTTCAGAGCCGCTCTGATCATCCGGTCCAGCTTACCGATGTCTTCATCGTAGTCCCTATAATTGATGACCTGGCCGCCTATGACCATGGCGGGCACATCTTTGGTCTTGTGGGCCTTGATGATCTTTTTGCCCTCACCCGAGAAGTAATCGTACTCGGTGATGTTGATGCTCTCCGTGGATGAGATGTTGTCCAGGGTCCTTTGGGCTGAGGCGCACTTGTGACAGCCCGGGGACTTGATGAAAATGACCTCCTGGGCAGCCAGGGCTTCGCCTATCAGTAAGGACGTCAGAAGCAGAAGCGCCAGGGCCAGGAAGGTCTTTCTCATGTTCAATCCTTGGTACTAGATACTATATTGTTCAATCTTTGATACTATATTTTAGTCCTCTGTGCTGTAGGTTAAAGTAGCGGCCTCATTGGACTCGGATGAGCCAAAGCCCACCGATGTGCTATCCTCAGCGACGAGCACTATGGAGTAAGGACATCCCTCAGTGCAAACCTCTACTGCCTTCTTCATCAAGGGGGTTATGTTTATGGTGTACTCCCCTGCCGTGGAGATGTCGGCGCTGGCGCTTATGTTCTGGTAGTAGGCCTCCTTATCGTTCCAGGTTAGTGTGTCCAGGGTGGCTCCGTGGAGCAGGTAGGCATCGACTTTGCCAGACTTCTCCACCTCCGAGATGTACACCTTCAGGGACGCCGACTTGAGAGCCTCGGGTGTGAATATCCCCTCTGATCCCAGGGTGTTGATGAATCCTAGGTAGGTCTCCTTCTCAGAGGTGCCGTCGGAGGACGTGGCCCACAGGGTATTTCCATCGCTGAAGCTCTCGTCGGCCTTATTCTTGTCTACGTAAGCGTCTACGTCCAGCTTGGCCTTGAACTGGCCAGCCGTCGCAGCCCCAACCAGGGCTATTATACAGATGAGCGCGAACCAGTACCTCAAACCAATAACCTCCCTGGAAGTGTAGGGCCGGGGGAATAAAAAGGCTTGCGTTCACCTATCGCTCATATAAACCCGTCAGGGACCTCCAGGGATCCGCTTAGACCTCTATTAGCTATTATAGAAGCGATTCATTATTATACGGCCTGGTTGGTTAGATTTATTAACCCCCTCAAAAGCTCTTCTGGGCGGTGGTTGCTTGAGAATTATTATCCCATTGATCTGTACGGCATTGATCCTGGCAGCCTTGGCATCGTGGGCCGGAGCCTCGACCATAAAGGTCAGCTCTGATCTCCAGGTAGCTATCCGTTCAGCTTCTCCAGGAGACACCCTTCTGGTGGGCCCAGGCAGCTACGATCCCGTGGTCGTGGACAAGAGTTTAAACCTTGTAGGCGACGAGGCCACGGTCAACGCTAACGATAGCGGTGCCTGCATAAGCATCACTGCCAACGACGTCAATATCACAGGATTTACCGTCAAGTACGGCCTCTACGGAATCCACCTGGACCACGTCAAGAACTGTACCATCACCAAGAACTACGCCACCCGCTGCGCCCAGGACGGCTTTGCTGTTCTCTTCTCGGACGGCAATCATATCGAGGATAACATCGCCACTTACAACGGTCTGGGCGGCGAGGGATGGTACGGCATATACTTATCCAATTCGAACGAGAATACCATATGCAACAACGTGGCCTGCTACAATGGAGCCTATGGACTCAACATGTTCCCCTCCTGCAACAACAACACTGTGTCCGGCAACACCCTGGTGGGAAACATGTACGGTCTCTACATGTTCACAGGCTGCTCCGGCAATGTTATAAAGTTCAATAAGATGGCCAACAACACCAACTCGGGAGTGGATATGAGGTTCAACTGCCACGGAAACTTCCTCTTCAACAATACCGTGGCCAACAACGTCGTGGCGGGCATAACCCTGATGGACTCGCCCCAAAACACCCTGAGGGGCAATAAGGTCTCGGGCAACGATAGGTACGGCCTCCAGATCCAGGGAAGCTCCGATGGCAACCTCGTAGCTGGAAACAGCATCTACGATAGCCAGACAGGCATCTTCGTCGAGTCAGGCAAAAATCACTTCTACAGCAACCGCCTCATAGAAAACGCGGTCCAGGCCGATGATCGCGGCAAGAACACCTGGAATGCCCCCTATCCCACTGGGGGCAACCTATGGAGCGACTATCAGGGCCAGGACAGCCTTAGCGGCCCTGACCAGGACGAGCCTGGAAGCGACCGCATTGGGGATACTCCTTATAAGGTAAACGATGCATCTTCAGATAAGTATCCTCTGATGGGAGGACAGGTAAAGCTCATCAGCATTCTGGACAAGAGGATATCTCCCTCCAAGGCCAGAGTCGGGGATAACGTGGCGATAAAGGTCAATGTAGAGTCCAAGTACGGCCTCTCCCAGGTCTCCGTGAAGGTGGTAGGTTCTAAGGGGACTGAGGCTGGCGGGTATGTGCGCATGGTGCTCTCTGGTAGCTATTATTCAGGGTCCTTGGTCACGGCCCTCATGAACCCGGGCACTTATGATCTGATCATCACCTTAGTGGATGCTCGAGGGCACGAGGATAAGGAGGCCCTGGGTCAGCTGGAGCTGACGCCCAGGGGCAGCTATGATTTTGACGCTTCTAAATCTAATCTAGGATGATGGGGGAATCTCACGTTGAAAAATAGAGTGTGGATCACATCCCTGGTCATGGGCGCTGGGCTTTTGGCCCTTCTATCCCTGGCCCACGGGGCTCATGGGCAGGAGTGCAAGATGCTGGACCCAACCCACTGCAGCGACGACAGCGGCTGGAATGCTCTGGCTGAGCTGGATGCCATAGGCAACACCACGGCTCAACAGCAGCAACAGGCAGCGGTAAACACCAACTGGCCTAAAGTGTCCAGGCAGAAGAGGTGGAATATGCCGGTATCCGGCTTCGGCGGTTCCTCAACATCTTCTAAGACGCCTCCCTCGGATACGACATCGGATAAGATTTCTTCGAATGAATCTTCCTCCTCACAGGATCCGGCTGAGAATGCCTCCGATATCAAGGCCCAGGAACGCAAAGTAAAGCCGGACGAGAGCATGGCAAGCGCAGCTCCTGAGGATACTGAGGTTCGCAGGAGCAACAGTGCCCTTCGCATGCTGGCCACCGTCTCGGATGCCTCTTACTACGACGTCCTCCTGGACGTGAGCGACGGCACCTCCGTATTTGCCGATGGAGCCATACATGTTGATTACCTTAACTTCACTACCAACAACACCTTAAAGTCGGTGCCTGAGCTAGCAGCTATTCTGGGCGATGCCGGCATCTCCAAGAACGACTCAGTGCTCATCTACGGCGAGTGCAAGCCCTGTGGCGGCGGTCCTTCGGTGGCCACCTACGCCTACTGGGTAATGAAGTACCTGGGCCACAACAAGGTCAAGCTCATGGATGGGACCCTAAGGGACTGGGCAGCTGCTAACGAGACCGTCGTGAATCAGTCGGCCACCAGGGCCGCCGCGTCCTATGAGTCGTCGCCAAACACCTATCTCCTCGCCACCTACGACTACGTCAAGAGCGGCGAGCCCCAGATCGTGGATGCCAGGTCCTTCCAGGAGTATGGAGCAGGATCTATACCGGGAGCCATCAACATACCCTATGATTCCGTGATCTTCAAGGACGGAAGGATCAAGGACGAGTCGGCATTGAAGAAGATCTTCACGGGCCTCAGCAAGGGCAAGCCAGTGGTAGTGTACACCACCACCGGCGTTAAGGCTTCTATGATCTGGTTCACACTGGAGATGATGGGGTACGATTCCAAGGTCTACACCTGGATGGATTGGCTTGAGCGCCAAGATAAGAGCTAATACAGGAGAGTTTCTGATGATATCGAGAATGGGCTGGGGCTCAGCTGCCTTAGCCCTTTTAGTGCTGGTGATGACTTTGACCTCCCAGGCCAGCGCCGGGTGTGCGGTGTGCGGTGACAACTCGGCCAATCAGGACGAGGCCTGGAAGAAGGAGGTAAACAACTTCATGGCTGGCGATTCCGTTGGAAGCAGCCAAAAGGTTATCGCCAATAACCAGATGGATCCCAAGATCCAGAGGAAGATCCGGTTCAGCTCTCAGAACGAATCGTCGGACTTATCCCAGTCAATCTCGGAGAGCAGCTCTTCCGAGAGTGCCTCTGATTCCTCGGGCGCAAGCGGCTCGAACGAGTCTGGTAATACAGGCCGCTCTGCAGGGTCTTCGTCCGGGTCATCGGCTAGGTCGCCGGGCTCAGGCCGCTCGGATGTGTCTTTTGGGACTGATAACACCCTGAGCTCACGCGGCTCTGGTGCTTCCGATGCCTCTTCCAGAGCAGATTCCGGCTACAGCGCCATAAAGAGGAGCAAGTACGCCTCGGCCATGCTGGTACCTCTCTCCGAGGTCCAGAATGCAGATGTAGTTCTGGACATAAGCCCCGAGGCCACGGAGTACATAGACGGGGCCGTCAACATTCCCTATACCGACTTCCTCAAGAAAGACGGCTCCTTGAACTCAGTCTCCGAATTGGCCAGGGCTCTAGGCAACGCCGGCATCAACCGAGATGATAATGTGGTCATCTACGGCGAGTGCCAGCCCTGTGGCGGAGGGCCTTCAGCTTCCACCTTTGTCTACTGGATGATGAAGTACCTGGGCCATGACAATGTGAGGCTCATGGATGGGACCATAGATGACTGGGTGGCTGCCAAGAAGCCCACCGAGGCCTCTCCCAAGACACTGCCCAGTGCCACATACATTCCTGCCGTGAACTCCAGTCTCCTGTCCACCTACGACTACGTCAAGAGCGGCGTGGCTCAGATGGTGGATGCCAGGACCGAACTTGAGTACCAGCAGGGGATCATTCTCTCAGCTCAGAACCTTCCTTACGACCAAGTCCTGGATGGAAAGAGGATCAAGAGCGAGGCATCTTTAAAAGAGCTCTTCTTGGGGCTCGACAAGGACAAGCCAGTGGTGGTCTTCACCAACACCGGCGTCAAGGCCTCCCTGGTCTGGTTCACCCTGATTCTTGGAGGATATGATGCCAGGATCTACACCTGGCAGGACTGGCTCAAGAACCAGCCCGTCCTCAACATTAGCCTGGTCGATATCAAGGCGGTGCCAAACCCGGCCAGAACTGGCGATGACGTGAACCTAACCGCGGTCTTCGGAGAGGGCAAGGCACCTTCGGCTTCTATGAGCGTTGAAAGCGCCGGTAACGCTACGGAAAGCGCAGGAAATGGTACGTCAAAGCCCTCTAAGGAGATCAAGCTGACCACCAAGGGTTGCGCTACCTGCGGCTTTGGCTCTCCTCAGAGTTTTGCCAAAATCGACAAGTCCAGCGGCGTGGCCAGGCTAGGGGCCTCGCTCTCCGAAGGCATAGTGGGTTTCAGCTGCTTGGCCATCATCAGGGATTCCAACGGAGGACAGCTGGGCAAGATCGCCTTGAAGCAGGCCTCCGAGGGCAGTGATGTCTACTCCGGCATCTGGAAGGCCAATGTGGTCGGAGGAACCTACGGCGTGACGTTGCAGGCGTCGACCCCAGGGGCCACCAAGAACTTCTCCAATGTCCTTCAGATAGATGTGGTGGGCTCTAGCTAGGATACCAGCAGCTTTAAGACGCTTGAAGGATATTAGCAGGATCTTAAGCGTGAGATCTTGCCATACCCTCACTTTTATTCTTCTGACGTGCGTAGTTAGCTCTGCTTTTGGTGCTGGTCTCCTGGATGCGAATAAGGCCTCCAGGTGGTTCCAGTCCGAGGTAAGCCCCATGCTCAAGGGGAGCTCTGCTGACGATAGCACTCCGGTCATCTACGGTGGCAGCATCTCCACTCTGGCCATGATGTGCGGCGATCCCAGATCTGATATTAATGCTTATGTCTTCGATCCCTCGGGGGTCAGGACTGTCTACGCCATGGTGGGCAGGCGCATCAATCTTATGCTGGACCTGGACAAAGATAACAGGTACACGGGCTACTGTGGCTCCAACCTTCCGGCTGGCATCTATCCCGTGATCATCATAGCCGTGGATAAAGACGGGAACACCGCCAGAAAGGTGATAGGCAATATCACCATCCAGGATCCAAACGATATGGATGGGGATCACGTCGAGGATACCCTGGACAGGAAGACCTCTGAAGACCAGAAGGTGATAGTCCTCCACGATGGCAATCTGACCTCAGAGCCTGGAGCCAGCAATTTCAAGGTTCTGCCTGGCAGTTCTCTTACGGTTCCAGGAAATAAGATCACAGAGTTGGCCGAGACCGAGGGTGTCAAGGGTGTCTACAAGGACCAGAAGCTCAAGGTCCTGGCGGTTCCTGGAAAGTTCTCCGAGTCCGAGGGGCCGTCCAAGGTGGACAATCCGAGAAAAGGCCACGATCTCAAGGGCGATGGGGTGACCATGGTCCTCATAGATACGGGCGTCGACCCCCACCACGTCGCCTTTCAGGGCGGTAATAAGATCATAGCTTTCAAGGACTTCGTCAACGGCCTGACGGAGCCTTACGATGACAATGGCCACGGCACCCATTGCGCTAGCCTCATCGCAGGAGGGGGCGAGGTGCCGGGGGTGGCGCCCGATGCCAAGCTGGTCGTGGTCAAAGTCATGGACAGGGATGGAGCATGCTACTTATCCGATGCTATAAAGGCACTGGACTGGTGCCTGGAGAACAAGGATAAGTACGGCATAAAGGTCATCTCCTTCAGCGTGGGTGGCGAAGGCCCCTCCGAGGGAAACTCCATCCTGGACGATGCCTGCAACAACGTGGTGGATAAGGGCATCACCATGGTGGTGGCGGCAGGAAACTCGGGACCCTATCCCTCCTCCATAGTCATGCCTGGAGATGCGAGCAAGGTGATCACCGTCGGTGCCATCGATAATAAGGGCGAGATCTTCGAGAAGTCTTCTAGGGGGCCTACGCCCGAGGGCGATGTCAAGCCTGACCTGGTAACTCTGGGGGTGGATGTGATCTCGGCCCTGGCTGGATCTACCAAAGATTATAGTCCCGTCAGCGGCACCTCCATGGCCGTGCCCCAGGTCTCGGGGTCAGCAGCCCTGATACTGGAGGCTGAGCCCGACTTGAAGCCCGCCGACGTCAAGAGAGTCCTGATAAAGACCGCCGATGACCTGGGAGACCCCGAACCCGACAACGTCTACGGATCCGGATCTCTCAATCTTACCAGGGCCCTGGAGGATATGGGCCGCCTGGGGTCCATGGGCGCTGAGCTCAAGGCCGTGGATCTGAGCCGCGCCAGTGCCATGGTGGGAGATCCCGTGGTCATAGAGGCCAGGGCCCACGGGGACGTCAAGGAGGTAAAGTCCGTAGTCAGGGGACCTGGCGACAGCATGGAGATGTCCATGGATGACTTTGACAACAATGGCACCTATTCCACCTGGCTGGATACCAGCCTTCTTGCGCCCGGAAGCTATGAGATAGAGGTGAATCTGGAGGGGGAGTACGGTGAGGTGGTCTCGCGCAAGGTCCCTTTCCAGCTTCGTCCAAGGTCGTGATTCGATGACGAAGATATGTGACGGCATCTGGAAGGCGATCTCTCACTTTGGCAGAAAAATCGTCCAGGCATGCCTTACTGCATCTCGCTTCGGAAATATAAACGTTATAGTCGTGGACCAGATCTTCATCACCTGCACGGGCTCCATGCTGGATGAGATCGGTGAAGATCAGGTTGGGGCGCCGTGGATCTTGGCTGAATCGTGCTCAAAAGGCGTCATCGCGAGCACTGAGAACTGCGTTCATCGGGCCGTCTACCAGGCGACTTCTGCTGGGGCCATAATTCACACCCATTCTCCTTACGCCGTTGCCATTTCACTCCTGGATGGGGGATCCATAGAGCCTGTGGATGGAGAAGGACTTTACTTTTTGGGGCCTATGCCCATAGTTGCCGGAGGCTTTGGGACCGAGGAACTGGCAAAAAACGTCTCCTCTGCCCTGACAAACCACAGGGCCTGCGTGGCATGGGGCCACGGGTCTTTGCCTCAGGTATGAATTCGATGGAGGCTTATACTGCGGTCAGCATGGCTGAGCACAGCTCTCAGATCAAGTATCTGGTGGATCTTCGGAGAAAGTGAAAGGGCTCATATCCTGCTCTCGAAAGATTTATATCTCAATCTTCTCCCATTCATAAATCGAGCGGGTATTGCTAATTTTGAAATCCACACTGAACCCCCCACTCTCCTACCCGCTCACCTATTTCTTCTGCCGAATTCAGGTTCTTATACGCTGCTTTATTTCCACAGAAGAAATTATCAAAAGATCTATTAATGTTGGGGGCAGGCTATTATCATGCACTCCTCCTTCCAGATAGGTAAGCTCATGGGAATACCTATTCGCCTTCACATAACATTTCTAGTCATCATCCTCTGGGTGGCTCTGGTCTTCGGCACCACTAGCGTACCTCTCTTTGGGAGTGACTATGGCTTTGGAAATGTACAGCCCTCCTCAGTGCGATGGGCATACTCCCTGGCCTTTGCCATACTCCTATTCGTCTGCGTAGGCCTTCACGAGCTGGGCCATTCTTACATAGCCAGGAAGTTCGGCATAGTGATAAGGAGTATAACCCTCTATTTCTTCGGAGGGGTCTCGGCCATGGAGGACATACCAAGGGACCCTCGCCTGGAGCTGCAGATGGCCATAGCAGGGCCCCTGGTCAGCGGCATTTTAGGTATCGTATGTATCGCCGCCTACTACTGGACAGCGACGACGGTGGGAGCCAGAAGCTCCATCTTGGTCCTCCTTTGGACCCTTGGCATAATAAACATAACCCTGATGATCTTCAACCTCATACCTGCATTTCCCATGGACGGTGGAAGGGTTCTCAGAGCCTGGTTTGCCGAGCACATGTCCTATATCAAGGCAACCAGCCGTGCTGCAAGCCTTGGAAGGATGTTCGCGGTGATCATGGGAATACTAGGCATTTTTTCCCTGAACATCCTCCTTCTGGTGGTGGCTTTCTTCATCTACATAGGTGCCTCAGATGAGGAGAGGGCGACGGCCATGACAGTCTGCCTGGAGGGGATAAAGGTTAGAAACATCATGTCCTCCGACCTTCACACCGTCTCTCCCGATGTCAGCCTTATGGACCTGACGGAGCTTATGTTCATGGATAAGCACAGGGGCTACCCAGTGGTCAAAGACGGTTCCATGGTGGGCATGGTCACAGTGGAGGACGTCAAGAAGGTACCCGTGGATCTGAGGCCCACCACAACGGTTGGAGACGTCATGGCGAGGAAGATTTATACTATAGGGTCAGATGAAGATGCTTCAGCTGCCATGAAGCGCATGGGCGAGTTGGGCATCCGCAGGCTTCCCGTGGTGGATGGCGGGAACCTGATGGGCATCCTCTCCAGGGAGGACCTGGTCAGGGCCATGGAGCTCAGCCACTCCATCTAGAGGTAGGTAATGGATTTGGAAACCAACAGCGATGTAAAAGAGCCGGTCTGCAGCCCGGTTATCCCAGTCACTGGGAACCCGACAATCGGAGGGCTCCACGAAGTAGTGATAGTGGGCACCGCCCACGTCTCGGAGAAGAGCATTCAGGAGGTCACGGTGGCTATAGCGGCGAATAAGCCTAATATCGTGGCCGTGGAGCTTTGCCCTGCTAGGTACAGGGCCCTGACCGGCCAGGAGGAGGCTGAGGAGATCAAGATCTCTGATCTTCTATCCGGGGGCAAGATCTACTTCGTCCTGGTCCAGTGGTTCTTGGCCTATGTCCAGAAGAAGATCGGATCCGAGCTTGGGGTCAAGCCCGGCTCTGAGATGCTGGCGGCTATAGAAGCTGCCAGGAAATCCGGAGCCAGGGTGGCCTTGGTGGACAGGGATGTGGGCATAACCATTCAGAGGTTCTGGTCGGCCATGAGCATCGTGGATAAGATACGGCTCATGGTGTCCATGGTACCAGCGGCTATCGGGGTGGGCGAGGAGTATCTGGACATAGATAACATCACGCAGGAAGATGTGGTCTCCCAGATGATCTCTGAGTTCCGGAAGGTCTCTCCCTCGGCAGCCCAGGTGCTGGTGGATGAGAGAGATGCCTACATCGCCAGAAACCTCTATCAGCTATCCAAGGAGGGCAAGGTCCTAGCGGTGGTTGGTGCCGGTCACAGGGGAGGCATAAGCAAGTACCTGGCCCATCCGGAGTCCATACCGGATATCGAGGATCTGAAGACCAAGCCCAAGAAGAGGATCACCTTTTCCAAGGTCTTTGGAGCTGCAATCACACTGCTCATCATCTTAACTTTTATACTGCTCATCCTATCGGCCGGGTCCAGCCAGAAGATCCTCCTGGCCCTGGGGATCTGGTTCATAGTCACAGGAGGTTTGAGCGCTTTTGGCGTAGTTCTGGCCAGGGGCCATCCGCTATCGGCTATGACCGCCCTAGGGGTGGCATGGATGACCACCCTGAACCCCCTGGTAGCTGCAGGCTGGTTTGCCGGGATGGTGGAGGCCTGGAAACTTAAGCCCACTGTTAGCGATCTGAGGACTCTGGCTCAGGCTGAGAGCTTCGACGATATGATGAAAAACAGGTTCTTCAAGGTGATACTGGTGGCTGCCATGGCCAACCTGGGGGCCATGGCAGGCACCTTTGTGGGAATCTATCTCATATGGCAGAGGATGGGGCTCATCAACCCCACTGAGATGATGAGCAATCTGATGCACATGCTCTGATGTACGTGCTCTAGATCTGCCTCTCCTCCTCTATTTTTATCCCCACGTCCTTCATCTTATTGCGCCTGGCGATATTTAGGAGCATGGGCGTCAGGCTTTCGACCATGGATGAGGCGCTCAGAGGTCCGGCATCGAGGGGCCTTAGGTCCTTGATGTTCCTGGCCAGGGCCTTAACAACCTCCTTGGCCTCGGCATCGTCGCCGCAGATCAGGGTATCGCCCTTAAGAACCCTGTTTTTATCCTGGAGGGCCGAGGCGCATATGGTGTGGAAGGCGGAGGCGAGCTTTACGCTATCCGGCAGAAGTCCCTTGGCCTGGATCGCGGCCGAGCCTTCCGCCGGCGGGACGAACTTGAAGAATTTGCCAGAGTATTCCATGGGGACCACAGGCGAGACCACTATCTGCGTTGTATAAGCGTCCTTGAGGTCCAAGGTGACGGAGTTCAGGTGCTCGTAGGGCACGGCCAGGACTATGACCTCCCCGGCTTTTATGGCGCTGGCGTTGTCCATGCCCTGGACCTTGCCTTCTCCTCCCAAAAGGTCCAGGACGCCCTTGGCGCTCTCCTGGGCCTTCTCCGTCTTTCTGGAGCCTATGATCACATCATGGCCAGCTATTGCCCACCTCATGGCAAAGCCCGTGCCTATGTCCCCTGTACCTCCAACTAGAGCTATCTTCATAGTGGGCAGTAGCTCTTCAGGACTATTTTATGCTTTTGCGCTCATAGAGACCTGAAGAAGTAGGAGACGATTAAATATATGATAAACCCCAGAGCGATTCTCTTAAAGACCCAAAACCTCTTCTCCCCCCAAAATACCGTGACCACGTAGAAGATCCAGGGAGGGGGTGAAGATCAAAATGTGTTGGGCATAGCCCCTGACGGGATCGCTCCCGACCTCGACGTATATCAGGAGGAATGTGGTGGCAGTGATGGGGGGCAGGGTGTTGATGAATACGACCGGGGTGCTGGACCCGTGACTCGCGATATAAGTAGTAATAGTCACTATCGTTCCACCCAGGATGAAGTAGAGGAGGAACCTGCCCTCTGGGCTTGTTATAATATAGATATCGCATGGTATGTCAGCTTAATTTAGAAGGGATGGCACGAGATGCGAAAGGGAGTAGCAATGAAGGGGGTAATAAACGTCACCTCGTGCCGCTCGAGCTGCACTTTGCAGCTACCACTATCATGTATCTTCTCCTTTATTAAGGTTTAGGTGGTGTGCAAATGACGAATTTTTTATAAATTGGTGACCCTACTTGGCTGCCAACATCTCCTTTTCTATGTCGACAATGCCAGCGTCTGTCTTTATGCCGACTCCACTAAAATGAGTCCTGGAGGCCTTCCACCCTGAGGCGCGAAGCCTTTCCACCAAGTCCTGTGTCTTCTTCGGCGTCAGGCCCAATCGATCGCAGATACGATGGTAATCGTAGTACATGGGCAGCTCCACCTCCGAGGCGCAGGCCTCCAGAAGGTTTCTGGCTCTCCTCACCAACATGGCCGGCGCGATTCTTCCAACCAGGCTCTTATCCTGGATCTTTCCGAGCCAGAGTGGGCCTGCCATATGCGTCCTGGAGCCGCAGGCGCTGCAAATTTCG
>Ga0181520_10009255_pt1 | contig 13657 bp, 9 predicted proteins | sample PEATcosm2014_Bin_29_FD_132451 | JGI IMG/M metagenome (GOLD analysis project Ga0181520, IMG submission 132451) | Peatland microbial communities from MTU Mesocosm Facility, Houghton, MI, USA - PEATcosm2014_Bin02_30_metaG | ecosystem: Environmental > Terrestrial > Soil > Wetlands > Peat | place... | reverse complement strand
CGTGGCTCTCCTCGGCTGTGGGAGGGGGAGGCGTTCCCTCTTCGGCCTCTAAAGCCGCTGCCTGGGTGGTAGGGGGCTCACTTTTGGCTTCGCGCTTAGAGTCGTTGACGACCAGCCGTGGCCCGCCGCCCGACTCAACCGGCTCTGGTGCGGATTCCGCGGTCTCCGCAGGGTGCTGCTGGCTTTCGTGCTCCTCGTCCGCTTTGATCTTGCGGCGGTCAATCACGGTGAACTTCGGGGTATCGCTCATAGTTTTGGTTTCCTGTCCGTTCTGCTGACTGCATAATTTGCTAACTTGCTTCGAACTGGGGCGGCGCGGTCAAAATGCTTGCTGTGCCCATGGATTCTCCTGCAATGTAAGCGAGAGGTTGATTGCGAATCTCCGCCTCGCCACGAATCATGCCCAGGGCAAAGCCACGGTGGCCTGCTGCTAACGGCAATTCTGCGGCGCTGGTGATCTGTCCAGCGACCGTTCCGTTCTCAGAGGTTAACTCGGCGCCAATGGCCGGGACCGGCCCGAATAGCTCAAGTTGCCTCAAGTGGCGGTGCACGCTGCCCCGGGAGCGGATGCGTTCGACGATCTCCTGGCCCAGGTAGCAGCCTTTGCTGAAGTGAAGCGCCCGCATCTGCGAGGTCTCCTGCGGCAGGTCGCGCTCGGCGATGTCGATGCCATAGGCGGGGATCCCCTCAGCGATCCGTAGTGCCTCAAGAGATGCCGCCCCCGCCGGAGTTGCGCCTGCCTCGATCAGCGCCTGCCACAACGAGGGAATTTGATCTGCGTGTACCCAAAGTTCGTAATGCGGTGCAAGCACGCCGTAAGCCCGGACGACACGCATCGCAGAGCCTTCCCAGATAGTGAGCGTGCTAGTTAGCGGATCTTTGATCACCGGCAGGCCTAGTCCGGCGAGCAGGTCGGCGGCCTTCGGTCCAGTCACCCCGAGAGCCATCTCGCCGTCGATTGAGTCAAGGCTCAGGGGAACAAGTTCCACATCGTCCATGATGATGAAGCGGTCAAAGTGGGCGAGAAGGCGGTCAAATTGATCGGCGGCTATCTCAAGATAGAGTGCGTCGCCCTCGCGCCAGACGTGAAGTTCGCCCTGGATGCGACCCTGCGCGTTGAGCACCAGATTCCACGCGCCCGCGTTCTCCCCCAGATCGTTCACCATATTGGTGACCATTCCGCTTAGCCAGCGGAAGCGGTCCTCTCCGCGCACGGCCACGCGCCGCAGCCAGCCCAGATCATGGACCGCAGCTCCCGATAGCAGCGCCTCTATTTCACTCTCTGGCGCGTCCAACTTCAGAGGGGTCACCACGCCGCGATAGGCGGCCAGATCAATCCTTGCGTCAGCAGGAGCCAGTAGCGCGGCAAGCGTGCCCAGAGCTGCCGGCTGCGACTCATCCGTTGGATGGTCGGCCGAAAGGGCTTGGGAGATGGCATTTTCCGTCATAGGGGATCTTTTTCGCTGGCTTGGGCACGGATTTCCCGCGGGATCTCCGCAATATGTTGCATTCTGATTATAGCCTTGGAGGAAGATGAAGTTACGCCAACCGGGGAGGACGATGAGCGAGCAGCGGAGAGCAACGGCAACAGATAGGCGCAGCTGGATTCTCGCGGCGGCGTTGTGCCTCGCGGCATTCGCCTCTGCGCAACAGCCGGCAAAGCCTGCCTCAACCGCTCCGCAGACCGGCGAGCAGAGCCAACTCCCGGAGAACAGCAAGCCGAAGGCCGACGGCCACATTACTCCCGAACAGGCGCGCCAGCTCTTTGCCCTGGTTGACGAGCTGATCAAGTTCTCATCCCAGGAGACAGGTCTACCGATCAAAAGCGACGTGAAGCGCGAGATCACATCGCGCGCCGCTGTCGAGAGCAATTTGAAACAGAAGTTCGCTGAAGACGAAAGCGCCAAGCGCATGCAGCGCGGCGAGATCGTGCTGAAGAAGTTTGGTCTGCTCGACCGCGACTTCGCACTTACGCCCTTTCTGCTGCAGTTGCTTAAGGAGCAGATCGAAGCCTACTACGACTTCAAGACCAAGACCGTCTACATGATGGACTGGGTGGACATCGAGGAGCAGAAGCCGGTGCTGGCCCACGAGCTGACCCACGCCCTGCAAGACCAGCACTCCGACCTCCAGAAGTGGAACAGCCAGACACCCGAAGACGTTTCGCTCAACCACTCCGAGGATACCGATCACCTTGCCAAGGACGAAATGGACACCGCGCGCCAGGCTGTCGTCGAAGGCCAGGCCACGGCCGTCATGATGGATTACGTTCTCAAGCCGATGGGCAAGAGCCTGGTGAAAGATCCCGAGCTGATGGACGTGCTGAAGGAAAAGATGTCAGGCTCTCAGGACTCCCCCATCCTGGCACGCGCGCCGTTGTTGCTCTCCGAATCGCTTCTCTTCCCCTATCGCGAGGGGCTCAGCTTTGAACAGGATGTATGGATGGACCAGGGCCAGGAGGCAGCTTTCACCGGAACCCTGGACCATCCGCCTACATCGAGCTGGGAGATCATCAATCCGCGCGAATACGAAAAGAGGCATGTGCCCTCCGTGCCGCTGCTTCCCAATATCCATCCGCTGGTCGACAAGCTCTACAAGCCCTACGATATTGGCCAGATGGGCGAGCTCGACGTGCATATTCTCGCTGAGGTCCTTGGCGGAGACAATGCGGCCGCAAATCTGACGCCAGCCTGGGACGGAGGCCTCTATTGGGCCGGCCAACAGCTCAGCGCCAAGACGAAGGCAGAGCAGGCTAGCACAAACTCCATTGCCCTCTTCTATCTCTCCGTCTGGAAGAATGAAGCCTCCGCTCGATCCTTTGCCGGGCTCTATGCCGATGAGTTGGGCCGCAAATACTCTGGCGTCAAGCTCGCTTCGGCCTCTGGAAGCGGCGTACAGGCCAACCATCCCTCTAAATTTTCCGTGTTTCCGCCCGCCGCTTCATCGCCTGGGGAATCCGAGGATTCCGCGCCCTCAGACTCCGCTTCGCCGCTCGGAGAGCAGGTCTACTCCACCAACGAAGGTCCGGTGGTGATCACAACGCGCGACAAGCTGGTCTTCGTCGCCGAGAGCTTCCCCCTCGATCTGGCCCGCAAGCTCACGGCTCTCGTCCTCGACGCACAGGGAACCGGCGAGCTGCATCAAGCTCAAGCAGCGCAGCCCGGTGAAGCCCCGGGGCGCAATGCCGAGGTATTAGAGCCGCTGACCGGCAACCTGGTTCGCTTCTTCTCTGAGTGCGGCGTTATGAAAGCGGCGGTCGACGCGGGAATCAAAGCGGCGAGATAACTCAGGGGCACTCGCAACTTTCTTTCATCGTTCCGGTCTATTCAAACGGGATTTCAAGCGTATGCGTCCGAGCAAGTACACGGTTGACTTGCTCGGACGCATACACATGAACCGGCCCATGTTGCTGGAATAGTAGCGCGCTTCGAAGTAGTCGTTTCCTGATTCGGTATCTCGTTCTTTGCCGGTATAGCGGGATGGCGGAAAACACACTACGGATGCACAAGTGCCGGAGCCCGTCATAAGCGTGGACCTCAATCGTAGATCAATCCCAGGTCTCAGAATCGAGACCTGGGCCACCCGCCGGATCGCGCCACTACTGTTTACAGACGTAAACACGCCACAAGCCGCCCCGAAAGGCGGCTCGCTGGCTACAGAAGGGACAGCGCATTATTGTCGGTCTCCAGGTTTTCCAGAAGGTAGTTTTTCAGAAATGCTGGATGCCGCGCTTGCGTCAAGTCTTGGTTCCTTCCGAAAAGTCAAGCCGCGAAAGACTATCTCCCCGTCCTCGTGGACCGTAAGATGCTCTTGCTGCGCCTTCGGTTCCTTCGCGCCATTCCGACGGGGAACATCCCGGTAGATTAGCTTATAGGTAGCAGTGATTCCCGCCCCTGTTCGCCTCCAACGGCCAAAATAGATGGTCTGTGCATCCCCGTAACTGATTTCCATTTCGTCATCAGTTTGAGAAATCGAGCTGTCGATGATTCCAAATCGTCCATCTTCAAAAAAATAGAGGACTTCCGTTTGCGCCCACTTCTTGTTCTTATGAAAGTCATCCAATTGCCATTCAACCTTTGAGTTAATCCAAGCGCCTGAAGTATCCTTCGCTTTGGTCTGACCAAAGCAAACGCTCGCGGCAAGAACTAGTATGATTGCCAGCCTCTTCATTGTGGTGCCTCAACTGTGCGATTAACCGTAGCTGCGGATTCCTGAGCCGGAAGATTCCATAGAGCATTACGCATCTCATGGCTCTCATCCTTCCCGTAGGACAAGCATCCGTGAGTCCAATTGAAACCATCTTCTTGGCCGTGGAAATAGCGACTTCCCTTTTGTCCATCTAACGGATCAAGGTACGCGCGAACGGTTCCGTAAGCCCCAACGACATCAAAATCTCCAATATTGTGCATCCTCTGAATACCATTGAAATGTGGTGGGTTGTTGGCGTCGATTACCGTGTTGGGTCCCTGGCTGTCCCGTAACTCGAGATGCATTTCGTAATTTCCATTTGGCGTTGGACCGAATTTTGGATCCCCCGGCCCGTTTTTCCATCCTCCTCCCGAAAACCCAGATCCAGTAGCTACAACTTTGTTCTGGTCGTAGAGGGTCAAGCTGAAGGTGGTTGCACCCCGTGCATTTTTCCCTGTTGAGGTCGCAACCAAGAGCCCTGCGTATCCCTTGTCCTTTGTCGCGTTGCCGTCGGCATCATGGAATGTGCTGCCCTTTTGCCATTGCCACTTCTTGTCAACGTAAAACCAATCATGCCCGTTCGGATCGATGCTGTTGAGGGGATGATTCAGCACATAGCTATACAGATTCAAGCTCTGCGGATCGTCGAGCTTCGCATACGGTATCGGCATCACTTTGGCTGACCAATCGGGGCTCAGGAACCGCCCCATTGAGCTTGCGTAGTACCTAGCCCCGAAGTAGTCGTTGCCGGATTCGGCGTCGCGTTCTTTGCCGGTAGAATTGGACGCTGTGCTAGACGCTACGCTGGTGCAACAAGCGGTGGCGTCTGTCATAAGTATGGGGGCCTCACGTCATAAGCATAAGCCCAAGTTCTGGAAAGAGTTGGGCCACTGTCTTTGTTCACAATATACCTGGTCAGAAAACCATCACGAAAGGCCTTTTTCAGGCAGAAGCCTGAGCTCTGTCTGGTTTGTCGCCAAGTGGGAGATAGTCCCGTTTGGTGGCATCACCTCATGGAAGCCGGTCACTCAGGGGTCATGCTCGACTGAACTGTTTCCTGGTGTGCTTTGCTTTGTACATGGCTGCGTCGGCGGCGCTCAAGAGGCTGTCCTCGGTGGCTCCGTCTTCTGGATAGAGCGCTATGCCAATGCTGGCTTCGCCATGCAGCAGAATCCCCTCGATCGAAAAAGGCTCGTCGAAGCAGCTCTTCAACCGGGCAAGAATCTTGTCCAGGTCGGAACGGCCATGCTGAAGCGAGACCACGGCGGCAAATTCGTCGCCGCCTAGCCGGGCCAGCATGTCGCCGCCCAGCAACTGGTGACTCATGCGCAGGGCAACTTGCTGAAGGTAGAGATCTCCCGCATGATGGCCATAGGTGTCGTTGATCTGTTTGAACTTGTCCAAGTCGATGTAGATCAGTCCGAGGAGGCTGGAGGTTTGCCGCGCCTCTTCGATGCGCGCATTGATGAACTTTGCCATCGCGAAGCGATTGGGAATGTCGGTGAGCAGATCAAACTCGGAGCGGCGGCGAAGGTCGGAGTAGAGGCGGCGGGTTTCGATGGCCAGGGCGGCCAGGCGCACACCCGCCTTGAGCGCCTCTGTCTCCTTGACGGAGTGAATGGCAACAGGGTCGAGCCTGGCATGAAGCGATCCCAGAGTCGCACCGGCGCGGTCTTCGATTCTCATTTCGCTGACCCGCAGTGTCCCTGGCTGTGGGAAATGCTCTCCGTGTTTTGATCCACCGGCAATTTCGCACCAGCAAGGAGCACCACCCAGAATCGACGAGACCAGACCTGAAATATCTTCGAGAATTCCGGCAAGTGGATCGGCGCCGTTAATTTTTTCCAGAATAAGGCTGCGCTGCTGTTCGTATTGGGCCATGGTGGCGAGGGTGGATGTTTGCTGGTGGACTTTACTCCTAAGTGTCCAGCCCCAGGCGCTGACAGCAATGACCAGGAGTAGCAGCAGGCTGACGGCAATAATCAGGTTGCGCGTGTTCAGGAGCGTGGGCTTGGCAACAATGGTGATGTCGTCGAACGATCGCATCACAATCTCGAAGGGTACCGGGCCATTCCAGGGATTGGAACTAAGTTGAATGCAGATGCCGGTGACTCGAACCGTCGCGCCGATGGGAGTCTGCTTCATAGGTAAAAGCGTTTTGGCATTGTTCAAGTGATAGTAAATTGCTGTGAACAGACGGCCATCGGAGTTAATGACATAGATGTCGCGCGTGGCCTCTCGAGCCTCTGTCACAACCTGTCCATTGATTGAAACCAGATCGTAGACGTGTCCAAAGCGAATGTTGTCGCTCGATGTAAGCGACTGCCAGGTCGCGGAATGCGGCGTTACAGTGGCTGTAGCGCCTGTTCTCTGAATTTCGCCGCGCGTCAACCGCAGAAATCCGTCATGCACATCGGGAAATCCAACCGCGTCGACCACATCGCCGACCCGTATGGTTTTATAGGTTTCTGAATCGATCCAGAGACTCTTGTCGCCATCCTGGATAACGATTGACCCGCCGGGCTGAAAGTAGGTGACGGTTCCACGAACCCGGACTCTGGACGAAAGATCCTTTAAACGGTAGGAGGAGCGAATGGTGTCCATGGACTTGATGGGCAGTGTCCAGGGATCGACCTTGGCGCGCTGGAGAACCTTCACATCAGCCATGGAGTTGACGTGGATGATAACTCCAGTTTGCTGCATCTTGCTGTCAAACATCACCCCGCCCACTCCGGAGACTTCCACTTCGGCGTCTAAAAGTCCGTCGAGCGCACTCTCATCTTTGCTTAGTACCGATGCATCAAGGGCACCATCATCCGTCATCATGTGCAGATAGATGTTGCTCTCATTCCAGCTCGATCGAAGATCGGCCGAACGAATGGTCGCGCGTATCGTCACGAGCCTGCACAGGTATCGAATATTGATTAAATCGCTGTAGGTGGCAGGCACGGGCTTGATCGAGGTGCCGTGGCCCAGTAGAGTGATATCTTTGCTCTGCACGATGGGCCGGAAGCTCGGCTTCATCACACCCCGCACCCGTACGCGATCACCGGGAACCAACTGGGTGTCCACCCCATCGAGGACGTAGATGGCCGCGTCACCCTCTTGTACAAAGAGTGTTCTTGGGAAGTCGCGGAAGTAGGTAACCGTGGCCTCGAAGTCGACGGGGATGGTTTGCTTGGCCTCTGCGTTGGTAAGGGCGCGAATATCTCGCAGGTTAGTTAGCGGAGCAGGCGTTGCTGCCCAAGCAGCCACGGCCACCCCGAGAACCATCGGGAACGCAAAAACCATTCTCTTCATCGGGAACATCCGGCCAGACAGTGCTGGTTTTCTGGCTTGCAAGAGTACATATCGGCTGCGCTTACTCGAATGATCACTCCCTTTGCAGGATTTGCGCACAAATAGACCCTGAATGGGCAATTCTGACAAAATTGCAGATAAAAAGTGATCTCGATACGATAGCGACGCTAACTGGGGCAAAGAGGTCACGCCGATGATCAATAAGATTCGGCCTCGATGTTCCCGTGTTCCGGCGGGTCGCCCAACACCTTTCGTCGGCCTGTCCGCGACCACCGGGAGGGCCGAAAACGGCAAGCGCGACAACTTGCCGATCAATCGGGCAGGCCCCGCATATTTGGCGTCCTCGGCCTGCCATTGATGCTGTCGACGCGGGTTGTTGATTGGGCACGAATTGATGCGCCTGCCGCTGAATGGGACAACTGAGGATTGTCAACTTGTAATCGAGTGAGAACCGGCGGCCAGACTTTCGCCGCCGATCTGGGGAGCGTCACTTCGACGCCCTATTTCTCCTGGCACCTTTCGCACCAGACCCTTGAATCAAGCGAGCGCTAAACAGCGATGCCCGGAGGCAGTGGGCCGCCGGGCATTACTGTTTGCAGAGCAGAATTACATTTTGTCGAAACGGTGAAGTATGTGATCCACAATGTGGTTCGCCTTCTCGATGTGATCCATGGCGTGGTGTTTCAACCCGTGCGCGAAGTCATTGTCCTCTTCGCGGTTGAGATCGTCCCAGGCCGCATTCCCTGCCTCGCGCGCTTTACGGAAACGGTTGTTTGGGGTAATGCCGGCATCGATCGGCGGATGATCGTGAAGGTTTTTGCCATCCTCAATGGCCGCTTCCTTGATCTCACGAATAGCTGCGTCGATCTCATCGATCGCATGTTGCGACTCTTCGTCAACACGCTCGTTGGGAGTCAGCTTATCAAGATAGGCGCGCATCAGGCGAAGATCGCTCAAGGCGTGCAGATAGGCAGGGTGCCTGCCCGGTTCCTGGGCTTGGGTAGGGGTGGTTCCAATCACGAGCGCGGCGACAGTCGCCGCTGCAAGAATCATGTGCTTGCCGAACTTCATTGATATCGTTCCTCCAGGGTTAAATGGTTTCCTCGGTTGTGGATAATTCCTTTGTGTCTACAGGCACAACGATGTCTGCACTGGCTAGAACACCATCTCTAGTGAAAAGTTGTCAAGCGAGAGAATTTGCCCTCGGCGTCCCGCCTGGGCGGAGCAACCTGGAAAGACCATGGACCGACCGAAACCAAGCCGCGATCTTTCTCAGCCCGGACATGCAAAGGCTCCGGGCAACAGGCTGGGGCAGAATCTGATACGGTACGCGCATGACAACTGAGGTCAACCGCCTCAGTCGAAGCTAATTTCTTATGTCATTCTCTAAGGCCGCTTTTGATTGATCGCCAAGGCTTGAGCGCCCAGCAAGCGGCATGGAAAAAGAAAGTGTGCGCTATTGAACAGAAATTGGAAAAGAATCTCTGCTATTATCTACATCGGGTGAGGTTTCCCGTGGGGGGGAGTTCTCCCCAATCCCCATCCTTATCAGACATGGAATTGGGCATACCGCGATTCAACGGCGTGTAGCACAGTCCTCAATCCGTCCCCTGAACCTAGCGAGAATCAGGTGCCGGACCCAGAAGGGAATTGACTCGCTTTAGGCTTACGACAGGGCCCAGAGCGAAGGCGCAGTCTTCCTCCTACATCGTCGCTCTGGCAAACGAACGCTCTTCCCCCTCGGGAATGCCGAAGGAGCGATAGACATGCAAAGCACCAAGAATGTTGCAAGATCTGAATTTCCTCCACCGTTAAGGGTTACGACGGCTCCAACCGATCCTGAGATCTTCAGGGAGTTGCTGGATCACGTAGGTGATGCAGTGTACATTGCGGGCCATGACCGGCGGGTTTTGTATTGCAATAAAGCTGCCACTGAGCTGACCGGATACGAAGCTGAAGAGATCTTGGGAAGGTGCTGCTACGACAATGGCCATTGTCCCATGGGTCATAACGGACGCAGCGTGTGCGAGGATGGCTGTCTCTTATCGGAGAGCCTGAAGGACGGCGCCGCCCGGCGGACAAAGGCATACTTACTTCATAAGCGAGGACGGAGAATTCCGGCATCGGTCAGTGTACAGCCCATCACAACTGCAGACGGCTCGATCATCGGGGTCGTCCAGATAATCAAGGACCGGTCGCAACGAGAGGTGGCCCGACGCAAGGTCGAGGCAATGGAGCGGCTAGCCTTTATCGACACACTCACCGAAATGCCCAACCGCCGTTTCCTGGAGATATCTCTGCAATCGGCGTTGCTCGAATACAAGGTCACCAAAATACCCTTTGGTGCGCTGCTCATCGATCTTGACAAGCTAAAGAACATCAACGATTCATTTGGCCACGCCAACGGCGATTACGCATTGAGCCAAGTAGCCAGGATTCTCGGTCTAACGGTGCGTCCTACCGACACGGTTGGGCGATGGGGAGGCGACGAGTTTCTGGCCATTCTGCCCGGCGTGAGCCTGGGAGTTCTCCGTCAACTTGCAGACCGATGCGGTAACAATGTAGTACGAGATTCATCTTTCAGCATTGACGACAAGCTTGTATCTCTGTCGGTCTCAGTGGGCGGCACGGTGGTTCGCGCCCAGGACTCCGCTGCAACGCTGATTGCACGGGCCGATGACCTGTTGTATCAAAGCAAAACAGCCGGTCGGAACTGCGTCACAATCGGATAAGCCGATGACTGTACGATGGAAAAACGTGACACAAAGATCCGTCCCCCGGACTATGGTGCCGTAGGCGGAGATGATGGTCACGAGACTCCACGCCGGAACCTCTTTGATGGACACCAGCGGCTATACGCGAACCATATCGCGACCGCATGACCAATCCTGCCATCAGTAGACCACGGTACTCATTGTGATTTCGTTCCAGATCTCCTTGACGGTCCTCACCATTTCGATATGCCGATCTGTGTAATACGTGTGCAGCAGGTGATGCGCTTTCTCTGAACAGGGCTTCTCCAGAAAATCCTCGTAAAGCGCCGTGACCTGCGCGTTGTTGTGCGATTGACGGACAGCCGCCTGCTGATCGATGGCAAACATGGTTTCGCGCCGCTTTTGCGCGTGAGTCATATAGGCTTTCTTCGAGCGCAGCGTGCCGCCGCCATCGACGCAGCCTCCGGGGCAGGCCATGATCTCGATGAAGTCGTAATCTGCCGTGCCGGCGCGAACCTCTTCGACAATCTCACGCGTAGCCTTGAGACCGTGGCACATAGCCACCTTAACAAGACCCACGCCATGTCCGAAATCTACCGTCGCCGAGCGACGCCCTTCAAATCCTCGCAATTGCGTAAGTTCTACAGTCTTGAGTTCGCTTCCGGTGACAATCTTGTACATCGTGCGCAAGGCGGCTTCCATCACTCCGCCGGTGGTGCCAAAGATCGCGCCAGCGCCGGAGTAAGCGGTCATATACGGATTATCGAAAGTGGAAGGTTCGAGCGCAGCCAGGTTAATGCCGAGGCGCTTGAGCAGACGCGCAAACTCGCGTGTCGTGAGAACAACATCAACCTCGGCAACGCCGTTATCGGTGAGCTGTTCACGCGCTCGCTCGTCCTTCTTGGCGATGCAGGGCATGATGGAAATCACGCGGACACGCGCGGGATCGATGCCCATGCGCTCCGGCAGATAGGTCTTGGCAATCCTGCCCAGGCATTGCTGCGGCGACTTGGTGGAGGAGAGCAACGGCAGAATATCGGGATAGTGCCTCTCGGCGAAGTTGACCCAGGCCGGGCAGCATGAGGTGAACGTGGGGCGCTGCTTTTCGCGCAGCCGGTGCAGAAGCTCAGTACCTTCCTCCATGATTACGACGTCAGCGGCGAAGTTCGTATCGAGCACGATGTCAGCGCCGATCTTTCGTAAGGCGCTGATGATTTTGCCTTCGACATTGGTTCCTGGCGGCATTCCGAACTCTTCGCCGAAGCCCACACGCACGGCAGGCGCAAACTGAAAGACCGTAACGACCTCCGGATCATAGAGCATGTCCAGGACGGCCTCGGTATCGTTCTTGGCGCCCAAAGCTCCCGTCGGACAGACCAGCACACATTGACCGCAGGTGACGCACGCGGAATCTTTTTGCGAAGAGCCATAGTGCATTCCCACCGCAGTGCTCTGTCCGCTGCCAGTAATCACGAGGGCGTCCACAGTCTGGAACTTGCGACAGATTGCAACGCAGCGTTGGCAGCGAATGCACTTGGTCAGATCGCGAACCATGGCAGGCGACGAGCGGTCCACTTCACGAGCCGCGATACGGTCGGGATTGATGAAGCGATTAGTTTCTAAACCCACATATTGCGCGACGTCTTGCAATTCGCAGTTGCCATGGCGCGTGCAGGTTGCGCAATCCTGCTGGTGATCGGCGAGAAGCAATTCCACTTGCAGGCGCCTCATGTCACGGACCTTTGAGGTGTTAGTAAGGATCTCCATTCCCTCGAGCACTGGAGTATCGCAAGCGGTAACGGCCTGGAATTTGTCGCGGCCAGGCATGCGCATCTCCACCAGGCAGACCCGGCAAGTGCCAGGAGCGTGATCGATATCGCTCAATTCGCAAAGGGTGGGCACATTCATCCCATTACGGCGCGCGCAACTGAGGATGGACTCACTGGCCTCGGCAACCAATGGCTTGCCATTGATCGACACGTTGATAGCAGTGGCAGGTTCTACGCGCAGGATGGTCGTCATCATGCTGCTCCTTCTGGAATGGGCTCACTGGTAATGACCGAATAGATGCGGTAGCAGCGCATGCAGCGGCGAGCCTCGCGATAGGCCTGCTCCTGGCTTATCGCGCCCTCAACTTCCTCGAACATGGTTTTGCGTACCTCGGGATCTAGTTCCGGATGGTGCACGCGATATTGCATTTTGACTGGCACATCGATGCAGTCAGAGCTAAGCATCTTGTGTTCGTTCAAGATCTCGCGCATGCGCGATCGTGGTGAAAGCCGCACGTATCCCAGTTGAATCCAGTCGTCGATTCCCCGCGCCGCCTGCAGACCGCCAGCCATGGCATTGACCAAGGCTGAGGGACCTGAGGCGCAGTCGCCTCCGGCAAAAACGCCAGGGCGCGAGGTCATTAAAGTGCTCTGATCGACATCGACGCATTTCCAGCGGTTCAACTTCACCCCATCCTCGGGTTGGAATATGTCTGGCTGCACTTGTTGTCCGATAGCGGCGATCAGGACCGTACAACCCATGAACTGCTCGGAGTCAGGCGTCACCTCCACAACATTCCGTCCCCGCGCGTCAACGCCAGCACAGTGCAGCTTCACCAGATTCACGCCGACCACGCGGCCATTCTCCGAAACGATCCCAGAGGGATTGGTGAGAAAGTGAAAGATCAAGCCCTCGCTCTCGGCGGCCTTGATCTCTTCTTCATCGGCTGGCATATCCTCGCGCGTGCGGCGATAAATCAGATGGACCCTTTCGGCTCCCATGCGCAGGGCAGAACGCGCGCAATCCATGGCCACGTTGCCACCGCCGACGACCACGACATCTCCGGAAAGCTTCGTCACTCGTATGCCGGCGATGTGGTCGTGAACCTTGAGAAGGAAACCGATGCCGCTTTCATAGCCGCCCATCGTTGGATCCTCATCCTTGACCCCCATGCGAGTTCCCTGTTGGCAGCCTAGCGCCAGAAACACCGACTTATATCCTCGCCGGTAGAGTTCATCGATTGAAAAGTCGCGTCCAAGCGCCTGATTGAACAAGAACCGGCCGCCCAACTCGGTAATAATGTCGGTCTCCGATTTCAAAACATCCTTGGGCAAGCGGTATGCGGGAATACCGATGGCAGCCATGCCACCGTCTTTATCCGTGGCTTCCAGAATGTCTACATGGTAGCCGCGCAGCAGCAGGTGATATGCGCAAGAAATCCCGGCAGGCCCGGCCCCGATCACTGCAACCCGCATGTCATTGGGCAACGGATTGGCGATCAGGCTTCGCGTAAACAAGAGAGCACTATCGCGCTGCTGATAATCGGCGACATAGCGCTTCAGCATCTTGATGCCCACGGGCTGATCGACTAGATTGCGGCGGCATGCTATTTCGCAGAACCTTACGCAAACTCGGCCGCAGGTCGCAGCCATTGGGTATTTCTGCAAAATCACGCCCAGCGAGTG
>Ga0181520_10009253_pt1 | contig 13657 bp, 12 predicted proteins | sample PEATcosm2014_Bin_29_FD_132451 | JGI IMG/M metagenome (GOLD analysis project Ga0181520, IMG submission 132451) | Peatland microbial communities from MTU Mesocosm Facility, Houghton, MI, USA - PEATcosm2014_Bin02_30_metaG | ecosystem: Environmental > Terrestrial > Soil > Wetlands > Peat | place... | reverse complement strand
CGGGCTCGGCCGCCACCGACGACAAGGCCAGCAGTTTGGCCTGCGGTCCCAGCCGCCGCATCGCGCGGCAGAGACTGGCCAACTCCGGCCGCGGCGCGGTCAGGACGACCGCCCGGCATTTGTCGCGGCCGAGGGTCTCCATCGCCTGGTAGGGATCTTGGATGATTCGCGGCGAGCCCAGTCGAGCGGAAAGCTCCAGCCCCGTGGGCGGATCGGCCAGCAGCAGGATGTGCCCGTTGCCGCTCATTGGCCCTCCTCGCCCAGCAAGGCCGACAACTCCTCGGGCGTCAGCAACGAACCGGGATTCACCGCCCGGGCCGCCGGCGGACGCGCGGGAATCGCGCCCTCACCCTCGCCGTCGCCCGATTCCAAGGTCGAGTCGAGCGAAGGCGCCTGGGCCAATGTCTCATCCTCTGTCAGTGTCTCATCCTCGGCCGCGCGCGGCTGCTTGGCCGGAACCAGCCGGGCCGCCACAGGGCTTGTTGCCGGGCTTGCCGCGGGGCCTTTCATTGCGCGGCGGCCATCCCTGGCTGCCGCGTCCGGAGGCTTGGGCGGGACAGCCCCATCGGCTTCGACGGTTTCTTCGGGTTCGAAAATTTCTTCCGCCCGGAGCGATTCCTCCGATCGCATCGGTTCGTCGATCGGTGCGATTTCTTCCGGCAGAGATTCCTCCGCATGTTCGGACTGGCCCTGGCCGTCAACGAACTGGACCAGCGCCTCCGCCAGGGACGCCCGCGAAACCAGCCGCAGTCCGGCCAACTGCTCGGCGTCCAGACCCGCCACAGCCGTGCCGAACGCCAGCATTTCTGCGCGCAGATTCCGCGCGACCTGGAGCAGCCCCAGATGTCGCGGCCAGAGCAGGCCCAGGTCTATCACCAGGGCCAGCCTGCCCGCGTGCGACTCCCGCGCAGCAAGCAACTCCGCCGCCGCCTCGTACGCGCCGCTCACGCAAACCGTCTCGGCGCCCGCGACGTGATCGACGGCCTCGCGCGCAAGGATCACCACGCGAGGCTCGGGCAAAAATGTACCGTCCGTTATCAACACAGTCTCCAGGCAGTACCATCATAATCTAAGAGGCGGGTTTTGAGAAGACCAGAATCAATATCAAGGGTGGCATGGCGACGTTGTTTGTCGCCATGTGGTGCCCGCCAGACGCAGACATGGCGACAAACAACGTCGCCATGCCACCCTTACTATTGTTATACTCTCTTCCATGATGGACGAAAGCCAAAGCACCGAGCGCAGCCGAAACATCTGGGCGCCGTGGCGCATGGAGTACATCGACAGCCTCAACGACGGCGGGCCCGACGATGGCTGCTTCCTCTGCCGATACGCCGGGCAGCCCGATCTGGATGCCCCGAACCTGGTCCTGTGGCGAGGAACGCGGACCCTGACGCTGCTCAACCGCTTTCCCTACACCGGCGGGCACAGCATGGTCGCGCCGATGGCCCACGTGGCCGACCTGACCGCCCTGGACGACGCGACGATGCTGGAAATGATGCACAGCCTCCGCGACATGCAGCAGGTGCTCTCGGCGGCGCTGCACTGCGAGGGGTTCAACATCGGCATCAACATCGGCCGCTGCGCGGGCGCGGGCCTGCCCGGCCACCTGCACCTGCACATCGTGCCCCGATGGTCCGGCGACACGAATTTCATGCCCGTCTTCGGCGGCGCGCGGGTCATCCCGGTCACGCTGGAATCGATGTACGAGACGCTCAAGAAAACGGCGGAGCAACTGAAGCTGCCCAAGACAGTATAGAGAGTCCCAAAGCATAATCGATCTCGAAAGGATGAGTGAGTCATGGTCACTGGGATTGAAAGAACGGACGAAATGGTCGTTGAACTTAATTGCGGAACCTTCAGATTTTCACGGGAGCAGTTCGCGCGATACCTCAAAGAGTGGTTGAAAGCCGATTCTGAAAACTTTCCTTTGCCGCAGGACTTTGGTACAGCGTTACCAAACGTTCTCGCCTTCAGTCTGGTGCAAGATGACGATTGGGAGCGGGAGAACGTCCAAGACCTGATTGAAACCCTCCGGTAACTTTGCCGGATGAAGGCTTATTCCCCTATGCCGGGGAGTTGAACTGGCCTTTAGCGACGAAACCAACTCAAAAGAAAACTTATTGTATTTCCATCTCTGAATCGCAGTCTGCACAGATTGGCACCCCTGCCTCGGCCAACTCTTCGTAGGTCAATTCGATCCTACGGTTGCATTTATTGCACAACCAGGAACGGGAGTAAGCACCATTGGCGGCCCTCTTTATTTCCGGCCAATTTCCATTATCAAGTACACTTTGGGAGGGGGACCATTTTGTAATGAAGCAGCGTCGCCCGTCCGGGTCTCTTACCAAACCGGGGCTTTTTGAATCTGATCCTTCCACGTCGTAATCATATAGAGTCACTTCGACTCCCAGAGGCTTGAAAAGCAATTCGCCTACTCCGCTGTTGATTGTCAATATTACCTGGATGTCTTGCTGCTTTCGTGCCGTCCCGTTCGAGCTTTTCACTGGGTTAAACTCCTCAATCGTTCGTGCCAATCGAGTACATTCTCGTATTCCATGAACGTGCATATATCAGCCAACCCACTTGCCTGGAAGGTGGGCCGTTTCAACTGGCGCACGAAAAGGGAACGCCGCGAATCATTCGCGACGATGTGGAATCGAGGCTTGAGTTCCGGAGCCACGATGTGAACGTCATTGAACCTCAATAGGCCGGAATAAACCGTTGTTGTGTGTTCGACCTCGAACAAAGCAGCCAATTCACCAGCCCCTCTTTTCATCCACACGACGTCTACCTCGGACAAAATAGGCTCAATCGCCTTGAAGCGTTCAGGCAGTCGGTCATGTATTGGAAATTGGCCTGCGATATTCCAGTCCAGCCCGCAGCGATCCGCCTGTGGACACCAAACGTCGTTCCCCTTTCTGAAACCTATGGCGCCAAGAAGAGTCTGAATCTGGGGGTGCGTAAATTTGTCCGCCCTCGACTTGGTCTTTGGACCTACAAAGGTGTTCAGTTCGTTCCATCCGAAGTACCCCTCGACATTGAACCGCCCTGCGCCGGCGATGTACATTTCAGTTGATTCAGGATCGGGATAGATTTGAACTTTGTACTGACCATCTTGGGCTGGCTTTGCCGACGCAAAAACGTCCTCGAAAGCCGCAAAAGGAATGATCAAAGGAATTTGCTGACCATCCCAAATGAAACAAAGAAGGGCCTTATGACCCTCGAGCCATTTGAGGTCGTTTTCCCGCAGACCAAAAAATGTCCGCCCATCGGAATGTACCTTCGAGTAACGAAGGTAAACCCGCCCAAGACTTTCGGGAATCTCGAAGAGCGACTGTGAGCCCTTTTCTCTTTTTAGTGAAGGGAAACGCGCTCCCAGCTCATTGAGGAAAAAGGTTTTTATCTCAGTAGCCATCTGTAGAAACTACTTTACCACGGGGAAAGGAAAAGAGCAAGAAACTCAGCGGACAATGACCTCTTTGTCCGGTTCTTTCATCCGATCAACTCTTTGGGTACAATCCTCCTGCAATGTCCATACGCGAACAATTCGAGGAGCACCGGCGGCAGTGGCTTGCACCGTACGCCATCCATGAGTCCGATTCCGGCGGGCGGACGGTGGCGGAGGCGGAGCATCCGTATCGCACGTGTTTCGAGCGCGACCGCGACCGGATTATGCACTGCTCAGCCTTCCGGCGACTGAGCGAGAAGACGCAAGTGTTTTCGCCGGACAAGGGCGATTACAGCCGCACGCGATTGACGCACACGGTGGAGGTGGCGCAGATCTCGCGCACGCTGGCCCAGGCGCTGCGGTTAAACGAGAACGTCGCCGAAGCGGTGGCGCTGGCGCACGACCTGGGGCATCCGCCGTTCGGGCACAGCGGCGAGGCGGCGCTGAACGAGCTGATGGCCGGTCACGGCCACTTCGAGCACAACCGCCAAAGCCTGCGGGTGGTGGATTACCTGGAGCATCCGTACCCGAATTTTCGCGGCCTGAACCTCTGCCGCGTGGTCCGCGAGTGCCTGGCCAAGCACACCAGCCGCTACGACACGCCGGTCTGCGAGGAGTTCGACGCGAAGCTGCTGGCCCCGCTCGAAGGCCAACTGGTGGACCTGTGCGACGAGATCGCCTACACCTCTGCCGACCTGGAAGACGCGCTGGCCGTCGGCTGGTTGACGCTGGATCAGTTGGACGGCCTCGCGCTGTGGCGGCAGGCGTGGGCGGTGGCGCAGGCCGAGTCGCCCGACGCGCGGGACATCCACAAGCGAATCCGCGCCTGCAAGGCCGTGCTGGCCGCGATGGCCGACGACCTGCTGACCACCACGCTGACCAATATCGCCCAAATGAACATCGACTCCCCCCAGGCCGCGCGAGAAGCGCCGCGAAAGGCCGTCGCCCTGTCGCCCGCCGTCGCGCCCGCGGTGCGCGAAATGCAGGATTTCCTGCTAGCCAACGTCTACCTCAGCGGCCCCAACGCCGACAAGGATCGCCGCTGCCGGCGGATCGTCACGGGGCTTTTCGAGGCTTACCTCAAGGACCCGACGCGGTTGCCCCAGCGGTATCGCGCCCGCATCGACGCCGACGGCCTCTACCGCACGATCTGCGACTTCATCGCCGGAATGACCGACCGTTACTGCCTAGCCGAACATGAAAAGCTGACTTTACCATAGTCATACTATAATAAAATAGACTTTACTTTAGTAATCGCCCCATGCGATGATATTGCTGTATGGTTAACCGCATACATTGGCAAGTCGTGATCGAAAAGGCGTGGAAGTCACGGCCGATCATCTGGCTGGCGGGCGTTCGACGCGCGGGCAAGACCTGCTTGGCTCAATCCTTGAGCGACGTGGAGTACTTCGACTGCGAATTGCCTCGCGTCCGCCAAGCCATGCAGGATCCGCAGGACTTCTGGGACTCCCTTCGCGGCCGGCGGGTCGCCCTGGATGAAGTCCATCGCCTGGACAATCCCTCCGAACTGCTGAAGATCGCCGCGGACCATTATCGCGACATCCGCGTGCTGGCGACCGGGTCGTCCACGCTGGGCGCATCGAGCAAATTCCGCGACACGCTGGCCGGACGAAAGACCGACCTTTGGCTGCCGCCCATGACCGCCGGCGACATGCGGGATTTCGCCCAAACCGACCTTAAGCGCCGCCTGTTGCGAGGCGGACTGCCTCCGTTCTTCCTGGCCGAGGACTTGCCCGAACGGGAATACCAGGAATGGATGGACGCATTCTGGGCCAAGGACATCCAGGAACTGTTTCGCCTGGAAAAGCGGAGCGCCTTTGCCAAGCTCGCCGAGTTACTGATGGTTCAGTCCGGCGGCATGTTCGAGGCCAAGAACTTCGCGCAGCCGTGCGGCATCAGCCAACCGACCGTCGCGAACTACGTAAAGATTCTGGAGGAAACCTTCGTGGTGCATGTGCTCCGCCCATTTCACGGCAGGAAGTCCAAGGAGATTGTTTCGGCCCCCAAGGTGTACGCGTTCGACACCGGCTTCGTGTGCCATGCCCGCGGATGGAACAGCCTCCGGGCAAGAGACATCGGCGAGCTATGGGAGCATTTCGTGCTCAACGAGATCCACGCCGCCACGCAAAGCCGGTCCGTTTACTATTGGCGCGACAAACAGAAGCATGAATTGGACTTCATCTGGGCACCGCGCAGACATGCGCCCCTGGCCGTCGAGTGCAAATGGGCAGCCGAGGAATTCGACCCCCGCAACCTCCGTATCTTTCGGCACGACCATCCAAAAGGCGAAAACGTCGTTGTCGCCCACGACGTGGATCGCCCTTTCAAGAGAACCTTCGACGAACTGACAGTGCATTTTGAAAATACGGACGGCTTGGTCAAGAGATTGCTGTGAGCACAACTCGCAGGTGTGTTCTTCCCTCTTGGAGCCTGTCAAAACCTTCAATCCGATGGTTTCATAGCAGAATTTGGCAGGAGTACGGGCGGAACCGAAAAGGGCTTATTCCCGCTAACTTGTTAAAAACGCGGTGGTTACTCTTTCCGGCATGGCCATTGCAGTACGTTGGCGTAGTGTTTCTGCGCTCAAAGCGGATGTATCGTCGCCCGGATGTCCGGACGAATCGAGTGCAACGCCCTGAAAAATGAATACTTAACTTAAGGAGAAGCATACGATGGCAGCGAAGCGATTGATTTTTGAAGCGGATGCCCGCGCGGCCTTGCTGGCCGGCGTGGAGAAACTGGCCCGAGCGGTCAAGTCCACCCTGGGACCCCGCGGCAGGAACGCCATTCTGGACAAAGGTTGGGGCGCTCCCACCGTCACCAAGGACGGCGTGACGGTGGCTGAGGAAGTCACCCTGTCCGACAAGACCGAGAACATGGGCGCGCTGCTGGTGAAGGAAGCGGCCTCCAAGACCTCCGACATCGCGGGCGACGGGACCACCACCGCCACCGTGCTGGCCGAGGCCATCTTCAAGGAAGGCTACCGCAACCTGACCGCAGGCGCCGACGCGATGGCGCTGGCTCGCGGCATTCGCCGGGCCGTCGAGGCGATCATGGAGGACCTCAAGAAGCAGGCCGTCCCCGTCAAAGGCGACGCGGAAATCCGCAACGTGGCTGCCGTGTCGGCCAACAACGACGCCGAGGTCGGCAAGATGCTCGCCGAGGCCATGAGCAAAGTCGGCCGCGACGGCGTCATCACCGTCGAGGAAGGCAAGACCGTCGAGACCACCGTGGACGTGGTCGAGGGCATGCAGTTCGACCGCGGGTTCCTCAGCCCCCACTTCGTGACCAACCCCGAGTCCATGGAAGTCCATCAGGAAAAGCCGCTCATCCTGCTGCACGAAGACAAGATTTCCAACGTCACCAAGCTGGTGCCGCTGCTGGAGAAGGCCGCCAAGGCCAAGCGCCCGCTGCTAATTATCGCCGAGGACATCGAGGGCGAGGCCCTGGCGACCCTGGTGGTCAACAAGTTGCGGGGCATCCTGAACGTTGCCGCCGTCAAGGCGCCCGGGTACGGCGACCGCCGCAAGGCCATGATGGAAGACATCGCCATTCTCACCGGCGGAAAGGTCTTCACCAAGGATCTGGGCGTCGACCTGGAGAAGATCGCACTGTCCGATCTGGGCACGGCCAAGAAGGTCAGCATCGATAACGATAATACCACCATCATCGAAGGCGCCGGAAAGACCTCCGACATTCAAGGCCGCATCGCCCAGATTCGCCGGGAAATCGAGACGACCACCAGCGATTACGACCGCGAGAAGCTCCAGGAGCGTCTGGCCAAGCTGGCCGGAGGCGTCGCCCAGATCAACGTGGGCGCGGCCACCGAGAGCGAGATGAAGGAAAAGAAGGCCCGCATCGAAGACGCGCTGCACGCGACCCGTGCTGCCGTCGAGGAAGGCATTCTGCCCGGCGGCGGAGTGGCGCTGATTCGCGCCCGCGCGTCCGTGGACAAACTCAAGGCCACCGGCGACGAGGCCACCGGCATCGCGATCGTCCGCAAGGCCGTCACCGAACCGCTGATGATGATCGTCCGCAACGCGGGCGAGCAGCCGGCCGTCGTGCTCAAGAAAGTCGAAGCCGGCAAGGGCGGATTCGGATTCAACGCCCTGACGCTGGAATACGAAGACCTGCTGGCCGCGGGCGTGCTCGATCCGGCCAAGGTTACGCGCGCGGCCTTGCAGAACGCCGCGTCCGTCGCCACGCTGCTGCTGACCTGCGACGCCTCCGTCACCGAACTGCCCAAGGATGAAGAAGAAGCCGGCCACGCCGGTCACGGCCACGGCGGCGGGATGGGTGGCATGGGCGGCGGCATGGGTGGTATGGGCGGAATGGGTGGCATGGGCATGGGCGGTATGGGCGGCATGGGAATGTAATGTAGCATGGGCTTCCAGCCCATGTCTGCCACGCCCGTACGGGCGTGTCCGAATTGACGATTGACAATGTACGAATGACAATTGAACAGCCGCAGCCGGAATGGAGCGGGCAAAGATGGCAAAGATAAGGAACAGCAAATGTTGCTAGAGCATTTGAGAACAAAATATTTGATCGACAACGACGTAACCTATCGGGTCGATGTTTTCACATGCGAAGATGGGAAAAGTCCACTGGCAGCGCAATGCTGTTTCATAGAAGGCCCACATTTCAGCATTCAGAGTCACGTAAAGTGCAGGACAGGAGTACCCTCGAAAGAAAACCTATTGTTTGGTGCCGACGAGGGGGAGTTGGTTAAGAATTGCTTTGAAAAAGCAAAAGCAAGACACGCCAATTGGACCCAAGCGGAGAAGGTCATAGGAATCGATGCAGTTCAGGCTTAAGAGTATCGGGAAATAGAGAGGCCACGATGAAGATAAAAAGGCGCGTGAAATACAAAGGTCGGTGGTTTGACGCTTCTACAGGAGAAGTCGGAGACACCGAAAAATGGGAAGCAATGGTCGATGACCCCAATGCTCCTGAGGAGATTCAGGGATTGGCAGCGCCTGGAGAGCATGAACAGCATGCCATAGACACTTTGCAGAACGAAATAGATGCAATGCCTGACAATGAACCCGGTTAACGCCAAACCTGTGGAAAGGAATCTGGGCATGACGACACTGGAACAAGAAAAGACATATTGGGAAATCGACGGCGAAGTGGTCACCCGAATTGACGTATTCACCTGCAATCCGGGTGGAAAACCTCGCTGGGCTGCACAAGCCCACATCTTCATGGAAAAAACCAGGCATGGGCATGTACTAGCAACGGCTGGAACTGCCGTTTGTGCTGGTGGTAATCCGTGTTTGGGCCGCTTATTTTACGGAGACGATGAAGGCGAAATTATTAGCAAAGCTGTCACGAAGGCTCGCGATCTCGATTTGAAGAAAAGCGATGCGAAGTGAAAACAAATGGCAGATCTACTCATGCACTCGTCAAACAGGGCGAGCCCGAATCGCGAACGCCTGTTGGCAACTGAACAAGGTGAAGGAGAAATAGGATGCATCCTGACAATGACACATCTGAAAAGGTAGCTTTATACTCATTAAGGGCGGTCATTCGGGACCAAGATGAATTGGTCACTGAGGATTATTTGTATAACGCTTTCCCTCACGCCCAATTGAATAACGGGACGACGCCCTGGATGCTGTACAGAAGTGGTCAGCAGGTTATTGTTAATCCAATTGCGGTATTTGTGCCGAACAACGACGACCCAATGCCCATGATAATGGCCAGACTGAATCAGTTGCATCCGAACTGTATGGTTTTGAAGAGTAAAGTATTAATTCCCAAGAACATTTAACAATGAATCAAGGAGAAAACGCATGGCAGTGAAACCGTTGGATGATCGTGTTTTGGTGAAGCAGAGCGAAGCGGAAGAGCGAACGGCGGGCGGCATCGTGCTGCCGGACACGGCGAAGGAAAAACCCCAGAAGGGCGCCGTAATCGCGGTGGGCGTGGGCAAGCTGCTCGATAGCGGCGTGCGCTCGAAGATGACGCTCAAGAAGGGCGACGAGGTGTTCTACGGCAAGTACAGCGGCACGGAGATCAAGATCGACGGCGACGAGTACGTCATCCTGAAGGAATCCGACGTGCTGGCGGTCATCGAGAAATAACAACCACCACCGAGAGCACAAAGAACACCAAGAGCACCAAGAAAAAAGATAAAAGAATTCTTCTTGGTGATCTTGGTGGTCTTGGTGAACTTGGTGATTAAGGAGCGTTGAACATGGCATCATCGAAACAAATGTTATACGACGTGGACGCCCGCGCGGCGATATTCGCCGGCGTGCAGAAGCTGGCCAAGGCCGTCGCGGTCACCCTGGGCCCGACCGGGCGGAACGTGGTCCTTCAGAAGTCCTTCGGTTCGCCCAAGGTCACCAAGGACGGCGTGACGGTCTCCAAGGAGATCGAACTGCCCAACCCCTTTGAGAACATGGGCGCGAAAATGGCCAACCAGGTGGCCTCCAAGACCGCCGACGTGGCTGGCGACGGCACGACCACGGCCGTGGTGCTGGCCGAGGCCATTATGAAGGAAGGCCTCAAGAACGTCACCGCCGGCGCCGACCCGATGGCCATCAAACGCGGCATCGACATCGCCGTCGAGGCCGCCATCGAGTCCATCGCCAAGCAGGCCAAGAAGGTCAGCGGCACCGACGACCTGCGCAAGGTCGCGACCGTTTCGGCCAACTGGAACACCGACATCGGAAACCTCATCGCCGAGGCGTTCGAGAAGGTCGGCAAGGAAGGCGTCATCACCGTCGAGGAAGGTAAGAGCATCGTCAACGAGCTCAAGGTCGTCGAAGGAATGCAGTTCGACAAGGGCTACATCAGCGCCTACTTCATGACCAACCCCAACACCCTCGAAGCCGTCATCGAGGACGCCTACATCCTCATTTACGAGAAGAAAATTTCCAGCCTGCGGGACCTGGTCCCCGTGCTGGAGAAGATCGCCACCTCGTCCAAGCCGCTGCTCATCATCGCCGAAGACATCGACGGTGACGCCCTGGCCGGACTGGTGGTCAACAAGCTCCGCGGCGTGCTGAACGTCTGCGCGGTCAAGGCCCCCGCGTTCGGCGACCGCCGAAAGGCCATCCTGGGCGACATTGCCGCGCTGACCGGAGGAACGTTCATCAGCGAGGACCTCGGCCTCAAGCTCGACGCCGTCACCCTCGACCAGCTCGGCCAGGCCAAGCGGATCGTCGTGGACAAAGACACCACGACCGTCATCGAAGGCGCCGGGAACAAGAAGGAAATCGCCGGCCGGATCGAGACCATCCGCAACCAGATCGAGAAGACCACCAGCGATTACGACCGCGAGAAGCTCCAGGAGCGCCTGGCCAAGCTCTCGGGCGGAGTGGCCGTCATCAACGCCGGCGCCGCCACCGAAACCGAGATGAAGGAACGCAAGGACCTCATCGACGACGCCGTTCACGCGACCCGCGCTGCCGCCGAAGAGGGCATCGTCTCGGGCGGCGGAGTGGTGTTCCTGCACGCGATTGACGCGGTCAAGAAGGCCGCCTCCAAAGCCAAGGGCGAGGAAAAGATCGGCGTGGACATCGTCGCCCGCGCCCTGACCAGCCCGACCACCCAGATCGTCGCCAACACCGGCGAGGACGGCAGCGTGGTGGTGGCCGAGATTTTGGAAAAGGGCCAGAACATCGGCTACGACGCCTCCACCGGCGAGTTCGTGGACATGATCGCCGCCGGGATCATCGACCCGGCCAAGGTCAGCCGAACCGCCCTGCAAAACGCCGCCAGCGTGGCCAGCCTGCTGCTGACCACCGACTGCATGGTCACCGAGTACAAGGAAGACGAAGAAGAGCCGGCCATCCCGGGCGCCGTGCATTAAGAATTGCAGATTGCAGATTGCAAATTGCAAATTGAACAGCAAAAGCAACCGCAGGGGCGCCCGGGAAACCGGGCGCCCCTTTTGTATTCCGGAGTTGAGTACGAGGATATTGTTGATCTTTCGACCCGAACGGTTAGTCGACGTGAACTGCTGCATTAGGGGACAACAGGTGCCGGTTCTTCAAAAGGTCGCGAAAGAGATCAAAATCGTCAGGGCTTACATTAAGATGAACCGCATTCTCCATGAGAGTTGTTTTTAAATTACTATCGAGAAGCGTGTCTGGGTATTTGAGAAAATACCAACTCTGAAAAACGATGGCCTCATAAGTTCCTCGACCGGTCAAAGCAGAATACATCACTGCGGAATCCAAAAGCACGAACTCCGTAAGTTTTGCATTGAACCCGTACATCCGGTCAGGATCATGATCCGCATGTTTAAAGAAGTTCTCGGCCGCCTTCATCGCTTTCCGCCATTCTTTACGTCTGGACTCTTTTATCCTTTTGCCATCTCGCATAGGAGTCCCCACACCTTGCGAATTACAGAGGTCAGTCAATACCTGATTTGCTGCTGCAGCCAGAGTGTGGATAGAGACAGTGTCTCTACTTTCAAAGAACAATCGGATGGCCTCATTCATCTGTCGCTTTGCAACATCAAGTTTTGAAAGGTTTTCTTTCTGCATTACCTCACCAGCATAGATGGAGCAGAGATACTTATCTATCCTCGCACCCACAAGGTCAAGGTGCAAGGGGATTGACGCCCCCTGATGAGCAGTTTACGATTGCAGCGTGGAGTGAATGGGTAAGACTTGTACGCGTATTTTGGGTTTGGATGCCGTTTTGAAAGGGAGCAAATGATGGACAAGGAAATCATTGTTCGTCTGCATTCAAGTTTTGAGGACATGGTCCGCAAACACCCGGAGACAGGGACGGAATTCTGGTGTGCCCGCGATTTGCAATTGCTACTGGGTTACACAGAGTGGCGGAATTTCGCAAAGGTAATCGACAAGGCCATAACAGCCTGCCAAACTGCTGGTTATGATCCGAAGGATCATTTTGTTGAAATCAACAAAATGATCACCCTTGCCAAAGGTGCCCAGCGTGAAATCGAGGACATCGGTCTCACCCGCTACGCCTGCTACCTTATCGCCCAGAACGGCGACCCGGCCAAGGAGCAGATCGCGTTCGCCCAGACGTACTTTGCCGTCCAGACCCGCAAGCAAGAGGTCATCGAAAAGCGGCTGGCCGAGGCGGAGCGGATCGGCGCACGGCGGAAGCTCACCCATTCGGAAAAGGAACTCTCCGGGATAATCTTCGACCGTTTGCGCGACGGTGAGAGCTTCGGCCGCATCCGCAGCAAGGGCGATCAGGCGCTCTTCGGCGGACGCACCACCCAGGACATGAAGAACAAGCTCGGTGTCCCGCAGAGCCGCCCGCTGGCCGACTTCCTGCCGACGATCACGATCAAGGCGAAGGACTTCGCCAACGAGATCACCAACTTCAACATCAAACAGAATAGCCTGGGCATGGAGTCGGCCATCGCCGGCGAGCACGTGAAGAACAACCAGGAGGTTCGCAAACTGCTGGTCGATCGGGGCATCGTGCCGGAGGCATTGCCGCCGGCCGAAGATGTCAAGAAGGTCGAGCGCAGACTCGCATCGGAACAGAAGAAATTGTCAAGACAAGTGGATCACCCCGAAGGTCCAACGGAAACCGAGGGTTGATGGCACTTGGCTGCGGGTGCTGATAGGGGCTACTTATTCCGCGTGTTTTAATGTAGAATACTGGGTTCTATGCCTTCAAAACGAGATTACTATGAGGTCCTTGGCATCGAGCGCAACGTGGGCGCCGACGAGATCAAGCGCGCCTACCGCAAGGGCGCGCTGAAACACCATCCCGATAACGTCAAGGGCGACAAGAAAGAGGCCGAGACCCGGTTCAAGGAGTTGGCCGAGGCGTACGAGGTGCTCAGCGACCCGGTCAAGCGGCAGCAGTACGACCGCTTCGGGCACGAGGGTCTTCGCGGCTCGGGCGTGCATGATTTCACGAACATGGGCTTTGGCGACATCTTCACCATGTTCGAGGACATTTTCGGCAACATGGGTTTCGCCCGCGGCCATCGCGGGGCCGAGGCGGGCATGGACCTGGAAACCGAGGTCGAGCTGACCCTGGAGCAAGTGGCCACCGGCGTGGACCAGACGCTGGAATTCGAGCGGATGGATATGTGCGACGCCTGCTCAGGCAACGGCGCGAAGCCCGGGACCACGCCGGCCAAGTGCTCCACCTGCGGCGGATACGGGCAGATGCAGCAGCAGGTGCAGGGCTTCTTCGGCATGAGCGTGCGGATCATCCCCTGCCCGCGTT
>Ga0181520_10009250_pt1 | contig 13658 bp, 11 predicted proteins | sample PEATcosm2014_Bin_29_FD_132451 | JGI IMG/M metagenome (GOLD analysis project Ga0181520, IMG submission 132451) | Peatland microbial communities from MTU Mesocosm Facility, Houghton, MI, USA - PEATcosm2014_Bin02_30_metaG | ecosystem: Environmental > Terrestrial > Soil > Wetlands > Peat | place... | reverse complement strand
TGGCGCGACGGCCACACCTGGGAGATGGACTTCTGTTGCGGCGATCCCGCCAGCGAATTGCGCCAGGCGGGCACCAGCAAGCGGCGCGGAACCAAGATACATTTTTTGCCCGATAAGAGCATTTTTACCACCGTTGAGTTCAACTACGACACGCTGGCCCAGCGTTTGCGCGAGATGGCCTTCCTCAACAGAGGTTTGGAGATCACGCTTACCGACGAGCGCGCCACCGATGCCAAGACCGGCGAAGCCCGCCGCTCCGAATTCAAGTACGCCGGCGGCATCGCCGAGTTCGTCAAGCACCTCAACCGCGGCAAGTCCGTGCTGCATGACAAGCCCATCATGATGGAGGCGACGCGCGACAAAGTCGAAATCGAAATCGCCCTGCAATACAACGACAGCTACTCGGAGACCGTCTTCAGCTTCGCCAACAACATCAACACCATAGACGGCGGCTCGCATCTCTCCGGTTTCCGCACCTCCCTCACCCGCACCATCAATGCCGTCGGCCAATCGCTCGGGCTCTTCAAGGATCTGAAGGAAAATCTGAGCGGCGACGATGTGCGCGAGGGACTGGTGGCCGTGGTAAGCGTCAAGCTATCGCAGCCGCAGTTCGAGGGCCAGACCAAGGGCAAGCTCAACTCCGACATCGCCGGCACCGTGCAGGCCTTTGTCAACGAGCGGCTGGGCGCGTATCTGGAGCAGAATCCGCCCATCGCCCGGAAAATCATCAACAAGGCCATCGAGGCCGCGCGCGCCCGCGAGGCCGCCCGCAAGGCCCGCGACCTGACCCGCCGCAAGGGCGCTATGGACGGCGCCGGCCTGCCCGGCAAGCTCGCTGACTGCTCCGAACGCAACCCCGAGCGCTGCGAATTGTATCTGGTCGAGGGCGAGAGCGCCGGAGGCACCGCCAAGCAGGGACGCGACCGCCGCTTCCAAGCCATCCTGCCCCTCAAGGGAAAAATTCTCAACGTCGAAAAAGCGCGCTACGACAAGATGCTGGGCCACGAGGAAATCCGCGCCATGATCACCGCACTGGGCTGCGGCATCGGCAAGGACGATTTCGACGCCTCCAAAATCCGCTACGGCAAAATCATCCTCATGACTGACGCCGACGTCGACGGCTCGCACATTCGCACCCTGCTGCTCACGTTTTTCTTCCGCCACATGCAAGCGTTGATCGAAAAAGACAACATTTATATCGCCCAGCCGCCGCTCTTCAAGATCAAAAAGGGCCGCTTCGAACAGTACATCAAGGACGAGCGGGAATTTGTGAAGGTGATGGTCAAACGCGCGTCGGAAGGAATGGTGGTGCTCCACGGCGAGTTGGCCAGTCGCATCGAGGGCGCTACCTTGACCCGCTTCATGGCAACGCTCAACGAGTACCTTGGCTTTGTAGAAAAGGTAGACAAGCGCATCCGCAATGAGAAATTAACAGAGCTGCTGGCCCGCGCCGAACTGACGCATCGCGCCGATTTCGCCTCCCAATCCGGGAGTGATGTTCCGCCCAAGCTGGCTGTGCTGCGCGATCAGTTGGCGGAGCTGGCCGAGGAGTTTGCAATCAAGGAGATTAAGCTGACCGAGGACGAGGAGCACCATACCTGGTCGATTAGTTTTGTCGATGCGCAGGGGCAGGAGCGGTACATCCACTGGACCCTGGCCTCCAGCCCCGAGTTCCGCCAGATGATGTCCAAGTACACGCTCATCAAAGAATTCCTCGAGCCGCCCTTCCTCATCGAGTACGCCGCCAAAGCCGCGGCTGCCGATGCTAAAGCTGAAACCGAGGACGAGGAAGAAGAAAGCGCCGAAGCGCAGGCCGAGGCCAAGCAGGCTCGCCGCACAGCGCGTATGTTGCGCGAACCGGTCGAGAAGCAAACCGCCCGCGAGCTCTTCGCTTACATCGTCGAGCAGGGTAAAAAGGACTACCAGGTGCAGCGCTACAAGGGCCTGGGCGAGATGACCAGCACGCAGCTCTGGGAGACCACCATGGACCCCGAGCGCCGCACGCTACTCCAGGTTAAGCTGGAAGACATCTTCGAAACCGACGCCATCTTCACCACCCTCATGGGCGAAGACGTCGAAGCCCGCCGCAAGTTCATCGAGGATAATGCGCTCGACGTGAAGAACCTCGACATTTAGTCCACCCACTTTCAACGGAACAGCGCTCGCCCAACGAAACTGACTAGATCACATCCTGTTACTCTATCCAGCCTCGATCTCCAGGCTATAATGTCGCATAGCCTTACACATCAAAGCGGCGGCGAAAGGTCATCGTTCACTGGCCTTCGAGTTGTTCGAGCATTGAGGTCGATCCCTGAATGAACAGTGAAGAGCTTATCCTTGTCACAGGCGCGACCGGCTTTCTCGGAGTGCAGTTGGTGCGCGAGCTTTTGGAACGTCAGCCGAACGCCAAACTGGCGCTGCTCATCCGTGACCGCGCCGGCCAATCGGGTCAGCAGCGCGCCGATTTGATTGTTCCTCCCGCCTGGCAATCTCGTGTTCAGGTCCACAGCGGAGATGTCGGCCAGCCCAACTGCGGTTTGGACTCGGCTGCTTACCAGCGCCTCTCCGCGGAGACCACGCGCGTGATTCACTCCGCAGCCACGGTGCGTTTCGATCACTCGCTGGAGGAGGCTCGCCGCATCAACGTCGAGGGAACCCGCCGCATCCTCGATTTCGCCGCCGGCATGCGCCAGCTTCGCAGCTTGGCTTACGTTGGCACGGCTTATGTAGCCGGCGAGCGCACGGACCTGGTGCGCGAAAGCGAACTGGCCATGGGCCAAAGCTATCGCAACACCTACGAACAGACCAAAGCAGAGGCGGAGGCTCTGGTTCACTCGCGCCTCGATTCCTTGCCGGGCGTTATTTTGCGGCCCAGCATCATCGTGGGCGATTCCCGCACCGGCATCACCTCCAGCTTCAAGATGATGTACTGGCCGCTGAAAATCTACGCACGCCGTCTATGGCGCACCGTCCCAGGCTATCCCGACGCCGTATTGGACATCGTTCCGGTGGATTTCGTCGCTGCCTCTGTAGCGCAACTGGTCTTTGACGAGGCCGCTCTGGGCAGCACCATCCACCTCTGCGCCGGACCACGCGGCAGCGCCACCATTCAGCAAATTGCCCAGCGCGCCATGGAGTTCTTCCACGCGCCTGAGCCGCGCTATGTCGATCCCAAGTTCTTCTTCGCCATGCTGCGGCCGCTCTTGTTTCTCTTCTTGTGGGGACGCAAGCGCCGCGTGTTGCGCGACGGCCGCGCCTACCGCGATTACTTCACCATGCGCATGCAGTTTGACACCAGCAACGCTGAGCGGCTGCTCGCGCCCGCTGGAGTCTGCCCGCCGCCGGTGCTTGACTACCTTGACCGCCTCTTCAATTACTGCGTTGCCAGCGATTGGGGGCGTAAGCAGGTTTCCGCCCCATGAACATCTTCCGCCGTTTTCAACTCGCGCGTGATCGCAAGGTCACGGTAGCTAATATTGCCGATGAGCTGCTTCTGCGCAAGGGCGATTGCGAAGTCTCCGTCGGCGACGATGGAGTATTTCATCTTGCCAAACTGCACTCCGATATCTGCCGCATCGACGCCTTTCTCCGTCGCGTGATCGCGCTCCGTCCAGGCCAGCCGGTTGCCATTTATCGCAGCAATGACCGGCATTGTTTTCATTGGTTCCTGGCCATCATCCGCGCCGGAGGAATCGCCGTCCCGCTGAACCCGCTCCTTACTCTCGCCGAAGTGCGCCGCATTCTGCACGATAGCGGAACGGAAATCCTGGTGACGGACAAGGCAGTTTTCGAGCGCCATCTCATCAACCGTGACGCGCTCAATCTGCGCACCTGGATTCAAGCCGATGACGAGGCGGATACGCTCGACGGATTTGTGCGCTTCCCCAGCAACATCGCTCTTACTGAGCCGGCCTTCCCGCCCACCAGCATTGATCCCTCCGCCATTGTTGCAATCTTCCATACCTCCGGTACCAGCGGCTTCCCCAAAGGAGCGGCGCTATCGAGCAACGCCCTGCTCGGAGCGCGCGCATCCACGGTGTTGGCTGGAATCATTCTGGGACCGCGCGACCTGGCGCTCATTGCCCTGCCCTGGTCGCACATTATGGCCGTCAGCGTTGCGCTCTACGGATTGATGACGGGCATACGCGGCTGCTTCCTCGATCACTTCGATGTCGCGGCTGCGCTCCATCAAATCGAGCGCCATCATGTCACATCCGTGGTTGGCGTGCCCGCTATCTTCGCACGGCTGGTCAACAGCAATCCTGATCCGGCTCGGCTCAGGAACGTGCGCCTATGGCTTTCGGCGAGCGATTACCTGCCCGTTGAAGTGCGCAAGCAGTTGCGCAACTATGGCGCGCTGCTGCGGCTGCCTGGAGGCCGCCGCATTCCTCCTGTGCTCCTCAATGGCTACGGCATGGTCGAGCTGGGCGGCCTCGCCATGATGGGCGTGGAGCTGTCGTTTCTTCCTGGCAGCGGAGATCTCTGCTTCCCCGTGCCGCCCTTTCACATTCGCGTGGCCGACGAAAACGGAGCGCGTGTTCCTGCGGGTGCAACCGGCGAGTGTCAAATCCGCCGCCACGGCCTTGCTCCGCGCTATTGGAAGGACAAGGGCGACAGCCAAGGCCTGCTCACCAGTGATGGCTGGCTGCGCACCGGCGACCTGGCCACGCGCAACCGCCTCGGCCTGATACGGCTGACCGGGCGCATGAAAGATGTAATCAAATCGGGAGGCTACTCGGTATACGTTCGCGAACTCGAAGAAGCTCTGATGGCTCATCCGGCGGTTGCGCGCGCCGCCGCCTTCGGACTGCCCCGTAACGACAAGGGCGAGATTCCAGTGGCCGCGGTCGAGCTGCGCACAAGCTCCCAAACCGGCGAAAGCGAGTTGCTGGACTGGTGCCGTCAGAATCTGGCAGCCTACAAAGCGCCGCGCCGCATCTGGATTCTCGAAGCGGACGGCCTGCCGCAGAATCAGAATGGCAAGATTTTTCGGCATGTTCTGCAACAGCGATTTGCGCAAGAGCTGGACGAGGTCGTCATCAATAAAACCTAGTCGTGCCGCAGCGCCTCCACCGGCGAAAGCCGTGCGCCTCGCCAGGCCGGAAGCGCCCCGGCGATCAACCCCGCCAGTACGGCGATGACCAGGGCTTCGGCCAAAAGCGGCAAAGAAAACGATGCCGTGACGATGCTGGCAGTCTGCGGCAGCGATGCCAGCAGGTGCAGCGCAAACCATCCAACTGCGATCCCGATAATACCGCCGCCCAAGCCAAGCACCGACGCCTCAAGTTGGATGAGTATCACCACTTGACCCCGATTCCAACCCATCGCGCGCAGAATGCCGATCTCCCGCGTGCGCTCAAAGACCGACATGGCCATGGTGTTGGCGATCCCCAGAACGCCGATGAGCAAGGCTATCAGTGACGTGCCGAACGCAGAGGCGTGAGCAAGACGGACAAATTGATTGTTCCCGGCGCGCTCGGCCGCCGGAACCGCGCGCAGACCCGGAAGAGCCGCCTCGATTTGCGCCTGTGCGCGCTTCAGATACTCTTCCTGTGATTCGCCACGCGGCGCAGGACGCAGCCGCACATGGATCGTTGACACTTTCCCTTGCAGGCTGCTTAACTGCTGCAACTGATCGAGGGGCATGATGACCGCGCCGGCCTCCAGCGCGGAGCCGCCGCGATAGATGGCGACCACCGTATACGGAGTCCCTTGAATCTCCAGCGTGTCGCCGGTATTCTTTGCCAGGTTACCGGCCAAAAGATCGCCCAGCATCACCTCCGGCCTCCCGTCCAGAAAAGGCCGTCCCGAAACCAACTGCAGCGATTGAAACTCAAAGGAATCTGCCTGCCAGCCAAAGACCAGCGCATTTACGTCTGTAGTCAGATCCATCACGTTGTAGATCATGGGCGTGGCCTGCGCTATGAAGGGAAGCGCCCGCAGCTTGGGCGTCGCTGACTCATCCACCGAGGTATTCAGAAAAGTTCCTTGAATGACGGCAATGTCGATGCCGCTGCTGGAGTAGAGGCGCAGCCATTCGTGTTCAAATGCGCGCGAGAAGCCCACCAGACCCACAAATGCGCCGATGGCCATGCCGATTCCGCATAGGGTCAGCAGCGTTCTGAGCCGTCGCCGCCATAAATTCTTCCAGACAAATCCAACGAATGACAGTTGAGCGGCCATAATCTCGGATCGATTCCTCGCATCTTCAGTTTGCAGAATGTAGTTTATCAGCAGCAAAAGCCGGGCCTCGGCGCGGGTCTCTCAGATCCCGCTTTTGGAACCTGGGAAACCGCTACATTTCGCCTCCGCTCTATGCGGAATATTTCACTCCTCCGGCGTCGAACGAATCAATCAATTGCCCCAAAGCTGGACAGACATGCGGATTCAATTACTTTCCCTCGGATCAAATTACTTTGGGTCATGGCGCTTCTCTCGTTTCTGTCGTAGAGTTACGCCATGCTACTCGACCTTCACGACGTTCGCAGAGCCTTCGAAGAAGATGAGTTCTTTCCTCTCTTCCAGCCTCTGGTGAATCTGAGCAGCGGACAATTGGCCGGCTTTGAAGCCCTGGCCCGATGGAACCACGCGCGGCTGGGCGCCATCTCGCCGGACGCCTTCATCCCCATCGTTCAGAAGAACGGATACATCAATACACTGACGCGCAAGTTATTAGAGAAAACCTTCGCGGCTGCCTCCCTGCTGTCGGCGGAGTTGCGCTTGTCCATCAACCTGTTTCCGTTGCAAATGATGGATGAGATGCTGCCCGGCCAGATTGCCGCATTGGCTACACAAAGCGGCTTTCCGCTCCACCGGCTGATTGTGGAGATGACCGAGGGCGCGCTGCTTAATCAGTTCTCCTGCGCTCAGGCCGTGGCCCGCGAATTAAAGGAACTGCATTGCAGCCTGTCGCTGGACAATTTCGGCACAGGCCAATCCAGCCTCATTCACCTGCATGTCCTGCCCTTCGATGAAGTGAAGATCGACAGGAGCTTGATCCACGCCATGACCAAATGCCGCGCTACCCGGAAGATTGTCGCTGCCGTTATCGCCCTGGGGCGGGACCTCGGGCTCGAGACCGTGGCGGAGGGAGTGGAGACCGCGGAAGAGGCCGGCCTGCTGCGCGAGATGAATTGTGACCTGGCCCAGGGCTGGTACTTCGGCAGGCCCGCCGCCACCGATGATATTCCCCGCATGCTCGCTGAAGCTCCCTGCAATTATGTCGGCGTTGACCTCGTTGAACAGGACGCAATGGCCACGGCGGTTTAGACTAATTGCGGGGAAACTCCAATGAGATTGAGCCTGGTTCGTATCGCAGGAACGATCGCCGTTCTGGCAATTTTGTTTGCTACACACTCACGGATTCACGCGCAGTTTGGCTGGAGCGCACCGTCTCCCGACAGCGCCTCATCTATTCCCGCCGCGCAACTGCTTCAACCTGATGAGTTGAACCGTCTGTTGCAGGCCCATGGCGCAAACATGCCGCTTGTGCTGCAAGTGGGCTCGCATATGCTCTTTGTGCAGGCGCATATCGCGGGCGCTGAATATGCCGGGGCCGGATCGCAGGCCGAGGGCCTCAACCAACTCCGAGCAAGGGTCACGCAGCTCCCCCGAAAAACCTTTATCGTGCTCTATTGCGGCTGCTGCCCATGGAGTCGCTGCCCCAACGTCGGTCCCGCCTTCAAGCTGCTGCGCGATCAGGGATTCACCAATGTGAAGGTTCTCTATATCGCCAACAACCTGGGAAGCGATTGGGTAGACAAGGGGTATCCGGTTGAACGCGGACAATAGGGCGCGGTCCACGCATCTCCGAGTACTACTGGGCGGCTTTCTTATGGCAGGCTGCTTCGTCGCCGGCGCACAAACCGAATCCCTCCTTGGCAAGAAGGCCCCAGAGTTTACGCGCAAAGATTTCAGCGGCGCCAATATCGATCTCGCCAACTTTCGCGGCAAAGTAGTGCTGCTCGACTTCTGGGCAACCTGGTGCGTCTCCTGCCAGGTGGAGATGCCAACCTTCGTCCAATGGCAGCGGCAATACGGCCAGCGGGGTTTACAGGTCGTCGGCATCTCCATGGACGACGACCCCCGCATCAGCGCGTAGGCTCTCGGCAAAGCTCAGGCTGAATTATCCCGTGGCCATGGGAGACGAAAAGCTCGGAGAACTCTACGGCGGTGTCCTCGGCTTGCCTTTGACCTACCTCATCGACAGGAGGGGAATCGTCCGCGCCAAGTTTCAAGGCGAAATCGATCTGAAGATTATCGAGAAGCAAGTGAAGGATCTGTTGACCGAGCCTTAAGCCGCCTCATCCGCATCAGGCTAACTCACCTTAGCCTTGTCCCCCAGCCGCGCCACGCTGAACTGCGCCCCGGCAAACAAAATTAGCCCGGAAACATAAGCCCAGAACAGCAGTCCAACCGAAACAAAAAACGGTCCGTAGAGCGCCTGTAGGTCCATGTGCGGCAGCACCAGCACAAAGATGTAGCGAGCCACCAGCCAGATAATTCCAGTGTAGATTGACGTGCTCAACACATGTCTCCAGGGAACCTTCCGGTTGGGCAGCAGCCAGTAGATGGAAAAGAAGAACAGGATCGACGCCACGCCGGTGGTGGTGGTCAACACCACAAACTCGGATCCACGAAGTGTAAAGTCGAGAACAAAATCGAGAATTTTTATATCTGTATGATGTTCAAAGAGAAGCTTCAGCATATCGCGCAAGCCCGCGTTGAGCAAGATGCTGCCCATGCCCAGCACCAGCATCAGGATCGCCAGACCAAAAGCGATGACCTGATTTTGTAGGTAGTTGCGGCTCTTGGTCACGCCCCAGGCCTGGTTCAGAGCCACTTCAAGGGGAAGAAAAATGCCCGTGCAGGCCACCAGAATCATGCATAGAGAGAAGATCTGTATTCCCTGATGTGCCGCAGTTGCATCGAGATGATTGGCCAGCCAGTCCTTGCTCGCCACCGAAGGCAGAAAATAGTTCACCATATCGTTCACAACATTCACCATCATCGTCGAGTGAAAGATCTTCTGAGAGAGCGCGTAGAGCAGCACGGTGAAGGGAATAAACGACAGAATCGCGTTAGCCGCCACGCTGAAGGCAAAGGTGTGCACCTCGCTGTCCAGCAGGTAGTACACCAGCGCCGTGCCGTCTTTGCGCCAGCGATACCACTTGGATTTCTTTGCCGGTTGCTCCACATCGGCGGCTCTGACAATTTCGACGGCTACTTCGGGTTGCTCTTTAAAAATAGAGAGTTCAGCCATTAGGTGAGTCCTTTCTGGAGATAAACTCTTCGCGCTCAAATTGCGCGAATCAAGACTGCCGGGGGGAGCTGCATTAAGAATAGACGCTAGGGGCTAAGCGCCGCGAAGCTTTTCCAGCGCCCAACGTGCGGCCATACATAAACCCTCGTCATTGGCTTCGGCCCATTTTTCGAGCCAGGGCGCAAACCGGCCCAGCCCGCTGTTGCCCATGGCGATGGCCACGTTGCGTTTGAGCCCCATAAAACCAGACCTGCGCACCGGCGAGCCGTTGAATTGCCTCTCAAACTCTGCTTCATCCATCTCTGCCAGCCACTCCAGCGCCGGGTTCACCAGCTCCGGGCGCGGTTCCAGCTCCGGGTCAACGCTTATCGGCGCCTTGCGGTTCCAGGGGCAAACGTCTTGGCAGATATCGCAACCAAAGATCTGCCGTCCCGTGCCCTCCATCAGTTCGGGCGCTATGGCTCCCCGATGTTCAATGGTCAAATACGAAATACATTGAGTCGCATCCATCTGGTAAGGAGCCGTCAGAGCGCCGGTCGGGCAGGCCTCCAGGCAGCGGCGGCAGCTTCCGCAGTGGTCGGCGACCAACTCCAAGGGCGCTTTTTCCTTTTCGATTTCGAGCGAAGTCAACAGCACCGCCAGAAACCCAAACGACCCCAATTTTGGATGAATCAAGCATGTGTTTTTGCCCGTCCAGCCAAGGCCGGCCGCCGTTGCCAGTGCCCGCTCGACCAGTGGCCCAGTGTCCACAAAGCAGCGCGCCTCAAACTCTCCGAACCGTTCGTGCAGGCGCAACTCCATTGCTTTCATGCGCTTGAGCAGCACTTTGTGATAGTCGCTAGGCCGCCTCGCGCCGTCTGCTGCTACCGTGCTCGACCACGCGTAGCGCGCAATCCATCCCGCCCCCGCGTCTGCCGGCTCCGTCGAGCGCGGATGAGGGCTGTTGTAATTCGCAAAGCAAACCACCGCCGACCGCGCCCACGGAAACGGAATCCGCGCCCGCAGCAGCCGTCCATCCTCGCCCCCCGGCCCCGATTCTGCCCGCTCCAGGTAGCGCATCGTTCCAACGCGCCCCGCCTGCACCCACTCCTCAAAGCGCGCCGCATCTCGCTGCTGGTTTGCGTAAGGAAGCGCAACCACCCCAGCCTCGGTGAATCCTGCCTCCAGCGCCATAGTACGCACCAGTTCCCTGCTCAGGCCAGGAGCGGTGTCAGGACTGTCTCCGAGTTTCAGCGGCAGTTGATCCACATATCAATCATCTATCAAAAGAATGGGCGCCCCTGTCTCAAAATCGAGACCTGAGGCACCCTATCGAATCAAAAGTTAAGGAGTCGCTGAGGTTTAGAGGAGGTCATTCCAGGCGAGCGGCTTTGCCAAGCACCCGTCCGCCTGCGTAAGCGTTACTCCACGTTGCTGACCTTCCCATTGAGGAAGGTCACCTTCATATCCTTGTAGTAGAAAATCTCCCTTGCTCCGATCTTCGCCGCTTTCACAGGCTGTCCGAAAGCAGCCGTTACTTGATCCTTGGTCTGCCCGACAGCGATTGTTGGCGGCGGCGCATCCGCCGGCGGAGGAGGCGGCGCTATATCTGGCATCGGCGCTTCTGGGGCTGTAGCCGGAGCCAAATCCCCAGCGGGCTGACCGCCCTGCCCGCCTTGATTATCCTGCGGCACCAAGGCCAGCACCTCGGCCACCAATTGCAAAGCCGCATCCGCGGACGGGACTTCCTTCTTGTTGGCATATGGAATCTTCAGATTCGCGTAATAACGAACGTCGTCAATCGGATCGCTGTAAAGCACAAAAAGCACGCCATCCTTTTGCGCTTGAACTCCCGTGACCCAGCACTTTTCTCCCACAGCGAAGGTGCGATGCGGATAATCGGCCGCGGTTCCGCCACCCGGCGTAGACATGCTGATCGCCAGGTCCTTGCCGAAACCGCCCCATCCTTGCCCAATCTTCCCGTTCTTGTAGGTGTTCGACGGCGGCATAGGCGAGGCCACGGCATACATCACCAGCCCCGGCTTCTGAATTTCTACGACATCGCCAGCCGTGACGATATCCGATCGATCTGCCGTAGTTGTGGTTAGCTTGTACTGCGCAGAAAGTTTTTGCTGAATTGCCGCTGTATCACCCTGCGCCGCCAACGTAAGACTAAGCATCATTGTGATTGCGGCCAATCCGAACACACGAAACCAACGAAGTTGAACCATGTAGCTTACCTTTCAAGTCTTCTGGGAATGAGATTTAGCAAGACAGGCCAAGTTAAATTGTCTCCTCTTCAATGTCAAGCCTGAATAATGTAAGCGCCGAGGCGGCTCAATCGTAACGAAAAATTCACAATTCTGGTGCGCCAGACACGGAACCAACACCACCCCTGTTTGCGTATTAACCTACAGCGCGTTCATTTGCGGACAGCAATGAGCGCAAATGAACACCCGAAACAGCGGCACGGAATTTGGAAATGCTTCTATCCCCTGTGATTTCAGCACATTCCTTGCCTGAAACTTTGGCCGCTTGCGTGCAGACCAAGAAAGCGCCGGCCAGGTATGGGAAATATGCAACCCAGGCCGCAAAACGGCGGTCTAAGCAACTAAGACCGCTTCCCCAAGGAGGTTTTTTATGACGAACATGATTTCTATCCCCATAGCTCCCGCGGTTTTCCCGGCCAGCGAACAGATCGATCGGAATGAAGTAGTTGATCTGACCGAGCTGGTTCGCGGCCGCGAAAAGGAGTTGTTGGCCTGGCTCTCGCCTGTGGTGCACCGGCAAAGCGTGACGCTCGATCTGAGCCGGGTCCGGCGCATCGACGCAGCAGGCGTCGCCGCCCTTCTCTCGCTCTACTCCAGCGCCCAAAAGGCCGGCCACCGCTTCAGCGTAGCCAATCTCTCGCCGCGCGTGGACGAAGTCCTGAGACTGGTGGGGTTGGAGCGGATTCTACGCACCCGCAGCGCCGGTTGCAAAAGCGATTCCAGCTCGCGCCTGGAGTGCACCGCTGCGTAAAAATGCTCGCCCCAGCCCCTTAATGCCCATTTCAGCACAGGTTTTCGCCACAACCAGCGATATATCCTGTGCTGGAATGGCGCATGGTTACCGCGATGCGCGCACCGATGTGACCTTCAGCACAGGCAACTGTATAATAGAGACGATATTCGTAGGTACGACGTATCAATCCCGCGAAGCGCTCTCCGAAGCTTGGATGATCCGCACGTGCTCAGCCTGAAAACCTCACTTCTCTTGAGCCTGAGCCTCCGTCCGGCCATCCTGTCCAGTAGACCGCCCTCGCGGAATCCTAAAGTAGGAGGCTTCAAACCATGACGCAGGGCGCTATGGATCAGGCGTCTGCTGGACAAGCAGGCAAGACTTCAACTCAACACGTGTTTTTCTTCGGTGGCGGCAGGGCCGAAGGCAATGGAAGCATGAAGGATGTGCTGGGCGGCAAGGGCGCCGGCCTGGCCGAGATGACCAACGCGGGTTTGCCGGTTCCCCCCGGATTCACTATCCAGACCGAGGCCTGTCGCGAGTACATGCGCGGCGCGCTCTCGCCCGCAGTCAACACCGAGATGTACGCCGCCCTGGAGCGGCTGGAAAAGCTGCAAGGCCAAAAGCTGGGCTCGGGCGATAATCCCCTGCTGGTCAGCGTTCGCTCCGGCGCAAAGTTCTCCATGCCCGGCATGATGGACACCATTCTCAACCTGGGCCTCAACGATCAGGCCGTCGAAGCGCTAGCCAAGCTCAGCAACAATCCCCGTTTTGCATACGATTCCTATCGCCGCCTGATCCAGATGTTCGGCGACGTGGTGCTGGATGTCCCCAAGAAGCTTTTCGAGCACATTTTTGATTCAGTAAAGAAGCGCGCCAAGGTCAAATTTGACTACGAGCTCAAGCCCGAAGCCCTCAAAGAGATCATCGGCGAATACAAGAAGCTGGTGAAGAAGGAGACCGGCAAGGAATTTCCCCAGGCTCCGCTCGATCAGCTGGTGCAGGCCCGCGACGCCGTCTTCAGGAGCTGGATGAACGAGCGCGCCAAGACCTATCGCCGCATTAACAGAATCGATGACTGGCTGGGCACAGCCGTCAACGTGCAAGCCATGGTCTTCGGTAATTTGGGCGAAACCTCCGGCACCGGCGTGGGATTCACGCGCAACCCGGCCACCGGCGAAAAAATGTTCTTCGGCGAATACCTGATGAACGCGCAGGGCGAAGACGTGGTCTCCGGCGTGCGCACGCCGCTGCCCATCAGCGAGCTCAAGCGCGTGATGCCGCATTGCTTTGAGCAACTGCGTGAGATCACCGGCAAGATGGAAAAGCACTATCGCGACATGCAGGACTTCGAGTTCACCATCCAGGATGGCAAGCTCTACATGCTGCAAACCCGCAACGGCAAGCGCACCGGCCT
>Ga0181520_10009249_pt1 | contig 13659 bp, 11 predicted proteins | sample PEATcosm2014_Bin_29_FD_132451 | JGI IMG/M metagenome (GOLD analysis project Ga0181520, IMG submission 132451) | Peatland microbial communities from MTU Mesocosm Facility, Houghton, MI, USA - PEATcosm2014_Bin02_30_metaG | ecosystem: Environmental > Terrestrial > Soil > Wetlands > Peat | place... | reverse complement strand
CTGAATAAAGATGAAGCTCAACTTGTGAGGCGCGATCACGGATTTGGCATTTTGATGGCTCAGGAAATTGCCGCTGGCGTCGGTGGTCGGGTAGTCAATCGTGAACGGAACCGGCGTTCCTGTTTTGTCGAGCAGCGGAAGCGGATTGCCGCTGGCATCGCGCAGGATGGACCCGTCTTTGGGACTGGTGGCGAACTGATAGGAATAGGTGGCGAGGGTCTGGCCATCGTACTGGAAGGCCGGGCTGCCCGCAGGGTGGTTGGCGCGATAACCCAGCGCCAGCACGCTGAAGACGACCAGGGCCGAAATCTGCACGATGTTCACGGCCACGTTGACTGCGGTCGATGCGCCGGCGCCCTTGGAGGCGATCCAGGCAACGAAGAAGGAAAAGACAATGGCTACCAGAGCCATGAAGAGCGGGCCTGGATTCGAGCCGCTCATGAAGTTGGGATAGAGAAAGCCCACGACATAGCCCACAAAAATACCTGTAGTGGCCACCATCACGCCGGGATAGACCCAGTAGTAGAGGTGCGAGCCCCAGCCCACAATGAACTTGGCGATGCGGGCGTACTTGAAAGCCGAGCTCTTGGAGAGCATGGCCTGCTCGGCGTAATAGTAGCTGGAGCCTGTGCCGGGAAAGAGCTTGGAGATTTCCGCATAGGCGACTGCCGTAGCCAGGCACAGCAGCAGGGCTACCACAATGCCGAACCACATGGAAGGCGACGTTGTGCCCTCCGTTGCCTGGATGTAGAAAGTGAGCCAGAGGAAAGCGCCGGGAGCAATAAGCGCCATTGCATTCGCGGTCAAGCCCGTAACGCCGAGCGTGGCCTTCATCTGAGGTGCTTGCTGATCTGCCATGAATATTCTCCTGAGGGTTGAAATTCGTCTGGCGGCTCCCGGAGGATGGCCCCGGGACATTGCGAAAACAATTGCATGCGGCTCATCCTCCACCGCTTGCGCCGCGCCGAAACGAGGCGTTGGTCAGGGCGGGCCCGGCCACGTGCAGGTTTGGCCGGTCCCGGCTGATCTGCGGTGAGCCGAGTCTAACGTTCAGCTCATGAGGACGAAATAAAGAACCAGGGGCTGCGTTTACGGCGGTGGTTGCGTTACTGGTGAGGGGCGAGGACCAGGATCAACCCCACCGTTACCGTCGATTGGCCGTCGACCATGGCCTTGGCGTTTTGATGGAAGAAGGGCACGTCGGACTGGTCGTGACGGAATTCCGCTCGTGAGATCAGGGTCTGCGCCAGTTTGGGAACTTTGTACTCAAATGTTCCCGTGAATTCGTTCAGGTGCTGAGCGGTGCCAGTCTCAAATCCTTGCGGATCGGTGAAGTATTCATAGCGTCCAGCGAAGGCTGTCTGCTTGAACTGCTCATGGGCTGCGAATGCAACGCCTTGCCAGGTATTGATCTTCGTGTCACCGCTGGCCGACTTGCCTGTGCCTACGATGGCGTCGTGATTCCGGCCCCAGTCATAGTTGATGTAGGCGTTGAACTTTGCGTTCGGAGTGAGTAACAGCGTGGTATCGACCAGGTTGCGATAGCCGTGACCGGGCAACGCGTTCTCAGGGCCGGTGTAGACGTTCAAGTCCCACGTGTACTTGGTTTTCACATAGGCGCTGGTCAAACCAACCGTTGCCCACCCGTTGTTCTTGGTCAGCACGTTCCAGCCGTTCACGACCTGCACGCCGATGGTTTCGGTTTTTGACACCGGCATGGAAGTACGTAGGCCGAAGTGAGTGTAAGGAATGGCCCACGAAAAGAGAAGCGAGCGCGAATAATTGAAGTTGTCCTTGGCTTCGATGACTTCCGCGCCGGCCGAAGTCACAAACCTTCCAAAGTCGGCTTCAAAGCCCTTGGCCTTAGCGGGCTTCAGGCTCAGAAATGCCTGTTCGATGTAGTCGCCTTGCAGCCCTGCTGTCACCAGTTCGTTGGTGCGGCCGTACATGAAATCGAAGTGCGCGCCGAAGGGGGCGGGATCATGATTCAAGGTCAGCTTCACGGCACTCAGATCGACGGTGTCGGTCTTGTCGTTAAAGTTGTAGAGGTCGTTGGTCTGATTATTCGCCGAGGTTGTGGGCTGGTTGTTGTTGTAGCTGTAGTAGCCATCAACAAACCCCGTTACAGCCATGGGGCCAACCTTCCACGGGAACGTCAGCGGCGCTGGCGCTGCTGCGGGTGCTGCTGCGGGAGCTTGCGCAGCCGGCGCAGGTGTTGGCGCAGGCGACGAGGGCGCCGGCGTTTGTGCGCCAGCCACGAGCGCGAAAGTCATCGCGGCTCCGGCAATCAATCGAATGATAACCGTGGTATTGGAATTCATCGGCACGAATCCTCCAGAAGAAAGTTGTGAACTACGCGAGACACAGTAAGACCGTTCAAGCGCGACGGGGCGCGCCCGCTCAAGCCCCGTGCAGGGGCCTTTTGAGATTGCAGGGAATTTCACACACTTTCGGTTGAGACTGCCGGCGGCGTGCCGGCAGTCAGATGGTGTTCATGTGTACGGTGGCAAGAACGAATCTGCTAGCACCAGTAACGCAAACAAAGCATAAAGAAATTATGAGGATTGCAAAAAGAATTACACGAAGCCAGATGCCAGGAGGGTTATCTCCCTTTGCGCACAGGGCGTTACGGTAATTGCGAAAGTGCGGCGGTTGCACCAGTCCGCGGCGTGAAAAAGGCCTAAAGAACCTGCTAAACTTTACTTTCTCCTGCTCAGGCGCGCGAATCTGAAGACAATTCTGCATTGCAGCGGCAGCGCTTACCACAGATTGGATGGCTGGAGTGCAGGTTGCCGGAGCTTCCAGATCAGTACTTGCTGTGCGCCACGAATGTAAGCGAGACATACGAGAACAGAAGGTGAGAGCCGGTTTGACTCAGAGCTACCTTATGCGTTCGGTTTTCGGGCCATGGCGCCCGCGCGGCTCGGGCACACGCGTTCTTCTGTTTACTCTTGAATCCGCGCTGGTGGCGGTGAGCGTGGTGCTCATGGCCGCTCTGGCGCATTGGTCCAGTTGGCTGCTTCCCGTAGCTGCGCTGCTCTATCTGTTGGTCGTGGTTCCCACGGCGCTGCTGTGCGGCTTCTGGCAGGCGGTGATTGTTTCACTTACTGCAGTGGTGGCGCAAAGCTGGTTTTCGGCGCGGCAGCCGGAGCTGGCCCTGGCCGCCAATCCGGCAAGTTCGATCGCGCTGGTGGTGTTTGTGCTGGTGGCCCTCACCGTGAGCCGGCTTTCCTCGCGCATCACCGAGCACGCGCGCGAGGCGGAGACACGCGGCGGGCAGATGGAGAGCCTCTACGAGTTCACGCGGCGCACCCTGCAGATGAACCTCTACATGGAACCCGGACCGCAGTTGGCCGAGCTGGTGCACGACATCTTCGATCTCGAAGCTGTCGCCGTCTTCGACGCCGATTTGCACGATGTGTACCAGGCAGGCTACTGGAACGTCGATCCGCAGGAGATGGCGCAGAACGTCTACTATTTCGAAACCACGGATGACGATCTGGTGAGCGGAATCGGGCGGCGCGTGGTGCGCCTGGGAGCGGTGCCGATCGGCAGCCTGGTGGTGCGCGGCGACACCAGCCCGTTGATCAACAACGCCATTGCATCGCTGATCGCCATCACCTTCGACCGCTATCGCGCCTTTGCCAACGAGAGCCGGATCGAGACCGAGCGGCGCACCGAACAACTTCGCTCCACGGTGCTCGACAGCCTGGCGCACGCTTACAAAACTCCGCTCACGGCGATTCGCGCGGCGTCGACGGGCTTGAATGAGATGGGCCGCCTTTCGCCGGGGCAAACGGAGCTGGTATCGCTGATTGACGAGCAGACGCGGCTGTTGGGCGAGCTGACCACGCGTCTACTGACCACAGCGCGCCTCGATGCGGGCGAGGTTTCGATTCACGTGGAGCGCGTGAATGCGGGAACGCTCATCGAGGAGGTCGTGGGCAGCCTGAGAGAAAGGCTGGCCAGCATGAAGGTCGCCATGGAGATCGAAGACGAGGACCTGACGCTGAGCTGCGACCGGCAGTTGATGGTGATGCTGCTGACCCAGTACATTGACAACGCGTGCAAATACTCGAATTTCGGCACCACGATTACCATCCGGGTTCTTGCCGCCGCTGCCGAGGCGATCTTTTCCGTCAACAGTTTCGGGCCGGTGATCCCCATGGCCGACCGCGAACGCATCTTTGACCGGTACTACCGTTCTTCGGGCTACTCCAACCGTGCGACCGGAACGGGGATCGGACTTTCGGTGGCCAGGCGTGCGGCGCAGATTCACGGCGGCTACGTGTGGGTGACGAGCGACGAGCAGGAAGGCACAACCTTTTATGCAGCGATTCCTCTGACGATGGAGAAGGAGAGTTCGGGATGATGCAGCCAGCGATCCGCATTCTGGTGGTAGACGACGAGTCGGCAATCCGCCGGGCGTTGCGACCTCCGCTCATGGAATTGGGCTTTCAGGTGGCCGAAGCCTCGCGCGGGGAGGAGGCGTTGCAGGTGCTGCGCGGCACCACCTACGATGCCGTGCTGCTGGATATCAACATGCCGGGCATCGGCGGCATTGAGACGCTGCGGCGCATCCGCACTTTTGCGCCGCGCCTGCCGGTGCTGATGCTGACGGTGCGCGACGAGGAAGAGGACAAGGTGGAGGCGCTGGATCTGGGCGCCGACGATTACGTTACCAAGCCCTTCAGTACCCGGGAGCTAATCGCGCGCATCCGCAGCGCGGTGCGGCGCGTGAGAGCCCCGGCACGGCCCGAAGATGCGCCCATGGAGATTGGCGAAATTCGCCTCGAGCCGGTGAAGCGGCGCGTTACCAAGCGCGGCGCACCGATAAAACTGACGCGCAAAGAGTTCGACATACTGTATTGCCTGATGAGCCGGGCGGGGCGCGTGGTGACCTATGCCAAGCTGCTGACGGCCGTGTGGGGCGCGGAGTGCCGCGAGGAAGTGGAGTATCTGCGCACCTTCGTGCGCCAACTGCGCAAGAAGATCGAGGACGATCCTTCGAGTCCGCTGTATCTGCTGACCGATGTCTACGTGGGCTACCGTTTTGCCGATGCGATCATGTTTCAACCGGAATCGGATGCCGGGGGCCACTCGCTGGAGCCGCCTGAAGAGGCGACAGAAGAGGCGAAAGAAGACGCGTAGGCGCTCTTACTCGTCATAGTGCAGCAGGCTGAAGACGTCGTATTCCTTGAAGCGCTCACGGCCCTTCAGGAAGTCGAGTTCCACGGCAAAGCCGAGGCCGGCAATCACGCCGCCCAACTGCTTCACCAGCTTCACGGTGGCTTCCATGGTGCCGCCGGTGGCGAGCAGGTCGTCGACAAGGACAACATTCTGGCCGGGCGCGATCGCGTCCATGTGAATCTCCAGCGCGTCGGTGCCGTATTCGAGGTCGTAGGAGACACGGGCCACGGGAGCGGGTAGTTTCCTGGGCTTTCGCACGGGAACAAAGCCGGCGTTCAGACGATAGGCCAGCGCGGGTCCGAAGATGAAGCCCCGGGCCTCGATGCCCAGCACCAGATCGACGTTGCGTCCAATGTAATGCGCGGCCAGCGCATCGATGAGCTGCGCGAAGCCGGTCTTGTCCTTCAGGAGCGTGGTGATGTCGTAAAAAAGAATCCCCGGCTTGGGGAAATCGGGTACAGTGCGGACCAGTTTCTTCAGGTCCTCTACGTTCACGGCGGTGCGTTCTTCCGGCATGGCAGTACGTCGCTCCTGTATCAGCTGTCAGAGATCGGTTGTCAGTTCCTAGTCTATCGCTTGAGGGCAGGAAACAAGTGTGAGTGTGGAGTGTGAGTGTGCCCGGCGGATAGAACCACACTCACACTCGCACTGACCACTGTCTTTTCACCACGCTCCGTCGATGCGGAACGAATCGAGGTTCTGGGCTTCGCTTTCGTTGAGTGTGTGTTCGACGAGGCGATCGACACGGCTGCCGCGCGGGCCGCGTTTGAGGCTGAAGCGCAGGTCGTCGAGATCGGCGGCTTCGCCGGCGGCGACAACTTCCACGTCGCCCTCCTCTGTGTTGCGCACCCAGCCGCGCAGGTCGAGCTCGCTGGCCTCGCGATGCACAAACCAGCGGAAGCCGACACCCTGCACGCGGCCCTGAATGAGAAAGTGAAGGACCATGGTCAATGGCCAGTTTTGCAGATGGGCGCGAGCGGGCGCAAGCATGAGCGAGCCGGGAAGTCAGCGGGTCAGCCACTTTGACACGAGCTGGAGGAGCAAACCTGGATTTGGGCTCTCCTCGTTAGAGACGTCTTCAGAGCACGCCCGGGATCAGGGCTTTCACGCGCCGGCGATAGTCTGGGTAATCTTGCGGGAAGGTCTGCATCATCAGCTGCTCTTCCTGGCGCATTTTGACGGCAAAGGATGCGGCGGCCGCAAAAAGGACCCCGAGTCCGCCGCTCCTGCCGTCGGCGATCGCGGTACCTGCCAAAGCCAGCAGCAGGCCGGTATAGATGGGATGGCGCACCAGCCTGTAGGGGCCGCGAACGATGAGCTCGTGCTCACTCTTTACGTTCGGTATGCCGCTCCAATTGGAGCCGAGCGTCAGGCGCGCCCAGATGGCGAAAAGACAGCCGAGAATGGTCAGCGCAAGCCCTGCCGCCTCGACGGCCGGGATATCAGGCCAAAGGCGCATCACAAGCCAGTCGCCGGGAATCACATGAGAAACCACGAGCAGATAGCAGACAAGGAAGGGAACAAAAAGCACAAGGCGGGAGGAATAGGAACTGCGGCGGGCTGTGGGCTTCGAAAAGAACAACCCTGCCATCCAAACCAAGATCAGGGTTCCCCAGGCGCAAACGAATCCAACGCGAATGATCGAATGGAACAAGAAAAAGTCCTCCCAGCGAACGGCTTAAAGGATACTACGCAGGCGGGGCGGCAAAGGTTTCAGCGCTCGCGCTACACTGGAGGTCACGATGGTCTTCGTTCTCGACAACTACGATTCCTTCACCTACAACCTGGTCCAGTATTTAGGCGAGCTGGGCGCGGAGGTGGTGGTGCGCCGCAACGACGAGGTGACGCCCGAGGAAGTTGAGGCCATGAAGCCGGAGCGGATTCTGCTCTCGCCGGGGCCCTGCACACCGGGCGAAGCCGGCATCCTGGTGCCGCTCATTCGTCACATGGCGGAAAAAACCCCGATTCTAGGTGTCTGCCTCGGACACCAGGCCATCGGCGAGGCTTTTGGCGGCAAGGTTGTCCGCGCCAAAACTCTGATGCACGGCAAGACCAGCGCGGTCGATCACGATGGAACGGGCATCTTCTCTGGGCTGCCCACGCCGCTCACCTGCACGCGCTATCACTCGCTCATCGTGGAGCAGAAGTCGTTGCCCGCGGAGCTGACGGTGACAGCTCGGACCGCGGAAGCCAACGGATCGGGTACGGTGATTATGGGACTGCGGCATCGCACGTTGCCCATTGAGGGCGTGCAGTTCCATCCCGAGAGCGTGTTGACCCAAGGCGGCCACCAGATGATCCGCAACTTTCTGGACATGTAAGCCATGCACGATGCGCCGAAGGCCATAACTCGTCCGGCAGGCTCTGCGCGCATGCGGGCCCTCGGGTTGGCATGGAAATCGCTCTGCGTTGTGGGTCTGTGCGTGTTTTTCGCCGGAAGTTCCAGCACATGGGCGCAGACAGTGCCGGCAGCCAGCCCCGCAAATTCCCCTCAGAACGCGCCCGCAGCGCAAAACGCGACATCGCCCGCGCCACCCGACCAGCCCCCAGCCTTCAGCACGCCTCCTGTCGCTATCGTTCCGCTGGAAAAAGCGATTCCCGGCGCGGCGCTCACCGTGGAAGGAGCCATGCAGACCTGGAATGGCCGCGCGTACCTGACGGGCAGCGGCAGCATTACGGCCGGCACGGCAACGGCTGAGGTAACACTGCCCTATCGGGGAACATTGCGCGTCTGCGCCTCAAGCACGGTAAAACTGGCAGCCGACTCGAGCGCGCCGGCCGGCGAAGTCCCGGGTCTGCTCATCGCGCTCGATCGCGGCGCGGTGGAGATGAGTTTTGCCGCCAGCACGGCACGCGAAAAGAATGCCGATACATTGCTGACGCCGTACTTCCGCATTCTGATCGGTGGGCCGAACGCGGCCGATGTGAAGGTGCGACTGGGCGAGCATGGCGACACCTGCGTGGATAACGCAGGCGCCGATGCGCCGTACGTTGTCGTGAGCAGCGTGTTCGAGGGCGGCCTCTACCGCGTGCAACCCGGGCAGCGGGTGATGTTCGAGCACGGCAGCCTGCAATCGGTAGCGGACCAGGAAAAGGAGCCCTGCGGGTGCCCGCCGCCGCTCGCTGAGACACGTGGCAACGAGTTTCCGCTGGCGCAGAGCGAAGGTCTTACGCCGCCTTCGGCGCAGGCTCCGGTGGTTACTGGCCCACCGGCGCACGGCGCCAATGCAACCGACACGCTCAGCTACAACGGCGCGGATCACGCAATGCAAACCGCTGCCCCTGCTGCCGTTGCCTCTGCCGCGCCGGCAGCGAACGTAACGCCCGCGCCGCAAGCTCCCGCAAAACAGAAGAAGCCAGGATTTTTCGGCAGGATCGGGCAGTTTTTCCGGAAGATTTTCGGAGCGGAATAAGGAAGCGGGGACTGAGGCACTCGGGACTAAAGGATTCGTGCAAAGGCTTCTTGTTTTCTCGCTCCATTGCTCCCTCGCTCTCTGTCTTTTACATCTCCCGCGCCCGCTCGATGGCGCGGATGACGGCCTGAGCCTTGTTGATGGACTCCTGATGCTCCAGCTCGGGCACGGAGTCGGCCACGATGCCAGCGCCAGCCTGCACATAGCCTTTGCCGCCGATGGACAGCATGGAGCGGATGGCGATGCAGGAGTCCAGGTTGCCGGAGAAGTCGGCGTAGAGGACCGCGCCGCCGTAGGTGCCGCGGCGCGCGGGCTCGAGCTCCTCAATAATCTCCATGGCGCGGACCTTGGGCGCGCCGGAGAGCGTACCGGCAGGGAAGCAGGCGCGCAGCGCGTCGACGGCAGTGAGGTCGGGCCGCAGTTTGCCTTCGATGGAGCTTACGATGTGCATCACGTGCGAGTAGCGCTCGACGAACATCAGCTTGTCGACCTTGACACTGCCGAAGCGGCTGACGCGGCCCACATCGTTGCGGCCCAGGTCGACCAGCATCACGTGCTCGGAGCGCTCCTTTTCGTCGTGCAGCATCTCTTCGGCCAGCGCGTTGTCCGCCGCTTCTGTAGCGCCGCGCGGCCGCGTGCCTGCGATGGGACGGTACTCCACGTTGCCCTTGTGGACGCGGACCAGCAGCTCTGGCGACGATCCGGCAAGTTGGAGGCTCTCCGAGCCCTTTGATCTTTTGGAGGAGTTTCGTGGAATCGCGCCCAGGGGTCCTTCTGGATCGAAGCGCAGGAAGAACATGTAGGGGCTGGGATTGACGGTGCGCAGCGCGCGATAGACCTGGAAGCTGTCCACACCGGGTTCCACGTCGAAGCGCTGCGAAAGTACCACCTGAAAGGCATCGCCGGCGCGGATGTACTCCTTGGTGCGGGCGACTCCGGCCAGAAAGTCTTTCTTTGCGGTACGATATTTGACCTTGAGCTTGCCGGGTTTGCGCGATTTTTCGAGTTCGCGCTCCGGCAGGGGCAGGTTCAGGTGCTTTTCCAGCTTGTTGAGACGCTTGACGGCGCGATCGTACGCGGCCGCAGCATGGCCGCGCGAGACATCGGCCGTGACAATGAGCCAAATCTCCTTGCGCACATGATCGAAGGCCAGCACCTCGTCGAAAAAAAGCAGGCAGGCGTCGGGAATGCCAAGCTCGTCCTTGGCGCGCGAGGGCAGGCGCTCGATCTGGCGTACGGCATCGTACGCGAAGAAGCCTACGGCGCCTGCTGTGAACGGGGGCAGGCCGGGCAATCGAGCGGGCTTGTGGCCGCCGAGCGCGTCGCGCAGGACAGCAAAGACGTCACCCTGCATACGGGTAGTTTTGCGGCCCTCGGTGATGGCGATGTCGCGGCCGCGCGCCACAATGCGCTTGAAGGGCGTGAAGCCGATGAAGGTGTAACGGCCCACCTGCTCGCCGCCCTCGACGGATTCAAGGAGAAAGCACTCACGCTGTCCCCAAGCGGCGCGCAGAAAGGCCGAAACCGGGGTTTCGAGGTCGGCCATGAGCGTGCGGCAAACGGGGACGAGCGTGTGCGTCCGGGCCAGAGCCAGGAACTCCTTGCGCGAGGGGTGAGCTGAGCGGGAAGAGGCTTTCACAGCTTCAGTGTAACTGCTCGCAGGATTCCGTTGCTGTTGAGGCGTTCCCGATTCAGACAAAGAGCCGGACAACTGGAGCCCGGCCAGGAGGGGGTATTCAGATGTGATCGGCGTACCTTGACGAGGGCGGGCGACCAGCCTAGACTCACTGAGGTTTGGGTTTGCCGACGACGATGGCCCCTCCGAACGCGCGGCCGCACAGAGCGATGAGCTTGCCCGGGAAGCAGCCACGAATACGGAAACCCTGGCAGATTGGCCGTCGCACCGATAAGCTTGATGAACGGGGCAGCATTCCGGCTCCCTAAAAAACCGGAAGCGCGGCAGGAGATGGAGAACTTTATGGCATCAGGATCCCCCCACGTAACACTCGAGCAGGAAATCAATCCCTGGGAGGCGCAGAACTCGCGCTTCGATTTTGCAGCGCGCAAGTTGAACCTGGACGAAGGACTTTGGAAGGTGCTGCGCTCGCCGTCGCGGGAGATCATCGTGCACTTTCCGGTGACGCTCGATAACGGCATGATTGACATGTTCACGGGCTTTCGCGTGCAGCACAACATCGCGCGCGGCCCGTGCAAGGGCGGCATCCGGTACGCGCCGGATGTGACGCTGGACGAAGTGCGCGCCCTGGCCAGTTGGATGACCTGGAAGTGCGCGGTGGTGAACATTCCCTTCGGCGGCGCCAAGGGCGGCGTCATTTGCGATCCCAAGTCGATGAGCCGCGGCGAGCTGGAGCGCATGACGCGCCGCTACACCTCCGAGATTATCGAGTTCATCGGGCCGGAGAAGGATGTGCCTGCGCCCGACGTGAATACCAACGAGCAAACCATGGCGTGGATCATGGACACCTACTCCATGCATATGCGGAAAACCGTGACCGCGGTAGTGACGGGCAAGCCGATTAGTATGGGGGGCTCGCAGGGGCGGATTGAGGCCACGGGCCGGGGCGTGAAGGTGGTATGCGACGAGAGCCTGCGCTATCTGAATATGCCTGTCGAAGGCTGTCGGGTCATCATTCAGGGATTCGGGAACGTGGGATCGAACGCCGCGCGGCTGATGCAGGAGCGAGGCTACTCCATCGTGGGCATCGCCGAGCGCGATGGCGGCCTGTATAACCCGGCCGGCATCGACATCCACCAGTTGCTCGAGTACAAGTACCGCAACAACACCATTCTCGGCTTCCGCGGCGCCGAAGCCACGCCCAGTGAGGAGTTGCTGGTGTCAGAGTGCGAGATTCTGATCCCGGCGGCGACGGAGAACGTAATCACCAGCCGCAACGCCGACAAAATCAGGGCACGCATTGTGGTGGAGGGCGCCAATGGGCCAACCACTGCCGTGGCCGATGAGATTCTGGCCGAGAAACGCATCTTCATCGTGCCCGACATTCTGGCCAATGCCGGCGGCGTAACGGCCAGCTATTTTGAGTGGGTGCAGGACCGCCAGGGGTACTTCTGGAAAGAAGCCGTCGTCAACGAGCAAGTGGAGGAAATTCTGCGGGCCAGCTTCGACGACGTGGTGCGCTATGCCGAGGCCCACGGCGTGAACAACCGCATCGCGGCGTATATGCTGGCCATCGACCGCGTGGCGTTTACGATCAAGCAGCGCGGCATCTACGCGTAACGGAACCGGCAACGGAGGCAATCGTGGCGGGGGAAGCGCAGGCTTCTCCCGCCATTTGTTTGCCGATGCTCGCTGCTGGCTTGCCGCCGCCGGTGCAATAATGGAATCACGCCACCAGAGACCAGATAGCGTGGCATGCGCGCATGAATCTGCCTAACTCCATCACCATGAGCCGGATCATTATGATCCCGCTTTTCCTGTGGATGCTCTCGCCGCATTTTCTGTGGCAGGGAGCCAGCGGTGTGCAGGAGATTTCGGCGTCGGTGCTGTTTGTGCTGGCCTCGATTACCGACGGTCTGGATGGGTATTTGGCGCGCAAGCACGGCCTGATCACGACCATGGGCATGTTGCTCGATCCGCTGGCCGACAAGATCATGGTGACGGCCGCGTTTGTGGCGCTGGTGGCCTACAACCCCGATGTGGTGAAGGTTTGGATCGTGGTCGTGATCATCGGCCGCGAGTTCCTCATCTCCGGATTGCGGTCGATCGCGGCGTCTGAAGGGTTCACCGTGACGGCCAGCGAACTGGGCAAGTTGAAGACGGTGGTGCAGATTGTCGCGGTGGTTTCCGCCATTCTGGCGCACCGCTGGGACCACTGGCAGATCGGCCTCGTCTCATTTCCGGTGAGGTGGTACGCAATTGCCGCCATTTACTTCGCGGCCCTGGTCGCCGTAATTTCGGCGGTCGATTATTTCATCGGCTTCTGGAAGAAGATCGACCACGCCTCAAAGGATCGCCGCAAGGCCTCGGTGCTTTCGCGCGGTAAGAGTGTGAAAATCACGTGAGAACAGGGAGTAGCGAATAGGGAGTAGAAAGAAGCGGCTCGTGACTGGCCCTTTTCTATTCCCTATTCGCTACTCCCTACTCCCTACTCCCTACTCCCTATCGCTTCAGCGGGCGGAGCGGGGAACCGAGAGAAGCCCGGCGTCTTCATGCATTGCGGCCTCGGTGACGAAGGCCATTGCGGGATCGGCCTCTGCGGCAACAACGATTGGGGGAGCCCCGATCATGGCGCGAATGGCGTTGATCACGAGAGCGGGCTCATCGAGATGAATCCAATGCTCGCTGTTCAGAGCCATGGTCTGATGGACAGAATCGCCGATTTGGTCAAGTTGATTTTGTGAGAGTGGAGCTGCGCTTCCAGGCGTCAGCACGGTGATGGGAATGTCGCGAATAGGCTCGGCCGCGTGCATTTCTCTCACGGTGGCGGGGATGGCATGGATGTGGTTGCGGAGTCCGGCGTAGAAACTAGGCCGCGACCAGTGCGCGGCGACCGCGGGCCATACCTTGCGCGGCATCTTCCGCACTTCGGTCTTAATGCGGCCCAGCACATGGCGCGGATGTGCGCCCGCGGCGCCGGCAATCTGCTCAGAGAGATTGCCCCGGCGGCCGAAGAGCCACGTGACCAGCAGGCGCGCCATCCCGCAGCGCACCATCGGCAGTGCGTAACGGATGAGGCGATTGCCCAAATCGAGCTGTGATTGCCGGCTGGGGTTAAGAGGAGGCCATTCCTCGCTGCGCATGGGATCGACGAGGACTACGCCGGAGACTTCCTCAGGGTAGAGCGACGCGTAGCGGCGCATCACCAGGCCGCCGAAGGAGTGGCCCACGAGAATGTACGGCGGCCGGAAGCCCGCGGCTTCGAGCATCTGGTGCAGTTCTTTTGCGACGTTGCCGGGTGTGCGCGGTGTGCGGCCGGGACTGCTCCAGCCCAGGCCGGCACGATCGTATGTGATGGTGTGCGCCAGCGTCGCAATCGGGTCCTGAATGCCGCGCCAGTTGAGATGCGTGGCGCCGATT
>Ga0181520_10009248_pt1 | contig 13659 bp, 12 predicted proteins | sample PEATcosm2014_Bin_29_FD_132451 | JGI IMG/M metagenome (GOLD analysis project Ga0181520, IMG submission 132451) | Peatland microbial communities from MTU Mesocosm Facility, Houghton, MI, USA - PEATcosm2014_Bin02_30_metaG | ecosystem: Environmental > Terrestrial > Soil > Wetlands > Peat | place... | reverse complement strand
GGGGAGCCAGGGCGACGCTCGAGCGCGACCCATACGTGACCTACGGGCTTGCCGTCGCTCGTCTCGGCCACGAGCAGCAACATACCGGGCGTGTCCACTCCTTTTGGCAGGAGCTCGTCGGTCTGCTCAGCCGAACGCGTCTCTGCCTCCGCCTGGGCCCAGTTGCCCGCCTTGATGTGCTCAGCCGCGTAGTCCCGCACGAGTCGAGCCCGGAAAGTCTCGAATTCGCTCGATGTCATCGGCCGCACTCGCAGGTTCTCCATGGCGGCATCATAAAGACGGCGCCTCGTTTCGCGACCGCCCCGGACGGGCCGCGATGTCTTCGCGTCGAAGGCTCGAGCCCGAGCTCCGGGGCGAGACGCTTTTGGCCTCGCTCCTCGTGCGAGTTGTCCCATTGTCCGGCCCCGAGGGGAAACAATGCCTTTGTCCGATTTCCGCCAGACTGACGGCCCGCAGCCTGACAGACTCGAAACATGCCCGAGTCGCCGATCAGCGTTGCGCTGTCCAAAGAGGCCATCTCGGCGCCTCTCGACGACGACGCGCGCTATCTCGCGATGCGCAGCCGCGACGCGCGTTTCGACGGCTGGTTCTTCGCCGCTGTCACCTCGACAGGGGTCTATTGCCGTCCGAGCTGCCCGTCCCCGCCCGCCCGGCCATCGAGGGTGCGTTTTTTCGCGACGGCTGCTGCGGCGCAGCGGGCAGGCTTTCGGGCTTGCAAGCGGTGCATCCCCGACGCCACGCCCGGGTCACCGGAATGGGACCGTCGGGCCGACGTGGTCGGTCGTGCCATGCGCCTCATCGCCGACGGCGTCGTCGACCGGGAAGGCGTACCGGGCCTCTCCCGCCGCCTCGGCTACAGCGAACGCCATCTCAATAGGTTGCTCATCGCCGAGGTGGGAGCAGGCCCGCTCGCGCTTGCCCGCGCGCAACGAGCCCAGACGGCACGGATCCTGCTCGAGACGACCCAGCTAAGGGCCGCCGAGATCGCTTTCGCGGCCGGTTTTTCCAGCGTCAGGCAGTTCAACGAGACGGTGCAGGAGGTCTTCGCCGTAGCGCCGATGGCGCTCAGGGCCCGTGCCGTCGCCCGTCGCGGGACGCGTGATGCTTCTTGGGCCGCGCCCGGCACCGTGGCGCTGAGGCTTGCCTACCGCTCTCCCTTGCAGGCGTCCCAGCTTTTCGGGTTCCTCGCCGCTCGGACGATCCCCGGGGTCGAAGAAGGCGATCTCGAGCATTACCGCAGGACGCTCAGCTTGCCGCGGGGAAGCGGCGTCACCGAGGTCAGTCTCGACGGCGCTGGCGAGGGCTACCTGAGATGCTTGCTGGCACTCGAGGACCTCCGTGACCTGACCGCCGCTGTCCGGCGGCTGCGCCGGCTGTTCGATCTCGACGCCGACCCCGTCGCGGTCTGCGGGGCTCTCGGTGGCGACGCTGTGCTGGGTACGTCGGTGAAGGCGCTTCCTGGCCTGAGGACGCCCGGGCATGTGGACGGTGACGAGCTTGCCTTTCGGGCCGTGCTCGGCCAACAGGTAAGCGTCGCCGGCGCCCGTACCATCGCAGGTCGGCTTGCCTGCGAGCACGGGCGCAGACTTGGCGAAGCCTCCGGGACCCTCACGTGCCTTTTTCCTCGAGCGGAGGTGATCGCGGCGCTCGCGCCCGAACAACTGCCGATGCCTGCCGGCCGGGCGCGGGCGGTGATCCGGCTCGCGGCTGTCCTGGCGTCCGGGGACGTGGTCCTCGACGCCGGTGCCGACAGGGACGCCGTGACGGACCAGTTGCTCGCCATTCCGGGCATCGGGCCGTGGACGGTGGCCTACGTGCGCCTGCGCGCACTCGGTGATCCCGACGCGTTTCTACCTGGCGATCTCGGGGTGAGGCGGGCACTCGAGGCCCGCGGCCTGCCGGGTGACCCGCGAAGCGCCGCCTCGATCGCCGAGACGTGGCGCCCGTGGCGCTCTTACGCCTTGCACTACTTGTGGTCCGCCCCGACGAGCTCGGGTGAGGACAAGACCGGCCGCCAAAGGGCGGGAAAGGAGCGAGCAGCATGACCGCGATCGCAAACAAACAGGCTCCCGGATCGTTCCGCGCCACCGGGTCGGGCGGGGGGAGCGACCCCGAGAACTCCTGGACGACCTGTGGCACGCCGATTGGTGACATCCTTCTCGTGGCCGACGGCTCAGGGCTGCTTGAACTGCATCTGCCAGGCAGCTTTGCCTCTCGCGAACAGCTGCCGCGCTCAAGTTCGGTCTGCGCCCTCCTCGTGAGCGCCCTTGGGCAGCTAGAGGCTTACTTCGCAGGGGATTTGAGGGAATTCGACCTGCCGCTCTCCCCCAGAGGCACTGCTTTCCAGCTCAAGGTCTGGCGGGCGCTGGCGGACATCCCCTATGCCAAGACCGAGAGCTACGGGTCTGTCGCGGCCCGGATCGGCAGCCCGAAGGCCGCCCGGGCAGTCGGGATGGCGAACAACAAGAACCCGCTTGCGATAGTGCTCCCGTGCCATCGCGTGATCGGCTCTGACGGCAGCCTCGTCGGCTATGGCGGAGGGCTCTGGATGAAACAGTGGCTGTTGCAGCACGAGGCGAAGGTGGCCGAACGCCACGGCGCCTCCTCGCTCTGACCTGCCAGCTCAAGCCGGAGAAGGCCCTCAGCTAGCGGGCCGGGACGTCGCTTGTTCGCGGGCGTAGCTGTTCAATCTCTCGAGCTCGTCGAGGTATAGGCCGCGCATGACCCGGGGGGCGAACAGCCGCTCGAAGAATCCGCCGACGCCTCGGGCACCTTGCCAGGCCGTGGAGATGCGCACGCGGCACGAAGCGCCCTGCGGGGTCACAGTCCAGGTCGTGACGAGGCTGGAGCCGGTGTCGGACTCGGTCAGGACGCGGCCGGGCTCGGGCTCGGCCACGTTCATCCGGTACTCGCGACTGCGTCCGCCGGCGGTGAGCTTGAAATGGGTGACTGTGCCGGCGCCGACGCCGCCGGAGTCGACACCGAAGTCGGAGAACGCCGGGGGGAGGAACCTTTGGTGGTGCTCTCTCATGTCGGCGATGTAGCCGTAGACGGCCTCGGCCGGGGCTTCTATGACTCGTTCCGCGGTGACCTGGACTGTTCCCATGGGGGCTTCTTCTACCACCTTTGAGAGCACTCGGTCGGCGCCCGGGCGCCGTCTTGGCGTCAAGGACGCGTTCGTACGTCGAGGATCAACCTCAGGTGCCAGCGCCGCCGAGGGAGCCAGGCTCGTCCGGCCGTGCCGCACCTCGTCGTGCCGCCCGCCGCCAGCAGTGGCCTCGGGGAAATTTTGGCAGGTGCCTGGCTCGAGGCGTGGTGCGTCGCACAGGGTTCGCTTTGCGTCCTCCGGTCGATCAGGTCGGGCTACGTTCAAGGGCGCGGCGTCGAAAGGAGGCCAAATGCCAGCATCTCACCTTGCCCGTTCCGAACGCTCCGGACTCTGCGATGCGCTCATCCAGGCCGGACCAGGCGCGCCGACCCTGTGTGAGGGCTGGCGGACTCGGGACCTCGCCGCCCACCTGTTCGTGCGCGAGCGCCGCCCGCTCGCGGCGACCGGCATCTTGCTCGGCGGGAGCTTTGCGAAGCTCACCGCCCGCTCGATGACGGCGGCGTTGCGTAGCTTCGGCTACGTGGGACTCGTGGCCAAGGTGCGCTCCGGGCCACCGGCACTGTGGCGGCCACTCGACGAGCTCGTAAATGTCGTGGAGTTCTTCGTGCACACCGAGGACGTGCGTCGGGCGGTGCCGGGCTGGGAGGCGAGAAAGGACCGCCAGCTCGACGCCGCCCTTTGGTCCAACCTTTCCTGCATGGCCAAGCTGATGGCCCGAAAGCTGAAAGGTGCCGGGCTCGAGCTGGAGTCGCCCGAGGGGGCAAGGATCGTCGCTCACGGGGGCGAGCCTTGCGCCGTGCTCAGCGGAGGCGCCCAGGAGCTCGTTTTGTACCTCTCCGGCCGCTCGGAGGTGGCAAAGGTCTCCCTCACCGGCCCCGACGAGGCGGTGCGGGCTGTGCAAAGGACTGGATTTGGCGTCTGAAGCCTCCTCGGGCCAGCTGAGGCAAATGGGCGCCCTTGCCTTACGAAGAGCCCCCGAAGCCACCCCCGTCGGCTCGCCGTGCCGCTTCTCTGGCGCTCTGGCGCTCCGACAGCCGTGCCGCATAGGCGGCAGCTTCGCTGCGCCGGTCCATGCCGAGCTTGGAGAGCATGCTCGAGACGTAGTTTTTCACAGTCTTTTCCGCCAGGTAGAGCCGGTCGGCGATCTGGCGGTTCGTCAAGCCCTCGGCCACTAGGTCGAGAACGCGCTTTTCCTGGTCCGACAACCGGTCGAGCCGCTCGTCACGGGTGGGTCCGTCGCGAAGTCGGTCGAAGACGCGTTTTGTCATCGAAGGGTCGATGAGCGACTCGCCCCGTCCCACGCGGCGCACGGCGTCGACGAGATCGCTGCCGCGGATCTGTTTTAGGACATATCCCGACGCCCCGGCCATGATGGCAGCGAAGAGCGCCTCGTCGTCCGCGAACGAGGTCAACATGAGGCACTGCACCTCAGGCAGGCGCGAGCGCAATTCGCGGCAAACCTCGATGCCGTCTCCGTCAGGCAGCCTGATGTCGAGCACGGCCACGTCCGGCCCGAGGGCGATCCCGCGGGTGATCGCCTCCGCCGCTGTGCCGGCCTCGCCGACGATCTCGATGTCGCCGCCGGCCTCGAGCATCGAGCGCAACCCGTTGCGGACGATCTCATGATCATCGACCAAGAACACGCGTAAAGCCACTGACCCTCCTAGATCTCCTGCGCGACCTTACCGGCGGCGGGGCTACGGGTCGGGAGGAAGCTGCAAAAGCACGTCCGGGCCGAGCGAGCGGTAGTGGTAGCGCCAGATCAGGCGGTAGACGCCGAGCCATCGTGGGAGCGATCTCAAAACGGGGATGAAGGGCAAAAGGGCCAGCGCCAATGTGAGCAGCATCATGATCGCCCACACCTCGACGTCGCCGTTGCTGGAGGCGTTCATGGGAGGCACCTGGTACCAGAGGGTGTACAGCCAGAGCCAGGCCTGGCCGGGGTAGTTCCCGGTCTCGTTCATCATTCCCCACTGGTCGCCTTGGAGATGACGAAGGCCCGCGAGGTCGGCCATGTAAGTGCCGTCCGCGATGAAAAGTAGAGGGTTCGTGTAATTGGTCGCGTAGAGCTGGGGCGAGGCCAGGAGGGCTCCGTCGAGGGCTCCCGTTCTCGCCATGGACACGAGATTGTCGATGAGCGCGCCGACGGGGCCGTAAGGGCCACTCTTCACGATGAGCTGGCCGTTGGAGAAAGTGGCGCTTGCCACCACTTTCTCATAGGCGCTGTCCCAGCTCGCCTTTTGCGCCGCGGAGGCGCCCTGGTACTCGGCCAGCGCACTAGCAAGCACAGGGCGGTCCGGCAGCGTCGCGAGCGGCTTTAAGACGAAATCCTGAGCGGTGTTTATCGGGATCCTGACCCCGACGGCGCTCTCGATCGAGACCGGTCCGAGCTTTTGGCTGACGCCTTTGGCATCTGTGTAGGGAGGTCCGTAGCTCGCGGTGGCGCTTGTCCCGTCGAGCTCGGTCATCGCCGTCTGGGCGAAGTCCACCGGCGCGGCGCTCGACCAGGACTTGACGGTCACCGGCGGGTCGTCAGGCGAGGAGAAGACGATGGCGCACGCCACGACGAGGACGAGGACGACGAGGAAGCAGATGAAGACTTCTTTCACCACGTCGTAGCGGCGGTATGCCCCCTGCCACTCGACGACGTCGCGGTCCGGCCTAAAGCGCCTGTGGGCTCGGCCCTTTCCTGTCGGGTTCGTCGCGCTCATGACCCGTCCCCCGGCAGTTGCCACAAGGAGTCCTCGGGCCCTTGAGCTTGAGTCGCGGTCTCGATGCCTGACCCGCCGGGCGCCGGCAAGGACGAGTCCTCGAGCGTGGGTTGCGAACTCGTCGGCTCAGCGACCTCCACCTGGCCTAGGGGCGGCTCGGGTGGCACTGGGGCTTGTGGCGGTGGCGCCTGTTGGGGCGGCTCAGCTTGCCCTGGAAGGACTTGTGGCGACGGGTCCGCCGGCGCTTCTGCCCCGGGGGTCGGCGCTTCAAGCCCTGCGGCACCGCCGAGGCTGAGGCCGGCCTTGGCCAGCTGAGCCTGTGTCGGGGCGAAGGGCGGGACGACGCCGCGGCGCCTCACGAGCAAGACGTGCAGCCCGATGATGAGCGACACGACGAGGGGGAGCAGCACGATGTGCCACATCAGCATCTGGCCGAAATTGAGAACGTTCCAGAAAGCGCCGGCTCCAGTCGAGTTGATGCCATCTTTGGCCTGGGTGCCGATCCACTCAGAGTCGAAGTTCTGTTGCGACAGGTAACCCGTAAAGGCCGTGGCGATGGAAACGGCAAAGGCGACGACGCCGGTGATCCAGGTCGCCTTGCGCTTGCCTCGCCAGGCCGCCATGAAGAACTTGGCCCACAGGTGCACGACCATGAACATGAAGAAGAACTCTGTTCCCCACAGGTGAATCGAGTTCACGAACAGCCCGGCGTTCGAGCTGTGCCACCAGGCCGGGCCTTCGAGGGCGAGCACCGCCCCTGATGCCATCACGATGATGAACGCCCCGATCGTCAAGGCTCCGAAGACGTAAGCCCATGACGCCACGTAAGCGGGTTGACGGTCCGGCAAAAGGCGTTCGGGCGGGAGAGCGTCAAGCGCCTTTTCACGGAGCTTGCCGGTCCAGGTGGCCTTCTCGGAGGTGACGGCGATGCCGTCTAGGGGCACGCTCATTTCCGCTTCGTCTCGTGTCTCGGGAAAGGCAGCACGATGGCTGCGATGAACATGACGATCATCACGAGGATGACGATCAGGTTGGCGAGCGAGATCTGGACGGCTCCCCAGACGATGTACCTGCCGGTGCCCCCGAGATTCACCAGCGCTGCGAGCAGGTTGAATCCCCCCAAAACTGACGTGTGACCCAAGGTCCCCACCTCCTGACCGCATTTTGGCGGTAGCGCCACGAAGACCCTAGGGCCGAAAGTCCCGAACTTTCGGCTGGGCGGCACGCGTCGGGCTGAGCTCCTTCAGCGTCCAGCCGGTGGTTCCGGGAAGAAACGGTGTCGGTGCCGGCGAGACGCTGGACGGTTGATCCTGGTGGACTCGAAACCAAGGCGGAAAGACGCGGAGTCAGTCGGACAAGACATGGGACGCTCTGTGTCCACAGAGCCTGAGACAACCCATGCCGTTTCATCAGGCATTCCGCTTCGGGCTCGTCCCGTATTCAATGAAGCGTGCCGCCCGCCCTTGCCCTTTCGCCAGGACCTCCCGTTTCGCCTACAACTGACGCAGAGATCCTCCACCGGCCGGCCTGAGCTGCAACCGGGGCAGGCCTTTGTCCATGGCCCTCGGTAACATTCACGAATGGACTGGGCGTGCCTCGGTGTCGGCGTCCTTGCCATCGTTCTCTCGCTCAGTGCCCTGGTGCCATTGCGCGGCGCGGTGGGCTCGGCACTCTCTTTCATTCCGAGCTGGGTTGTTGGTGAGGCGCCCTTGCACTTAGCTGGCGTCGTCGTGCTTGCGAGTCTTGCTTGCGGGCTCGCGGGTGGGTTCGCGGGCGCGCCCGGCTGGGCGGGCCTGGCCATGGCCGCCGTCGCCTGCGTAGCGCTGGGAGCCCAGTTCATTTCGGGTTTGTGGTCACACCGCTATTTCGAGGCGGCGCTCGGCGACTCCACCGCGGCCGCAGCGCGATGGAGCTGGACCTCAAAAGACACGCGGCGCGTCGTCGTCGCTTTGCCCATCCGGCCCCGAAGTGTCGAGCGCCTGCGCGACCTCTCCTATGTAGAAGATGGTGAACGGGCCCATCGCCTCGACCTGTACCGCAAGGCCGGCCCCGGGCGCAGCTCCGCTGCGCCCGTCCTTTTGTATTTCCACGGTGGCTCATGGGTGATGGGAGACAAGCGAGAGCAGGGCATCCCGATGCTCGCGTTCCTCGCCGAGCGCGGCTATGTGTGCGTGACCGCCAACTACGCCTTGAGCCCGAGAGCGAAATGGCCCCGCCACGTGGTCGACTGCAAGCTGGCGCTCTTGTGGGTAAAGCGCCACATCACCGAGTACGGAGGCGACCCCAACCTCGTGTTCGTGTCGGGCTGCTCTGCGGGCGGACATCTTGCGGCGCTCCTGGCGCTCACCGCCAACGAGCCGGCTTGGCAGCCCGGTTTCGAGGACGAGGACACCTCGGTCGCCGGCTGCATTCCGCTTTATGGCGTCTACGACTTCGTGGACGCTGAGAAAACCGCTAACGCCAACCTGACGCCCATCTTGGAGCGTTACGTGTTCGCCCAGCCCGGCACCGAGGAGTTCACGGCCGCATCACCCATCTTGAGGGTGCACGAGAGCGCTCCCCCGTTCCTCGTCGTGCACGGGCGCAACGACGTCCTCGTCCCGGTGCAGACGGCCCGCGCTTTTGTCGCTTCGCTTCGCGCCGCCAGCACCCAATCTGTGGCCTATGTCGAGCTGCCCCTAGCCCAACACGGCTTCGACAACTTCTGGTCGCCCCGGACCGTGCATTTCTTGCACGCTCTTCACTGCTTCACCGAGGGCATCGTCACGACCCGGGCGGAGCAACGGGAGGTGGGGCGGTAGTTCCCTGAGCGGGGGCGGCCTACCATGCAGCAGATGGTGGCTGCGACGAGACCAGCAAGACCCGACCGCCTCGAGCGGATGACGAATCTGGTCCTTGTGCTGCTCGAGACCCCGCGGCCGCTGTCGCTGCGCGAGATCGCCTCGAGCGTGGTCGGCTACCCAAAAGGCAAAGAGGCCAGTCGACAAGCTTTTGAACGTGACAAACACGCCCTTCGTGAGCTCGGGATCCCCATCAGCGTCGAACCGCTCGCAGGCGAAGAGCAGCTGGGCTACCGCATCCACCCGGAGGGTTACTACCTTCCCGAGCTTCGCCTTGAACCGCGCGAAGAGCAGGCCCTCAGCTTCGCAGTCGCTGCGGTCCAGCTCGGTGGCGCCGCAGGCCGCGACGCGGTCGCGAAGCTCGGGGCGACAGGAGAGGTCCCAGAGCCCGGTCTGCCGCCGATCGCCGTGCTGCCCTCGTTGCCGGCGCTCGGTCCTCTCCACGAGGCCGTGCGGGACCGGGCGCTCGTCGCTTTCGCCTACCGTGGTCGTCGCCGCGAGGTGGAGCCGTACGGGCTCGCCTTCAAGCTGACGGCCTGGTACCTGGTCGGGCGCGACCGGACGGCACCGGACGCGGGGCTGCGCACTTTCCGTGTCGATCGCTTCGAGGACGCGCCGGTTCTCGGCGCGCCGGCGGCCTTCGAGCTTCCAGACGGGTTCGACCTGCGTGAGGCGGTCCACTTTCTTCCCTGGCGGGTCGCAGCCAAGCCGGCTGAGCTCAAAGACGAGCCGGAGGAGCAAGAGCCCGCAGCGGTGGAGGTGACAATGACCGTGGACGCGCGGCTCGCCCGGAGCGTCGTCGCCACGGTGGGAGCCGGCTCGGTGGAGGCGTGGGAGCCGTCGGGGGCGGCGCGACTCAGGATGGTTGTCCCTGAGCAAAGAGCCTTCATCGACTGGGTCGTCGCTCTGGGCGACACAGCCGAGGTGCTCAGCCCGCCTCATTTGCGGGCGGCTGTCATCGAGCGGCTCAACGAGCTCGTCGTAGTCCCGGGGCGGGCGGAAGACGGGCTGCCGTCGTCAGTGCCGAGCGAGGCGAGCGGGCCCGCTCTGGGCGCGGTGGCGGGCAGGGCGAGCGCTGCGCCGATGTCTGCGGACGACGAGGTGCCCGGGTCTCGCCGCTCGCTACCCCCACCACAGCTGACGGCGGGCGACAGGCTGAACCGGCTGCTCGCCATCTTGGTGTACCTGGCGAGGGTGGGGGAGGCCCCGCTCGGCGAGCTGGCCTCTCGTTTCTCGGTGAGCGCGGGCGAGCTTCTCCACGATCTCGAGCTAGCCGCTTGTTGTGGAGTGCCCCCCTACACGCCCGATCAGCTCATCGACTTGTTGATAGACGAAGACCGCGTCGTCGCGGAGGGACTTAGGGAGCTTGGCCATCCGCGCCGGTTCACCCCGGAGGAGGGCTTCGCCCTAGCGGCCGCCGCGCGGGCGCGGCTCGCTGTGCCGGGAGCCGACGAGGAAGGGGACCTGGCCGCCGCCCTCGCCAAGCTGGAGGCGGTGCTCGGGTCCTCGAGCCTTGCGGTCGAAGTCGACTCCTCTCCGGCGCTCGGCCCGCTCCAGGCTGCCGTCGCTTCAGGCGAGCAGATGGAGATCGACTATTTCGGCGCTTCGGCGACAGAGCCTTCGACGCGCCTGGTCGATCCTTACCAGGTAGTCGTTCGGGAAGGTAAGTGGTATCTCGACGCCTGGTGCCACAAGGCCAAGGGGCTGCGGCGCTTCCAGGTCGACCGTGTACGGGCCGTGCGCTCGACAGGACGACCGGGCGATGTCGGCTCGCTCAGCGAGCGCGAGCGTGAGTCGCTGGCGCGCCCCGAGGCCTTCCTCGGCGCTTCCGAGGCGATAATGGCAAAGGTCGTTTTCCCCTCCGAGGCGCGTTTTGCCGTGGAGGGGCTAGTCACGAACGGTCTCGAATCGCTTGGAGACGGCCGCATGGTTGCCACTATCCCGGTGAGCGACGTCGAGGGCTGGTTCGGGCGCCTGCTTCTCCTGCTCGGGCCCGAGGCCCAAGTGGTTGAGCCGCCGACATTGGTCGACGCCGGTGCGAGGGCTGCGCGGCGCGCCCTTGAGCGTTATGAGACTTGACGCGGTTCGCTCTTGGGCTTTCGCCGGCCTTGTCATAGCTAGGGTATGCCAGTGACCCCAACCCTCGAAGAAGACCTTCTCATCCACACGGTGATGGTGCAGGGTGGTTCTGTCACCGTGGGAGACACGGCGATGCCGTTCGTGCGCATCGGCATGGCCGGGATCCCCGTCGACGAACTGGGACAGGGCTCCCGGCCCGTAGAACGTGTCGTCGGCGCCGTGCTGAACCTCGACCAGGCCGATGAGCTCGCCTCGGGACTGCGATCGGTTATGGCTCACGAGCCATGGGGAGTGGCGGCGCTGGCAAACCCCGCCCGCGCCATCTGGAGGGAGACATCCGCCCTGTCGGAGGGAGACATGCTCGTTGCCGGCCTCGGAGCGCGCATTACCGGGGGCGAGACCATACGACTCGTTCGGATGGATTTCACCGGCATTTGGCTCGGGGGACCGACTCCTGATGATCAACAGCTGTACACACAGGGCGCCCTCTTCCCAGATCCGGTGCAGCTGTGCTCGTTGATCAGCAGCGTGAAAAAGTGCGTAAAGGCGATCAGGACAGCCTCGAGCACACCAGCGCGGAGCCGAGACGAACAGGCCTCAGCCGGAGACGGCGGAACGACGGCGACCGTCGAACGAAACGAGCCGGCTGTTACCGACGAGGCTCGACTCTAAGAGTTCACTGCCTCCACCCGGTCCAAAAACTCGTTCACCGTGGCCATGAACAGCCCGCGCTCCTCGTGGAACGGTGTGTGGGAGCTGTTCTCGAATATCACCAGCTCTGAGCCGACGATGCCCTTGTGTATGTCTTCGGCCTGGTCCGGGCGCAGCTCGTCGTAGCGGCCGCTCATCACGAGGGTGGGAACGGTGATCTCGCCCAGGCGGTCGAAGATGTCCCAGTCTCGGAACCTTCCCGTGACGGTGAACTCGCTCGGCCCGTTCATCGTCTCGTAGACGACGGGGCTCATTTCCGCGAAGGTGCGCTCGAGTCCGGCTGGCCAAGGCTCGAGGCGGCACAGGTGCCGCTTGTAGAACACGCTGACCGCGCCCGTGTACTCGGGACAGGACGTGAAGCCGGCCTGCTCGTGCCCGGTGATCACGTCTTGGACATCGGCGGGCAGCTCGGCGAACAGCTCTGCGCATCCTTGCACCCAGCGCGGCATGCTCGCAGGGCTCCCGGACATTAACAACGAGACGAGCGAGGCCGGTTGGTAGTCGAGGACGTACTGCATGGACAACTGCCCGCCCCAGGAACTGCCGAAGAGATGGAACCGATCGAGCTCTAGGGCGCTGCGCACCGCCTCGACCTCGCGCACGAAATGCGGGACCGTCCACAAAGACGTGTCATCCGGCTTATCGGACCGTCCGCAGCCGAGCTGGTCGTAGAAGATCACCCGACGGCGGTCTCCGAGGTCCTCCAAGGGCTCGATGTAGTTATGCGTCATGCCCGGCCCGCCGTGCAGGCATACCAACGGGATGCCTCCCTCGCCCACGCTGCGATACCAGACCCGGCCACCTGGGACGTCGATCATTCCCTCGCGGATTTTCATGGCTTCACCTCTCTAACTCGGGCCGAACCAGCTTCGGCCCTCTGCTAGGCCGAGATCTGGCTGTCCGGCTCTGACGGGACCTCGTCGACGAATATCCGCCCCGTTTGAGCCAGGCGGTCAGGATGCTTCAACTGCAGGTAGACGAGATAAGCGACGCCGATCAGTACCCAGATGCCGTCCACCAGCCCGGCCATGGAAGACGGGTAGGTGAGCTTTGAGATGAAGCTGAATACGCGTAGACCACCCGCAGCGAGGAAGGCCGGCACGAAGGCCGCGATGCCGAGCACGGGGATGATCCCATGCAGGAATATGTTGGCGTCTTGGCGCTGGAACCGCCAGTAGTAGGTGATGCAGCTGAGCAGGATAAGGATGTAGATGACAATCAGGATGAGGGTGAACAAGGTGGCCATGAACAGCCACGCGGTGTACGCCCCGTACTGAAAACCGAGCCACAGGGCAAGGCCAACTGCCACGACGAACTGTGCCATGACGGCAAAGTGGGGCGACTTCCAGCGCGGATGGACCGAGGCCAGGATCTCGGGCAGCAAGCGGATGCGGCCCATGGCGAACCAGGTGCGAGTCGTGGCGTTGCTCCCGGCGTTGGCGTTGGCCAGACACGAGTTGCAAATGGCGACGAGGGCGACCACCCATCCCACGCCCCAAACCGCCTTGGCGAGGTAGGTCCACGGGTCGCCGTTGCCGAGAGAGGAGAAATTCGACATGACGCCGGAGAAGGGCGAGACACTGGCGGCGTAGGTCGTAAAGACGTAGAAGATACCGATGAATAGGCACGAGAAGATGACTGCCTTGCGGATCGTGCGCTTGGGGTCGCGGGCCTCCTCAGCGAGCGGCGCGGCCGACTCGAAGCCCGTGAACGCCAGCACCGAATAGACGCACGCGGCGATTACCCCCGACATCCCGGCGTAGTTCTTGACATTGGCGTGTTGGGTGGTGAAGACCGAGAAAGTGTTGGCGTTGCCGGCCTTCACGATGAGCCAGAGGGCGATCAGGCCGAAAACGACGATCTCGAAAGCCCCCATGATGGTGCCGGCCTTGGTCGAGACGCGGACCCCGAAGTAACCAAGGGCCAGGACGATCAACGATGTGGCGAGAACCCAGATCCACCAGGTGTCCTTCGTCCAGCCGAACTCCGAGTTCAAAGCGTCGGCGAGAACGAAGGAGAAGTTGAGGAACAAAAAAGAGGCGATGAGGGCCTCGGCGCCGGCATAGGCCCACGCCACCAAGAAGCCGACCCAGGGATGGAGGGCCTTGGAGGTATAGGTGTAAAAGCCGCCCGCCGAAGGTAGGTGCTTGGCCAGTTCGCCGATCGACACCGCCACGAACAGGCACGCGACCAGCGCCAGCACCACCGC
>Ga0181520_10009247_pt1 | contig 13660 bp, 12 predicted proteins | sample PEATcosm2014_Bin_29_FD_132451 | JGI IMG/M metagenome (GOLD analysis project Ga0181520, IMG submission 132451) | Peatland microbial communities from MTU Mesocosm Facility, Houghton, MI, USA - PEATcosm2014_Bin02_30_metaG | ecosystem: Environmental > Terrestrial > Soil > Wetlands > Peat | place... | reverse complement strand
GTCGTCTCGAAAAAGGTAGAGATGGTTGACGCCGCGATGAAGCTGTGGTGCGCACTGACGCAGCCGGAGACCTTCGCAACATTCCAAGGAACAGCGTTATCTATCTTTAGGTAAACACTCTCAAAAAATTTACTTGACAGGTTGCGGTATTTTGTCGAAGATAATTTTAACTTTCATGGCCCCCTTGCCGTGAAGGTCTTCACAGGCGTTCGCTCTCTATCCTTTCCCATATCGCACAGGCGGCATAGAGAGACGCACATTCCATTGCCATCCATGCTCCGCGCTGGATTGAATCTGAGAGTCCGAAACTTCAATGGATACCTGCACCCAAGAAAGGAAACTCCCCCATGCACCTGTTCTCAAAGTACTTCCAATTATGGATACTCATCTTCTGCGCCCTGCCGGTAGCCGTTGCGCAATCGCAGCAAACCATTTGCTGGGATAAAACGCAGGCTCCCGCCAAACCTATATGCACTTATACAACATTGAATGGTGACTGCTCGATTACAATTGATCGCCTCCATCCGAGAAACCCGTCTACCATCTATCTCAGGCGCGGCAAAAAGATAACCGTGATCGTTCACCATCCTTCACCCTTTGAACTTCTCTCTCTCGACGAGATTTCTGCAACTTCCGCACCGCACCCTGACCCTTTGCAGACAGGTTTATCCACACTCACCGCTGTTGTTGGGAAGCTTTCCATTATCCAAGTTCAATCCATTCAGTCTAGAGGGAATTTCCTAGCAAAAACTCCTGAAAAAGTTCAAATCAGCAATGAGCAAGATCAATTGCGCGACGTGCTTCAGAATGCGTTTAACGCACTCAAGAACAACGCTGTGGCTTCTTTGAAAATGATCAAGGATGCAGAGCAGCCACCGCCGGGAGATATATGCTACGGGCCGAATGATGGCGAGATTCTAGCGTGGACCGACCTTGACAGTTGGAAGAAAAAGGTGATGAGCGGCCTCGCGTTGTCGATAACCATGCCCGATAAGTCGGTTGCCAAGGATACGACCGCTGCCGCAAATCTCATCAAAACATACGACGATCGAATTGCTGCTTTATCCGCGAATGACGCAACTCCGGATGAGATGGCGACACTGAAGGGTAACCAGGCATTTCTGAACAGCCTTGTTGCTGAAATCAATCAGGCAAATGTTCAAATCTCGAATCTTTATAACGTGATTGATAAACTGGCAAAACCAGCAGATCCGTTCACTAAATATATTTATGATCTCCAGTTCGACCCGGATAGTGGAAAGAATGGTGGAAAGAATTCTGTCCTCACGGATAAGAACGATCAAAATGAACAGTGGGCGGTGGATTATTCGAATACTCTGGCTACTCAAGTCAAGTATGCCCTTCCGCAATCAAAGCCAACCGATGGAACACCGCAACAACCCATAGACGACTTCACGTCGGCACTTGCAGATTTAACGAATCTGCCGACGCCCAAGCCTGTGGTAACAATTAGCGTTGCTCATCAGAATCCGCAGTTGTTGGAAATCTCCAGCGGCCTGATGGTTCCCACAACTCCCTTTCATAGTTATGCCACAGCGGCCGTAGCTGCCAATGGTGCCGTAACTGGAAATATCGTTCAGGAAACGCTCACCTATACTGTTGTCCCTGTAGCTCAGGCGAATATCAATATCAAAGAGTGGACTCAGTGGCAACAGCGGATGGCTATCATCGGAACCATGGCAGTCGGTTACAATCCAACCACCAGCGCCGTCGAATTTGGGGTTGGACCTTCGCTTTCATGGAGATCGATCGTCTTCAGTGCTCTGGCAGACATTAATCGAGACACGAAACTGGCAGGGGGCTTTACGGTGAATGAACCGCTGCCTATATCCAACCCGCCCAAGCCGCTTACAACTTCGGTTTGGGGGGTCAAACCTGCCATCGGTATCAGTATTCGTATTCCGTTGGGAGGATCAAGCAGCGGCGGCGGAGGTGCTGGAGGCGGAGCGGGCGGTGGTGCTGGGGGCGGGTCCGGGAGTGGATCAGGTGGTGGCTCAGGCGGTGGTAAGTAACCTGAGAGAATGGCACGGATCGCTCTCTACTGTAGACTGAGAAGCGATGAGTCCGATGCACAAGATTCGACTGACAGTAGTGACCGCTGGGCTGGGCGCGGCGCTAACTCTCACCGGCTGCGGAACCCCTGGAGCGCCGCAGCCGCCCTCGCTCAACCTGGCCGATCCGGTTGCCAACCTGGCTGCCTCGCGCGCCGGCAGCCAGGTTGGGCTCACTTGGACGATGCCCAAAAAAAATACCGATAAGCTCTTCCTCAAAGGAGAGCTTTCCGTGCGCCTCTGCCGTCAGGAAGCCGCCAGTGCCTGCGCTGCAATCGGAGCGGAGCTGGTCTTTGCTCCCGGTGCCGACGCCGCCTTCACCGACACGCTTCCTGCCGCGCTCACCGTCGGCCCGCCGCGCCCGCTTCGTTACTTTGTCGAGCTGCGCAACCGTAATGGCCGCTCGGCCGGCCCCTCGAACGCCGCCGTCGTTCTGGCTGGCGCAGCGCCGCCGCCCGTCGCCAATCTGACTGCCGAACTCCGCAAACAGGGCGTGGTCCTGCGCTGGCCTCCCGACGCAGATTCCGCCGCCATCCGCCTCCATCGCAAGCTGCTCACCCCGCCTGCCGCCAAGCCGCAGCCGGGCCTGCTGACGCCTCCGCCCGAGCCGCTCTCGCAGAGCCTGCTGGTGGAAGCTGGCGTCAACCGCGCGCTGGACAAATCCGTCCGCTTCAGCCAAAGCTACGAGTACCGCGCCCAGCGCGTGGCCCGCGTCACGCTGGACGGCAAGACGCTGGAGCTGGCCGGCGAACTCTCCGCTCCAGTGCGCGTTGAGGTGCAGGACATCTTTCCGCCTGAGATTCCCGCCGGCCTGGCCGCTGTAGCCACCACCGGCGACGCTGCCGCCCAAACCGCCATCGACCTGAGCTGGCAGCCCGTCACGGACGCCAATCTTGCCGGCTACATTGTCTATCGCCGCGAAGGCGACGCACTCTGGCAGCGCATCTCGCCCGCCGAGCCGCTCATTGGGCCGGCCTTCCACGACGCCCAGGTCCAGCAAGGCCACACCTATCGCTACGCCGTCAGCGCGCTTGGCCAGAACGGCCATGAGAGCGCCCGCTGCGCCGAAACCGAGGAGACAGTACCGACCCCATGAGATATTGCCGCTTTAACTGCGAAAATGAAACCCTCTATGGACGGGTTGACGAGCGCGACAGCGAACTTTGGATCGTTGATCTTGTCCCCGCACCCGACGAAGACTACGCCTTCCGCCGCGAGCATGGCCGCTCCACCGCCCTCGGCTGGGGCTTTGAGCCGATGCCCCTCAGCCAGGCCGATTTGCTCACCCCCGTCACCCCTTCCAAGATCGTCTGCGTCGGCCAGAACTATCGCGCTCACGTTCTGGAGATGGGCCACGAATTGCCCTCCCATCCGATGATCTTCTTCAAGCCCATCTCCGCGCTGCTCGCGCCCGGCGGCATCGTCCGTATGCCCGCGCAAAGCGCCCGCGTGGATTACGAAGGCGAATTGGCGCTGGTCATCGGCCGCCGCGTGCGCCACCTCCGCGAAGAGGACTGGCGCTCAGCCGTGCGCGGCTACACCCTGGCCAACGACGTCACCGCCCGCGACCTGCAAAAAACCGACGGCCAATGGACACGCGGCAAGGGCTTTGACACCTTCTGCCCCGTCGGCCCCCTGGTCAGCGACGAGCTCGATCCCTCGACCGGCCTCACCCTCGAAACCCGCGTCAATGGCGAGTTGCGCCAGCACGGCTCAACCCACGACTTCATCTTTCCCATTCCCAAACTCCTCGCCTGGATCTCATCCGTAATGACGCTGGAAGAGGGCGACCTGATCCTCACCGGAACCCCCTCCGGCATCGGCTCGCTGCAAGCCGGGGACCGGACAGAGATCACCATCCCCGGCCTGGGCACGCTCGCCAACATTTTTCAGCCGGAAGAACGCCCGACGGAATAGGAGCAAGTCGGCGGTGGATCGGGTTCCTAGTCAGTCTGGGCCTCGCGCGCGACGGCGAAGCCTGAGAGAATAGAATCTTAAAGACATGGCAATCTACCTACCCGCATCCGCTGAAGAACAGGAGCTCTCGCTCGACGAGCTGACTCCCCGCGAAATTGTAACCGAGCTCGACAAGCACGTCGTCGGACAGAAGGCCGCCAAGCGCGCCGTTGCCATCGCCCTGCGCAATCGCCAGCGCCGCCAAAAGCTGCCGCCCGACATCGCCGATGACATCATGCCCAAGAACATCATCATGATCGGCCCCACCGGCGTGGGCAAAACCGAGATTGCCCGCCGCCTGGCCAAGCTCACCGGCTCGCCGTTCCTCAAGGTTGAGGCCTCCAAGTTTACTGAGGTCGGATATGTGGGCCGCGATGTCGAATCGATGATCCGTGACCTGGTCGAAATCGCCATTGACATGGTGCGCGAAGAGCGTCTGGAAGAGGTGGAAGACCGCGCGGAGATGAATGCCGAAGAGCGTTTGCTGGATGTCTTGCTGCCTCCTCCTCCGCCCGCGCCTCCCGCGCAGGAGGGCCAGCTAACTCTACCGGAGGTTGATAGTTATCAGCGCACCCGCGAAAAAATGCGCCAGCAATTCCGCGAGGGCAAGCTGGACGAGCGCATGGTCGAGTTAGACGTGCGCGAGCGCGGAATGCCGCAATTCGGAATTATCAGCAACCAAAGCCTTGAAGACATGGAGATGAACCTTAAGGATATGCTGCCGAATATCTTCGGCGGCAGCAGCAAGAAGCGCAAGATGAAGGTGGGCGACGCCTTTGATTACTTGGTCGAAGAGGAAGAGAGCCGGCTGATCGATATGGATTCCGTCAATCGCGCTGCTGTCGAGCGCGTTGAATCCAGCGGCATTGTCTTCCTGGATGAGATCGACAAGATAGCCGGACGCGAGGGCGGGCACGGGCCGGATGTTAGTCGCGAGGGCGTGCAGCGCGACATACTTCCCATCGTCGAGGGAACCACTGTGAACACGCGCTACGGCATGGTGCGCACAGACCATATTTTATTCATCGCGGCAGGTGCATTTCATGTCTCCAAGCCCAGTGATCTTATTCCTGAGTTACAAGGGCGCTTTCCTATTCGCGTCGAATTAAAGTCACTCACCGTTGATGATTTTCTGCGCATTTTGACCGAGCCCAAGGCATCACTGACCAAGCAGTATTCGGCGCTGCTGGAGACAGAGGGAGTCAAGCTGGAGTTTTCGCCCGCGGCTTTGCGCGAGATGGCCGAGTTTGCCTTCAAGGTCAATGAGCAGACGGAAAACATTGGCGCGCGACGCTTGCATACTATCATGGAGCGCGTACTGGAGGATGTCAGCTTCCTCGCGCCGGATGTGGCGCGCAAGGCGCCCGATGAGGCCGCCGCCGAAGCCCTCAAGGAAGCTATCAAGAGCGAGTCTTCCACGCCACTGCCTTACGAAGAGCGCGCGACACCAGCCGGCTCGGAAAAAGTCTTCCACATCAACGAAGAGTACGTGAAGATTATGGTTGCTTCCATCGTGAAGGATCAGGATCTTTCGCGTTACATTTTGTAACGCATCTGCATTGAAATTATAAGTTCATGGGTGCCCCACCCTCGCCGCGTACTTGTTTTTGCGGCTAGGGTGGGATACCGCATTTTCCAACTTATGCAGAACATTGAGCATCTCCCCCAATGCCGGTTTTCCTATCTCCCGCTCGAACTCCCTTTGCAGCTTGTCAAATGCGCCAATTACGCGCACTGCGCACTTTTTCCCCTGCGGCTTCAATGTCAGCAGATAAGCCCGCGCATCCTCAGGATCGATTTTTCTCTGCAATAACCCTTTGGCCTCCAGCGACGAAACACAATGGCTGATATTCCCGCGCGTCGTGCTGAAGGTCTCGGCCAGTTGCGACGGCTTTACGGCCTTCTCGGCCTCAAAAAAGAGCGCGGCGAGAACAAGACCCTCCAAAAAATTCAAACCGTCCGCAGCGAAGACCTGCATAGCGAGCGCTTCAAAGCGGCGCGCCGCCCGGTTCACCGCGAACATGGGGCTTTCCTGGAGAAATACATCAATGCGCATGGCTTGCTCCGATTGGTTTAACACTCAACTATTTACCACAATATCAAATTACTGTTGCAAATTGCCTACTTTGTTCGTCAGAATAATAAAGATCATATGTCCAAGTTCAAAATATCCTTCCAGGCTGGCATACTGTTGCTGGCCGCCTCGGCGCATCCAGCTTTCACCCAACAAGCGGCTTCCCCACAAGCAGTTCCATCGCCGAGTCCGGATTCCAAACCCATTCAGCTTCCGCATCCCACTGAAACCATGGTGGTTCTTGGTTCAGCCGTTCCTGTTCCGCTGGCCGAGTCTTCCGCTTCCGTGGTGGTTCTTCCGGCGGCCAACGCAACTCTTACGCTCACTTCGTTTCAAGATTTGCTGCGTCAAGATGCGTCAGTCCATCTGGAAGAGCGCGGCGCGGGCGGCGGGCAGGCTGACCTGATTCTGCGCGGAGGAACCTTCGAGCAGGCGCTGGTGCTGTTGAATGGCTTCCGCGTCAACGACAGCCAGACCGCGCATCATAATCTCGATCTGCCCATTCCGCTAGACGCGATGGACTCGATACAGGTGTTGCATGGGGCCGGTTCCACGCTGCATGGCGCGGACGCGCTGAGCGGCGTCGCTGACTTTCTTACCGCCGCGCCCTCGGCTAATTCCCTGCGCCTGCGCACCGGTGAGGGAAGTTATGATTCCAATGAGGAATCGGCTGTGGCAGAGTTAGCGCGCAAGCAAGTCAGCAGCCGACTGACAGCGGACCGCAACTTTTCGACGGGATTCATGGCGGACCGCGACTATCGTAACGAAGACGCTTCCTTTGAGAGTTGGCTAAGTTCCAGGCTCGGTGTCTCTGATCTTCTTTTTGCCGCAAGCGACCGCGCCTTTGGCGCGAATCAGTTTTACGGGCCCTATAACTCATGGGAGCGCACCAAGGGATGGTTTGCCAGTGGCCGTCAGGAGTTAGGCAGCCGCACCGTTGCGGCCCTCGGCTATCGCCGCCATACAGATGAATTTGTTTTGTTGCGCGACAATCCATCGGTCTACGAAAACAACCACATCGACGGCTCCTGGCAGGGCTCAGTGCGCCACACCATTCCGATTACTGCGACTTCATTGCTATTGGCCGGTCTGGAATCGGATGGCGACAGTATTCACAGTAACAATCTTGGCACTCACGCGCGCAATCGCGGCGCAGGCTATGTGGACTTGGATTTGCACCCTGCCAAAAGCCGCTGGAATTTGTCGGCCGGCTTGCGTGAGGAGTTATTCTCCGGTGGCTTGCAATCGGTTTTTTCGCCGCATCTGGCGGGAAGCCTGCGGGTAACTAATGAACTTAAATTTCGCGCCGGCGGAGGCTATGGATTCCGGCTTCCGACTTATACTGATCTTTATTACTCAGACCCGGCGACTATTGGTAATCCGAATCTGAAGCCTGAATCCGCATGGAGCGGCGAGGGCGGCGCTGACTTGGATTTGCGCCACAGGCTGACATTATCCGCTACAGGCTTTTATAATCGTCAGCATAACACCATCGACTATCTGCGCGCCGCAACTCTTCCCAATCCTCTGTTACCAGCGTGGTGCAAGGTCAATACATGGTGCGCGGTGAATTTGAGCGGCCTGCATTTCAAGGGGGTTGAAGCCTCTGCATCTTATCTTCCGGCGAGTGGAGAGAAGTTACAGATTGCCTGGACTGGACTTATCGGCGCGCAGCCGCCTTTGTCGGGTTTGCAATCCGAATACGCGCTGAATTATCCTGTTCAAAATCTTTATCTAACATGGACAGCCACTCTGAAACACTCGATTCTTGTGACTAACTCCGTGGCGGTGGTAAAGATCTATCAGCAGGCGGGCAATCCGCCGTGGAACGCCAGTCCATATCCTGTTTGGAATGCGGCGATCACGCATGATTCCGGTAAGATTCGTCCCTATCTCAGGCTGGAGAATCTAAGTAATACTGGTTATCAGGAGATCAACGGCGTCGCCATGCAGGGCCGAACGATCACCGGCGGAATATCACTGTGGCTCGGGCGCTGATTCCCTGCAAAAAAATCTCATGCGCCTTGAGCGAAAATCTGCTAATCTGTCAGCGTACCTCGCGAGCCCGCGCGCTGGAAAGAATTGGCGGGCTCTACCTGCACTCTCCCGCTCTTGAGAGAATGTGGATGGGGGCGCTTCGAGAGCACACTGGGATCGGTGTGCGGCGCTTCGCATCCGCAGCCTTTCCTATAACTCCACGCAATAGAACGCAAAGGAGAGAAATCATGAGCAATTCCGCGCTGCATCACCAGATCAACTATATCGAATTCACCACCACCGACATTGAAGCCACAAAGAAGTTTTACTCAACCGTCTTTGGATGGAGCTTCAAGGATTGGGGGCCGGATTACATTGATTGCAATGCCGCAACTGCGGGCATCTCCCTCGGCTTTGCCAAAGGAGCGGCCGTTCAGGAGCAGCCTAAATCCGCGCCTCTGGCAGTGCTTTACTCGGCTGACTTGAAGGCCACGGAAGAAGCTGTCGTGGCGGCCGGCGGAAGCATTGTCGTGCCCACCTTCGAGTTTCCCGGCGGGCGGCGCTTCCACTTCTCCGACGGTCTAGGAAATATCCTGGGCGTCTGGTCGGAATAACTTGGAACCGGGTAAATCGGATTCGCTCCCAGATCGATGCCTCCCATCCACTCCGCAATCCGCGCGGAGTGGATGGGTTACTGTTTCTTTATAACTTCCAGGCAGCGTCAATCAATCATAAGTTGCTCAATCGCTATCTGCGCATTCTGACTCGCAGGCCGCCCAACCCGGAGTGGGTCAGCGTGCAGTTGGACAACGCATCGCAGTGGTAGTGGATGCTGAGAGGATAGTCTTGCCACGCCGGGTTGGCAGCAGCCGCAGTAGCTTTGTCAATGAGAAAGAGCTTTCTGCCGCGCGTTTCGATCACGCCAAATGCGGCGTCAAACTCGACAATTGCATCGTCACCCTCGACCGCGTAACCCAAAGGCTTGAGCGTAACTTTCTTCTTGCGCGCGGGAGCTGCCGGCGGAGGAGGCGGAGGCGGCGGAGGCGGCGGATTCAGCAAATCCTGCTGGCGCTTCAGCAGCGCATCCTGCTCAGCCAGCGATGGAAAATCCGGCGTAAAGCTCCAAGCCGCCGCTTTCTGGTAGGCGCTTTTGGAGCAAGGAATCTCCCCTTGCGCGCTCAAATTCGCAATCTGCCCATCGGCACCGGTCTGATTCTGAAAGAGATCCTGACCTTTTTCCCGCGCCGACTCCTGCGCATCCAGTTTGGCAAAGTCAATGCTTTGCGCCGGTTGGACGGCCGGAAGAGCGGCAGGATCGGCGACCGCCGCAGCAGCCGGAGCGGGCGCATTCAGAGCCGCCGCGCCACGCGCATCAAATTTTAAAAGAATATCCTTGCCGCAGAGAGCAAATCCCTGATCGTCCTGCAATTGGAGGTTGACCGACAGGGGCCGTGACGAACTGGTGACGGCCAAGGCAAAGCCCGCCAGCCGGTCGGCATCCTCCGGCTCAATTGTCAAGCGATACTTCACCCTCTTATCCCATTCCACAAACAGATGGCCCTTCAATCCCGCGGCTTTGGAGCGGGCCACGCCCAGATCGTAGCGCCCTTCCGCGTTCCACGAATGCCAGAAGATGGCGACGAGAATGACTCCAACAAAGATTCCCAGGGCAATTGCGGCCGCGACATAGACGCGCACCGGATTCTCGGCAAACTTGTGCAGCCGCCTCTTCCACTCCTCGTTCAGAAAAGACAGAAGCACCGCCGTCTGGGCTGGCTTGGGCTGCGCAACCGGGGGCTCCGGAGGGAAAAGGATCGGTTCCGGCTCTACGAAATGGGAGTCAGCCTCTTCCGCCAGAGGTTGAAAGACTCCATAGCCGTTGGGCGGCGGCAGTTCAGCATGGATTTCCTCATAAGGGTTTTTCTTGGACGCGTCCGTCATCAGGCATTTCCTCTTCCCGGTTGTTCGCAAACCAGAACTGGGCCGGGCTGGACTTCAATGTGGTCTCTGTGAAAACTATAAACCGTCGCTGCCAGCCGCCAGAATTACACCCCATCCAGCACATCGCGCAGCGCAAAGCTGGTTTCCAGCCGGATGACTCCCGGCAGCCGCGATAACTCATTCTGGTGAATGTGGCTGTATTCGTCCATTCCTGCCACGCGGACCACCAGCATATAGTCGTAGGGCCCGGCCATCAGATGGCAACTGGCGATCTTCTTTGAGCGGAGCACGGCTGCCTCGAAGGCAGAAAGCACTGCCGCCGACTGGCGCTCCAGCGTAACGCGGATGTAGACCGTCATGCGCTTGCCCAGCAGCCGGTCGTCGATGAGGGCGCGGTAGCCGCAGATGACGCCGGAGGCTTCCAGCGCCTGAATGCGCCGCGAGGCCGCCGAGGCGGAGAGTCCGACCGCTTCGCCCACCTCATAATTGGTTGCGCGACCGTGGCGTTCCAGATGGCGAAGAATCGCCAAGTCCAGTTCGTCGAGGCCGTTTCTAGAGTCTGGAACGGAAGCCAGCGCATCTGCCGGCGTACACGCGCTTGATTCTTGCAAAACAGGAGCCATTACCTCACGTTTCGTTCCCATAATGCAGTTTTACCACGATCTTTGCACACATTGGAAGCGGATTCTGCCGTAAGATTCTTGCCAATGGAGGAGAAGCAGCCATGATCATCGGCGTTCCCAAAGAGATCAAGGATAATGAAGCGCGCGTCGGCGTCACTCCGGCGGGCGTGAAGGCGCTCGTCGAGGCAGGCCATTCCGTGTTGGTGGAGACGCAGGCCGGGGCGCTCTCCAGCTTTCCCGATGAGGAGTACAGCGCCTCAGGCGCGGAGATGGTGAGCGATGCCGCCAGTCTTTGGAGCCGCGCCGAGACGGTGGTCAAGGTCAAGGAGCCGATTGAGCGCGAGTACGGCTACTTCCGCCAGGGGCTGGTGCTCTTCACTTATCTGCATCTGGCGCCGCTGCCGGAGCTGACCGCAAAGCTGCTGGAAACGGGGATGATCGGCATCGCCTACGAGACGGTGCGCGACCGCGCGGGCACGCTGCCGCTGCTGACGCCGATGAGCGAAGTGGCCGGGCGGATGAGCGTGCAAGTGGGCGCGTCGCATCTGGAAAAGGAGCGCGGCGGACGCGGGATTCTGCTGGGCGGCGTGCCGGGCGTGCCGCCGGCGCAGGTCACCATCCTGGGCGGCGGCGTGGTGGGAACCAATGCGGCCAAGATCGCGCTGGGCATGGGCGCCAAGACCACCATTCTCGATGTGAATCTAAACAGGCTGCGCGAGCTGGACGACCACTTTGGCGGGCGCGTCTACACGCTGGCCTCGAACAGTTACAACCTGGCCCAGGCCACGCGCGAGGCGGATCTGGTGATTGGCGGCGTGTTGATTCCCGGCTCGACCGCGCCCAAGATTGTCACTCGCGCCATGGTGAGCGCGATGAAAAAGGGCGCCGTGATTGTGGACGTGGCCATCGACCAGGGCGGATGCGTGGAGACGGCCAAGCCAACCTCGCACTCCAATCCCAGTTACCTGGTGGACGGCGTGGTGCATTACTGCGTGACGAATATGCCCGGAGCCGTGCCCTACACCTCGACACTGGCGCTGACCCACTCGACCTTCCCGTACTTGCTGCGGATCGCCAACCTGGGAGCGCGCGAGGCGTTGCGCCGGGACGAAGGGCTGGCCGAAGGGCTGAACACCTGGATGGGCGCGCTCACCTGCCGCGGCGTGGCCGAGAGCCAGCAGCGCGCTTGGACCGCGGCGGCCAGCACGCTGAAGTAAGGTAGTTGTTCGGGCTGAACACACCCGCTGTGTTACCGTTTGAATAGCGGCGTCTCAGAGCCGGACCGGGATTCCGGTCTGCGCCAAAGGCCTCATCTTGGGCCAAATACCGGGAAGGCCGCCAAAGAACCAAGAATGTCTCAGCAGCCGGAACAAACGACGCTCCCCTTTGCCGCGAACCCGGCTCCGCAGCCTGGCTCCGCCTCTGCTTCCGCGTCTGAAGTGAGGCCCGCTCTCCAAAGAGCAGCCGCGCCGCAGCGCATTCCCCATTGGCTGGAGAACACCGAACTGCTGCTGCGCTTGCTGGTCAGAGGTTTCATCGGCTTGTTTTTTCTGGTTGCGCCGTGGGCAGGGCAGTTGTTTTGGTTCTTTCCAAGGCTGATTTACGTGTGGGACCAAAACCCCTTGATTCTGTTCTTTCCCGTGATTGCGCACTACGCGGCGCTGGGTGCCGTGCGCGGCGTTGTCTCTGGGCTTGGGATATTGAATCTGTGGTTTGCGCTGCTGGATGCGCTGCATCATCGGTACAGGAATGGATGATTTATGAGCGATAAGGGACTAGGGAACAGGGATCAGGGAACAGGGATCAGGGAACAGGGATCAGGGAACAGGGATCAGTCGGCGAGTCTGCCTTCAGCGGATTCCTCGGCAATCATTGCGCCATCCACAACTCTATCTAGCTCCGAAGTCCGCGCCAATCACAACGCGGCGCAAGCCGCGCCCCCTGATCCCTGTTCCCTGATCCCTGCCGGGGTCCCCGGCGAGCGGTCTTTGCTCGCTGGGGTGGCTGTTCCCTGCATTCCCGGCAACGGCGCGCCGCCACAGCTCGAATCCGCTCCGCTGGCCTATGAGAACTCCGCCTTCCTCAACAGCGCCGACGGTCGCCTGATCCGCATTGTCTCCGAATACATGGAGCCGCTGGCGCGCTTCCGCCGCGAGCAGATTCAAGACACGGTGGTCTTTTTCGGCTCGGCGCGCTTTCGCGGGCGCGAGCAGGCCAACCACGAACTGGAGCTCCTCGAAAACACCGGCTCCAAAGCGCCCGCGCCCAGTCATGAGCAGCCCGCCAAGCCGCCGGAGATCGCCGCTGGCCAGGCCACCGAACTGCAACTCAAGCGCGCCGAGGCCGCCGTCAAAATGGCCCGCTACTACGAGGACGCCCGCCAGCTCAGTCGGATGCTCACCGAGTGGGCGATGAAGATTCCCTCGCGCCGCCATCGTTTCGTCGTCACCAGCGGCGGCGGGCCGGGCATCATGGAAGCCGCCAATCGCGGCGCGCACGAGGCCGGCGGCAAGACCATGGGACTCAATATCCGCCTCCCCTTTGAGCAGCATCCCAACCCCTACATCACGCCCTCGCTCAACTTCGAGTTCCATTACTTCTTCATGCGCAAGCTATGGTTTGCTTATCTCTCGAAGGCGCTGGTCGTCTTTCCCGGCGGCTTCGGCACGCTCGACGAGATGTTTGAAATCCTCACCCTCGCCCAGACCAAAAAGCTGGCTAAAAAGATCACCGTCGTCATCTACGGCTCGGAGTATTGGAAGAAAGTCTTCAACTTGGATGTGCTGGTAGACACCGGCGCCATCTCGCCCAAAGACATCGAGCTATTCCAATTCGCTGACACGCCGGAACAGGCCTTCGAGCTGCTCCGCGCCGGCCTGACTGAAAACTATCTCAACGCCGAAGCCGCCGCCGGCACCCTCGCGGAAAGCCAGCAGATGCCCCAAGGCCAGGAACTGATGCCCGGCTGGACGGTCGAAGACTTCCTGGGCCCCGAAATGGCCCAAACGCGCAAATAG
>Ga0181520_10009245_pt1 | contig 13660 bp, 9 predicted proteins | sample PEATcosm2014_Bin_29_FD_132451 | JGI IMG/M metagenome (GOLD analysis project Ga0181520, IMG submission 132451) | Peatland microbial communities from MTU Mesocosm Facility, Houghton, MI, USA - PEATcosm2014_Bin02_30_metaG | ecosystem: Environmental > Terrestrial > Soil > Wetlands > Peat | place... | reverse complement strand
TCCCGCGCGCGGCGAGTACGCCGCGTCGCGCGGCATCGCGCTCTACGCGCCGTGCATCGTGAAATACCGCGACGGTAAAACCGACGCGGCCACCGCCCTCGAGGAGGCCCTGCGTTGAGCGCGAGCCTCTTCGCCCTTTCCGAAGCCGAAGCCCGGGCATTGGCGAGGAGTCGCGGCACGCCCTGTTTCGCCTATCGCCTGGACCTCGCGCGCGAGCGCTACGAAGCGCTCCGCGCCGTCCTGCCGGAGCGGGCGATCCTCGCCTACGCAGTCAAGGCCAACCCCGGAGCGAAGCTCGTCTCGACCTTCGCCGCCAAAGGAGCCTTCTTCGACTGCGCCTCCATAGGCGAGCTGGAGCTCGCGCGCGAGGCCCTCGTCCCCGGCACCCGGGTCCTCCTGGCCGGTCCGGGCAAGTCGCGGAGCGAGCTCCGAATGGCCCTCGCGATGGGAGCCAGGATCCAGGCGGACGGGATCGAAGACCTCGAGCGGCTCGATGCCATGCTCGAGGCGACAGACAGGCCGGGAAGCGGCCTCGTGCCCCCCCTCTCGATCAGCCTCCGGGTGCAGCCCGAGTCGGGTATCTCGGAAACCTCGCCGATAATCGGCGGCTCGGGCCCCTCGGCCTTCGGCGTCGACGAGGAAGACCTTCCGGCCTTCCTTAAGGAAGCCTCGCGCTTCCCCCGCGTAAGGATCGCGGGACTGCAGGTCTTCGCGGCGAGCAACGAGAAGAGGGCCGAGCGCCTCCTGGAAAATCATCGCGCCGCCTTCGCGATATGCGAGAGATTCCAGATGGAGACGGGTTCGCTCATCGATCTTCTCGACCTCGGCGGCGGCCTGGGGATACCTTATATGGAAGGAGAGTCCGAGCTCGATATCGCCTCGTTCGGCGCGGGCCTCGGCGACCTCGTCGATGCCAATCCGTGGTTCTCGGGCAGAGTCGTCGTCGAGCCGGGTCGCTGGCTCGCCGGACCCTGCGGCGTCTATCTGGCGCGCGTCGTCCGTGTGAAGATCAGCAGAGGCGAGCGCTTCGCGATCCTCGAAGGGGGCCTGAACCACCTGATGCGTCCCCTTCTCACCGGTCAGAGCTTCCCCACTCTCGCGCTTCGGGAATCCGGCGGGACCTCGTCCGCAGCGCGCGTAGCCACCACTCTCGCGGGACCGCTGTGCACCTCCCTCGACCGCCTCGGCGCCGCCTTCCTGCCTCCGCTCGAGGCTGGAGACCTGATCATGTTCGGACAGGCGGGCGCCTACGGCTTCACCGAGGCGATGACCTCCTTCCTGAGCCATCCCGCCGCCGCCGAGTATTGGCTGGAAGGCCCTCCCGCCCGAGCCGACGAGTCCGTGGACCGAGATTCTATTCCCGTGCTATATATGGACCGCGAGCCGGGACCGGCCCTGCCGAAAGGAAAAGCATGACGGAAAAGCGCGTCCCCCTCTCGAAGGAGCGTCTCGAGGAAATCTGCGCCGATCATCCCACTCCCTTCCATCTCTACGACGAGAGGGGCATCCGCGACAACGCGAGGAGACTCGCGGATTCCTTTTCGATACTCGGCGACGGATTCAGGGAGTTCTTCGCGGTCAAGGCGCTGCCCAACCCTTTCGTCCTCAAGATCCTCGCCGCGGAGGGCTTCGGCGCCGACGCGAGTTCCCTTCCCGAATTGGTACTGGCTCGGAAGTCGGGGATCGTCGGCGAGGATATAATGTTCTCCTCGAACGACACCCCCGCGTCCGAGTTCGCGGCGGCTCGAAAGGCTGGCGCCATCGTCAACCTCGACGACATCTCGCACATCGAGCCGCTTGCCGGGGCGGCGGGGATCCCCGAGCTCGTATGCTGCAGGTACAACCCCGGCCCTCTCAAGGAAGGCAACGCCATCATCGGCAAACCCGAGGAGGCCAAGTACGGTTTCACGCGCGGACAGCTCTTCGAGGGCTACCGCGAGCTGAAGGCGCGGGGAGCGAGACGGTTCGGTCTCCATACCATGGTGGCCTCGAACGAGCTGAACCCGGACTATTTCGTCGAGACGGCCAGGCTCCTCTTCGAGCTCGCCGCCGAGATCGCGAAGTCCATCGGCATCCGCTTCGAGTTCGTCAACATCGGCGGCGGCATCGGCATACCGTATCGGCCCGAGCAGAGCGCCGTTCCTCTCGGTCGCGTCGCGGAAGGGATCAAGGCCGCCTACGACGCGATCGTCGTTCCCTCGGGCCTCGCGCCTCTCAAGGTATTCATGGAATGCGGCCGCGTAGTCACGGGCCCGTATGGCTGGCTCATCTCCCGGGTAATCCACCTTAAGAGCACCTACCGGAAGTACGTCGGTCTCGACGCGTCCATGGCCGACCTCATGAGGCCCGGGATGTACGGCGCCTACCACCACGTAACGGTGCTGGGCAAGGAGGAGGCCCAACCGGACGAAACCTACGATGTCACGGGCTCCCTCTGCGAGAACAACGACAAATTCGCGATCGGCCGCGCCCTGCCGTCCGTGGAGGTCGGCGACCTCGTGGCCATCCATGATACCGGGGCCCACGGCCACGCGATGGGCTTCAACTACAACGGCAAGCTCCGGTCCGCCGAGCTCCTCCTCCGCGAGGACGGGAGCGTCGTCGAGATTCGCAGGGCGGAGACCATGGACGATTATTTCCGCAGCCTGGATTTCGGGCGCCTCGATGCCTTCGAGGCCGCGCGTCCGGCGCGTCCCCGGTGATGAGGGAGAAGGGCATGGACGATAGGGATTTCGTGACGCGCGTGAGACGAAACGGGAATTTCGCGAACCTGACCGCCGGCTATCTCTTCCCCGAGGTCGCTCGCAGGCGGAGGGCCTTTCAGGAGAAGAATCCCGGAACCAAGGTGATCAGTCTGGGCGTAGGCAATACGACCGAGCCCCTGAGCCCGCGGGTGGCCGAAGGCCTGCTGATGGGAGCGCGGAAGCTCGCCGCGCGCGAGGGCTACTCGGGATACGGGGACGAGCAGGGCATGGGCGAGCTGCGCTCCAAGATCGCGGAGAGGCTCTACCGCTGCAGGATCGAGCCCCACGAAGTCTTCGTGGCCGACGGAGCCAAGTGCGATATCGGCAGGCTGCAGCTGATGTTCGGCTCGGGAGTGTCGATCGCCGTGCAGGACCCCGCCTATCCGGTATATGTCGACGGGAGCGTAATCTCCGGCGCGGCCGGCCCCGCGCTTCCCGGCGGCACGGGCTACTCGGGTATCGGCTATCTGCCCTGCAACCCCTCCAACGGCTTCTTTCCCGACCTGGCCTCCTCCCCGGCCGCCGATATCCTCTACTTCTGCTCGCCCAACAACCCGACCGGCGCCTGCGCGACGCGGCGGCAGCTCGAGGCGCTCGTGGCCTTCGCGAGAGCGCGCGGCACGATCATCGTCTACGACGCCGCCTACGCCGAGTACATTTCCGATCCCGCGCTGCCGAAATCCATCTTCGAGATCGAGGGCGCGCGGAGCGTGGCCCTCGAAGTCAATTCCTTCTCGAAGCCGATCGGCTTCACGGGAGTCCGCCTCGGCTGGACCGTCGTGCCCGACGAGCTCCGCTTCTCCGACGGCAGCCAGGTGGCCAAGGACTGGAACCGTGTGATGACGACCCTCTTCAACGGAGCCTCGAACGTCGCCCAGTACGGAGGACTCTCCGCTCTCGACGACGAGGGTCTCGCCGAGATGCGCGGCTCCGTCGCCTATTACATGTGCAACGCGGGCCTGATCAAGGGATGTCTCGACCGACTTCGCATCGAGAATTATGGGGGCACGGACGCCCCCTATATCTGGGCGAAATTCCCCGGAAAGAGCTCATGGGAAGCCTTCGAGGACATACTCTCGCGCTGCGCCGTCGTGACCACGCCGGGCTCGGGCTTCGGCCCGGCAGGAGAGAGCTTCCTGCGCTTCAGCGCCTTCGGCCACCGCGAAGACGTCGAGGAAGCCGTGCGGAGACTGGAAGCGAGATCGGGTGTCGAGCCTGAACGCGGCTGAAGGTCCCGAGAGCGGCCGCGTCTATTCGCGCGCCTACAAGGCCTGCGCCGTCGTCGCCGCGCTCATCCTCCTATTCGGGAGCGGGTGGGCTTCCATTTCCCCGTCGGGTAGATCGGCTTCCTCGCGCGCGGCGGTCCTGGAAATCGCGATCTTGAGCGGCCGCCTCCGCCCGGAATCGATCGCCGCCGAAAGAGTCGACGAGGCCGCGACGGCCGCCGAGAGACTGGTGGGCGCCGCGCGCCGCGCCGGCATCGATCCGCGCGAGGCGCTCGAGGCCGCCTTCCCGGAGCCGCGTCGGATACTCGGCATGCTCGCCCTCGACCGCGACGTCGACGGTTTCCTCGAGTACGCGAGCCGCAAGGGCGCGCTCGGCGACTACTACGGCGGTCAGGCGCGCATTTCGCGCGAGATGCGCCCCCTGCGCGCCCGATACGAGGCCGCTTTCGCGGCGGCATGGATGGCGGTATCCGGCTCCGAGCCTGCGCCGGGAGCTCCGCCGTCCGCGGTTCCTAGCGGCTCGGGGAAACGCGTGCGTCCATATATCGCCGCGCCCGAAGACGTATGGCTGCCGCCGGAGAGCGAGCTGCGATTCACGCATCCTTTCGCGCTGGACGTATTCTTCCGAAGCGTGGAAAGGAAGGGAGAGTCCGAGAAGGGTCCGATCATCCGGGCGCTCTTCCCCGGGATCGTCGTCGCGACGGCTTCCGATTGGTCCGGAGGCCGGGGACCGTCGAATTGGAAAAGCGGGGGCCTGAGCCCCGCCGCCGGGAACGGCGTCGTCGTCTACGATCCCTCCGCCCGGGTCTATTGCTCGTATTTCCATCTGAGCTCCATAGTCGTCAGGACCGGATCTGCCGTCGGGGCGGGCGACGCGCTCGGCCGAGGAGGCAATTCGGGCATGAACGCTCGAAGTCCCGGGCATGGCGAGCATATCCACATCGAGATTTTCGACGCGGCCCGCGATTCGCCCCTCTCTTCCCATCGGATTCTCGAGCTGCTGGAAGAATAATCCCTCGGGTGCCGCGATTGCGGCGACGCGTCTTTTCAAGACCCGCTCTCGCTGTTTATAGTGGGCCATGACTTCATCGCGCACATCCTTCGACGTCCTCGTCCTGGCGGGGGACATCGGCGGCACCAACGCCAACCTCGCCCTTATCGGGAAGAAGGGCGGCACCTTCACTCTTCTCATGGACAGGCATTACCGGACCAAGGAGGAGCCCTCCCTCATAGAGCCTCTCGGGCGCTTCCTCGCCGAGGCGGAACGCGAGCACGAGGGCATGAGGCCCGAACTCTGCTGCATATCGGGCGCGGGGCCCGTCGTGGACGGGCGGATCGTCCTCACCAACGCTCCTTGGGCGATCGAGGCCAAGGCTGTCGAGTCGGCCTTTTCCATCCCCACGATCCTGATCAACGACTTCACCGCGGTCTCCTACGGCGTCCTTCTCCTCGATCCCGCCAATCCCGAGCAGATAACGCGGCTGCCCCACGGCGACGGCTCCCTTCCCCGCCCGCAGAACGGCGTCAGACTCGTCGTAGGAGCGGGCACGGGCCTCGGCGTGGGCTACGTCGTCAAGGTCCGCAACAGAGTCGAAGCCCTGCCCTCCGAAGGCGGTCACGTCACTTTGCCCGTCTACGACGACGAGAGCCGCGGATTCCAGCGCTGGCTCGAAGCGAAGTACGGCTTCGTCCCGGGAGCCGAAGCCGGCGTCTCCGGTCAGGGGATCGGCAACATCTTCGCGTACCTGGCGGATCGCGAGGCCGCGGCAGGCAACGTCCCCGGTTTGGCGGCGAAAGACATACTCGATTCGCCGGAGGCCGAGCGTCCCGCCCTAGTCGCCCAGGCTGCCTCCTCCGACCTTCTCTGCGCGAAGTCCATGGACATGTTCGTCAAGCTGTACGCTCGCGTCGCGGCGGACGGTACCGCCTCCTTCCTGCCTTCCGGCGGCGTCTTCCTCGCCGGGGGCATTCCCGCCAAGAACGAGGAGCGCTTTCTCGAAGGCGGTCGCTTCATGGCCATGTTCGAGCGAAGCTATGCGAAGCACATTCGCGCGATCCTCGCCAAGACTCCCGTGATGATCGTGAAGGACTATTCGATCTCCCTCTACGGCGCCGCCAACGCCGCGGTGGAATCGGCATGAGGGCTCCGGACGGGGGCGGCCTGAGCGCGGCCCTGCTCGGGGATATGGCGGCCAAGGGCATCGACGCGAACCTCACCCTATCCATCCTGGAGGATTACAATTCCGGACTCTACGACTCGGTGAAGCCGATCGAGGCGACGGGAGTCCCGGCCGTCGACGGTCTTTCCGTAGTATCCCTCCCCGCCCCGGCAAGCGGCGGAGCGTTCCTCTATTCGGTCGCCTCGCGCGACGCGCGCGAAAGGCTGGGCGCCCTCGGCCTCGGCCTCCCCGCCTCCGCTCGCGAAGGCCGGGCCGGCGAGATTCTGTTCGGAGCGGCCGCACTCGAGGATATCGGGAACGCCCTGCTCGGGCGCACGGCCTTCGGCGTGCTGAACGGCGGCTCCGCGACGAGCTATGCCGATTCGAAGAAGAATTTGGCCTTCGGGCAGGGCGTATTCGACGCGCTCGCGCCCGCATATGGGAGGCTCTCTCCCCTTTGCAAGGACGAGCCCAAGGGCCTCACGCCCGCCTATCTCGAGCCGGACGGATCGCCGGGCGCGAGCTTCCTCCTCCTCAAGATGCGCGCGCGCCTCGTCTCCGCCTTTCGCGCGAGGGAGCGCGGCGAGAAAGTGGACGACTCGTTCATGCCCCTCTTTCAGATGACGAGCGTCTCCAACGACGCGCGGATCGCCCGGGCCTACGACGAGTATCGCGGCAATCCCTTCCTCGCGGCTCTCGCCCGCGAGCTCGGCCTCGACGGGGCTCGCTGGAGGACGGGTGTCCAGCCCATGATCGCCGCATATACCCACTCCTCGGAAGGCAGGCCCAAGCGAGTCTTCGACAGGGCGCGAGGCCTTCCCGACTCGGCCCTCGCCCTGCCGGGAGGACACGGCCAATGCTTTCGAGTACTGGCGCCGACCCTTCGCGAGCTTCGCGACGCCGGCGCCCGCTTCGCGTACATAGGGAACGTCGACAATCTTGGCTACCTTCCCGACCCGGTCGAGATAGCGATTCTTGCCCTCTCGGGCTTCCCCGCTGCCTTCGACTTCTCGCTCCGGACGCCCGTGGACGTGAAGGGTGGAATACTCGTCGAGACGACCGGAAGCGGACGCACCATCGCCGACATCGGGCCCGCCATTTCCTTCGAGGAAGTGCGCAGGATCGAGGCGCAAGGCGCCTCGATCCTCTTCAATTGCGCGATAGGCCTCTTCGATCTCGACTGGCTCGTGCCGCGATTGGACCAGATCGGCCGCGGCCTCCCGGTGCGCTTCACCGACCAGGACAAGGACGCGGGCCGCTACTCCCAGGCCGAGCAAGTCACCTGGGAAGTGTCGGGCATCTTGCCGGGCTTCCTATCCTTCGCCGTCGACAAGTACGACCGCTTCATCGCGGCCAAGCTCCTGGCGGAGACCCTCCTCACGAGCGGCGCGGCGGAGGGCGACGCCCGAGTGCCGCCCGGGCTCGCAGATACCTCGAGCCGGCTCAAGCGCGCCCTCGAGCGCAAGCTCTCGGGACCCTACGGTCTGACGATAGAAGCGGGTCGCTGGTCGCCGAATTCAGGCCGCGAAGACCGATAGGACGGCGAAGTAGATAAGCATCGCCACGATCCCGACGGGTATGCCGACCGCCATCCATTCCCTCGTCCCTATCTTGAGTCTGCCGGCCGATATGATGTTCGCAATATTGCCGGGGATCAGCATGCCTCCCGCCACGATCAAGCCGACCAGGGCGTAGGTGAGCTGGTCCGTCTTCATCCCGGGGCTCACTTCGGCGGCGGCCAGGGTGGCGTTGTCCAGTATCGCGGAGAGGGAGTTGAGCCAGAATAGACCCGCCGCCGGCAGCTCGGGAATGTATGCGTCGATGATAGGCTTGAATCCCGTCCCGAGGAAAACGAGGGCCATGATGAAGATGTAGGTCTTCGCCGTACTCGCGAATATGTCCCCGAAAGTCTCTCCGTGGTCTTCTTTCAGCGTTTCGCCCTCCGGCCCTCCATTGACGAGGATCGCCGCCAAAGCGCCGAATCCGAGAATGCCGGGGATGATGTAGGGCCAGAATTTCACGAATAGAAACCAGAAAGACGCGTCATACGGCTCTCCCTGCAGCTTGGCGATGACGATCGTGGCGAGCGGCCCTCCCAAGGGAGTGAGAATCGCGCTTATGCCGATCGCATAGCAGGCGATCACCACTATCTTTATCTCATCCTTGCGGTCCAGCTTCACGGCATCGATCACGAGCGCCAGGAGGAGGGCCGCAATTATGGAGGTAATGAGGCTCGTGACTATGCCCATCGCGACGACGACGGCGAAGGCGAAGGCCTTCATGCCGAGGGCAGAACTCGCCGCGCGGACGGCCTTCCTCACGGCGGGACGGAATAATCTGAATAGCAGTCCCGCGACGAGGACTGCGGCGCAGATCATGATCGGCTCGAGGAAGGCTTCTCGAACGAGGGGCCAAGTCCACCGAGAGGACGCGGTGACGGCGATTACGCCCATCGCGAAAAGGAAGAGCTCGAGATTATCCTCGACCTTCTTCACGAGGAAGGGCAGGAAGAGCGCCAGGACGAGGACGGCGGAAAGCGCCGCTATGGCGATAACGGAGCCCCTCCGGCGGCGAGCAGATCGGAGAGACGACCCGGCTTCGCCCGCGCGAAGTCCGGAAAGGGAATCGGCTCGCCGGGCAAGACAGGCGGCTCCCTCAGCGTCAGCTCCATCCAGTCGATGGCCTGCCACTCGCCGAGCTTGAAGGCGGTGTCCGCGAAGCGGCCAAGGGGCTCGAATCCGAAGCTCTCATGGAGCCTGACGCTCGGGAGGTTGGGCGGCGTGATCACCGCGTAGATCTTCACGTAGCCGAGCTCGCGCAACAGTCCGACGAGGGCGCCGAGAAGCGCGCGGCCTATTCCGCGGCCCACCGAATCGCCGCGGACGTAGACCGAGTCCTCGAGCGACCAGCGGTACGCGGCCCGTTCCCGGTACCTCGTCGCGTAGGCGTATCCGAGGATCTCGCCGCCCTCCTCGAAGACGATGAAGGGAAAGATCGAGCCTACTGCGGCTATCTTCGCTTCGATTTCCTCGGCGCTCGGCGGCGCCTCCTCGAAGGATACGGCAGTCGTCTCCACGTAGGGACGATAGATGGCGGCGATCTGCCCCGCATCGCTCGCCTTGGCGATCCTAAGCATCGCAACTCATATACACCATCGCACAGCCTCGACGCAAGATGATCGAGGATTTCGCCGAGGAATGGAAACATTCATTTGTGAAGTTTTTTTTCTCGAACAGACATTATTGTAGGTCGAATCAGGAATTGATCCCATATCCAAATATCCGGCGGGAACATCTCTGTCTTGCAGAGGAGATCTCATATCGTAAGTGCTATTGGCATATAGTTTTTTAACTGAAAAAAGCTTTCTCCCTGTTTTCGAAAGTTGTATGAATTTCCAAGCACCTTCAATAATAAGGCATAGAACATGCTGTTAGCTTATAGTCCTGTTAGGATTACTTCAAGATTTTAAGGAGGTTCGGATGGGTATCGGGAAGACGCCGGGCGACATCATCTCTTTCATTCAGAAAGAGAAAATCGAGGTCATCGATCTGAGATTCATGGACTTCCCCGGGTTGTGGCAGCATTTCTCCATTACGACGCACGAACTCGACGAGGAAGCCTTCGAGAAGGGACTCGGCTTCGACGGATCGAGCATCCGCGGCTGGCAGGCGATCAACGAGAGCGACATGCTGGTCAAACCTGTGCCCGATACGGCCTTCGTCGACCCCTTCCTAAAGGCGAAGACTCTCGTGATGATCTGCAACATCTGCGATCCCCTGACGGGGGAGGACTATACGCGCGACCCGCGCAATATCGCCCGCAAGGCCGAGGCTTATCTGAAACAGACGGGCCTCGCCGAGATAGCCTATTTCGGGCCCGAGTGCGAGTTCTTCATCTTCGACGATATCCGATACGATCAGAACGAGCACGAGGGCTACTACCACATCGATTCCGCCGAGGGAAGGTGGAACACCGGGCGCGTCGAGTCCCCGGGCAATCTGGGCTACAAGATCAGGCTGAAGGAGGGTTATTTCCCCGTCCCGCCCAACGATTCCCTGCAGGATGTCCGCAGCGACATGATGCTGACGCTCGAGTCCATCGGCGTCCCCATTGAGGTCCAGCACCACGAGGTCGCGACCGGCGGCCAGGCCGAGATCGACATGCGCTTCAATACGCTGCTGACCATGGCCGACAACGTCCTAAAGTACAAGTACGTCGCCAAGAATACGGCGAAGAAATACGGGAAGGTCGTCACCTTCATGCCCAAGCCGCTCTTCGGCGACAACGGCAGCGGCATGCACGTGCACTTTTCGCTCTGGAACGGGTCCAAGAACCTCTTCTCGGGCGACGGCTACGCCGGCCTCAGCCAGATGGGCCTCTACGCCATCGGGGGCATCCTCAAACACGCGCCTTCGATCCTCGGCTTCGCGACTCCGACGACGAACAGCTTCAAGCGACTGGTGCCCGGCTTCGAGGCCCCGGTCAACCTCGCCTACTCGCGCCGGAACAGGAGCGCGTCGGTGCGCATACCCATGTACTCGACCTCGCCAAAGACGAAGCGTATCGAGTTCAGGTGCCCCGATCCGAGCTGCAATCCCTACCTGACCTTCTCGGCGATGCTGATGGCGGCCATCGACGGCATAGTCAACAAAATCGACCCGGGCAAGCCTCTCGACAAGGACATCTATGATCTGCCGCCCGAGGAGCTCGCGGCCGTGCCCAAGGCTCCCGGCTCCCTTCGCGAGGTCCTCAAGCACCTCGAGGAGGACCACCAGTACCTGCTTAAAGGGGACGTCTTCACGCAGGATGTAATCGAGACCTGGATCGACTACAAGATGAAGAACGAGGTGCTCCCGCTCGATCTGCGGCCCCACCCTTGGGAGTTCATGCTCTATTTCGATATCTGATCGCCGAGGCCGCGCCGAGCCGTCCGGAGGGCAATACCCCCGCGCGGCCCGGCGCGCCGCTTGGCGCCGCCCGCAGCTTCGTCCATACTTGCCGCATGGCCACCACCGCGGAAGCAGTAAGCTCGCTTCTCTCCGAGTTCGAGCCGGGACGAGTGGAGGAGGAGCTCTCGGGCCTGGGCCGCAGGTATCTCGAACGCTTCACGGCCGGCGAGGCGGCCGAACAATTGCGGGCCCTGGCGCGGCTATCGCCGGAACGGCCCGTCGAGGCGATCGTGGTCGGCGATCCGGAGACGGGACTGCGCTGCACGGTTCTCGCCTTCGACTATCCTTCCGAATTCTCCTATATCACTGGCGTCCTCTCGTCTATGGGCTTCAATATCCGCGAAGGCGACGTATTCACCTTCGGTCCCGCCGCGAAGGGGCGGGAAGCCGGTCGGACCGCGACCTCGCGGAGACCCGAGCGTCGGAAGATACTGGACTCCTTCGCCGGCACGGTGAGGCGGGAGCTCTGGAGCGACGATTGGGCGCAGGCCTTCGCCAAGAGGCTCGAACGGGTCGTCCTCATCCTCGAGCGCGGGGGCGCGGACTCCCAGGCCAGGACCAAACGCGCCGTCGCCGAGCTCGCCGCGTCGGCGCTGGAGGACATCGGACCGCCCGATAGGTCCGTCCTGTACCCCGTAATGATCGAAGTCGCGGACACGAGCCCCGACCTCGTCCGCGTGCGCGTCGAGTCCGAGGATACGCCTTTTTTCCTTTTCGCCTTCAGCGCCGCGCTGTCCCTTCAGGGCGTCTCGATCGAGCGGGTCACGATCAGAACGCAGGGCTCTCGGATCGAAGACGTCTTCGAATTCGCGGACGCCTCCGGCGGGGCGATCGACGATCCCGCGCGCATAGACCGCATCAAGCTCTCCGTGCTCCTCACCAAGCAATTCACGTCCTTCCTCGGCAGGGCCGGCGATCCCCGCGCCGCCATCCTTCGCTTCGAGGACCTCGTCGCGGAGGCGCTGGCCGTGCCGGAGCAAGGTCGCTGGCTCGGGCTGCTCTCGAGCGGGAGCGTCATGAGCGACCTCGCTCGTCTCCTGGGAGCCAGCACCTTCCTCTGGGAGGATTTCATACGCCTCCAGTACGAGACCCTTCTGCCGATGCTCGGCCCCCGGCCGGATGGCAGGGAGTTCTCGGAGCCTCTCGAGACGCTGCGGCGCCGGCTCGACTCGGCGCTCGAGGGCGCGGACTCGGAGGAAGCTTTTGTCGCGGCCCTCAACGCGTTCAAGGACCGCGAAATACTCCTTTACGACCTGGATCATATACTCGGGCCGCGCGGCGATTTCCTGAACCTGAGCATAAGGCTCACCGCGCTCGCAGAACTCGTCGTCGAGGCCGCCGCCTCTCACGCTTACCGCGTCCTCGCCGCCAGATACGGCGATCCGCTTGCGGCGGCGGGCTTCCCCGCGAAGTACGCCGTCATGGGGCTCGGCAAGATGGGCGGCTCCGCCTTGGGCTACGCTTCCGATATCGAGCTTCTCTTCGTATACGGCGACTCGGGTCAGACAGCCGGTCCCAAGGTCGTCGAGAACGCCGAGTTCTTCGGCGGCCTCGTCCGAGCCATCCAATCGTACATCCGCGCGAAGCGGGAGGGAATCTTCCAGGTCGACATCCGCCTCAGGCCGTACGGCGCCTCGGGCCCCCTCGCCTGCAGCCTCGAAAGCTTCTGCACTTACTATGCCCCGGCCGGCCCGGCCCACTCCTACGAGAGGCTCGCCCTCGTCCGACTACGGGCTGTCGGAGGCGACAGGATTCTCGGCGAGCAGGTCGAACGCCTGCGCGACGATCTCGTCTACTCGGCGAAGGGCTTCGATATCGCCGAATTCCGCGAGCTGCGCGAGCGCCAGCTTAGGGAGAAGACGAAGCCGGGGAAGCCCAACGCCAAATTCGGCTCGGGAGCCTTGGTGGACCTGGAGTACGCCGTGCAGATTCTGCAGATCAGGCACGGAGCGGGCGATGCCAGGCTGCGCACGCCGAGGATCCACGAGGCGATAGGCGAACTCGCCTCGATCGCCGTGCTGGGCGAGGAAGAGGCGCGCGAGCTCGCGGCCGACTACGACTTCTTCCGCACCCTCATCAACGGTCTCAGGATGCTCAGGGGCTCGGCCCTCGACCTTTTTCTCCCCGAGGAAGGCTCCGAGGAGTACTCGCACCTCGCCCGGAGGATAGGCTACGTCGCCGAGGGCGACCTGAGTCCGGCCCAGAGGCTCCGCCTCGATTTCGAGGCCAGGACCGCGGAGGTTCGCGCCTTCGCGGAACGCCACTTCAGCGGCGAGGACCACTATGCGGTCAGGCCGGCCAACGCGGCCGACCTGATCCTCTCGGACGCCGCGAGCGACTCGGAGAGGGACTCGATCCTGTCGGCGAAGGGCTTCAGGGACCCGGCGCGCGCCTTCGTCAACCTCCGCAACATCTCCGGGACCGGCGCTAACGGCCGCGAGGGCGGAGGCGCCGCCTCTCAGAGGCGCCTCCGCTTCGCGCGGCTCGCGATCCTCGCCTGCGACATCCTGTCGCAGAGGCCGGACCCCGACATGGCGCTCAACAACTGGAAGCGCTTCGTCGATTCGATCCCCGATCCCGAG
>Ga0181520_10009243_pt1 | contig 13662 bp, 17 predicted proteins | sample PEATcosm2014_Bin_29_FD_132451 | JGI IMG/M metagenome (GOLD analysis project Ga0181520, IMG submission 132451) | Peatland microbial communities from MTU Mesocosm Facility, Houghton, MI, USA - PEATcosm2014_Bin02_30_metaG | ecosystem: Environmental > Terrestrial > Soil > Wetlands > Peat | place... | reverse complement strand
CCCCCGACTGGGGCGTGGACCTGGCGGGTCAGATCTCCCAGGTGCGCCACGATCAGATCGCCTTGGAGTCGATGATGACCCAGGTGTTTCAGTGGACGTTCGGGACCCCGGACGAGCGAGGCACAATGCAGGGCGGCTGGGTCCGCCGCCTGGACGAAGGGATGCACGAGTTGCAGGACGAAGCCAAGAAGGCGGCGGCGGCCCGGGCCGAGAAGACCAAGTGGAGCCTCGGCCTGCGCACCTCCTTGTTTGTCTCCGGCTTCGCGGCCATCGTGGGCGGCGTGATTGTCGCCCTGGCCAACTTGGTGCATTGAGATGTTTCTGAATATGGGGACGTCCCCGCGCGGGACGCAGATCCAGGCCACCGCCACCACCAACTCGGGGTCGGCCATCACCGCCACCCTTCCCGGCCTCTATGGGTCGACCACGTCCATCATCGGCTTCGACGTGACCCTGGGGGAGGCGGCGTCGGCGGCGACGGTGATCGTGACCATCACGGGCATCGTGACCGCGGACGGCTCCAATACCTTGAACTACGTGTTGTCGGCGTCCACCACCGGCCAGGGCGGGGCGTCCATTCGCCTGCCCAACGCGATTCCGGCGGCGGCGGGGGACACCGCGATTGTGGTGTCGCTTCCCGCGATTGGCGGCGGGTCGGCCGAGAACGCCATCAACGTGTACGGTTACCAGGGTTAACGCCAGGAGGTAGCCCCGGTGGCGATTCCCGTCTGCCTCGGGTTGTTCGACCGGAGTGGACTGGCCTCCAACTCGACCCCGGCGGCGCCCCTTCTCAGCGGGTCGGGGGGGAGCGCGGCGTACAACGCCGTGGAGGGTGGGTTCGTCATCAACGCGGGCAGCAACGGCACCGTGTACTGGAAGAACCTGCAGCCCACCGCGGGGTCGCCGCCGGGGTCAGGCGCCTTGTCGGGGTCTGGGATCACCGCTATCAACACCGCCTGGCAGACCATGCGGGCGTATAACACGTCGATCGGCAATCCGGCGCCCGGGGTGGGGCCTCCGTATGGATGGACGACCAAGCTGCGCATCGAGTGCGGGAACCTGGGGTCGGGCACCACCAACTGTCAGCCGTCTTGGCTGGTGGGGTCGGTGGGCGACAGCATCACCAACGGCACCATCACCCTGGCCCCCTTCTTCGTCGCCAACTACCTCACCATCTTCACCCAGTTCATGCAGACCCTGGCGGCGTATGTGCCGACCGGGGAGAGCCAGGCGCTGGCGTCCAACAACCTGCTCGGCGAGTTGTGTTTGTGCGGGATCGCCACCGAGCCGTTCTTGCCCACCGCATACGGCTGGACCCAGTCGCAGTTGACCACCGCCAATAACGTGACGCCGACGGCGAGCACGTGGTTTACGGCCCTGGAGAACATTGCCCAGGCCATGTTCGCGGCCTTTCCCAACTCCTGGATCTCGACGGCGCTGAACCCCCCGCAGATCTTTGGGTCCACGACGGGTGGCTCGGCCACCTCGTTGTTCGGGGGGGCGGCGTCGTACGTGCCCAAGTTCCTGTCGTATGGCAATGCGGTGCTAGAGAACAATTCGCTGCGCGCCAACGCTGCCAACCAGTCCACCACCATCGGCGTGGCCGGTCCGTTCACGAGCGTGGACCCGAATACCGGGGTGGCCTGGTACAACTCCGGGTCGTACGCAGACGGGCACGGCTCCTCGTATGCAGCGATGTACACGCCGATGGCGGAAGATGGCCAGGGTGCCTTTGCCTCGCAGGTGGGGTCGGGGCCTGCCACGCCAGCCGTCCCCATCGACATTCAGACCGCCACCTATAACGGGTTGGGCAACACGGGGCCGCTCTTGGGGGACACCTACTCGTACGGGGTATGCCTGGGCGCCAAGTTGATCGAGCAGCCTGCCGGATACAACGTGCTGACGCCGTCGCAGTTGGCCCTGTACGCCGGTCCCATCGTGGTGAATAGCACCGCCACCTCGACCACCTCGACCACGCTCACCGACACCTCGCAGTCCTGGTCGCCCGCCAACGTGTGGGCGGGGATGACGTGCGTTGCGGGATCTTCGTCGGGCGTGATCACCGCCTCCACCACCGACAAGCTCACCGTCTCGGCGTGGGTGGGGGGGACGCCGTCGGGCACCGCCGCGTACGTGGTGAAGTGGGGGGGGATCGCCACCGCAACGTCGGCCACCACGCTCACCGACTCGGCGCAGTCCTGGTCCACCAACAACTGGCAAGGCCTGAACGTGGTGGCGGGAACGTCCACGGGGCTTATTGCGAGCAACACCGGCCATGTGCTCACGGTGGTCGCGTGGGTGGGGGGTACCCCCGCCGCCAACGCCGCGTATACCATCCAGTACGGGTTGGTGGCCAACAACCCGGGCCAGGCGCAGGCGGCTGGGCAGGTCGTCCAGCACGTGCAGGCGGGGACGTCGGCCGACTCCACGACCTTGGTGGTGGCCAATCTGGCGACCACGGTGGGGAACCTGTGCGTGCTCAAGGTGGGCGTGCGAGCGGCCTCTGCGCCCACCGCCTCCATCTCGGGGGGCGGGACGTGGAACAACCGCTACTCCGTCAACTCGGGGGCGGGGACCGGCAACATGTCGGGCTGGGATCTGGTGCCCACCGGCTCCATCTCGGCCAACGGCATCACCATCACCTCGTCGCAGTCGGGCTCCATGGAGTACGAGTTCTGGGAAATCTCGGGGTTGTCGGCGACGCCCTATGAGAACTCGGCGACCGCAACGGGGAGCACCGCGGGGGCCACGGTGAGCATCACCCCGGCGGTGGCCTCGGACGTGGTGCTGGGGGGCATCTTCTGGCCCAACGGGTCGTCCACCATCGGTTCTTTGCCGGGCTCGCCGTGGGTGAATGATCCGACCATCGTGGGAACGGGCTGAGATGGCCTTCGTGTCCGCGGGGGCGCTCACCGCCGGTACCACCACGGTCCAGCCCACCGCGCCCGCGTCCATCGTGGCGGGCAACTTGCTGCTGGCCTGTGTGACGTCGCACTGCACCACCGCGTCCACGCTGTCGGGGTCGACCACCGGCTGGTCCTTGATCGCGGGCGTGTATCCCGGGCCGAACGTCCAGGTGTGCGAGATGTGGGCCAAGACCGCGGTGGGCTCGGATACCATGCCCACCTGGAACTTCTCGGGGGGTACCCAGTCGGCCGTCGACGTCTCGCAGTTCTCCGGCACCGTCACCCTGGACCAGTTCGGCACCAACTCCGGGTCGGCGTCGCCCCTGACCACTTCGTGCAGCGGCACCGATGGTGGCACCGGGCGGCTGATCGTTACCATTCGCAATATCCGGGCCACGGTGGCGGGCACCATCACCGCCGAGACCGACAACGTGAACGCGCTGGGCGTGGGCACGGGCATCAACGTGCTGGCCACCAACGCCACCACCTCCCAGGCCGATCACCACCGCTCCTTGTACGTGACCACGGCCACCACCGGGTCCTCGGCCGACAACGACGTGACCACGTGGACGTTGAGCACCGGCTCCACCAACTACTCCTCGATGGTGATCGCCTCGTTCAAGGCGGGCGCCACCGAGATGTCGTCGTTGCAGCCGGGCTGGGTATTCCCGAGGGCGACCGCCGCGCAGACGTATAGCGGGACCCTCGCCCCGTTGGCGCAGTGGGTGGCCGCGGTGCTTGTGTACACCTCGGCGACGGTCCCGGCCCAGGTGACGGGCGCGGCGGGGACGGCGGGCAACGTCCAGGTGGCGTTGAATTGGAACTCGCCCGCCAATGGGGGGACGCCCATCACGTCGTACACGGTGACGCCGTACATTACGGGGACGCCGCAGACGCCCATCACCAGCATCGCGGTGGGTGACTACTCGGCGGCCACCGGCACCCCCTACACCGTCAGCCCATTGGTGAACGGCACCACCTACACGTTCACGGTGACGGCGTTGAACATGCTGGGGGCGGGGGCGGCGTCGGCGCAGTCGGCGGGGGTGACCCCGGCCGGTTCGACGGTGCCGTCGACGCCTGCGGCACCCGCGGTGGTGGCGGGCAATGCCACCTGCCAGGTGACGGTGACCCCGCCCGCCAACGGGGGGTCCACGATCCTCTCCTACACCTTCTTCTGCTACCAGTCCACCTCCTTGGTGGCGCAGCAGACCCAGGCGGGGACCACCTACTCCTTCCCGGATCTCTCGAACGGCACCACCTATGGCTTCTCGGTGCTGGCCACCAACGTGAACGGCAACTCGGGCACGTCCACGCAGACCATGGCGACGCCGCAGGCCCCGCCCGGTGCGGGCGGCATGGTGCTGCTCCCGGTCACCGTGAACGCCCAGCAGTCGGCCATCTGGTGAGCATCTGGCCCCGGGCGCCCGGGCCAGGGGGTATGGTGGCTGTATGAGCGTGAACAATCAGGCGGCGACCGTCGGCATCCTGGCGACCCTGGGGACCCTGGGGATCGCGGTGGCCATTCTGGGGCCGCGTGGGTCGGCCCAGGGGGCCGCCAGCGCCTGCCCCAGTTGCCTGCCCGTGGAGCCCCAGCCGGTGGGGCCACAGTCGGTGAGCACGGACTGGGTGGTGGACGCGGTCTGCGGCCCGGGGGGCTGCACCTATCCGTCCATGCCCAAGGGTGCCAGCAAGTGCGCGCCGCCGCTCTGCGCCTCGTATTACATCGTGGGCAACGGCACCTACTCGACGGTGGGCGGCAACTCGCTGGGCCTCCCCTCCTAGGTGCTCAAGTACTACCTGACCTGCGCGCTGATCCTAGTGATCATCGTGCTTCTGTGGATTCACTTCAGCTAGAGCAGGGCTTGTAGCTCGCGCAGCAAGGAGGCGTCCCCCTCCACGCGCACCTTGCGCATGGCATAGGCCAGGAGCGCGTTGGTCTGGCCCAGGCAGATGGCCACGAGGTCGGGGGCGGCCAACGTGAGCGTGAGCCCGGGGTCGGATGCCTGGCCCGGACCGGCATAGGGGAACTTGCCGAACATCACCACGAAGTTGCCGCCGCCCGGGCCGGTGGCCTGGACGTTGATGATGCCGCGCCGCTGCGGCGGATGGGCACGCAGTCGCGCGAACAGCGTGGCCATGACGTCCGCGCAACTGGTGGTGGTGCTCATGCCGCGTTTCCCTTCTCGTGGGGGCGCACCAGATAGCTGGGGGAGGCCACAAAGGCGCCTCGCTTGCCCGCGCAGAATCTGGTGAGCCACTCATAGTCCTGCGTATACGAGCCGGGCAGGTGCGGATTGCGCGAGTACTCGTCGGTGCGGAACAGGATCATGCCGTCGCCCACCCCCGCCTCCAAGATCCGCCCGTCGCCCGCCACCCGTCCGTCCCCGTAGCGGTATTGGCACAGTGCATAGTCGGCGTCGGCCGCCTGGACCGCCTGCACCAGCCGGGCCACGTGGTCGGGCGCCAGGCAGTCGTCATCCCCCACAATGCACGCCCATTCCCCGTGGCAGAGGTACAAGGCCAGGGCGCGCGCCTCCAGGCCCCACGAGCCCCGGGTGGCCGCGTGCCAGCGCCTGCCGCATTCCATGTACCACCGCGCCACCCCGGCCTCGGTGCCCAGCAGCCCGGGGCGCTGTTTGGGGATATCCAGGCCCGAGGGGCCATCAAACACCACGTAGTGCTCTAGGGGGCGATAGGTCTGCGCGTTCACCGAGCGGACACAAGCCGGGAGGGTGGTGTGCAGGCGCTCTGCGATGGCGGCGGTGACGACCGTGACAAGCGGCGGTCGTCCCATTGGCAGACCGAGCATCCCAGCAGCAGCAGTTGGGCGCGCTCGTGACGACTGGTCGGCGGATACAGCAGCAGCAGGCCGCACCGGGGACACTGGCCCCGGTTCACGCAATCGCGACGAATCTGACGCCAGGCGCGCTTCCGACACGTCGCCCCGCAAAAGCGGCGCGGCCTGCCCTGCAGCAGGGTTACCGGGCGCGGACACATCTGGCATGTCGGCATAGGGGGGAGAATACACCCTGGCGTGGGCGGGCAGGAAGTGGATGTGCTTCGGGCGGCAGCCCCACACGATGCAGGCCCGCTCGCCTTGATTCCACGTCCATTCGGCGAAGTCGCGGTCGGCGGTGGGATAGCGGAGGCGGGGCCACACATTCTGGGCGGTGGCCTGGCGCAGAATCCGCTCGGGGAGGTACGTGAACCCGAACGAGAACACGTCGCACTCCTTCTGGCCACGACCCACCGGCGTGATCGTGTGCTGCGTGGTGGGGGCCGCCAAGATCACCCGCCTGGCCGCTGCCTGGCCGTCCTTCCCCAGGCCCGCCAGCCATCCCGCCCGCTCCCAGCGCTCTAGCACGGCTTGGGGGGTGCTATCCGCCTTCACCTGGACGTCGCCCATCGCCCACATGCGAACGAACCCGGGGTCGGTCTGGTGCAGGGCGTCCTGGGCCGACGCCGCCCAGATGTGATACGGCGCGCACAGGATGCGGTCACCGTGGGTCCGGCGGACCGCCCGCGCCATCTCGTCCACGTCCTGCTGGTCGAACGCGAGATCCCATTCGCAGACCACGAAGCCGCCGTCCGGCCGGACCTGCCCCAGCGCCTCCCCATAGTCGGCGCCCGGTATCAGCAGCGTCTCGTACCCCGGCAGCACCACGTGCGCTCGTCCCGGCGGCGCCGGATGGGGAAGGGCGCGGACAATACGCAGCGGCCCTAGGGCGGAAGGCCCGCCCGCCTGCGCTCCTTGCGCGCCCGCCTCCGCCACGTCCAGCTTTCCCAACGCTGAGAGACTTTACCCCAGGTGTGGTGGTACCAGAGGCGCCATAGGCGGTTGCGCCAGCAGGGGCAGTCCTCCGCCCGGTGCGCGGCGATGTGCAGCGAGTCCTGGTCGAAGTCCCCGAACGCCACGCCCTCATATGGCCCCAGGTGGCGTCCGCAGTCCGGGCAGACCCCTTCCCACGTGTAGGACTGGGGCAGCCCGGCGAAGTTGACCTTGTACCGGCCCGGCTCGCGGGGTATGGCATTGTACGCAGCCAGCGCCTGCAAGGCCGCCTCGGGCGTAGGGGCCGCCATCACGGCCCCCCACGCTTGATCGCGCAGCCGCTGGTTCAAGTCGAGGGGCGGGTCGCTCACGCCGCCCACACCGGAATGTGCGCGTCCATGGCGCGCCGAACACAGTTGCGGGTCCCCTCCCCGCCCGGGAACGCGATGCAGAGATCGGCGCCCAGGGCGACCATCTCGGCGTTGCGGATCATTCCCGCGGCCCGCCCGTGCCGCTTCCAGTCGGCCGGGTGCGCCTCCACCCGCATGCCCAGCCGGGCGGCCGTCTCGGCGGCCAACGCGTCCGCCCCCCGAGCCCCGCCGTGGACCAAGGTGATCTCGCCCACGTCGCCCAGGTGGTCACGGGCCTGCACCAGCATGCGCAGAACTTGGTAGCTGTCCAAGTAGTCACGGCCTCCGGTCACCAGTAGTCGCTTCATCGGTCCGCCCCCTGCTCATCCTGGGGCCATACCCACTGGTCGACATAGCCGGGCATCACCGAGAAGGTGGGGGGCTCCAGGTCCACCTGCCAGGGGCGGGCGTCTTGCAGCCCCACTACGGAGACCCGGCGGCAGGTGGCGCCCCGCTTGCGGTACGTGGGCGTGTCCTGGCTCCAGTTGATGTGGTGCTCCTGCCACAGCATCTCCTGGATCTGGTCGGTGTTCTGGCCGTGCAGTTGCCGCGGCGAGAAGTGAGCCTGGCCCAGGCCCAGGATGGAGTTCCGCACCGCGTCCTGCTGGCGCCACACGAAGTAGTTGTTGACCTCCTCGCGGGGGAGCGCAAAGGCTCGGGCGTCGAAATGGGCCGGGTGCCCGGCCTTGGCGGGCAAGTGCAGGGCCGCCGCGAACAGGAAGCTTTGGGTCGCTATCGACGCCGCCACCGACACCAGCTTCTGTACGTTGTTGTCGAACCACGGCATCGTCTCAAACTTCATGTAGTCCACGAGCAGCAGCGAGATTTCGTCGGACTGCTGGTACCCCAGCACGCATCCCGCCACCTCCTCGCACAAGCCCAGCATGGTCGCCTGCATGCAGCGCTCCAGACCCACGTCCCAGGGCCGCTCCAGGCCCCGGGTGTACGAATGGAACGCCCGCCCGTCCAGGCGTAGCAGGCACGGCATCCTCCGGGTCAGGTGGGTCTGCGCCGCCCCCTCGTACAGCTTCATGCGGTCGGTGAGCGTGCCCATGTCAGTCGGGGGGCTCCAGGTCGATCCCGGCGGCGTCCACGCGGCGGCGGATCTCTTGCACCACCGCGGTCGCCGACAGTCCCGGGGCCGGGACATAGAACTCCATATCGACCAGAATCTGCTTGCAGAGGCGCAGTTCCTCCAGCGGCGCTAGCGGCAAGTCCACCCATTCCGCCGCCACCACCTCGCCCCCCAGGACGTACGGGGCCAGGCGGCTCGACTTGACCTCCGCCCGCCATCCCGGCCGGATGGCGTCCAGACTGGCCTGGGCATAGCTGTTCATATCCACGGTCACGCGGCGTACACGCACGGTCATTCAGGACTCCTCGCGAAAGAAGCGGGCCAGGCATCGGTTGACCCGCGTGTTGGGGACGTAATTGATGTCCCAGTCCTCGGGCATGAGCCCATGGGCGATGTCCAGGCCATCGCAGATCCACCGCCAATGCAGACGCAGATGGTGCTGGAGTTGGTCGGCTCGATACAGGAACCGATACGCGGCGTGGCGAGCCAGGCGTCCCATCTCAGTAATGCAGTGCCCGGTACTCGGCAAGCTGGGTGGCCAGGTCCATGCGCAGGTCGTAGCATTCCATCCGCCGGGCCATCGGGTTGCGGCTGAGATGCTCGTGCTCCACCTTGCGCGGGTCCTGGCCGCGCAGCACGTACACCGGATAATCGTCCTGGTCGTAGGTGTCGCAGATGATGAGCACGTGGGTTGCGTGCTCAGGGGGCTTGCGCAGCCAGTGCTCGATCTCGGCGCGAGTGGTCATCGCTTGTCCTCCGGGGCGAGGGGCTCCACCACCCAGATCCCGCCCGGCTTGCGCGACTGCAACTGGACCTTCACGGGCAGCTTATCGACGCCGAGATACCCCCAGAGCCGCCCCTCGCGCTGCCAGGCGGATTCGTCCAGCAGGCGGTTGATGGCCTCCTCCCGGCTATCGGTCGTCCACTCCGAGGCGGCCGTGCTGTCGGCGAGGGCGAGGCGGTACTCGGTGACCAGGCTCAAGCCAAGCATGTCGGCGCACGACGCGCAGATGCGGCGACGCCGGTGGTGATACGGGATGATCGCCGAGCACTCCACGCAGACGGGGGAGCCGCAGGCGTAGCAGGCGGTCCGTAGCCGGGGGTGCTCGGAGCCGGGAGGCGCCTCGCACTCCCGGCCCCATACGACCTCGCAGTCGGGCATGTCAGAGGCCCAGCAGGCGCTCGATGCGGTCGAGCACGCCGGGGTCGGCCTGCTTCTCGGCGGCGGCCAGGAGCAGGGCCAGGTAGCGGTCCCGGCCCTCGGCGGCGGGGGGCGGCGCGGGCGGCGCCTGGGCGGGCGGCAAGGTGGCCTCCAGGTGGGACGGCAGGGCGGGCAGAGGCGGCACGTCGGCCAACGCGGGCTTGGGGGGCCGGACCGGGGCCGGTGGGGCGGCCGGGGGCGCGGGTGGCGCCGTGGGCGGCGTGGCGGGCACAGGCGCGGCCTGGTCGACCAGCCGGTACATCCGGTGGGGGCGCTTGGGCTGGCCGGAGGCCATGACCCGGCCCAGGGCCGTCAAGCGGACCAGGGTGGCGGCCGCCTGGCTGGTCGGCATGACCAGGGCGGTGGCCACGTCACGGACCGTCACGGGGCGGCGCACCGCCCGCAGGTAGCGCATCACCACGTCGACCACCTCGCCGCGCTGGTGGGGGGCGGGGGGAGGCGCCGTGGACGCCTGGGTCAGCGCGTACAGCCGGGGCAGCTTGCCCCCCTTCGTCTTGTCGGGACCCTGCTCGCGGGCCACGCGCACGCGGCCCTGGTTGAGCAGCGTAGAGCACGCCACGCAGATGGACGCAGCCTGCGGGGTGGCCCCCATCAGGGCCGCGATCTCCGTGTACGCCATCGGCACGCCGGTGTGGGCGAGGGCGGCGAGAATCCGCTCCGCCTCGTGGAGCTTGGGATTGCGCGCCTTCAGCAGGTGCTGCTCGCGCACGTGGTCAGCCACGCGCTCGCCGTCGTCGCGCTTGTCCACCCACGCGGGGCGCTGGATCTCGGGCGGCTTGGCGGGCATGGCCGCCGCTGGCACCTGGGGCAGGACCACGCCCGCCACCGACACCTCGATGCCCGGCTGGCCCCACTCCGGCAGGGCGTACAGGGTGCGGCCCTGCTTGGCGCCCCTGGGAGACGTCTCCTTGCCCACCCGGACGAACCGGCCAAGACTCGCCAGGTGCGAGCACATGGCCTCGCCGGAGGCTCCGGTGCCCGACCGCTGCGCGATGTCCTGGGCGGTGAGCGGCTGGCCCGCGTCCCGCAGGGCCGCGTACACCTGCTCGATCTTCAGGGTCGGCGTCGCGTACGGGGTGTGTGCCGCCTCGGCACTGGCCACCACCGGCGCCCCGGCGGGGAGCCGCCAGCGGCCGTCCGCGTCCCGCATCACCTTGCCCTGGCCGCGCATGCCCGCCAACGCCGCCTCCACCGCCTCGGGGGTCTGCTGCGGCCCCTTGATGGCGATGGCGAGCGCCTGGGGCGTGATCGGATTGCCGTCGGCCATGGCCTCCAGAATCCGCGCCGAGATGGGAATGTCGTCGGTGATCACCTTGGGTTCCTCCGGGTGGCGTCGGCGCGGCGGCGGCCACACAAAGCCGTTCCGCCGCAAACTGGTCAAGACCTTCTGGGACGCCGGGCCGCTATCCTGCACCGACGTCGAGGCCCACGTCACGAATCCCCCGCCCCGCGTGAAGATGTTGATGTGCCCAGACCCCGACAGCTTCAGGCGAAAGCCCTGGTGCTGGGCCTCCTGCAAGAGATCGCGCAGCAGCGCGTTGGAGAGGCCAGACGTCAGGTCAGCGGTCCCCATCGGGATCTCCTCGTACGTGGACGCAAAAGGCGGCGGCGGCGCCAAGGAGAGCGAGCGCACAGCCCGCCGCTACCAGCCAAGCCCAAAACAAACCGCAGCCCACCAGGGCGGCGATGGCTCCTAGCACCGCGACGAAGGTAAGCAGGCCCTGCAGGGGCGACCCTACCGGCTCGTCAGGCGCCTCCCAATGGCGCAAAACGCGCGCCTGCCCATCCCAGCGTAGGTACGCGTCGAGGGCAATGAACTTCCCGCGGCGGTCGCGTCGCCTAGGCACGCTTGGTCCGCCCTAGATACAGGTCGAGGCACAAGGCTGCGTGCTCGTGGTATGCGCGTTCCTCGCCGCGGCTGCCGCGGTGCAGCAGCAGCCAAAGCTGATGCCGGACGTAGCGGTCCCGGACCAGGATGCGGGTGCCAATGCCCGCAAGCTCATTGTCCAGGCGTTGGCGGGTAGCGACGTCTACCAGTCCCACGTCACCGGCCCTCCAAATCCCAGGCATGCCGCCAAAAAGCAGGCAAATAGGATGATGCCAAGCAGCCACATCATCTGGTTCACTCCACGAAATCCTTTGAGCGATCCCGCGCAGCATACGCAGCTAGAAGTGCATCGTCGTCATCCAAGAACGCCGATGTATCGTACGAGATGTGCTCGCCGTCATCATGGTAGGCACAGATCGACAAGCCGGTATCCTTGGGGAGTACCGCCCCGGGAAACTCAGGTGCCCAGTTACGCAGCCACCATAGAAACTGACGGATCTCCCGCTGTTCCCACCTAGTAAGACTCCAGGGATCGGTGACTTGCTGCGTCCCCGGCCGAGCGGAGGGCGCGCCCCCTCCCCCCGCAGTCTGCACGGCAGCGGGAGTAGGTGCAGGGGCGCGACCCCCCGTCGGTGGAGAGAGATTGCGATGCATCACGCCACCCCCGCCATGGCGAGGGTGGGCTGCGGGGCGGGCGCCACCGCCACCCGGGTAAGGATGGTCTGGCGCTCGCCCTTGTATTCCTCGTGGCGCTTCACCGTGCCGATGATGTGCAGCGTGTCGCCCTTGTGAGCGTCGTCGGCGAAGTGCCCGGTGGCGAACGTCCGCAGGGCGTGGCCCTGGGCGTCGCGCATGCCGACCAGCACCTTGATGCCGTAGTCGGAGTCGAGCGCCCGGGTGAAAAGCACCGTGGCGCAGAAGGTGAGCCGGTCCCCTTCGTTGCCGACCCACTCGTTCAGGTGGGGCTCGTGCATCTGGGCGAAGGCCCGGCCAATGGCCTCGGCGGCCCGCTTGGCCATCCGGTCGCGCGAGGCCAAGGCGGCGTCCACCTGGCGTGGCGAAAGCTCGCCCTTGCGCATCCATTGGTCGGCCAGCGAATCCAGAAAGCCGTCCCGCTCGGTGCGCGGGCTGGTGATGTAGTCGGCCGCCTCATCGTTGCGGGGGTCGGCGGCGAGCCAGGCGGCCCGGCGCTCGAATGCCTGCTCGCGCTCCCGCAAGCGCTGGGCGGCGTCCCGCAGGACCCCCACCCGCTCGCCCACCTGAGAGGCGGCCGTCGCGTCGATGGAGGCGGCGCACTCCTCGCCGGTGGTGATGAGCGTGCCGTCCGGCGTGTGGGTCCAGACCACCGCGTAGCGGTACCGGGCGCCGCAGACCGAGCACTGCGAGATGCTCGGGTGGTCGCCCCGAATGCGAGCGGCGATGTCCAGGCGGTGCTGGTTGGCCGCGGCCACCTCGGCGTTCAACTCGGCTAGCTTGGCGGCCTGCGCCTCGGCCGAGCGACCCCAGAAGTACACGGCCACCTCGTGCGGGGTCCAGGGTCGGACCGGCTGGGTGTCCAGGCACTCCAGGTACTGGTACCGGGAGGGGTCGAAGGCGGATGGCTGGTGGCCGTCGGTGCGCTGGGTGGCCATGTCAGGCGGCCTCGCCCGGGAGAAGGACCACCGCGTCCATCGGGGTGTACACGCGGACCGCGGTCTCGGCCCGCTGGACCATGGCCCAGGCCTCGCGCCAGCGGTCGAGTTCGTCCAGGGCGCGCAGCCCCTCGCGGGCAACCCCGCCGCCGATCACCGCGTCCAGGCCACCGTCATCGCTGCGCAGGCGCCGTACGGCCTCGTTGGCCGCGGCCTCCCGCGCGCCCTCCTTCTCGTCGTTGCCCGCCAGGTACGCGAACTCGGCGGCGGCGGCGTCCAGGCATGCCTCCAAGCGCTCGGCGGCCTCGCGAAGCTCGCGGGCGATGCCGCGAACCTGCCGAACCACGTCCTTGCCCGTGTACTCCAGGTGGTGTCCGGCGATCTTGACCGCCTGCTTGGCCTCGTCCAGCTCATCGGGTACCAGCCGCTTCACCGGGTAGGTGCCCTCGACCATCCGGTCCTCGTTGAAGCCGTGGCAGTCGTACACCGTGATGTACTTGATGCGCGGCTTGCCGACCGACATGACCTGGGTCTCGATGCCGTGCGACCAGACGAAGTCGCCCTCCCGGATCTCCCGGCCCTTGACCTCGATGGTGACCTGCTTCATGGCTTCTCTCTCCTACCGGCCGTGCAGGGGCCGATGTGGGGAGTATAGGGGGGGCACCATAGGATGTCAAGACCCCGGGCTCACCCGGGCCACCGTCCCTATGTCCTCGCCTAAGAGATGGGCCAGGGTCGTATTCCGGCCGCCCCGTAGGGCCTCGGCCGCCCTGGCGATCCCCTCCTTCCGGCGCAGCCGCTCGGCCAGCAGGTCGGCT
>Ga0181520_10009242_pt1 | contig 13663 bp, 15 predicted proteins | sample PEATcosm2014_Bin_29_FD_132451 | JGI IMG/M metagenome (GOLD analysis project Ga0181520, IMG submission 132451) | Peatland microbial communities from MTU Mesocosm Facility, Houghton, MI, USA - PEATcosm2014_Bin02_30_metaG | ecosystem: Environmental > Terrestrial > Soil > Wetlands > Peat | place... | reverse complement strand
TACTCGCTCGGCTCGACGAACCTGAGCGGCTCGGGCATGGGTACCTGGAGGACGAGGATCTGCCCACGCGCGAGGGGAATCTCGGGTATGCGGTGCCGGGATTGGATGATCGTGGCCTTCCGCGCGTCCTCCGTCGTCTCGATGCCCGTCGTGCCCTTCACGAGGCGCTTGATGCTGACGGCGTTCACCGATTCGTCCGCGCCCTGGTCGATCACCTTGAGGACGTCGTCCCGGCCCACCAGGGAGAGGGTTAGCTGCAGGCCGCCCGTGCCCCAGCCCCTCGCGATGGGCATCTCCCGCGAGGCGAAGGGAACCTGGTAGCCCGGTATCGCGACGGCCTTCAGGATCGCGCGCCGCAGCTCGCGCTTGGAGCCCTCGTCGAAGAAGGCGAAGTTGTACAGGGCCTGCCGCCTCATTCCCTTGCCCTCGCCTTGCGTACGCTGTCGAGCTTCGACTGGAAGGTCACGTAGTGCGGAAGCTTGAGATGGGATATGAATCCCGTGGCTTCGACCGAGTCGACGTGGAGGAGGACGAATTCCTCGTCCCGCACGGCCGAGCTCTTGTCGCCCGACTCGAGACACTGGTCGAGGAGGCTCATCGCGATCGCCTTGGTCTCGTTCTGCCCGAAAGAGGCGCCGAAGCCGATCTCGAATTCGATATCCGTCCTGTCGATCCCTCGGCGGACCGATACGGGCACCAGGGTCTCGACGGCCGTCATCCGTATCTCGCCGACGTAGTAGGAGTCCTCCGCCGCTCCCGCCGCGCACTCCCCCGCCGCGCCGGAATCGGCTGGCCGTCCCGCCGAGGCCAGGGGGTTGGGGACGTAGACGGCGACGAGGCCGACCCTGAGCTCGCCCACGGTCGGATGCAGGGTGGCGCCGTAGCCTCGGAGGGCGGCATAGCCGAGGGCCGTGACGGCGCCTGTCTGCCCGCGCGCGAGTATCTGCAGGCGCTCCGATCGCGAGGTAGGGAATTCGATGGCCCGCTTCGTCACGTCCTGCGGCTCTGCGTCGTCGATCGGCCGGTCCTTCAACAGGCCCAGTGAGCGGATATAGTCGATCGCCCCCGCCTGCGGCCTTTCAGGGCGGTCGGTTCCCGCCTCTTCCGAGCCCGCGCCGAGGGGGAAGCCTTCGGCGCCGAGGTCCCGAGCGAGGTATTCGCCGACCCAGCGCGCCGCCTCCTCGTTCGTCTCGTCGAGAAGCTCCGAATCGATGAGCCTATGCGTATAGTCGCAGGAGGCGCCGAGGATCTGACCGCCCGGTATCTCCTTGAAGCTCGCGGAGATGCGGCGCTCGACGCGCATGTTCCGCGGATCGATCGCGAGGGAGTAATGCGAGCGGGGAAGGGTGGAGCGGAAGGCGCGCATGAGGAAGACGGCTTCTTCCGGGCTTCCTTCGGCCTGCTTGATGGCCAGGGCCGCCATCGCCGGATCGTAGAGGCTGGACTCGGACATGACCTGATCTACCAGGGCGCGCATTCCCGCCTGGACGGCGTCGACGCCGATCGTCGTACCGTTCCGAAGCCTCATGTATTTGAGCCGCTCGATGGAGGCCTCGATGGCCTCCGCTCCGCCCGTTACCGCGACATATCCCATTAGGCTTCCTCCCGGACGACGGTGGTCCGGGGCAGAGCCGTCAGCCTGAAGCGCGGGTCTACGAGGATCAGGTCGACGCCCAGGGGGAACTCGACGTTCTTCGCGGCCCTCGCCGCGATCCATCCGCCCTCCAGGTCGATCTCGATGCGGGCCGTGGACTCGATACCCGGACCGGAAAGGAGAAGGCGGCCGTCCTCGCCCAGGGAACGGGCCTCGACGACGATGGTCGCTCCCAGGTGGGGATCGACGAGACTGCCCGATCTGGCCTGGGCTATCGCTTCCGCCGCCGCCGCCTCGCCCATGACGAAGACGAAGTCCGCCTCGCCCCTTTCCGCCGCCTTCGCGTAGGTCATGTGCGCGATCGCGTCGCTTTGGGCGGCCGCGTCCTCCGACGCGACGGCGAAGCTCGTCTCCGCGTCCAATAAGGCCAGCGCGACGAGGAGGATCCCTTTGTTGAGAGGGAGGTCGAGATCGAGCAGCTCGGCCTCGCGGGATAGATCGACTATCGTGCCGGGGCCGGCCATGGCGGCCAGGATCTTCCGGAAGACGCGCTGAAGGTCGTGGACCGCGTCGAGCCTCATATCCTTCAGCCCCTGTCCATCGACTCGAAGACTACCCGCGTCCGTCCGACACGCGCCGCCTCGTCCATCTCGCGGCGCAGCATCCTCGCCTCTTCCTCGAGGAGCCTCTCGTCCCATCCCGAGGCTTCCTCGAGGCCCGCGTTGAAGGCCGCGTCTATGATCGCCAGGTCGCGGGCCGCTTCCGGCTCGTCGCCGGCGATGATGCCGATGCCGATCCGGCCCTCGACCTGGACCTTCGCCTCCGTGACGAGAAGCTCCCCTATATAAAAGAGGCCGTTCTTGGCCGTTTCCCTCGCCTTGATCATCACGAGGCCGCCGCGCGGCTCGTCCACCGTCGCGACGGGACGGCGATTCGACACGGCGAGGCTCAGCTCGCGCCTGAGCTCCGGCGATCCCTCTACGAGTATCTTCGTCCTTCGCGATCGTTCCATCGACTCACGTCTCCCGACAGCGGGTACATTGACCGGCGATCGTTCACGCGCGGTTTCGATACGATGAGAATTCCATGAATATTCTCCGCGGATCTCCGCCCCTGTACATTTAGCGGACGATTTTACATACTCCCGGAACGATGAAGAAGATTCGGGTCGGCGTAGTCTTCGGCGGCAGGTCCGCCGAGCACGAGGTATCGCTTCAGTCCGCGAAAAACGTGCTCGACGCGCTGGATCGCGAAAAATACGAGCCGGTCCTGATCGGCATCGATCGGGAGGGACGCTGGCATCTGGAAGAAGGGACCAGGCTGCTCTTCGATGCCGCCCCTCCGCTCCCCAAGCTGGACGGGGACGGCTCCCGAGAAGTGACGCTCGCGGTCAGGGGAGAGGGGAGTCGCCTCATCACTCTGTCGGGATCGCGGGAGTCCTCGATGCTCGACGTGATTTTCCCGGTCCTGCATGGTCCCTACGGCGAGGACGGCTCGATCCAAGGACTTTGTCGCCTGGCCAACCTGCCCTGCGTCGGAGCCGGGATTCTCGGTTCGGCGGTAGGGATGGACAAGGACGTGATGAAGCGGCTCCTGAGGGATGCCGGCATCGCCACCGCGCGGTTTCGCGCGATTTCGCGCGGGAAGAAGGCATTGAGCTTCGACGAGGCGAGCGCCGAGCTGGGATCGCCCGTCTTCATCAAGCCGGCGAACATGGGCTCCTCGGTGGGCGTGAGCAGGGCATCGACTCGGGCGGAGTACGATGCGGCCGTCGAGACGGCCCTGCTGTACGACACGAAGGTACTCGTCGAGGAGCGCATACTCGGTCGCGAAATCGAGTGTTCCGTTCTCGGCAATGCCGATCCGATCGCCTCGGTCCCGGGCGAGATAGAGACCGGCGCCGGCCATGCCTTCTACGATTATCGGGCCAAATACATAGACGAGAACGGAGCCGTTCTGCTCATCCCCGCTCCCCTCGAGACTTCGGTATCCGAGGCCGTACGTCGTATCGCGATTCGCGCCTTTACCGCCTTGTGCTGCGAGGGGATGGCGAGAGTCGACATGTTCCTCCGCGGCTCGGAGGAGCTGGTGGTGAACGAGATCAATACGATCCCGGGTTTTACCCATATCAGCATGTATCCGAAGTTATGGGAGGCGAGCGGCGTCTCCTTCGGGGAGCTGGTCGACCGCCTGATCGGGCTGGCCATCGAGCGTCACGAGGTCGAACGGGGCCTGAAGACCACGCCGTAGCTCCGCGACCGAAGGCCGGATTCTCGATTCGCCGCCTTCGGCCTAATTCTCCTTGAGATTCCTCTTTACCCTGATCGCGATGATTTCCAGGATGATCGCGAAGGCCAACACGAAGTAGGTAATGAGTCCAAGTTCCCCGAGGTCGAAGTAGAAAGAGCTCGCCATGAAGAGGTCGAAGCCTATGCCGGCCGCTCCCGCAGCGGCTCCCATCGCCACGACGTTCGTGAAATTCATCTCGAACCTGAGGAAGGTCCAGGATATGAGGTAAGTCGTAGTGGACGGAAGGACGGCCTGGAACACGATTTGCCACCAGTCGGCGCCGGTGGCCTCCAAGGCTTCGATAGCGCTGCGATCCAGGCTCTCGAAGGATTCGGCGTAGGCCTTGGTCAAGTAGCCGATGGAATGCATGGACAGTCCGATTACCGCCGCCGTGCTGCCCAATCCCGCGGCAACAGCGAATATCAGGACCCAGAGGATGGCCGGAATCGCCCGGATTACGGCTACTATGGCCTTGACGAGGTTCGTCACGCTCTTGGGCGCGAGGTTCCGAGCGCCGAGCAGGCCGAGGAAAAGCGCGATCACCCCGCTGAACAGAGTGGTCAGGATGGCCAGGCCGATCGTCGTCAGCAGCTCCATGAACGCATCGGCCACGGAGAGGCGATGCGAGTGAGGATGGAAGAAGATCGTGCCGAAATTCCGGAAGGTTTCCCCGATCGCCTGGTGAATGTCGGCGCTTCCGTAATCCATGGTCATGAATGCGTAGACCGTGAATGCCAGGAGCGTAATCGCCGTTAATCGAATGACCATCTTGGAACGGTCCCGGCTCCTTCGCTCCTTCATAGGATCGCCTTCCTGATATGGTTCGAAATAGCCTCCAGGGCGATGACCGCGATGACGGTGACGACGACGACCAGGCTCGCCGCATGGTAATTGAAGGACTTATAGTAGATGTCGAACGCGAATCCGATGCCGGTCCCGGTAAGGAAGCCGACCAGGGTGGCGTCGCGGATGTTGGTCTCGATCATGAACAAGAGCCAGCTGACGATCTGAGGCGAGCTGCAGGGCACGACGGAACGGAAGACGACGTGGAAGTACGAAGCCCCGGTAGCCCTCAGCGCCTCGATCGTGCCCGTATCGACTTCGTCGAGGGCCTCCATGAAGGCGCGGACGAGAAAGCCGAGGGAGCCGAAGAACAAGGCCAGGAAGCCGGTGAGCGAGCTCTGGCTGAATGCGAGCATGAGGATCATGGCCCAGGCCACCAGGGGCATGTTGCGGAAGAAGGAGCCGATGCCGCGCGCGACGGCCGTGAATGCGGCGTGGGCCCTCGTGGTCCGAGATCCCATGAAGGCCAGGAACAACGCCGGCACGGCCGCCGTGACGGTCGAGGAAATCGAGATCAGGATCGTGTCCCACAGCTTGGCCATGATGTCCGGGAGCTTTCCCAAGGACTTGCCGTCGGGATAGAAAGTGGATAGGCCCCATTCGAGGGCCTTGAAAAGGCTGGTGAATCCCCGCCCTACGTCGTATTGGGTCACCGCGATCGAGACTATCATCAGGACGATCAGCAGACCGAAGAGCATGAGGGAATTGTTCCTTCGCCTGATGTAAATATCGGTCTGCATGCTCTATCCTGGGACGACGAGGGGCGCCGGCCCCGACGCCCCTCAGTCAGGCTCTTCGAGCCCGGCTTTTACTGAATTCCGAGGATCTGCCTCATCGGGTCGTACCAGGCATCGGCGACTTTCACGAAGCGATGCGGCTGAGTGAACAACCCGGCGCCGGAAGAGTCCTTAGGCTGAAACACCATGGGGTCATTGGTGACCTTGTCCGAAACCAGGGCCTGCGTGATCTTGTCGAGCGTAGGTTGGTCCAGGAAGGCGTCGTTGGCCTCGAAGGGAGTGTTCTGGACGGGTATCGACTTGACGATGACGAATTGGGCGCCGGCGAGGGTATCGAAGGGAGCATCCGCGCCCTTCTTCACGGTATAGACCGCGCCTTCCTGATTGTCGGTGCCGGTCGTGAGGTCCAGGTAGCTCTTTACGTCGATGTCGTCCACCGCGGAGATGTCTACCTTGCCCATCAGCAGATTCGCCAAGGATAGCTGATGGGAGCCGGAGAACATGACCTGGCCGAAGAACTTATCCTTGCCGCCCTGCATGAGGTCGTCCCTTGTGAGATTCTTCCATTTATCCTGGCCGTGGAAGTAGGCCATGATGGCCGAGGAAGGCATGTTGAAGCCCGAGGTCGAGCTCGTCGAAACGAAGGAAACCTTCTTGCCGACGAGCTTGTCGATGGAGTAGCCGTCGCCCGACTTATACAGGCCTTCGTTTCCCTTCTTCACGAGGAGGCGGCTGTGGTACATCGCATCCTGCGCGGTCCCCGAATCCCCGCTCTCGACCACGAGGGGAATGATGTGGGGATTCTTCGCGTGGCCGGTCATGTACTCGAAGGGACCGAACCAGGCCAGCTGCGCGTCGCCGGTATCCAGGGCCGCTATGGCGATATTGTAGTCGGTGGTCAACCTGTCCTGGACCTTGGCTCCGGTCGCCTGCGCGATGACCTTGTCGAACTCCGCGCGGAAGGCCTTCTCGTTGTCGCCCGAGTTGTTGGGCAGCCAGGCCAGCGTCACGACTTTGGGCTTCGAGCATCCGGCCAGCAGAGGCAGGACCAATAGGGGCGCCAACAGGGCGCCGAGCAGCAACGCGTTAGCTCTCTTCATAATTCGCTCCTTTGGAAAGCTCTAAGCGCGATCGGCGCCTAGTTTGGAAAAACCGCGAATTATGGAATAGCAGGAGAATATGTGAGAGGTATTAGGTTCTTATCAGAATTAGGTGAGGCCGACTTCGGAGCCGCGCCCGAATCGCGCCGCGAAATCCTTGACGGCTTCCTCGATCCGATCCCTTACCTGCCTGACCTGCTCCATGATTTCCTCGTCGCTTCCCGTAAACGTCGATGGATCGCTGAAAGGCCAATGGAGCTTTTCCGATAAGCCGGGGAAAATCGGGCATTTATCGGCCGCCTCCTTGGAGCAGACGCTCACGACGACCTGATATACTTTCTTGGCGTTGAAGAGGTCGAAGACGCTTTTCGTCGGATTCCCTGATATATCTATCCCTTTTTCCCGCATGGCGCGGATGACATAGGGGTTGAGCTTTCCCGGTTCGAGCCCGGCGCTTTCCGCCTCGAATCTGCCGGCGCCGTATTTTTTCATGAAAGCCTCGGCCATCTGGCTGCGGGCCGAGTTGTGAACGCAGAGAAAGAGAACCTTGGTCATCCTATGCCTCCGAGCAGACAATACATCGAAATTGTTAGGATATGATTAGAAACGGTAAAATTCGGGGGATCGGACCGGCCCTTCGCATTACGCGAATAATCTCCTTTATTGCGCGATCGGTCATATTCGCACCGATTCCATCGATCTAAAATGCCGTCAGGATCGAAGTCGGATCCCGAGGGGCGGGAAGGGCCCACCCGTGATGACGGTCAAGGAGCGGCGGATGAGAAAACGGTCCATGGCGGAGCTGGCGTTCTTGGCTCTGGCCTTTCTCGCTATCGGCGACGCATATTGCCAAGGAAGGGTTGGAAGCGGGCTCTCGATAGAGACGAGCGTCGTCGATCCGTTTTTCTCCATTTTCTTCGTACGATGTCATCTCGATCTTACTCCTCGCGACGCTCTTCTTTTCGGGGCATATTACCTTCGCACTGACAAGACCTTTTCCGGTCAGGCCTATCCGGGGAATTACCAGGGCATCGCGCCGATAATCGGCTATCGACGGTTCCTCGTGGGTAAGATATATCTGGAATATCAGTTGCTCCCCATGTATGCTGTCTACCACGAATCGGACGACGGCAGCGACGCGAAGGGATTCGAGCTGTGGAATGAGCTGCATCTCGGGTACCGCCTGGATTTCACGATTCTGAACTTCCCGCTCTTCATTAATCTTCAGGGATCGCTCGGCTTTTGCCTTCTTAAGACCGATGAGCCTCGGTCGTTCGCGAATATCGAGGCGACCGATCCTGCGTATTATTTCCCGAATTTCTACGTCTTGCCGAATATCCTTCTCGGGATTCGATTGAGGTAGTACGGACGCATAGGAGTCGCCATGTCGAGGAGAGCGGAGTATCTGGTCTTGCTTTTGGGCCTATGCGCGGCCGGCTTGGGCGCTCAGGATAGTGGGGCGAGAAACAGCATCGGAACGTCCCCTTTCATCCTGCTTACGCTCATCCCCGGTTCAGGGACTTCCTATTGCGAATTGGAGTACGGGAGGGAGTTAGATAATCATGACAATGTGCTGGTCGGATTCGATATTTTTCAATATGCGTCGCCTTTGTCGAAGCCCTATTCGGATGCATCCGATTACCCGGGGCATGTCCTGTCCTTCGGGTTGTTCGCCGCCGATCAGATATTTCTCTGGCGCGGCCTGTTCGTCGCCCCGATCGTCAACCCCTGTCTCGTCGATTATTACGATCTCGACGGCAGGTATGTTCAAAGCGGATTCATGCTGCTGCTGTGCGCTCGGACGGGGTATCGCTTCGAATTCAAGATTTTCGGGCAGGCGGCCTATTTCGAGATAGGCGGCGAATTCGACTATTGGCCCCTCAACGCGAACGAGCCGCGGGGTTTTTCGGATCTGGAAAGCCGGTATAACGATTATTCCTTCAGCCCCGCGACGAATATCGGAATCAAGTTTTAACCGTCGACTCACGGGATCCTCATCGATCGATCCTAGGCTCCCGAGCGGAGGACGCTGCATGAGGAGCGAAAGGCCTTCAGGATACCCGGCTTAGATGAAGCGACGCCCGGGATTCCTTTATCTTCTCCTCTTCGGAACGATTCCGTCGGTCGGCGTCGCGCAGACGGTCGCCGTCGCGACGGTAGATCAAGGGGGGCGCGGGACAGGCTTCGCGCTGAGCGTGGGCGATTTCTCGGGCGGCCTCGGTCCCGGAGGCGCGCCGGAAGGCTGGCAGCTCGTGAGGCGCGCCGGAATCCCGCGGCTCCGCGCCGCCCTCGATGGCGCCATCCCCGCCCTTGAAATGTCATGCGCCGATGCTTCCTTCGGGCTGCGGCGCAAGCTTGCCGTCGACCTCGGCGCCTATCCCAGGCTCTCGTGGAAGTGGCGGGTCGATAAGCTCCCGACGGGCGGCGATTTCCGTTCCGCCCGAGCCGACGATCAGGCGGCCCAGCTTTATGTCGCTTTCCCGGGCATGCGGGCGATCGGCTATCTATGGGAGACGGAAGCGCCCGAGGGGACGTCGGGCGACGCGATCGGAATCCCGCCCTTCGCTCGCGTAAAGGTCATCGTCGTGCGCTCCGGCAAGGCCGATGCCGGGCGCTGGATGACCGAGGAGAGGGATTTGAACGCGGATTACCGACGCCTATTCGGCGAGGCCCCTCCGGGCCTGAAGGCGATCGGAATGCAGATGTACATCAATTCGCAGCACACCGGGACCGTCGCGGCCTGCGCCTTCGCCGATATCGCTTTCCTTAATTGACAGACAGCAGGAGAAAGCTCATATCGTCCTGCTGCGGCGTGCCGCGCCTATGCGCGTCGAGGGCGGCGGGGATGACGTCTCGAAGCCGCTCGCCGCGCGCTATCGCCGACGCGGCGGTCGAGATCAGGCGCTGCTCCCCGAACTCGGCGGCCCGCGAATCCTCCTGCTCGATGAGGCCGTCGCTGTATAGGAGGAGCTTGTCGCCCGCCAAGAGGCGATAGGGATAGATAGCCGGATCGAGCTCGATATCGACTCCTATGGGAAGGTTCCCCCGCGGCCCCTTCAGCGAGCGGGGACTGCCTTCGCGGAACAGCACGGCATGCGAGTGGCCCATGTCGGCGAATAAGAGTCGCTTCTGCGCGGGATCGTAGATGAGGAAAACCCCGGTCATGTATTTTTCCATATGGAAGGTCGCCACGATGGACTCGTTCAGGCCGATCACGAGCTCGCGCAGGTCCCGCCTGAAGTCGAACATCCTGAGCATGCCCCAGACCATGGAGACGATGATGGATGCGGCCACCCCCTTCCCCGATACGTCGCAGAGGGATAGGAAGAGCCGTCCGTCGTCCACCTGCTTGGTGAAGTAGAAATCGCCGCCCACCCCCTTGGCGGGCCGCGACCAGGCCTCTATGCTCCAGGCGTCCCCGCCCTCGTGGCCTTCGCCCGCGAGGAGGCGTTCCTGGAGGCGTCCCGCGAGCTCTATATCCTCCTGGGTCATGCGAGAAAGATAATTGGCCAGATCCTGAGAGGCGAGAAGGGCCTGGAAGCCTCCGTCCTCGCCGACCAGTATGCAAAACTCATTGCCGCCGTTCCGCGGGAGGGCGCTCGCGCTCGGCAGCATCCGCTCGGCGACGGCGAAGAGATCGGCGTGGGCGTCGAAGGCCGGGACTTCCTCGACGACTTCCGCGACGAGGCTCCTGCGAAGGACCTCGCGGCCGAAAGGCTTGCCGAGGAGGGCGAAGAGCCTGTCCTTTCGCAATATCCCGAGGACTTGCCCGCCGTCGTCGACCACGGCGACGGCGGGGATATCGTATTCGTCCTGCAGCGCATCGGCCACGCGAAGGAGGTTGGTGCTCGCCTTGACGTAGTGAAGATACCTCGCCGCGTGGAGGGCCGAGGAACTGTACATCCGAACTCCGTCCGATTTCTCGAGCAGCGCGGACGAGGAACCGACTATTTCGCTTGCTTCTGTCATGATGATGAAGTCTCTGCCTTGCGCATTAGGATTCGGTTAGGCGCCGGTGAGATATCGACTTTTAACTCGGCCGGATCTTGCCATTCGAGCATCGAATCGGCTACATGGGCTATATGGAATGGAAGGTTCACGCCCGCGACTCCAGCGGCTTCGAGAAGGTGGAGATGAAAGGCGATTGTGACCTCTACGCGGCGCCCGCCTTCGCGAAGGCCATGCTCGCCCATATCGCGGAGGGGAACAGGCGGCTCCGCATCGACCTCTCCGGCGTGGACTATCTCGATAGCACGGGAGTAGGCGCCATCATCCGGATACTCCAGGAAGCGAGGAAGCGCGGCTGCGAGCTCCATTTTACCGGGGTCGGAGGCACGCCGCGCAAGGTCCTGAGGATGTCCAATATCCTCAGTCTCATGCACGAAGACCCGTCGCCGCCGAGCGACGACGCGGTCGGGAAGACGCGACCGTGAAGCGGCTCATAATCCGTAAGCTCATCGTAGACGAGCGTAACGAGCTCTTCGACGCCCAGGGCATGCGCTATGCCGAATTTCCCAGCGACTTTACGAAAATTCGGGAGTTCACGGCCCAAGTGCTGGCCGATTGCCCGACCGCCTTCAAGGAAGGGAACCTCCTCGAGCAACAGCTCTCCGAGATCATCAAGAACGGAATCAAGCACGGCAATCGCAATGACTCCTCCAAGCGCCTCCGCGTCTGGTACGACCTGCGCAAGCGCGCACGCTTCATCGTGGAGGACGAGGGCGAGGGCTTTATCCGGCTCGACGATTGGAACGATTTCTTCCGGAAGCGGCAAACCGCCCTATATAAAGAAGATTTCGATACGTTTCTCGCCCTCGCAAGCTATCGCGGACCCACGAGCGACGACGAGGACGGCGGCAATAGCCTGATCGCAGCCCTCGAATATTGGAATGGCGGCATGATTTTCAACGATGCCAAGAACAAAGTGGGCGTCGTACGCTGGTTCGCCTCCGGCTCCGTGTAGCGGAGGCGAGTCGCCCCATGAAGCGGACTATCGACGGCGGAACGCGTAGGCGCGGGAGATTCGCGCTTGGGCCATGGGAGGTCCTGGCGGTCGCGGGGCGCCTGGGGATCACTTCATTCGGCGGGCCGGTCGCGCATCTCGGCTACTTTCACGAAGAGTATGTCGTTCGTCGGAAATGGCTAGGCGAGGGGAGGTACGCGGACCTTGTCGCCCTGTGCCAAATGATCCCCGGCCCCGCGAGCAGTCAGTTGGGCATCGCCATCGGAATCGAGCGAGCGGGCATCCTCGGCGGCGTAGCCGCCTGGATCGGGTTTACCCTGCCGTCCGCCGCCGCGTTGACGCTCTTCGCGCTCCTGATGCACGGGGCGGGCATCGGAAGCGCCGGATGGCTGCACGGCCTCCTCGTCGTCGCCGTGGCCGTCGTAGCTCAGGCCCTATGGTACATGTCGCGCAAGCTCGCTCCGGACGCTCCCCGGCTTTCCATCGCCTTCGCCGCGGCCATGGCGAGCATTCTCCTGCCTTCTTCCCTCACGCAGGTTTCCCTGATCGGGGGAGGCGCGATCGCCGGTTTGCTTTTCCTGAGGCCCGGCGACGACGACCCGACCGGCCGATCGCCGGACTTCGAGACGATCGGACGTATCCCGGCCCTTTGCTGCCTCGCGGCCTTCGCTCTCATGTTGATCCTGCTTCCGCTTCTCCGCTCGACGTCGCGGCTGCAATGGATCGCCCTGATCGACAGCTTCTATCGCAGCGGATCGCTCGTGTTCGGCGGCGGGCACGTGGTCCTGCCGCTGCTCCAACGGGAAGTGGTCCCGACCGGATGGATCTCGAACGAGACCTTCCTTGCCGGATACGGGGCGGCCCAGGCCGTCCCCGGTCCTCTCTTCACGTTCGCGGCCTATCTCGGGGCGGTCAGCGCGCCCTTGCCGAACGGCATTCTCGGGGCGGCGCTCGCCTTGGGGGCGATCTTCCTTCCCTCCTTCCTGCTCGTGATCGGGCTCCTTCCGTTCTGGAATGCCCTGCGGGGTCTGCGGCCGATGCGATCGGCGCTGTCGGGAGTAAATGCGGCCGTGGTCGGGCTCCTTCTCTCGGCGCTGTATAGTCCCGTATGGACCAGCGCGATTCTCGAGCCGGCGGATTTCGCCCTCGCCCTCGCCGCCTTCCTCCTCCTGGCGGTATGGAAGGTAAGGCCCTGGATCGTCGTCGTGGCGGGAGCGATCCTAGGCCAGGCCCTCCTATTTCTGCGGGGCGCTTAGCCTGATCACGTTCCACGACAGCGGCTCGAGCCTCGTTCGGAGCATGCCGCCCTCGATCCCGGCGCCGTCCGCGATGCGCCGCGGCAGCACGGCGTCGGGTCGCGCGGCCGTGTTGACGGCCTTGGGGTCGGCGCTCGCGAGGACGATCCGCTCGTTTACCGACCATGACTCGTAGCCGCCGAGGCGGAGCTCTACCTCGACGGCTTCCGAGAGGGACCTGTTTACGGCGAAGACGGCCATCTCTCCTTCGGCGGAATCGACGGTCGCGGCCGCGTCCAGATAGGGCACGGTCCCGAAGCGGCGGCTCTCGTAGGTAGGCGCTTCAATGCGAAGGTCGAGGGAGAGGCCTCGGGCGTAGCGCGAGGCATGAAGGAAGGGATAGAAAATGGTCTGTTTCCATGCCGGCCCCCCTTCCACCGTCGAGATGGGCGCGATGACGTTGACCAGCTGCGCGAGACAGGCGATCTTCACGCGGTCCGCGCGCTTCAGCAAGGTCAAGAGAAGGCAGCCGACGACGAGGGCGTCTTCGAAGGTGTAGCTCTCCTCGAGCAGGCGAGGGCCGACCCTCCAGGGATCGGCGTGCCTGTCGTCCGCGTTCGTATGGAACCAGACGTTCCACTCGTCGAAGGAAAGCATCATCGTCTTGCGGCTGCGCTTCTTCGACTTCACGAAATCGCAGGCGCTCGCGACCGAGTCGATGAATTCTCCCATCCCTATCGAGTCCGCGAGGTACTCGGGCAGGTCGCCGGCCCGGTTTTCGTAATACGAATGGAGGGATAGGTAATCGACCTGCTCATAGCAATGGCCCAGCACGGTCGCCTCCCAGTCGGGGAAGGTGGGCATGGCGGCGAAGGACGAGCCGCAGGCCACGAGCTCCAGAG
>Ga0181520_10009241_pt1 | contig 13665 bp, 15 predicted proteins | sample PEATcosm2014_Bin_29_FD_132451 | JGI IMG/M metagenome (GOLD analysis project Ga0181520, IMG submission 132451) | Peatland microbial communities from MTU Mesocosm Facility, Houghton, MI, USA - PEATcosm2014_Bin02_30_metaG | ecosystem: Environmental > Terrestrial > Soil > Wetlands > Peat | place... | reverse complement strand
TGCTTTACTTCAGTCTCATCGGGGGAGAGGGATTGGCCGGGGCCGGGAGCGCCCCAAGCGTGGGCTGGTTCGCGTATTCGCCGCTGACCAGCAGGGCCTTTTCCGTTGGGCACAGCACGGATTATTGGACGCTCGGGGTGCTTATTGGCAGCTTTGGCAGCATTGCCACCGCGATCAATATTATTGCCACGATTCTTTGCCTGCGCTGCCCGGGCATGACCCTCATGAAGATGCCCTTGTTGCCCTGGCTGTACCTGGTGGTGTCCGGCATGGTGCTGCTGGCAGTCAGCCCACTCACTGCCGCCCAGATCATGCTGTTGCTCGACCGCTTCCTCGGCTCTCACTTTTTCGACACCCAGGCGGGCGGCTCCGCCGTGCTCTGGATGCATTTCTTTTGGATCTTCGGCCACCCGGAAGTCTATATCCTGGTAATTCCCGCCTTCGCGTTTGCTTCCGAAATCATCCCGGTATTCTCGCGCAAGGCCATCTTTGGTTACCCGATCATGGTCGGCGCAACCGTCGCTATTGGGTTCATCAGCATGAGTGTGTGGGCGCATCATATGTTTGCGGTGGGGATGACTTCGACAGGCAATACCTTCTTTGCCATCTCGACCATGCTGGTCGGGATACCCACCGGGATAAAAATCTTCAACTGGATCGGCACCATGTGGGGCGGCAAGATCCGGTTCGCGACCCCGATGCTGTTCAGTATCGCGTTCCTGGCGCAATTTCTGATCGCCGGTCTGACGGGAATCATGCTCGCCGCCGCCCCCTTCAACTGGCAGCTCACGGATTCTTATTTCGTGATTGCCCATTTCCACTACGTGATCGTTGGAGCCATCGTGTTCATGATCTTCGCCGCGATCTACTACTGGTTTCCCAAGGCCACCGGGCGATTGTTGGATGAGCGCCTCGGCCGGTGGCACTTTTGGCTGTTCCTCATCGGCTTTCACCTCACCTTCGACATCATGCACATCCCGGGTTTGCTGGGCATGCCGCGCCGGATCTATACCTACGAAGCGGACCGCGGGTGGGGAATGCTTAACATGCTCTGTACCGTCGGAGCAGTCTTTCAGGCCGCAGGATTGCTCATCTTGGTTTTCAATATCGTCCGCTCGCTTCTCAAAGGGCAGGCGGCGGGAAACGATCCGTGGGACGCGTGGACGCTGGAATGGGCGACCAGTTCACCCCCCCCCGAGTACAATTTCGCCGAAACGCCCGTAGTCAAGAGCCGCCGCCCACTTTGGGACCTCAAACATCCCACGGATCCGGATTGGAAATACGAGTAACGGAGGCTTACCTGCTGTGAATACCATTGCCGCAAATTCCACGCCAGAGCTGACCGCAGGGCCGTCCCTTTCCCGCGGCCCGGTCGCCATGGCCGGCCTGATTATTGCCGAGAGCGCCATCTTCACTATTTTCATCGTGGCCTACCTCTTTTATCTGGGAAAGAGTTTGAGCGGCCCGACGCCGCAAGAGGTTCTCAAGGTGCCGATAGTTAACACGATTTGCCTGCTCAGCAGCAGCGTGACCATTACCTGCGCGGTGCGGGCACTGGGCCGCGGCCGCAACCTCTCGTTTGGGGTGTGGTGGTTCGCCACGATGGCGCTGGGAAGTTACTTCCTGTTCGGCACGGGAAGGGAGTGGATGCGGCTGATTTATGAGAAGGGACTGACCATCGGCACGAACCTCTTTGGCACCACTTTCTACTCGCTGGTGGGTTTGCACGCGTCGCACGTCATCGTGGGGTTGGCAGCACTGCTGGTGGTATTGGCCCTGACGGCTTGTGGAGCTGTGCAAACCGCCCACGCAAAGCGCATCGAGGTTGTGGCTATCTATTGGCATTTCGTGGATGCGATCTGGGTCGTGGTCTTCACCGTCGTCTATATCATCGGACGCTGAGGGGGGAGCTGAATGAACTCTAAAGAACAACCAACCCCGGCACGAACGATCCCGACGCCCGCACCTACCGGTTGGCCGATGACGGCCGCGTTTGGGTTTACCATGGTCTTTGCCGGGCTGCTCACGCACGTGCTCGTGAGCCTCCTGGGCGTGGTCACACTGATCATGGGACTGGTTGGCTGGTTCCGCGCGGTCTTGCCGCAACCCGCTCAGGAGATGGTGCCGGTCAAGCCGGAACATTTGGTCGTGGTGACGCCAAGCCCCGAGGTGCGTTATTTCCAAGTGGGCGAACGAGGTCATCGCGCCAGGCTGCCCTTGAAGATTTATCCTTATTCAGCCGGCATTTGGGGCGGGTTGGTCGGGGGCGCGGCGATGGCTCTCCTGGCGATCCTCTACGGGGTGATTGGCCATGGCAGCGTGTGGTATCCCATCAACCTGCTGGCCGCGGCGGGTTCGGCGCAGATTTCAGCCATGACCTACGAGCAACTTCGTACCTTTAGCGGCGCCGGACTGCTGCTCGCTTCCATCATCCACTTATCCGCTTCGATTCTGGTTGGCCTCCTTTACGGCGTCCTGCTGCCGATTTTCCCCAGGCGACCGCTGCTGGTAGGTGGGATTTTCGCCCCACTGGTCTGGTCAGGGTTGCTCTACTCCACGCAGGACATCATCAACCCCGCCCTCAATGCGCGCATTGATTGGCTGTGGTTCATCGTTTGCCAATTCGCCTTTGGCCTGGTCGCCGGCCTGGTGGTGACTCGACACGCCCGGATTTACACTTTGCAGTATTTGCCCTTTGCCGCTCGCATCGGCATCGAAGCGCCAGGCCTGGAGGACGAAAAAGGCGGGGAGGATCGTAAATGATAGAGTCACGTCTTCTTCCATTTGGGTTGGGCGTGATGGGGTTGCTGGGTTGCCTGGGCTGCAACCGCCTCCCCGGCAGGCCAACGCCCGCCGATATTGCGCTCACGCCCCAGCAAGTGACCAATTTCGCCGTGCTCTATCACCAGAATTGTTCCGGTTGCCATGGCCAGGATGGCGGAGGCAATGGCGCGCTGGCGCTCAACAATCCGATCTTCCTCGCCATCGCCAACGATGAGGCGCTGCGGCAGGCAACCGCCTACGGGGTTCCGGGCACTCCGATGCCGGCTTTCCTCAAGAGCGCCGGGGGCACGCTCACCGACGAACAGGTCGACATCCTGGTGCGCGAAATGCGTTTGAAATGGAGCAAGCCCGCTGAACTGGGCGGCAACCTGCCGCCAGCCTACGCCGCCAGCACCCCGGGCGACGCGAACCATGGGGCGGAAGCCTATGCCACGTTCTGCGCCTCATGCCACGGAAGCGACGGCGACGGAACGCTCCGGGCCAGTTCCATCGTGGACGGTTCTTACCTTGCGCTGGTCAGCGATCAAGACTTGCGCATCCTGGTGATCGCAGGCCGCCCCGATCTTCACCACCCCGACTGGCGCAACTACGTTCCAGGCCGCGCCATGACTGCGCAGGAGGTGACCGATGTGGTCGCCTGGCTTGGCGCAAAACGCCCGTCCAACCCGGGCCAACCTTACCCGGAGAAGCAGTAATTCACGTCTGAAGGGAGAACGTCTATGCCTGACACGAAGCCGGAACAAAAACCAGAAGCCGATAAGGGTGCAACCCTCCCGCCGCGGAAGATGACACGCCGGAGCATGCTCCTGGCCCTCGGCATCGGAATCAACGCGGTGGCTGCGGCGCTTTTCGCCACCCCCATCCTCGGCTACATCTTTGCTCCCGCGCGCCGCCGGGAGATGCGGGCCGATTTAGAGTGGGTTTCGCTCGGGCAACTCACGCAGTTTCCTGAAGGGCAAACACGGCTGGCCACCTATCGCAACCCGTTCGTCCGGCCTTGGGACGGCGACACGGCGGACATTCCTTGCTGGGTGAGGCGGATTTCGGCGCAGAAGTTCCAGGTGTTCGCCATCAATTGCGCCCATCTCGGCTGCCCGGTGCGGTGGTTTCCGCAGTCGGGACTGTTTATGTGCCCGTGTCATGGCGGCGTCTATTATGCCGATGGCGCGCGCGCCTCAGGACCACCGCCACGCGGCCTCTTCGAGTACAACTATAAAATAGAGGACGCGCAGATCTTCATCAAAGCAGGCCAGGTTCCCACGCTCGCAGAGCCGCCCAGCCGCGCTTGTACCGACCAACCTGCGAGGTGTGTATGCGCCTGATCAAGGCCCTCGGCCAATGGTTCGACCAGCGTCTGAAGCTGGGCAAGACCATCCAGGAGACGATGGCGCATCCCGTGCCGAGAAGCACGGCCAGTTGGGCTTACGTGTTCGGCAGCGCGAGCCTGACCTTGATGCTCCTGCAGTTTATCACCGGCATCTGTTTGGCCTTTGTCTATATCCCGTCAGCCGGCGGCGCCTGGACCAGTCTCCAGGTTCTCGACCACGAGCAGGCGCTCGGTTGGTTCATGCGAGCCTTGCACGGGTGGGGCTCCAATTTCATGGTGGCCCTGGTCGCGATCCATATGGTGCAGGTCTTCCTTTTCGGCGCGTTCAAGTATCCGCGGGAGCTCACCTGGATCGTTGGCATATTCCTGCTGCTGATGACGCTGGGCATGGCGTTCACCGGCCAAGTCATGCGGTTTGACCAGGATGCGTACTGGGGGCTCGGCATCGGCGCTTCTGTCATGGGCCGAGTGCCCCTGGTCGGCCCCAACCTCGTCCACGTGATGCTCGGCGGTCCCATCATCGCCGGGGAAACCCTCTCGCGCTTTTTCGCCATCCATGTATTCATCATTCCGGGGGCGCTGCTTGCCTTTGTTGGCGTGCATTTGCTCATGGTGCTCAAGCTGGGGATCAATGAATGGCCGATGCCCGGACGCGTCGTCACACGGGCGACTTATCTCAAGGAATATCACGAATTGACGCGCAAGGATGGACTGCCTTTCTTCCCGGACGCGTTTCGCAAAGACCTGGTTTTCAGCGGACTTCTGGTGCTCGCACTCGTCTTGTGCGCGGCGATCCTGGGGCCGATCGGACCCGGCGAGCCGCCGAACCCAACCGTCGTGGAGGCTATGCCACGGCCGGATTTCTTCTTTCTGTGGGCCTTTGCCGCGCTAGCGCTGCTGCCACCCAGCCTGGAGACCTTCTTGCTGATCGCCGGTCCGATCATTGCCATTGGGTGCCTGGTGGCCTTGCCATTGATTTCAGGTACTGGCGAAAAACACTGGCGACGACGCCCCGTTGCCGTGCTCACCTTGCTGGTGATTCTGGTCGCGCTGACCGCTCTCACCCAACTGGCCACCTATTCGCCGTGGTCACCGGTGATGGATGCCTGGAGCGGCATGTCCGTGCCGCCAAAATACCTCGAAGGTCGCTCCGCCCTCCAACGCGAGGGCGCAGTCGTGTTTCAGGCCAAACAATGCCGCAATTGCCACAGCCTCGGCGGCGAAGGGGGCCAACGCGGCCCAGCCCTCGATGCCGTTGCGGTGCGGCTAACTCAAGACGAGTTGATCCGGCAAGTGCTCCAAGGCGGTGGCAACATGCCGGCATACGGGAAGAATCTTTCGCCGGCCGAAACCACCGCGCTGGTGGCATTCCTAAAGACACTCTATCCGCCCAATCGGCCGCCTGCGCGTAATGCATCCCTGGTCACGGTTGAAAGCTCTCCGCAGGACGAAGCCGGGAACCCCAGCGCCAAGGCTTTGCAAAAATGACGGCTGCCACTCAGGCGCTGCTTGGTTCATGGTCGGTTGACCCAATGATGACCGCGGGGCTCTCAATCTCCGGGTTCGTCTATTCAAGGGGGTGGGTTATTTTGCATCGGCTGACCCCCAGTTTGTTCCCGCCTTGGAGATTGGTTTCGTTTCTGGGCGGCTTGGTCTTCTTCTGGCTTTCGGTTAGTTCCCCACTCGACGCCTTTTCCAGCCTGCTGCTCTCCGCCCATATGGTGCAGCACCTGTTGCTGCTCATGGCGACCCCAGCTCTGATTCTGCTCGGATCGCCCGCACTGCCGCTTTTGCGCGGGCTGCCGCGAGCATTGACTCGCGACGGCATCGGCCCGTTCTTGCGCTGGCTGCCACTGCGCCAAGCCTGGCACACTCTGACCGACCCGGTTGTCTGCTGGGTTGTGATGGCGGCCACCTTGTGCCTATGGCATATTCCGACGGCTTTTGAACTCGCCCTCCGCTTGCCCACCTGGCACAAGGCGGAGCATGTTTGCTTTGTTTGCGCAGCACTGCTGTTCTGGTGGCCGGTCGTGCGCCCCTTCCCGCATCGGTCGCGATGGCCCCTCTGGTCGCTGCCACTGTATCTCCTGGCGGCAGACCTGCTCAATACGGCGTTATCTGCCATCCTCACGTTCTCCGACCGCGTCCTCTATCCCACCTACGCCGATGCGCCCCGGCTCTTTGGAACGACGGCTTTGACCGACCAGGCGACTGCGGGTGTCATCATGTGGGTGCCGGGCTCGCTGGCTTTTCTGATTCCCGCTGTTGTCTTGGCCGTCCATTTTCTCTCCCCAACCACTTCACTCGTGCGCCCAGGGCCCGTCGGTGCCAAGGCTCCCATGCATGGCCACACGGTTTGGGCGGCCAACCAACCGCGGAGGGTTTCTCCCTCTCCTCCTTTGGAGGAGAGGGCTGGGGAGAGGAGGCACTCGACCGCTCTCTTCGATTTGCTCGCCATTCCGGTGCTAGGCCGGTTGTTGCGGAGTCGCTCGGGGCGGAAGGCAATGCAAGTTGCGATGCTCGTTCTTGCGCTCGGTGTGATCGCCGATGGTATTCTTGGGCCGCAAATGAGTCCGGTGAATCTCGCCGGTGTGCTCCCTTGGACTTATTGGCGCGCCTTCGTCGTGGTTGCGCTTCTGGCTGCGGGCAACTTCTTTTGCATGGCTTGTCCGTTCACGCTGCCGCGGGAGCTGGGGCGGCGCGCCGGGTTGGGACTGCGTCCCTGGCCTCGGGCACTGCGGTCTAAATGGTTCGCAGTCGCGTTGCTGGTGTTGTTTTTTGTGGGCTATGAAGCGTTTGGGCTTTGGGATAAGCCGATCTGGACAGCTTGGCTTATCCTCAACTATTTCCTTGTGGCCTTCGCCATCGATGCGCTCTTTCAAGGCGCCAGCTTCTGCAAATATGTCTGTCCCATCGGTCAGTTTCAGTTCATCGCTTCGCTGGTCTCGCCATTCGAAGTCAAAGTGCGCTCAGCGGATGCGTGCGCCGGGTGCAAGACGCACGATTGTCTGCGGGGCAACGAGCGCCAACGCGGCTGCCAGATGGATCTTTTCCTGCCGCGCAAGTCCGGCAATTTGGACTGCACTTTCTGTCTCGACTGCGTCCGCGCATGCCCACAGGGCAATATCGGTTTGATTGCGACGGCGCCAGGCATGACTGTCGTTGGCGATCCACCAAGGTCATCCCTGGGCCGCTTGTCGCGCCGGCTGGATTTGGCCGCCATGGCACTGGTGTTTGTTTTCGCGGCGTTTGTGAATGCGGCATTCATGACGGCCCCCGTCGCTTCGTGGCGGGATGATCTTGTGGTACAGCTCGGTCTTGGGTCCCAGCAGGGAGTAACGATCGTTCTCCTATTCGCCGCCTTAGTCCTGGCTCCGGCGGCAATTGCTCTATCCGCCGCGCGCGCCAGCCGGGTCCTAAGCTGCGTTTCCATCCCCGTTCGTGAACTGCTCTGCCGGTTTTCATTGTGTTTGGCGCCGCTCGGCGCGGCCATGTGGGCAGCCCACTTCCTGTTTCATCTGAACGCGGGCTGGGCCTCCGGGTGGACAGCGCTTCGACGGGCGACCCAGGACGTGGGATTGCACCTGTTCAACTTGGCCGGCGGAGAGGGCTCTCCGCCCCTTATCAGTGCCGATGCCATGCTCGTAAATCAAACGGTCGTTCTCGACGCCGGTTTGTTGCTGGCCCTTTACATCGGATGGCGTCTGGCCCTGCTATATGCGCCACGCGCACGCGATGCTTTACGCTTGCTTGCGCCTTGGGGCGGCCTCGCCATGGCGCTCTACGCATTCGGGATCTGGATTCTTCTCCAGCCGATGCAAATGCGCGGAATGGCCGGTCCCACGTTCTAAGATGAAGTCCATCCGGCAAATCCAGACGTGGGCGGCAGTCCTGCTGTTCTTTATCGCGCTCGGTATGGTTCAAGCCGATATCGGCGTAGTCCGGTTGAGGGAAGTGCGAGGACCCTTTGTCATTACGGTGTTCACAGGCTCCGAATTGGTGCGGGGAACTGCCAGCGACGTGAGCGTGATGGTCCAGAGACGCGATTCCAGCGAGCCCATTTTGGACGCGACCGTCAATCTCGTGTTCACCGCCCCTTCGGGCGCGGATCTTGAGCATGGCGGACCTTTGTGCGGCTTGCCAGGAGTGACGCTCTTGAGCGGCACGGCCGGCTCGCCAACGCGACAGGTGGTTCTTTCGGCCAGGCGTGATCAATCATCCAATAAGCTGCTCTATGCTGTTCCAGTTAACTGGCCTCTCGCCGGCTGTTGGAACTTGGAAACCTCGGTTCGGCAAGGCCCTGACTCTGCGAAGGTCGCCTGCGAACTCGCTGTCGGACTGCCCACGCGCCAGTTGACCCGTTTGTTGCCTTATTTGGCTTTGCCGCTGCTGCTCGTGGCGCTATTCGCAACCAACCAGTGGCTCCGCTGCCATTTATCCGAGAGGCAGTGATGCCTTCCGTCAATTCCTCGACTGCCGCTGGCTCCTCACCACCAAGGAATCGGATTTTGGCGTGCGTCAAACCGTCTTGCTCTGAACCCAAAAGCGTGGCAAGATTGGGCCATGGAAATCGGCCAGTTGATAGTCAAAACTCCCGAAACCTGCGGAGGGCGCGCCCGGATCGCGGGCAAGCGCATCCCGGTCAGCTCCCTCTACCGCTGGTTTCTTCAGGGGTGCGAGCCGGAGGACATTCTGGAGAAGTTCGACGGGGTCGCCTTGGCCGAGATTTATGCGGCCATTTCTTACGCTCTATCGAACCTGGAGGAGATCACCGGCGAAATTGAGCGCGAAGATCGCCTCAACGCTCAGGCCTCTCAGACCGCAGCCGTCTCTGCCGCATAGCACCCCGTGAGCCGAATCCGGATTCACCTGGACGAGGATTGCCAGGCTCACGCGCTGGCGAAGGCGCTCCAGCAGCACGGGATTGACGCCAAAACTACAAATGAGCTCGGACTGGGTGGCGTCAATGACGACCGGCAGTTGGGGGCGGCGCACCAAGCTGGCCGGGTGCTGGTAACCAACAACATTTGCGATTTCGTTCCATTGCACGCCCGATGGCTCGCCGCGGGCCGCACTCATTCAGGCATCGTGGTCTTTCCTCAGCAGGAACTCTCGATTGGGGAAACCGTGCGAAGATTGGCCCGCCTCGTTCATACACTGCGCGCCGAGGACATGCGCAACCGGCTGGAGTGGCTGAACAATTGGGGCATTCCAAAGACGGCAGCGCCAGCGAAGCGAGGCTGACGGTTCACGGCAGCAGTTCCACAAAATGCGACCAGCCCAATTCTTTCGACAGCGTCGAAGGAGAATTGTTGCGACAGCGTTGCAACAATCTGTTGGCCGTATTCCGCCCGTTTCTCTAGCAAAATGTCCCTCCGCATCCGGTCTGCCCCCCCGGCACCGCAACAACTCTAAATGGCAAGGCACCGCCTGAGGGCTCGTCGGAGGTCTTCGACGTCATAAGGCACCGGCAGGGCCGCCACGGCACCAGCATTAAGTAGTCGCGATCGATAGTGGCAGGAGTCCGGCCACGAGTAGATGCAAATGACGGGCTTTTGAAACCGTACTAACATTTCCTCAACAAGGCCAACGGAATCGCCCTCCAGCTTTCCTCGGTCTCCACTTGAGTACTCGACGCTGTTGAGAAATAAAATGGCCAAATCGAACATATTTCGCGCCGCAGTTTCGAGCAGATCCGTCTCGAATGTCGTTGCTGGCATGACCGAGACGAGGACGACCGGCACGCTAGCGGCCAAGTGCATGAGGGCGGTGACATGATCATTGAACGGTTCGCCGTTGTTTGAAACAAGGACCCGTACAATCTTCTTAGGATTTCGTGGACTTTTCATAGCATGCAGGTTGTACCTCAACCGTCGGCAACTGCCTGCCGTTCGGCCTCACTGGCCTGGAGGCCTCGGTTTGCCCAGCATGAGTCGAACGGCCGACCCGCTATGCGCCGAAGCGGGCCCACCCAGTGAGTTCAGTTTTCAATACGTGCGTTCCAAGGTGCCCCAAAATGCTACCTTCCGTTCCATAAGCGATCAGGGGTGTAACACGTTGCAGCGGCAGCATCGAAGCCGTCTGGTTCGCCCTTAGAGCCCGAGACTAGCGGATCTCCGTGACGTTAAGCAGGGGCCGGTTTGCTCGGCTGGACACCTAGCAGATGAACCTTTTTAAGTTGCCTCGGGTGAAACGTGAAAGACGGAGATGAGCCCGGCGGCGCTCCTCGCGCCTTCTTTTGAAGTGGTCGCTGATCGCTCCCACCACAGCGAAGAAAACCCCAATTGAGAATATAGCCAAGACGATGGAGCCGTAATCCACGAAGCATGCGCGAACAACGTCCAACCAAGAGGGGCACAAATTGCCTCGGGCTATCAAGTCCTCATTCGTTACCCTTGCAACCCAGCCGAGCAAAGCAAGGCCGAGGCAAACAGCCACCAACACCACGGCCAAAGGCCCCATTACCCGATGTCGTTCTCTACCCACCTTAAGGATCGTAATAAGGCCCCATGGCCTTCGCCAGCTTCTTATCCTTTGGATAGTCCTGCTGAATGACCTCCAGCGCGATCAGCTGCGCGTTTACAACGTCCCTCTTCCTGGCGGCTTCGATGTACGGCGGCCACGCCTCAACTTTGTGGCGCGCGCCGGTGGAGTAGCCTTTGAAGAAGCGACTCATTTCCTGCTCGAATGTCATAGACAGTCTCGCTCGGAGAACGGCAGAAGCTTGCGCGCCTTGCTTCGAGCGATCGGTGTTCCGCCCGCGAGAGTGGCCTTTAGCCGACGGTCCGCCTCCCGGACAAATTCCAGCTTCACCTCAGGAAGCCCTTCGGCATCTAGTTTTGCCTGCCCCTCTTCTCGCAAGCGATCATAAACGCTCTCAAATATGTCTGAATGCATATACGGCAGGCTAACCCGGATCCCGTATTGGCACAAGCACCACAAAAGGGAAGGGGTTCGCTCACAACTTTTCAACCGGAGGGCGGTCAAACCGATCAGATTGGTGTCTGCTCACCAGATCACCGCGATGCCATAGGCCCTGAACTCGGCATCCTTGCTGACGATGTCCCACCCATGATGCTTGGTTTGGGCAATCAGCAATCGGTCAACGGCAAAACGAATCAGGCAGTGGTGCATTGAAATCATCGCTCATCCACGTCTCACCTTCGTGAAGTCCAAAGACTCGTGGGCCCGGGGGCTGCGACTTGGCAACTGGCACCAGCCGCGCCTTGCCCTTCGTCGCGTCCTCAATAATCACTTCGTGACCGGCCTGGGCCAACTCCAGCAGTTGTGCCAGCCTGGTTTGCGCTTCGGCGATGGTCAGCGTCGTACTCACAAAACCAACATAAGTTCTCCCCTTCAGGGGGGCAAGAACTTGATTTTCACCCAAGGCGCCGCGCTTCGGCCGTAATCTGGGAGATGAGTGCAATCCGGCTGCCTCGAAGCGACATCTGTTGGACCGTTTCGGTCCATCGAGCGAAGGCGAGCGAGAGATTGGCATCGGCATCCTTCGCGCCCTCGTGAGCGGCCGCGTGCTCGACTCGCCGCGCAATGGCGTTGCGCAATATGCTCTCAGCCGCTTGCGCTCCAGGCGGCATCTCCTGCCATTCCTGCCAGGCAGAGTCACTGTTGAGCGAAGTTGCCAGGGCCAGCACGTGCTCCGCACGTGAGAGCATGGTTTCCAGATCGCCTGACGAAATGCGCTCGGGAGGGCGCGGTTCGTTGATTTCAAGGCTCATCACTTCCGCCTCGCGCCGCGCCTTCTCGAGTTCCCTCGAGATCTCTGCAATCAATGCATTGGCCTTTTGTCTGGCCTCATTAACCGGAGTTCCCGGACCGGGAATGAAAAGCAACCTGGCAACCTGCGGGAGGGCTTGCCGCAAAATGTCCCGCAGCCGATCCAATGCCCGCTCTGGCCAGATGTACTGGAAGACGAAGGTCATGACGGCCAGGCCGAAGAGAATGCCGACGACACGATCCCGAACATTGGTGAGGTCGATGTCCGGCGCGTATGGCTGGAAGCCCGGAAAGAGGCTGTAAAAGAAGGCGAAGGCAATCTGCAAACCGGCGTAAGCGATCCGTTCGGTTCCGGTGCCGACCCAGGCGGCAATGGCCGAGGCGCACGCGACCAGGATGACGAGAGAAGCGAGCGTCTCCATGTGTGGGATGAGCACCAGGATCGTGAAGAGCGCGAGCAAGCCACCAATAACGCAGCCGACCGCTCGAAGCATGCCTTTGTAGAGTGTGGCGCCAGTGGTTTCGAGCGCGATGAAGATGCAGGTGATGAAAGCGGTGTGAATCCCAAACCAATCGGCCCCGGTGTAGAAGAAATAACAGAACATCGCCGCGAGCGTGACCTTGAGCGCGAACCGGACATGGGCCGGATTCGTGAACGCGTCCGGCACGAACAGGCTCTTCGGAAGCGGCTTGGGCGGGCCGTCCGGCACCCGCAGAAAAAGCAGGTTCAGGGCGACGGTCAAAGCAACACCATACGCAACTGCGACCCAAATCCAGAGGATGGCACGAACCAGCAATTCCGGTGAAGGCACCAATTCTCCGATGCTTTGAGTGACGGCAATGACAAACCCGAGGAGGAAGACCAGCGGCCCCAACACCAGGACGCGGAACAAGTACATCCCGAGAAAAAGAACAATCGCCATGGAGGGAATGCGCCACTCGGGATGCCCATAAGTGAGCTTGTAAAGGAGCAAGCTCACTGCGACTCCGACGGTGAGACCGATCAGGCCGAGGACGCCGACGAGGGTTGTGACCCTTTTGTTTTCCTTCGAGATAAAAAAAACCATGTATGCGGAAACCGCGAGCTCCGGCACCTCCAGAACCGTTGAGAGGATCACGGAAAGCACAGCCCCGCAGATAAGAATGAGCGTTCTGACTTTGCGCTCGTGCGACGGCGCCAGCTCGCGCCGCAGCCAATCCAGCCAGCCGCGGCGGGCGGGTCGCGCATCTGGGAACGTCGCGCTCATCAGCTAATCCGCCGGTGGCCCCTGAAAGATGGCCACCGCAGAAGCGCCCATGCGGAACAGATTGGTATCCGGATTCTCCACTTGGATCCGCACCGGAAAACGTTGGGCAACCCGGACCCAGTTCAGCTCCCGTTTCACATAAGGCACCCCGCCGAACGGCAGACTGACCTCGTCCTCGGGCAGGACCGCCCAGCCGATACCTTGGACTTTTCCGCGGAACCGGCGGTTAGGCGCGGAGGTGAGGTAAACAATCGCCTCGCTGCCCGGAGCCATGTGGCGGACCTCCGCTTCGCGAAAGTTGGCCATGACATACCATTTGCGCGTGTCGAGCAAAGAGAATACGGGAACCCCGGCGCTGGCATAGGCGCCCTCGGAGATGTTGAGACTGACGACCCGGCCCGGAAATGGGGCCAGGACTTTGCAATAGGAGAGGTCGAGGGCGGCAAGGTCAACGGCGGCCACCGCGCCGCGGCGTTGCGCAATGAGAGTGGCCAGGGCGCTCAGGGCGGTCCGGGCCTGGTTCAATTTCTGTTCCTCCGCGGCGAGCGCGGCGGCGGCAACCTGTTTCGCCGT
>Ga0181520_10009240_pt1 | contig 13666 bp, 11 predicted proteins | sample PEATcosm2014_Bin_29_FD_132451 | JGI IMG/M metagenome (GOLD analysis project Ga0181520, IMG submission 132451) | Peatland microbial communities from MTU Mesocosm Facility, Houghton, MI, USA - PEATcosm2014_Bin02_30_metaG | ecosystem: Environmental > Terrestrial > Soil > Wetlands > Peat | place... | reverse complement strand
GTGACCAAGAGGCACTCCAACGAATGGCTCGACGAGCAACTGGTGAATCCGCAGCTTGTCTATCCAGGAAGCACCATGCCTGAGTATGATCTCGAGGCCAATGCGCGCAAGGCTCTGCTTGCTTTCTTAACGACGGCCACCACGGAGGATATGCAGTCGATCCTGTCGGGAAGGAAGACCGCATTGAAACCCGAAGATGTAGCCATTGAGGCGGGAAGACAGGACTTTGCGCGCTTCGGGTGCGTCGGCTGCCATGGGACGGAGTTGCAAGGCGGCGTGCCCAACCCCAACGCCCAGGGCGGTGAGGTGCCTTCGCTGTTGCACGTCTCCGACGACTACACCAAGGACGAAGTTATTGCGATCATCCGCAATGGAAAGGTGCCTCCTATGGACAACCCGGCAGGCCCGACTCCTCCGCTCTACATGCCGTCGTGGAAACATGTGCTCAGCGACGAAGACGTCAACCGGGTAGCCGACTATCTCTGGTCAAAGCAACAGAAGAAGGAAAGCTGGTAGCACGCATGATGTTTGCACTTGCACTTCGAGAACCGTGGTGCAATAGAAGCTATTTACATCTGAATCGATGTGTTCTGCATGAAGCCAGCGAGCCTGATTTCGTTACGTCACTAAGACCAAAACGCGGCCCGTCAGCAACAAATCACCGCGTAGAGAATGCAAATAGAATTCACGAGATTCAACCGAATGATTATCCCTTTGCCCTGGCTTTGCGATCGTCTTTGCATCAGGGTATAACCGAACCAAACGACCCGGTACGCTTTGCTACAGGGATCGGAAACAAGTGTACTGGAGGTCGGAATGGATATTTTAGGGCGCCCATCGGCGTGCCGAGCAGTGGCTTTAGCTGCAGTGATAAGCTTGGTCGTTCTTTGCGGCGCATCAACGCTACTTGCTGCGCAATCTGATGTTCAACCGACTACCACTATGGTGGCGAAGGCGGAATCTTCGGCGCTGCCTGACGCGCCGCTACCAGCAGTTGCAGCGTCTGCGGAAATTGATAGCACTGAGACTATATCCAGCAGCAGTTCGTTCCATACCTACTTGCAGAACCAACCACCGTCCAATGGACCATCGCTCAGCGATCTTGGACTGACCGCGGCGGACACCGAAGGCAGCGCCGCGCGCCAGGCCCTCATGGACCGGCGAACACACATGCTTAAGATTCATCAGCGACTGGGGCTGATCACTGTGATCCCGGTCGCGGCTGCGTGCATCAGCGCGGCCGGTGCGCCGCCAGAGAAGGGGAATTACAGCGATACCACATCGCGCGACATCCACGTTGCGCTGGGCGCTACAGCGGTATTAATGTACGCAGCCACGGCCTCGTACGCCATCCGCGCCCCCAGAGTTTCGCATGAACCCGCCCGAGGAGGCGTCAAGTGGCATAAGTACCTGATCTACATCCACGCACCGGGAATGGTGCTGACGCCGATTCTGGGCGCGATGGCCTACAACCAGATTAGCAGTGGACAAAAGGTCCACGGCATCGCGTCGGCCCACGCTGGAGTGGCCGCAGCTACGGCGGCGAGCTATGGCGCAGCGATTCTCGCTGTCTCCTGGCCGATTCATCTTAAGTTTTGAGGACCCATGAATAAACTATCTCTGTTTGCAACTCTTTTGCTAACGCTGCCTGTGTTCACGCTTCTCAACGCGCAGGCGCCTGCACCCGACCAGACCTGGAAGCTCGATCAATCCACCCTGACGTATCACATGTCGCATCCAATGCATGAGGTGGATGGGACAAGCCATGCTGCGCTGGGCAAGGGTGTTTGCCACGCTGGGCAGTGCGATTTTCTCGTTGCAGTGGAAGTGAAGACCTTTGACTCCGGCGACAGCAATCGCGACCTGCACATGATCCAGACCACACGCGGTGCGCAGTTTCCCATCGTCCAGGTGCGTTTCCGCCTGGCACAGTCGAGCCTCAACTCGCCCACGCTGGACTGCGATCTCGAAGTGCAGTTTGCGGGCAATACCGCGCACTACTCCCATGTAATCTTCCAGCAGACGATCCAGGGCACTGCGCATCACATCACGGGAGTGGTGCCATCAACCGTGAAGGACTTTAAAATAGATCCACCTTCGTTCCTTACCATCCCTATCAAGAACGAAATTCCGGTACGCGTCGACATGGTCTGGCATCCCTTATGACAAGGCCTCTTCCCTTATCGAGGGTACACTCTCTCTGTTTTGCACTCCAGATCGGCCAAGTTTCGATTAGCACGTAGTCGAATTCTTAGCTTGGCACCCATTGTGTATATTCGGAAACTAGAATATTCTTATGATATGCAAGAGAAGCTGAGGACATACAAGGCCAGTATCTTCCAGGCTCTGGCCCATCCCACCCGCATTGCCATCCTTGAGGTGTTGCGCGATGGCGAGCTCTCCGTACGTACCATCCAGGAGAAGCTCGGTGTCGAACAGGCAAATCTGTCCCAGCATCTGGCGATCCTGAGAAGCCGCCAGATTGTAGCGAACCGCAAGGACGGCAACCAGGTCTTCTACTCCATCCGAAATCCGGTGCTGCTGGAGGCGCTCGACGTGATGCGCCGGTACTTCATGACCAACCTGGCCAACGCGATTCAGATGCTTGAAGAAGTGGAATGTGAGGCGTCTGTCCGGTGATTACTGAGCTGTTCCTAAGCGGAATCATCGTCTGGCTTGCGGGTGCCATGTCTAGTCTGGTTCTCTGGCGTCGCCCGTCCTCCGCTCGCCGTGTTGGCTGCGGGGCGGCATTAGGAGGTTCCCTTCTAGTTCTGGTGGGTTCGGCTGCTGCTATCTTCAGCGGCAGATCCACAGAGATCAGCCTTCCGTTTGGCAACCCGATGTTCTCATGGGCCATCCGCATGGACCCGCTATCGGCATTCTTCAATGTGACACTGGCAGCGCTGGCAGCCGCGGTTTCTCTGTATTCGTTCGGCTATCTGCGGTCGATGGAAGGTCGCAGGAACCTGGGCGCCTTTGGGTTCTTCTTCAATCTGCTGCTACTGAGCCTGGCGCTTGTCTTCTCCGCGTCGAACGCGTTCTTCTTCCTGGTGGCGTGGGAGGTGATGGCGCTAACGGCGTTCTGCCTGGTCAGCTTCGAGCACGAAAAGAAAGAGACGCGCAACGCCGGGGTGTTGTTCCTGGTCATGTCGCACACGGGCACCGGTCTGCTGCTGATCGCGTTCCTGTTGCTCACATCCGCCAGCGGAAGTCTGGATTTCTCCAGCTTTCACCTACTGGCTTCGCAGTTGAGCCCGCTGCGGCAGGGCGTGGTTTTCTTGTTATTTCTCTTCGGCTTTGGCGTGAAGGCGGGCCTGGTGCCGGTCCACATCTGGCTACCGAAAGCCCATCCGGTGGCTCCCAGCAATGTTTCGGCCCTGATGTCAGGCATCGTCATTAAGACCGGCATCTATGGCATGGCGCGCGTCTTCTTCGATTTTTACGGTCCGCCTCCACTATGGATGGGAACTCTGGTGCTGGGACTGGGCGTGGCGTCGGCCCTGCTGGGAGTGCTCTACGCACTGATGGAGCACGACCTCAAGCGCCTGCTGGCATGGCACAGCATCGAGAACATCGGCATCATCCTGATGGGCTTCGGCACGGCGATGATGTTTCGCTCGCTGGGGTATGCGAATCTCGCCGCCCTTGCTCTGATCGCAGCCCTTTATCACACGTTCAACCACGCCATGTTCAAGGGACTGCTCTTCCTGGGCGCAGGCTCCGTGGTGCAGGCCACGCACACGCGCAACATGGAGAGGATGGGCGGGCTGATCCGCCCCATGCCTGTGACGGCCTTGTGCTTCCTGGTGGGCGCGGTGGCCATCTCCGGACTTCCTCCGTTGAACGGTTTCGTGAGCGAGTGGCTCACCTACCAGGCGCTGCTGGCCGGCTTCGGCACCACGCACAGCCTTACGCGATTGATGTTTCCCATCGCCGGCTCTCTACTAGCCCTGACCGCGGCCCTGGCGGCGGCCTGTTTTGTGAAGGCTTTCGCGATTCCGTTTCTCGCTCTTCCGCGTAGCGAAGAGGCCGCCGATGCGCAAGAGGTTTCGCTTCCGATGCGCGCTGGGATGACGGTGCTTGCGGTGGGATGCGTCGGGCTGGGCCTCGGCGCTACCTGGTTCGTGCGGGTCTTCGATCCCATCACGCAGCAGGTGCTTGGTGTTCACGCAAGGTCGGCACTGGTGATGGCCCGCGGATGGGCGCTGTCGCCGGGAACGCCCCATGGCGGCACCATCTCCACGGCCGGGATAGCGCTGTTCTTTCTGCTTGCCGGGGCTGCATTCGCGCTTCCGCTAGCGCTGCGTTGGAGGCGTCGCAGCGTCAGTGGGCCAGCCTGGGATTGCGGTCTGCCCGGGTTGACCGCCGACAACGAATACACAGCCACGGCATTTTCAAAACCGCTGCGCATGATCTTCTCCGCCCTCTATCGCCCACGCCGGGAGATCCAGGCGGAGTACGAGGTGTCGCCCTACTACCCCAGCGCGATCCGCTTCGAGAGCGAGATCGAGCACCCAATTGAAAAGCACCTTTACGATCCGCTGCGGCAGTGGATTATGGCCGTTGCGAACCGCATGAAGGGCATTCAGGCAGGCAGCATAAACATCTATCTTGCGTACATCTTCCTCACCTTGATCCTGCTCTTGCTGTTCGGAGTACGCCAATGATAGAGCGGCTGATCGAGAACGCTGCGCAACTCTTCCTGCTGCTGGCGCTGGCGCCGCTGGTGACGGGCGTGATTCGCACGCTGAAGGCGCGGCTGCAAACGCGGCGCGGCCCGGGCATCCTGCAGCCGTACCGCGACTTCGGCAAGCTTTTTCGCAAAGGCATGGTAATTCCCGAGACCGCATCCTGGATATTCGCGGCAACACCCTGGGTCGTCTTCTTCAGCACAGTTCTGGCGGGCCTGATGATTCCCATGGTTGCCGCCGAGGCGCCGCTCGGCTTATTTGGCGGCGTGCTGGCTGTGATCTACCTGCTGGGGTTGGGCCGCTTCTTCCTGGCTCTGAGCGGAATGGATAGCGGCAGCTCGTTCGGCGGCCTGGGCAGCAGCCGGGAGATGACCATCTCCGCGCTAGCCGAACCGGCCATGATGCTGGCCATATTCACTGTTGCAATCGGCGCTGGCTCCACCGGCCTCACCGAGATCGCAGGGGCCGCAATCGGACAACACTGGCGTTTTCTTGCTCCCGCGCAGATGTTTGCGTTCGCCGCGCTCGCGCTGGTGCTGATTGCGGAGACGGGCCGGATCCCGGTGGACAACCCAGACACACATCTGGAACTCACCATGATCCACGAAGCCATGTTCCTGGAGTATTCCGGTCCATACCTCGCCCTCATTGAATGGGCAGCATCCATCAAGCAGCTCGTCCTGATGACGCTACTGATCAACTGCTTCTGGCCGTTTGGCCTACAGCCCACCTGGTTCGGCTTCGGTGCGCTGGAGGGAATCGGCTGGCTGCTGGCGAAACTGCTCTTGCTAAGTTGCGCAATTGTTTTGCTGGAGACCGTGAACGCCAAGATGCGGCTCTTCCGTGTACCCGAACTTCTGGCGGTGGCCTTTACCCTGGGGTCCCTCGCACTGGTTTCGACGTTCCTCTTCTGATGCTTATGACACACGTACTTGATCTTCAATTCGGCGACCGAATCGTCACTCTGATGGCGGCGCTGGTGTTGGTGCTGCAGATTGCGATGGTGACCCAGCGCTGGATCGTCATCCACATCCGCATCTTCGCGGCCCAATCGTTCTTCCTCGCCATGATTGCCGCAACCATTGCATGGTTCAACCACGCGTCGCATCTCTACGTCGCCGCCGGACTCACCCTCGTGGTCAAAGTGGTTCTGGTGCCCATCCTCTTCGAGCGCCTGGTGAAGCGCATGGAGATCCATGAAGAGATTGAGCCGATTGTGAACGGGCCGCTCTCCGTGGTTATTGCGGGCGGGCTCACATTGGTGGGCTATGTGGTTGCGGAGTCGTTTTACAAGCAGGACGAGCCCGGTCTGGGCCATAACGCGCTTGCCGTAGCTATCTCTCTCTTTTTGATTGGTTTTTTTACCATGATCAACCGCCGCAAGGCACTGACCCAGGTGCTGGCGCTGCTGTCGCTGGAAAACGGGCTGTTTCTCGCGGCCATTTCGCTGACCTATGGAATGCCGATGATCGTGGAGCTGGGAATCTTCTTCGATGTGTTGGTGGCCGCGATGGTGCTGGGCATTCTGGTCTACCGCATCCGCGAGACGTTCGAGTCGGTGGATGTGAGCCGGTTGCGGAGGCTACGAGGATAAATGCTGCTAGTCGCTCTATTACTGGTCCCCGTTGCCACCGCCGTTGCGTCCTTCTTCGCGCGCCGACGCACAGCAATGGAAGTGGCCAACCTGGTTGGGTTCGGCGCGGTGTTCCTGATAGCCGTCGCACTGGCAGCGCGTGTGCTGGCCGCAGGCACGGTCTCGCTGGCAAACGGTTTCTTCTATGCCGACGCGCTCAGCGCGCTGGTGATTCTTCTGACCGCATCGGTGGCGCTGGTGTGTTCCACCTATTCGATCGGCTACCTGCGCGACGACCAGCAGAGCGGTGCGCTGGGCGACGATGCAAGCGGCAAGGAGCAGATGGCGCAGCTCCGCATGTACTACACGCTGACGCCTCTGTTCGTCTTCTCCATGCTTTTCATGGCGGTGGCCAACAATCTAGGAGTGATGTGGGCGGCGATGGAGATCACCACATTGGTTTCGGTCTTCCTTGTCACCTTCTATGGCAAGGTCACCTCGCTGGAGGCTGCCTGGAAGTACGCCATCATCGGTGGCGTGGGGCTGTCGATGGCGCTGTTCGGCACGCTGGTGGCCTACTATGCTGGGCGCGGCCTGACCGGTACCGAGGCACTGAGCGGGTTGAACTGGTCGGTGCTGGCGCTGCACGCCGACCAACTGGACAAGACGTCGATGCGGCTGGCCTTCGTGCTGGTCCTGATGGGCTATGGAACCAAGGCGGGCCTGGCGCCGATGCACACCTGGAAGCCCGACGCCTATAGCGAGGCACCGGTGCCCTCCGCCGCGATCTTGTCTTCGGCGCTGCTGAACTGCGCGCTCTACTGCCTCATCCGCTTCTACATTCTGACCAGCCGCTGCCTTGGCGCACAGTATCCTGGACGACTGCTGCTTCTCTTTGGCCTGCTCTCCATGGGCGTCTCCGTGCCTTTCATACTGATACAGAAAAACTATCGCCGTCTGCTGGCGTATCACACCATCGACCATGCCGGAATCATGGTTACTGCGCTGGGAATCGGAGGCGCGCTAGGCAGCCTGGGCCTCATGCTGCACATGGTCTTTCACACCATCGCGAAGTCGCTGCTGTTCCTGTGCGCGGGCAACGTGTCCCAGCACTTCCGCACTGACCTGTTCTCCAAAATCAAAGGCGGAGTGATGCGGGCCATGCCACTGACCGGTGTGGTGTTTCTGATGGCCATGCTGGCGATCATTGGCATGCCTCCATTCAGCCTGTTCCAGAGCGAGTTCCTGATTGTGCGCGCGGCCATCGTTGGCGGGCATGTGCTTACCGGTGTTCTCTTCGTCCTGTTCGGGACGGGCGTTTTTGCGGGCGCGATTGTGCATGTGGGCGGCATGATCCTGGGCCCGCGCGGCGATGCGCCAGTAGTGGCGCGCCGTCCATGGCGCGATGGCTCGCTGCTCGCTCTGGCCTCGGCGCTGGTCGTCATTGCATTCTGGGTGCCGGCTCCCTTGCTCGAACTGGTTCGTGAGGCAGCGCGTGTGGTGAAAGGACAATGACGACATTGCTGAACAATCTACGCGAGTGTTTCCCGGCGCAGATTCGCGCCGTGGACGAAACGGCACGTGGTCAATTTACGGTTCTGTTGCACGGTCCGGATGCCACCGCGATCGCACGGCATCTGATGTCTGGACACCAGGCTAGACTCGTGACTGTCTTCGCCGAGGACCGTGTGCATGAGGAAGGAGTCTTCTACATCTACTATGTCTTCGACCGGCCGGGCGATCCAACCTGGGTGATTCTGAAGGCTCCCATTCCAGCGGAACATCCCTCGTTCCCCTCACTGGCAGCCGAGTTTCCCGCAGTCAACTGGCAGGAGCGCGAGATCCAGGATTGGTTTGGACTGGAAGCCACCGGACATCCCAACCCGCGGCGCGTGGCGCTGCACGATAACTGGCCAGACGTGCATCCGCTGCGCAAGGATTTCTCGCTCGACACGGTGCTGCCCCCGTTTGAGGGGGAACGGCACGTCTATCGACCCGCCCATGGAGAGGGCGTCTTTCACATCCCGGTCGGCCCAGTCCATGCCGGCATCATCGAGCCCGGCCACTTCAACTTCACCGTCGCCGGCGAGCCAATCCTCTACCTACAACTCCGCATGTTCTACACGCACAAGGCGACGGAAAAACTCTTTGAAAATCTTCCCATCCACCGCGCTGTATTTCTGGCAGAGAGCATTTCGGGTGATTCGGCGTTCTCCCATGGCACTGCATTCTGTCAGGCGATTGAGCGCGCAGCGGGAATTGAGGTTCCGGTACGGGCACAGTTCCAGCGCACTATTCTGCTCGAGCTGGAACGAATTGCAAATCATATCTCCGATGCCGGAGCTATCGCCAACGACGTGGGATTCGTGATTGCCAACTCCCATGCTGGCCGCGTGCGCGAGATTCTGCTGGGCCTGTGCGAGTGCCTGACCGGCAGCCGCGTCTTGCGCGGAATGGCAGCCATCGGCGGCGTGCGCAGGGACTGGCAACGGGGCCAGGTCGAAGCCATCCTGAGCACACTCGAAGTTGTCGAGCGCGAGTTCCGCGATCTGGCGGCGATCCTTCAATCGTCCAACTCAACCCGCGAGCGTCTGGAGCACACCGGAATCCTGCGCGCTGAGAAGGCCTCCATGCTAGGAGTCGTCGGCGTGGCAGGGCGCGCCTCCGGCGTCGATCTCGATCTACGCCGCGACCATCCGTACGAGGCCTATCGTCACCTCCCGTTCCGCGTGCCGGTCTACCGGGAAGGAGATGTTCGCCACCGCCTGCTGGTTCGCATTGAGGAAGTGGGCGAGTCGATCCAACTCATTCGCGCTGCGGTTGCGCAGCTTCCAGACGGCGCGCACCGGGCCCCAGCTCAACCCATTCCACCCGGTCGCTGCGCTATCGGCGCGGTGGAAGGCTGGCGCGGCGAGATCGTTCACTGGGTCCGCACCGGCGAAGGCAATCGCCTGGAACGCTGCAAGGTGAAAGACCCATCCCTCAATAACTGGCCGGCCATCGTGGAAGCAGTGGAAGGAAATATCATTGCGGATTTCCCAGTCATCAACAAGAGCTTCAACTTGTCTTATTCGGGGACGGATCGGTAACGCATGTTCAAGATTCTACAAAAATCGTTAAGCGTTGGCTCCGCGACAGTCGATTATCCGCGCATCGCTCCCCGCCTGGCTGAGCAGTTTCGCGGATGCCCACAATTCGACTTCGCCGCCTGGAGCGACGCGCGTTCCGCTGCCGACGCATGTCCCACGGGGGCCATCGCCGTTAGCGACAGCGACGGACTGCGTCAGGTGACCGTGGACTACGGCCGCTGCATCTTCTGTGGCGAATGTGAGCGGGCCTCCGCCGATGGAGCCGTGCGCATGACGCGGCACTTCGAGCTTGCGGCCACTGATCGCCGCGACCTCATTCTTACTGCCGAATATGAGCTCCATCCCGACGGCAGCCATGCCGGGCTGCGGTCAGCCAGCAGTTGCCCTAGCGCCGATGAGCCTGGCAAGCGGATCGAAGCGGCCATCCACAACCTGCTCGGACGCTCGCTGGCAATTCGCCAGGTCGACGCAGGTTCGTGCAACGGCTGTGAGCAGGAGATTGTTGCGTTGAACAACCCAGTCCATGACATCGAACGCTTCGGCATACATTTCGTGGCCTCGCCGCGTCATGCCGACATGTTGTTGGTAACCGGTCCGGTGACGCGCAACATGGAACTGGCATTGCGCAAGACCTGGGCCGCGACGCCAGGCCCGAAAGTTGTCGTAGCCGTGGGCGCCTGCGGCATCAGTGGAGGCATCTTTGGAACAAACTACGCTTCGCTTGGCGGAGTGGATGCAGTCATCCCTGTCGACGTCTACATTCCAGGCTGTCCGCCTCGCCCCGAAGCGCTGCTCCACGGCATCCTGCTGGCATTGAGCCAGGTGCGGCAACGCATAAGCGTCCATCCGCGCGGATAAGTCCTAGGCAAAACTTCCGCCGGTGCGACCACGAGATTCGATGGCCTATGACTCAGCACAATACTTTCCTTACGGAACCTTCACCACTCATCGGATGAGGAACGAAAAACGACCGTTATATTCCCAGACGCCGGCTAGTAGACTGCAAGCAAGCGTTGCGTCGACCGGTTGAGCGGGCACAGCTTTGCGGTAAAGTTCCTCAAACGCTGCTCGCAGGTGTACATTCGTAATCGACCAGATTGAGAAGCCGGGGACGAACTAGCGGTTATCCGCTCCCTAGAATGACCTACTTCTTTGTGTGCCTGCGCTTAGTCCTTCAGCCCATCGTGATGTCTGACCTTGACGCCAACAATAGCGGCTCTTTTCAGGTCCTTTCTGATTGCCTCGGTCTGTTTTCCACGAGAGGAGCACTCACTGAATTCTGCTCGAAGGACTGATCGTGAAGAATCACATTGAGCAGCGACTTGTGTACGCGGATGCGCCCGTTGTACTCGATGAAGCCATGCTTGCGGAAGCGGTTCATGAAGAAGCTGACGCGCGAGCGCGTGGTGCCGATCATCTCAGCCAGTGTCTCCTGCGTGATCTTGGGGATTAACGGTTCGGGCTCGCCCGGCTTGCCGAACTCCGCCATCAGCAGCAGAATGCGTGCCAGGCGCTTCTCGCTGGAGTTGAACAGTTGGTCCACCAGATCGGCCTGGGTGCGCATTCCACGCGCCACCAGATACTTCAGGAAGAGGTCGGAGAAGCCATGCTCCTCATGCATCACGCGCACCATCTCGTCGCGTGTGATCCTGAGTGCTGTGCATGCGGTGGTGGCGGTGGCAGTGGCCAGCCGCAGGCCGGGGATGGCGGCAATCGAGTCCTCCCCAATGAATTCGCCGGGGGCCAGCAGAGTGATGGTGGCCTCCTTGCCGCTTTCGGAGACGACGGTGAGCTTGGCACGGCCGGTCTGCAGGTAGAAGACGCAATCAGCTGGGTTTCCCTGTGAGAAGAAGGCCTCTTTGGCCTTCAGACTGATAAGCTTTCGTCCTAGTCCCGCGTTGGCCAGGAAGGCTATGGGATCGAAATCTTCAGAAACGGTCATGGCGATGACCTTGGAGCGGATTCGACTGCGCGGGACGATGCTCTAAGGTACGTCGCCGCGTGCAGTTCAGAATCAGCACTGCCTGGTGCTATCCGGAATCTCCTGTTTCTGCACCGATTCGCTTGAATTGTACCGCTCCTGATGGGTATTGCAAGACCAATGCTGCAATTGCGGTCGAAAAACAGAGCGATTCTGTGCCGCCCTGGATTCGAGCGCTTAATCGTGGTCGTTCCTCGTCGATTTCTCAAACACGCCTTGCTCTTCTACTGATATGCACGAAAAAGGTTATCGGTAACATCGGAACAACACCACGGCAATTCTTGCTAGAGTTGTCGAATCGCTCGCCGAGGAGCGATTAGTAACGGGAAGTCTTAGTGCAAGTCGGCTAGTGTTCACCGATCTGTCCATACAAATCTCAGTCGGTGAGAGCAGACCGATTCACTCATCTAGCCAAGAGATGAGGTCAAAGTTGCAATGGGAGATTGTCGGTACACATTCTCTCATGCGACTCGAATAAGATGACTTGGCTCAAATTGGGATTATTGGACACCTATCGAACACTAAAATCTTATCCTGATGCTGTTTAATTGAGACATTAATTGGCTAAAGTATTGATAATAAATGACTTATTGGCGGAGGGAGAGGGATTCGGATTGCCAAACTCTACTGATTCTAAACAACTTACAGATTATAAAGGACGCACAAAACTCTAAATACTCTGAATTGGAGGATTCGTTGCACGTGTATTGCACGTGGCGGTGGAGTAGAGCACGAACTCTCAGTACCATTTTTTCGTCTGCAATTCCTGGAGACGGGGCGGTGTAAAAGGAGGCCACCGCCGGGATTCTGCTCAGGCTGACCTCTCTTACACTGATAGGTTCTATCGTTTCAGAGTACTAATACAGCAGAACCCGTAATCAATGCGGCTGAAAACCTGGTGGATGAGCGCATCAGCCGTTCTTGCAATGGACACACTGAATCAACTTCCTATGAAGAGGTTCGTCACTTTCCTCCTCTCTGGCTTGGCTTGAAGCGGACCGGCTTTGCGCGGGAGAAAGTGAAATGTGACGTACGTCACATCTTCCAATTTCTCTCAATGAAATACTTCGACCTCGTGCCATCCAGTCCGAGGTCAGTCTTACTGGTCATCCGGGCTGGCTCCCGGAGACTGTTTATGACGCAGGTTTCGTCGGCCTTCGTTGCCGATCCCGAATTGACAAAGGAACTCGAGAGGCTATCGAAGCCGATAGCCCTTGGCTTGAACCGTGTCCTCTTTCATCAGGGCGATGCGCCCACCGGGGTCTACATTCTCAGGAAGGGGGCGGCCACACTGACTCGTCGGTTTGATGATGAGGGGATCCTCAGCGTTCAAGTGGGCGCTGGCTCGCTGCTTGGTTTGCCTGCGGTCATTGGGGCGAAACCGTACTCTCTCACGGCGGAAGCGATGGATGGTGCTGAACTGAGCCTAGTTACTCGAGAAGACTTCGTATCCCTCATGCAGACGGAACCATTATTGTCATTCCAGGTACTGAAGGTACTCGCTGAAGAAGTCAGATTTGCTCGGGAGTCGCTCTTCCACCCGCAAGATTGAAAGCTGGAAGTCACTGTCTCCCTTTGGTTAAAGAAGGATGTAGTATCTCTATCCGACATTTTTCTGTTTGCCTCGGTGGCTTTAACTGACCATTGATCAAAGACGCTGGCGATGGCTGCCAGAGGCATGACACTATGATTCGTGTTGCACTCGCAACATTCAAGCCCTTGTGGATTGCTTATTTACCCACTACCGACAAACTAGTCGATTGCAACTCAGGCTGCCTGAGGCACTACACTTGTGCGATATGGCAGAAAAGCTGAGAGATAACGACAGCGTCAACCGTAGCAAAGAGCAGGCTAGGGTTGCGCTCTGGGTGAGCGGGGTGTGGATCCTGCCACTTTTGGGAGCCGCGTACTGGCTTCACTCTGGCTCTATATTCGTCAATGTTCTACTTGCTCTTCTTGCGATACTGCTTGCTCCCCTTCCTGCGCTGCTTTATACACACAGGCAACGTGGTTGTCTGCTCACCAGCGCGGCTAATGCCGAGGAAGAAGTTGCGCAGCTGAGGTTACAGCTGGAGACGGTGCGGTTCCGAACATCGAGATTGCGGGAGGAGTTGCAAGCTGCCGACCGGCAGGCCAGACTGTCGCACCAACTTGCTCTTCTTGGACAATTCACGGCGGGCTTCATGCACGAGTTCAACAACCCGCTGGCGATTGTGGCGGGCCGCCTCGAAGTGCTGTTGGACGAGCGCAAGCAGGATGCCGCACTCTGCGCCGATCTCGAAGCGATGCTGAAAGAGTCCCGCTACATGAGCAACATTGCCAGTACTCTGCT
>Ga0181520_10009239_pt1 | contig 13667 bp, 15 predicted proteins | sample PEATcosm2014_Bin_29_FD_132451 | JGI IMG/M metagenome (GOLD analysis project Ga0181520, IMG submission 132451) | Peatland microbial communities from MTU Mesocosm Facility, Houghton, MI, USA - PEATcosm2014_Bin02_30_metaG | ecosystem: Environmental > Terrestrial > Soil > Wetlands > Peat | place... | reverse complement strand
AGAGCACTTCCATAAAATATGTATTATTCCTGACCACCCAACCCCTTGCGGGTTGCCTTGTATAGCCACCGGTTGCCTCTACTGTAGCCGCAGAGCGGCGGTTCATGCGCGAAGCGCGGAAATATCTCCCTTGGGTCGGGGTGGTCAGTTCTTTACCGGTGGCGAACAAGAGAATTGGCTACATAATTTTTGTAAATACTCTAGCCATCGATTTTAATCGGTGGTATTGGTTTGTAAACAGCCCGCAAAAACACTAGGATGGTTCCCATGCCCTTTGTTGGTGGAGTGACGCCGAAATCTGGTACCGGGCTATAATCATATGAGCGACAATCCCCCAGTTCCAATCGCGAGCAATACTTTCGAGCGCATCAAGCGTGTCAGCCCGGAAGGCAGCCATTCCTGGTCGGCCCGCGACCTTGCCCGTGTTTTGGAGTACGCCATCTTCCGAAACTTTCAGCCGGTAATTGAAAAGGCAAAAGAAGCGTGTGTCCAAAGCGGGCACTCAATTGCCGACCATTTTGCGGAAACGCGCACTATGGTCGACATCGGTTCCGGTGCCCAACGAGAAATCGAAGATTGGGCGCTCTCCCGCTACGCCTGCTATCTCGTCATCCAAAACGCTGATCCAAGCAAACCGCTTGTCGCCTTGGGGCAGACGTATTTTGCCGTGCAAACGCGCAGACAGGAACTGGTGGATGATGCAGCCACCAAAGAGGATAAGACGCGCCTATTGCTGAGGGCGGAGATAAAGAAACACAACAAGTATCTGGCGGGCGTGGCCAGGGAAGCCGGCGTGGTTCAACCGGTGGATTACGCTATTTTCATGGATCACGGCTACCAAGGGCTTTACGGAGGCCTCACCAGACGGGACATCCATCAGCGCAAGCGGCTCAAGCCAAAGCAGCACATCCTCGATCACATGGGGAGCACGGAGTTGGCCGCGAACCTTTTCCGAGCCACACAAACCGAAGAAAAACTCCGGCGGGAAAAAGTCCGCTCCAAGTCTCTGGCCAATCAGATTCATCGCCAAGTGGGTTGTAAGGTCCGTCAGACGATCCGCGAGTTGGGTGGCACCATGCCGGAGAATCTACCTGTGGCTGAGAGCATTAAAAAAGCGGAGATTCGCGAGAAGAAACGACTGAAAGCAGACCTAAAAAGGGTATTATCAGACACGAGGGAATAGCGATGCCCTGTAGCTCTGGTTTACCATCAGAGCATTTGGTCGGCTCCCCCCAAGTATAAGTTTGAAGCCCGCCGAGTTTCGTGTTAAGTTGTTCCCATGCCCTTTGTCGATGAGGTTACAGTCAAGTTGAAAGCCGGAACAGGCGGAGACGGATGTCTGAGTTTCCGCCGCGAGAAATTCATTCCCAAGGGCGGGCCCGATGGCGGCGACGGCGGACGTGGGGCGGACGTCGTGCTTTTGTGCGACGAGAACTCTTCCGATCTCTCCAAATACGAGTATGAGCCCGAACACAAGGCTCCGAATGGACAAAACGGCATGGGGGCCCAGTGCGCGGGGAAGGATGCCCGCGATCTTCTCCTCAAAGTCCCCGAGGGCACTGCCGTCTACGACACCCTTTCCGGGAAGCTCGTGGCGGAGCTGCTGACGCACGGCCAGGAAGTGCGCCTCCTGAAGGGCGGTCGTGGAGGTCTGGGGAATATCCATTTCAAAAGCTCGGTCAATCGCGCTCCCCGCCAGACAACAAAAGGCAAGCCCGGGCAGGAAGGCGAGTTTCGCCTGGAGTTAAAGAGCATCGCCGACGTGGGGCTGGTCGGCTTTCCCAACGCGGGCAAGTCGTCCCTTATCAACTGCCTGACCAACGCCCAGAGCAAGGTCGCCGCCTATCCCTTTACGACTCTGAATCCCCACCTGGGGCGCGTAAGGCAGTCCGGGCGCAAGATCGTGATCGCCGACATCCCCGGACTCGTCGAGGGCGCGAGCGAGAACCGAGGTCTGGGTCTCCAATTTTTGCGGCACATTGAAAGGTGCAAGCTGCTCCTTTTTGTGATAGACGCCGCGGGCAGCGAGGGCCGCAAGCCCGCCGACGATTTGAAGGCTCTTTTGCAGGAGTTGGAAAACTACAATCCCGCGATGCTCAAAAAGCCCCGCATTGTGGTTGCCAACAAGATCGACCTTCTGGCAAAGAAACTTCCCGCCACTTTCGCCAAAGGCGAGGATGTGATCCCCCTTTCCTGCGTGACGGGAGTGGGCATCGACAAGCTCAAAAAGTGGCTGGAGAAGCTATAGAGGGTGAGCCATTGCGCCGCGTTGACCCCGACATTTAAATGGCGGGCGACGCAAAGGCTGGATCAACCCCAGGGCAAGATTATTCAATTCTCATTTGGGTATTCGATTTTCATCCGGGCATTGCCTTGGGGATCAACAATAAAGGTTCTCTGGCCTCCGCCGACCATAAATAACCTGGGATGACCGCGAATCCACTCCTCTGATGACTTTGCTGCCGCATCCGTGTCAGGGGCTTGCTCCGGACCTTTGGGGTGGGGAGATCTCAAACGACCAAAAAGACGACGAGGAGAGCGCATCATGCCCTTATTATAGCACGATTTTTGAGGTATCGGGGTGCTCAAAAAATATGGGGCAGAACGATAACCCCGGTCACAAGTCCTTTATGAAAATTTGACATTTCTTCCGTTATAATTATATTAACTTGTTAGAATGACTATGACCCTCAAAGCGTTTGCCAGGCTTGGCGGAAGATCCCGTTCACCAGCCAAGACACTCGCCAACCGCATCAAAATGCGCGCCTATTGGAAGAGCGTCCGCGCGGGCGTTCTTCCCGCCCCCCGCCGTTCCAAAGCGCCGCCTCCGCTCGCGGAGATCGCCCGTCTGGCCAAGCCTATCTGCCTTCGCTTTCACCTGCGTCGACTGGATGTTTTCGGGTCTGTTGCCAGGGGCAAGGCGCGCCGTGGCTCCGATGTCGATCTGATCGCGACCTTCGGGGAAACCCCCGGACTGGAGCTCCTGCGGCTGCGTCAGACGTTCGAGAAGGCTCTTGGAGTTCCCGTCGATCTGCTGGACTCACTGAGTGTCGAGGAGATGTCCAACCCCTATCGCCGCGCCTCCATCAATGCCAACAGATTGACGCTTTATGAGAAGAACTGAAGGTCCCACGGAGGAGAGCCGTGCGTTTCTGTACGATATGTTGGAAAGCGCGCGCAAAGTCCATGAATACATACACGGGATCTCCTTTGAGGAGTTTTGGGAGTCTTCCACCGTCAGGGACGCCGTGGCGCTGCGCCTGGCGATGATTGGGGAGGCCGCCAGAAGGGTGGACGTCAAAACACAAAAGGCGCTGCCAGCGATTCCTTTCGCGCAGATCGGGGGTTTGCGCAATCACATTGTGCATGATTATGGGGCGATCAATTTTCGGATCGTATGGAAAATCGCGCGGGAAGATATACTGCCGCTTGTCGGGGTACTCAAAAAATACCTGGCGGAATAAGAAACTGCTTCTTTGGTTCTTTATGACAAGGTATTTTCCCCTTGAAACTGGGTTGCATCTGGTTATATTATGCGAGTATGGCAACCACTTCCCCCCAAGAAACACCCCCTGCAGCAAAAACGACCGGGCTTGCTCGCTTTTTGGATAGGCCCAGGAACCACGTTGCCGCCATGGCGCTGACTAGTCTGATGGGCGCAGTTATATATCATCAAGCGATGGTCTTTGCCGATCGTCACCATTATGCTTTACACGCGCACGATGATCCGATTATCGCCCGGGCGATGCCTGCGGCAAAGGCGGATATATACAGAATGCAACAGGAGATTTACAGACAGTCACAGAATGGTCTTGTGACTCCGCTTTATGCAAAAACAGGAACCAATATTGCAGATATTGTTGGAGGGCAAGTCGATACCCTGAACAGCTCCAGTGATATTTTTGGGAAGGGTTTTTCATTTAGTTTGAAATCACCCCGCGAGGTTGCTGTTGCAAAAGTGCGCGCCCAATTGAAGGGCAGCGGTAGTTCTGATAATGAGCCAAAATGGCTACGCCACCACTTTGGGATTATAGGCGGAGGAACTGGTATTGCCATCAGTCTTTTGTTTGGAGAATTATGGTTTAATAGCAGACATGGAACCGCCAGTGATAGGCTCAGGAAATGGTGGAAGGACCGTGGAGATCTGAATCAGTTTAGGAGAATAGTTTAATTCTTCGTTCCTTACTTTAAACTGGTTTTTTGACCCGCGAAAGGGTATGATTGCCAAATTCCCATGAACCCCGCCGACTTTGAACGCCATCATCAGCTCTTCCTGCGCGTGAACCGCACCTTCGGCGCGGCTCTTCTGGACGCCAAACTGGTCTCCTCCGAGGCGCTTGAGAAGGCCAACGGACGCATCCTTGAGCTTTTGCGCTCTTCGGAGTGGAGGCAGGCCAGCCTTTTGAGCATCCTTTTGGCGGGGGTCGAGGGCCTCAAGGAGAACGCGCTTATTCAGTACCAGGTGGAGAACCATGAATTGGGGCTCATCGACCTGACGCACATCAATATCGAAAAGTCCATTGATCCCACCGTGGACCTGGCCGCCTGCTGGGCCACGCGGACCCTTCCCTACGAAAGGCAGGAGGAATTTGTGATGCTGGCCACCAATTTCTACATGAGCCAGGCGGCCCGCGCCTACTGGGAGGGAAAATACAAGGGTCTGCAGCTTGTCTGGTCGGCGGCTCCCAGCGGGAGTCTCGCGGAAGCTTTGGAACGTCTGGAAGTGAAACTGGCCAAGAAAGAATAACAATCTTGAAAAGATAGGCAAATAGTAGTATTATAATTTAAATGTCTCATTTAATTGGAGTCACGTCTTATATTCAGCAGGTCAACAGTCCGGAACCCGCGACGTTAAACGGTTTGCTTGATCAAATAGAACAAGGAGTAAACAATGTTACCTTTGTTTTGATGACAAGCTCTGAGAACCTCGATCATATTCGAAGAATCTCAGAGCCATTCCCCAAAATCAAGTTTTGCTTTCGAACCATGTCTCCAATTAAAAGGAGCCGTGTATTGAGCCTCCCGTCATTGAAAGACGTTACAAACAGCGTTATTGAAACCTATAAAGGACAAGCTCCTATTTTGATGGCTGGTAAATCCTTGGATGATATCGACGAGGAGCTAATGGACGGCATAACAAAGGTTCAGATTGTCTCCACATTGTTGGGACATTCTTCCCTTTCGACTAAAACTCCCGGTGTGGACCCGGACGGGAGTGCGTCGAAACGACTAATTCTAAGGGGCAATCACGAGTGGTCATTATCCTTTCAAAAAGCGGCTTTCTATGAGCAAGTTGTGGTGTCTGTAAGAAATATTGCAAATCAAGGTGCAGTGGAAAAACCCATGCCAGTTTAATTAGGATTCCAATTTTAAGCAATTTTAGTTATTATCAATGCCCATGATGGAAGAACTGCTCAAAAAGATCAAATCCCTGCGCGTTGCCGTTGTCGGCGACGTGATGCTGGACGCCTATACCCACGGAGGGGTGGAGCGGATCTCGCCCGAGGCTCCCGTTCCCGTTTTGAGCGCCACCCGCGACGAATACAGACCCGGGGGCGCCTCGAACGTGGCTCTCAACGCGGCTGTACTGGGGGCATCCTCGGTGGAGCTTTGCGGAGTGTACGGAGAAGACACAAATGGCACTATGCTGCGTGAGATCCTCAAAAAGAGAGGCTGCGCGCTCTCCGTGGCGTGGCAGCGTCCGGGCGTGCGCACCATTACCAAGAGGCGCTTTGTGGTGGGTCGCCAGCAGATGCTGCGCGTGGACTATGAGGACGCCCCGGCCCTTTACTCGATCGACCTCAAACGCGACGCGAAGGCGCTCTCCCAGGGACTCCACAGGGCCGATGTCGTCATCCTTTCCGACTACGCCAGGGGTGCCATCAATAGCGAAGTCATTTCGGCCATACAGAAGGTCTGCCAGAAGCAGAACACCCTTCTGGCGGTGGGGCTCAAGCCCAAGAACAGCCTTGTTTTCAGGGACGCCACTCTTGTCACGCTCAACCGCAAGGAGTCTTTGGAACTCTCCGGCATCCAATGCCGCGCGGGTGAGCTCTTTCCCGCGGCCGCCGTCTGCGAAAAACTTTACGCGCGCTATCACCCGAAGCATCTGGCCATTACGCTCAGCGAAGAGGGCATGATCATCTGCACCGACGGAAAGGTCGGCGGACAGATCCCGACCTTTGCCCGCGAGGTCTATGATGTCTCCGGCGCGGGCGATACCGTCATAGCGGGGCTTTCCCTGGCGCTTGCCGCGGGCGGGAGTCTGATCGAGGCGGCGAGGCTCGCGAATTTGGCGGCGGGAGTCGTGGTCGGCAAGGCAGGGACCGCCACCGCCACGCCAGAGGAGATTCTCTCTCTCATGAAACTGATGGCTGTGGCGGGGTTGACCACGGCAGCTTTCGAGGCGCGGGTTGAGACAAAGCAGGCGAATCTCCTTGCAAAAGAGGAATAAGTGGCTATCTTGCAGGTATGAGAAATTTTACGGCCATTATAGAAAAATGCCCTGAAACGGGTCTGTTCGTCGGATATATACCCGGCGTGGCGGGGGCACATTCCCAGGGTGAGACTTTGGATGAATTGATGGCGAATCTAAAAGAGGTTTTGGAACTCCTCAGGGAGACGAAGTCGTTAAAATCGTCAACTGAGTTTATTGGCCTGCAAACCATTTCGCTGAGGGTTGCTTAACGCCGCAAACCATGTCCAAGCCACCGGTTCTAAAGTTCAGGGAGATGATAAGGGTTTTGGAGTCCTTGGGATTCTTGGAGGCAAGACAAAAGGGATCACATAAGTTTTTTAAGCATCGCGATGGACGGGTGACAACGGTTCCATGCCATAAGGGCCGTGATTTGGCCACGGGAATTGTCCGACAAATATGCAAGGATATCAATTTGCCGATAGAAGATCTGAAAAAATTAGTATAATTTCTTGACTTTTGAAGACTATCCGGAGATAATGATCTCCTATGTATCAGGAGACATCCATCCGCGCCAAAGCGCGTGCAATGCGCGCAATTCATTGTTTTGAGGCATTCGGGCCTGGCGGTTGTTGATGATTTAAATCTTCAAAACCCCCAAGCCGAACCAAAAAGTTCGGTTTTTTTATTTTTTACAATGAGCAGATCCGAAACAGTCGATTCTTCTATTCCCAATGGGACCTCCGGCGGTAGAAGCCTTCGTCAGTTGTTGACTCAGACCGATCCCGAGAGTTTTGCGGGCAGAATCCTGCATCAGGTGGCAAAGTTTGCCGATCCGGAAGGCAGGCTTCCCGGGGAAACGGATCAGTCTGCCGCTTCTTCTTCCGGATCCATTCCAGCGCCAGCAAATTAATTTATCCATTTACATATGAATACCGCATTAAACACAACCCCGCCTCTTGCTTCAACTCCCGGCATACCACCCGCGCTGCTCTCTCTTTGTCTTGCTGCAGCTTCGACGGATCGCGCAGAGATTGCGGCAGCAGCCCATCGGGCCTATCAAACGTACGCTGCCAGCACGCCAGAAGCGCAGCGGAACCGTATTGCCGCGGCGTACAGTACTTTTAATGCCATTGATGGACTAAGGATGCCAGCAAAGCAGAAACAAGAGGGGCTGGGACGGTTGCTCCGCAATCTTTCTGATAATCCGCTGGTTATTGTGGTACGAGGCGAGTCTCTTGAGATGCCGGAGAGGATTGCCGAGGCTGTCCAGACGGATCGTAATGAGGCCCGCAGGTTCGCCAGATTCCTCGATTTCCTGGGTCAGCACATGGAAGTTGATGGCAGACCCAGCGTGCTCTTTGACTACCAAAAACCCTAAAAAGAACTTGATTTTAATCAACAAAGGGTGAGTATATGTCCATGAAGCCGAGAGCGAGAAGAGCGTCATCAGGCACCCAGGTACCAGTGGTTGCCGGGTTCACTGTCTCTTTTTTGGGGACGGAGCAAGATGGGGGCAAGTCCGTGTTGATTCGTTTTGTTGTTGGCGGCCTCCCTGACCTTCAGAATTCCTATGGAGAACTTGCCTTTGATAGGGCCAGAGCCGCGGCCAAGGGCAGAAGGCTTCCCAAGTCTGTCCTGTTTGGGCTGACGGAGCGTTAAAGCATTCCCTCAAAGCCTATTGCGCGATTCTCTTTCATCGTCTTTATGACATTTATCCAATCGCCCCCTTCTTCTTCTTTGTTTTGACCCGCATAGCCAAAGAGGGATAGAATGCTCCTCTTAAATGGCTCCCCTCGATAAGATCCGGAATTTCTGCATCATCGCCCACGTCGATCACGGCAAGACGACCCTGAGCGATCGTCTGCTGCAGACCACCCGCACCGTCTCGGATCGCGTGTTGCAGGCGCAGCATCTCGATTCGATGGATCTTGAGCGGGAGAGGGGCATCACGATCAAAAATCATCCGGTGAATATGCGGTATGTCGTGCCGCGGACAAGCACCCACCCCCGGCCCAGCCCGCCGGGAGGGGAGGATAATAAAGGGACTGGTGTCCCTCTGAACCCTGCGGAGGGATCCGGGGGTATGGGGGCGCCAGCCCCCGAAAATAATTTCCCCGCCCTGAGGGCGGGGGCAGGGGTGGGTGCCAGTGAAGGCGAAGAGTACCTCCTCAACCTGATCGACACCCCCGGACACGTTGATTTCTCCTACGAGGTCTCGCGGAGCCTGGCCGCCTGCGAGGGTGCCCTGCTTCTGGTTGACGCCGCGCAGGGAATCGAAGCCCAGACGGTTGCGAACGCCCACCTGGCCATGAAACAGGGGCTCACCATCATTCCGGTCATCAACAAGATCGATCTTCCCTCGGCGAACGTGGCGCTCTGCCGCAGGCAGCTTGAGGAGATCCTCGCCATTCCCGCCGAAGAGGCGATTGAGGCCAGCGGCAAATCCGGCATCGGCATCGACAGGATCCTGGCCGCCATCATCGAACGCGTGCCCACTCCCAAGCTGGCCGACTACCCGAAAATGCGCGCCCTCATCTTCGACAGCCAGTTCGACAGCTATCAGGGGGTGGTCTGCTACGTGCGCGTTTTCTCCGGCTCGCTCAAACGGGGCGATCAGATCAAGACCCTCTCCGACGACCACCCCGCCGAGGTCCTTGAGGTCGGCTCCTTCCATCCGGAAAAGCGCAAAGAGGAGACCCTGCTCGCCGGCATGGTGGGCTATGTGGTCACCAATCTGAAGACCGTCGCCGACATCAAGATCGGGGACACCCTCACCCATCAGAAGAACGCCGCCACCGATATGCTCCCCGGCTTCCAGCCTCTGCGCTCGATGGTATTCGCGGGCATCTATCCCATCGACTGCGACGATTACGAAAAATTGAAGGCCGCCATCGGCAAGCTCCGCCTCAATGATGCCGCGCTCAACTACACGGCGGAGAGCTCCGCGGCCCTCGGCTTTGGCTACCGCTGCGGATTCCTGGGATTGCTGCACATGGAGGTCGTCATAGAGCGCCTGCGCCGGGAATACGACCTGGACATCCTCTCCACGTATCCGTCGGTCGTCTACAAGGTCCGCTACCACGATGGCCGGCTGGAATCCTTCGAGAACCCCCTGCGTATGCCGCAGGAGGGCACCTACGAGGCGATACTTGAGCCGATGATCCGCGCCACGATACTCATCCCCAACACGGTGATCGGAGACGTGCTGGCGCTCATCATGCAAAAGCGCGGCACCTGCACGAATACCGAGACGCTCGACGAGAAGAGAGTGATGCTCACGGCGGAGCTTCCGCTCAACGAGATCCTGGTGGATTTCAACGACAAACTGAAGTCGATTACTTCCGGCTACGGTTCGATGGATTACGAAATGACCGAGTACCGCGAGAGCGATCTGGTGAAGCTGGACATTCTCGTCAACGGCGAACCCGTCGAGCCTTTCGCGACGGTCGTGCACCGCTCAAAGGCCGAGGGGAAGGGCAGGGCGATCTGCGAAAAATTGAAGGAGATCCTCCCGCCGCAGCTCTTCAAGATCGCCATACAGGGGGCCATTGGCGCGAAGGTGATCGCCAGAGAGACGATTTCGGCGCTTCGCAAGGACGTGCTGGCCAAGTGCTATGGAGGGGACATCTCGCGCAAGAAGAAGCTCCTCAAAAAGCAGATCGAGGGCAAAAAGAAGATGAAGCAGATCGGAAAAGTTTCGATTCCCCAGGAGGTATTCGTCAGCATTCTGAAGACTTCGGACTAGAGTACTTCCATAAAATATGTAGCTGTCTGTTCCCCAACCCCCTTGTGGGTTGCCTTGTATAGCCACGGGTTGCAGTGCTTTTTACCCGTGGCGAACGTTAGCCTTCTGATAGCTCAATCGCGCCACGCCTAGAGAGCACCGCAAGGCGTGGCTATACAAGGAAACCCATGAAGGGTTTTGATTCAGCTAATTCCACGCTTCACTCTCGTTAAGCTCCATGCCATAGTGTTTGTAGAACCTGCGGACCTCATCCTGAAAAGACATCCCCAAATGATGCTTCTCTTGTGTTTCAATATATGTGCGCACTTTATCAATCCTTGAAATATCGACAGAGAACATTTTGTAACTGGATTGCCAAGAAAACCCAAGCATTTCCTTGTCACGTTTTTTGATCCACAGAGAGGACGCGCGTTTTACATTTATAATCGTTTTGGCAATATCAACTGTTTTTGAGAGTGTGCATAGGATATGAATATGGTCGGCAACTCCACCGACGGTAATCAGTCCGCAACCAAGCCCATGAAGAACTTTTGCGACGTACAGGTGAAGCTCGCGCCGCAGCAATGGGTCGTCCAAAAAAGCAAAACGGTCCTTGGTCGAAAAAACCGTATGAGTCAGTACCGTGGCGTCTGAACGTGACATACTGCTTGGAAATACTTGATAAGAGAAGTTTTCAAGTCAATATTTTCCGTTAAGCTTTTGGCCTTTCAACCCCTTGCGGGTTGCCTTGTATAGCCACGGGTTGCAGTGCTTTTTACCCGTGGCGAACTGTCCATTTCGCTGGCCGCTTTCATCGGCTTGGCCACATCATTGGCGCAGCGCGGACGACCCTTCTTGCTGCCATAATCGACCAGGCCTTTTTAATGATCGCCTCGGCAACCTCTGTTGGAGACTTACCTACGCAAGAGACAAAGGCCGGTTCTGAAAGCATAAGGTCATACGCCCCCTTGGTTGCGAGGGCAATGGCGGAGGGTCTGGTCAGAGAATCAGACATTTTGTTTACTCCGACGACAATGATGGGTGCGGCCTGCACTCCCTCTATATAGCCATCTGTCGTAATATTCGCGCGGGCGTTTCTTATAAGCCTTCCTTCTGGCATCAAGGTGACGGCCAGGATGCTCGGATTCTCCGGCATCATTTGTTCGACCAGAGGATCAGGCTTCTCATCACCCGTTGTGATCGTATAAACAGCCTTTGCTCCAATCGCTCCCAGACCAACGCTGACTTGCTCTATGAGGCTACCGATATTCTTTCCCAACTCTGTGAGCCGGGTGGAAAGCCCTTCTGGCGATACGAAGCTTTCTACGAGGACGCCGCGCTCGCCTGAAACAATGTGAATAGTGGTAGTATCGGCAGCGGTACCAGTGGCTATGGGATTGGGATCATCGAGCATGCCTTACTCTAACCTTTCCCCGATAAAATTCAACCCCCGCCAAACGATTTTTTTTTAGACTGCCATAGCCGCAACCGGTCGTCCTGCGGCAGGCACGGCTGGTGCTATTTTTACCCCCATGATCGTTCCGGCCAGCGAGAGAATCCTCTCGACGACCTGTTGCGTCGGCATTTCCAGGTTATAGTGAACAAAGGGCGTTTTGGGACTTACAAGCTCGAAGTTTCTCGTCAGTAGGGCTGCTCCGCTGCTCTTGTAAAGGGGATCACAAGGGTTGTCACCGACAACAATCAGGCGGGCATCCCGAAGTGTCTCTATGCATTCCTCACCTGTCATCTTTGCGGCGGCATTTAGATGGAGGCTGCTTCCATCTGCTTTGGGAGGCAATTCGATACCTGCCAGGACTTTTGAATTATCTTCTATGATTTCCCTGGCCAGTTTTTTGAGTGAAGTACCTGTCATGATTGTGAAGACAGCATTTATACCCAATTTCCCCAGATCTTCGCTGACTTGCCCTGTGACATTGCGCAATTCTTCGCCCAGGGGTGTCAACCAACTAGGTTTGGACGGATCAGTTGGGGTCTCTACAAGCGTGCCGTCCTGGTCAAAAACAATATGAATTGTGCGGGGCTCATCGGCCATACCCCACTATAACACTTTCCTGGCCGAATTCAACCCCGCGGGACCATCCATTACCCCCGCTTATACCTGAAGAGCATCGGGACTGCCACCGCTGTCAGGATCGAGGGTATCCATGCCGACAGGATCGGATCTATGACGCCCCTGCTTCCCATCAGCGAGAGGACCCTTGCCACTATAAAGTAGACAAAGAAAAAGACCACCGACTGCGAAGCCCCTACCATCGGATTGCGGCTATTGCCTCCCATCGCGAAGGGCAGGGCGATCCCCACCACCAGCAGACAGCTCAAGGGCGCGGCCAGGAGGCTGTGGTATTGCACCAGATACCCGCGTACCTTCGGATCGTTTTTGGCGGGCAGCTCGGTAATAAGCGTATGCAGTTCCTTCAGGGAGAGTGAATTCGGCTTCTTCTCCAGCGCCTGCATCAGCGTCGGGTCTTCGGTGTAGTTCTCCATCTCGATCTTCGCGAAGGGTTGAGAGCGGATGGGATCGGCGGTCGCCGGATCGAAGGTGATTGTCCGCCCGTCCTCCAGTACCCAATGTCCCTGATATTCGTCATAGTACGCCTGATTGGCTATCACGCGCCGCAATTCCCGCCCTTTGTCGTCCATCTCGCTGACGGTGACGCCGTAGGCCATCGTGGTATAGGCGCTGAATCGGTTGATGAACCAGAGGCGGTTGGCTTTGGTATTGTAAAAGGTCAGGTTGTAGATGAGCCCGACATTGTCGGAAGAGGTGGTCTCCAACGCGCGGTTGTACGCAAGGTTGTCCCAGATCTCCCGCGAACGCTCCACCGAGCGCGGAATTACCTGCGCGCTGAGGTAAAAGAGCAGCACCGAAAGAACCACTCCCCCAAGCCAAAGGGTCCGCGTGATCTCCCAGATCGAGCAGCCGCCCGCCCGCATGGCGGTGATCTCGTTGTTTTTGCGGAGGCTCCCGACTGAAAAGAGTATCGAGACGAGGATGGCCAGCGGCAGAATGACCGGCAGAAATCCCGGAATGATCATCAGGTAATAGGTGAGTATCTGCCAGTAGGTGGCGCCAAACCCCAGCAGATCGGGGAGGGTGTCGTACATTCTCTCCAAAAGCAGGAGCCCGATGGTGATGGCGCAGCCTCCCCCAAAGGATTTCAACCAGGTGGCTAGCACGTGCCGGTCAATCAGGCGCATTCCGCTATTCAAGATGAAAACGCCGGAGCTGTCGAGGCGTTTGATGGTGGCATGGTTCATAGCCTATTCTTCCCATGATTTCCATACTTCGCATATCATTTGCAATTCGCTTTGCGCCACGTTAGTCCCGACTTTGTCGGGACGGTAGTGTCGCCACCGAGCAGCAGCGAGGATAGCCCGCCATTTTAATCTCAGCGGGATATATTCCCCGCAGCTTGCTGCGCTTAAAGAAAAAGGTAATATGAGAGGATGGGAAGCGAGTACATACACAAGGCGCATAATGTAAGTGTGCTAATCTATCACGTT
>Ga0181520_10009238_pt1 | contig 13669 bp, 10 predicted proteins | sample PEATcosm2014_Bin_29_FD_132451 | JGI IMG/M metagenome (GOLD analysis project Ga0181520, IMG submission 132451) | Peatland microbial communities from MTU Mesocosm Facility, Houghton, MI, USA - PEATcosm2014_Bin02_30_metaG | ecosystem: Environmental > Terrestrial > Soil > Wetlands > Peat | place... | reverse complement strand
GTCAGTCAGATTTTCACCGCGATTGAGACCGAGACCGATATTTCAGCAACCACCGAGGATGTGGTGATTAACGCCTATTTCCAATCAGGTGCGAATATCACCGTGCAAAGCCTTCCGATAACCATCGCTAATAACCTTATCTCAATACCTGATGCTTTAAGTTCGTCTCAGGATGCCGGGACCGGTCAGTTTACCTATAATATAAATCCGGTAATCCCCGAAATCCAGACGACAGATACTGTCTACCCCTCTTTTAATCTGACCGGCGAGCAGCCTCTGCCCACAATAACCACACCCATCATCCTGCAGCCGGGCCAAACCGACTTTGTTAACCTGGTTGATAAAATGGACGCCGGTTTCGCTTATCAGTTCCAGGCCGATAAGCCGGTGCAAAACTTACAAATCAGTGTTGACATTACGGCCGACCTGACAGCGGCGCAATCCTGGTCTAAGAGCTTCGATTTATTGCAAACCACAGAAGATGGAAATTTCAACCTTGATTTCCCAATTGATATTGCCGGTTATAACGCCCTGATACAGGCAATCAATTCGGAAACAGGCGCTGCGCCCACTTCTTATAGTCTGACCGTTACGGCAAACATCCATGTCACCGGCGACACATCCTACGGCCCGATTGACGATACTTTCGCCCCGGCCCTGGCCGGCACGATTACCGGCAATGTTCTCGATTGGTCTCAAAATCTGTCGACCGGTAAAACCGGTGCGATCACCCGGACAACACTAATTGATAATAAATTTATCGGGCTTGCCGTTCCGGCGGCGATAATTATCTTCAGTTTACTCGGTCTGGTTTTCTTAGTCCTGCTTATCATCCTCGCAGTAACCTGGAATAAGCATCGTGAATCGGGATTTTCCATCTTTAACCGGGAGATTCAGCAGATTCATAAAAATTACGGCGCCCGGATTGCGGAATCGTCTGACGATGCGCCCGCTGCCGACAAAAATACGGTGGGAATGAATTCTATCGGAGATTTGATGAAAATCGCCGATGAATTAGGGAAACCGGTAGTCCACCAGTCAACCGGCCCGTCTGCCGATTTCCATCTGTATTATGTCATTGACGGCAACACCCGCTACCAGTATTCGGTCTTCAAAGATAAGTCAAAATAGAAAACAAAGCCATTTCGTGGAAAGTGGTATTTCCCCCCGACTTCCTTTCACCTATTTATTCGGCATTTTTTTCGTTTTACTTTCGAAAAGACGGATTACTTTTTCCCGCAGGTAGCGTTGAACGTATGAATTCACCGTAAGGAAAAGGCCCCATCCGGTGCCTGCATTCACAGACGCCCGGATGGAGCCTCATTGTCCGGATAAAATGACGAGTGCTACGCACTCGCGGTCATGTACCCTAAGCTTTCATTGGAACTCGCGCATAGGGTTCAGGGTAAATCACCGGCCCGTGGTCGCGGGACGGTAGAATTATTGTTGCGCCGCCGGTGACGGTTACCGCGCCGGTTTGATTGATACTCTGGACATCAATGTCCACGCAGTATTTCCCCTTATCGCAATACTTATTTATTACCTTTCCTTTACTCCAGGTGGTGTCTCCAATCATATTCATCTTCCGGATTTGCGTGCTGAATTTCCACAGGAACCCATCGTCGCCCATCCAGTTGGTAAGCATGATATAACGCCAGGCCTCGGTCTGCTGCCCCACGGCAACCTGTCTGGGGTGCGCTTCGGTGATTTTGTGCCCCGGCCCGTAATCCCTAACCTGCCCTTTCAAATAGCCCTGGCCGAATTCCCATTTATTGACCCCTTTCCAACCGGGGGACGGCGGCATCTTCTCCCACATGATGCGGGTCAACCGCTCCGAGATAAAATGCGCATGTCCGGCCGCATGCCAGGCGGTCAATTCAGCCTCGTTCAGCGGTCCGCGCACTACCGGCGTCAATTCATCGCCCACCTTCACATCTTCCCAATAGCGGGGATTCGCGCCGCGTATCTCTTCCCGGTCCTGCGCCGCGTAAATTTCTTTCATCTCCTCTACGGTATACTCCGGCATTTTGACTAGGTCCGTTTTCCCGAAGATATTCAACTCTTCGGCTTTTTTCACATCAAACCATTGTTCGTAACTGCTGTAGCCGGCAACCAGTTCACCGCCCTGACGGTAATAGTCGGCTTTTTCGTAAGAAAGCACTTTCCGCCCGGAATATTTACTGGGCATTACTTTGTTTTCCGCGGGGCATATTACCCGGTAGGTGAAGGTATCGCCCACGCACACCGGCCGAAACCATTCCCGGTCGCAGCCCGAATACATTCCGTCGACGCCCGCAATTACCGGACCGTGGTCCGGAGGTGACTGCGCATAGCAAATGGTGTACAGGTAGTTTGGCGGTGCAATCATACATTTATACTTGGTCTTCTTAGCGTACTCCGGGTTACGGAAAAGCGGATTTAAATCGCCTTCGCCGTTTACGAAAATTCGTATCCCGTCCTGGGTCACGTCCCGGTTAAGCGTGTTGTCGCTTAAAATGTTACCTTCGAACCCCGGCCCCCGCGCGCGGAAATCTTCACTGGTGAAAACGCGTCCCACCAATTTTCCCCACTCTTTCATCAACTGGTCAATCGGGTCTAATTTCTCTTCAGGCATTCCTTTTTCTCCTCATTTTTATATTATTGAAATCCGTTTACTTATCCTAGTCTAAAGTGCAGTTAACAGGCATCTCTCTTTAATTTTCTGCCGCAAAATGGCAGCTGTTAAATCATTTTAGTCGTTTTTATCGTGCATCTGCAAGTTTGGAAAGCACCGTTTATTGGAAAACGGGTTTATGGGCACTATTGGGAGATGGCGCAAACGCATCTCAGCCTGAATCTTTGAAACACATGGCAAACCAATTGGTTAATAACCAATAGTCCGGGGAGCCCCCGCTTGAGAAGTTGTGAGCGGATTAATATCTTAAATTTTGTTGCCAATTTCCCAGCCGGCTGCAGTTGCGTCCGGAATTATTCCGGGACTGGCACAATCACCGATAGAATAAATTTCCAGCTCCTTGCCGCTGAGCTTATTCATAATATCCAGATTCGGAGCCAGCGGTATCGCAGGAATGATTTGATCGGCCTTCAGGATTTGTGAATTATCGTCTTTGATAATATTCAATCCGTTCGGAGTTATTTTCTCAAGTTTTACACCGCCGATTAATCGAACGCCTTTCTTCCTGAACCAGTAAAAAAGACGGTTTTTTCTCTCAGGATACATCGACCGGCCCAGTTCCAGTTCGGTATCGACGATTATCACCTTTCTGCCCCGCTTGGTCAGAAATTCTCCCAACTGGCAGCCTTGTATCGCGCCGCCGATGATAATGACTTCTTTTCCAATTGGCATCCAGATTTTAGTTAACGCTCTTAAACGTTTTGGGCCGATAAATCTGATAAAAAATCTTAAAACCTGATAAAGGTCAGCGCTTTGCGTCACATTGCGCCCATTGATTCCGGCTACATCAGGAAGTATCGCAGTTCCGCCTAACGCCAGCACTAAAACATCCGGTTTGATTTTATCAATATCCGCAGGCGTAAATTCCCTGGAAAGAGATACGCGTACACCCTGTTTTTTAATCTGCACTTTGAAAAACCGGATAAAACCCGGCAAATCCTCGAGTTCAAATCCCTTGACCATTGAGGCAAGCGGCAAGGAACCTCCCAGGTAATGGCCTTTCTCAAAAAGCATCACCTCGTGGCCCCTCATGGCGGCGACCCTGGCAGTTTGCATACCGGCCGGACCGCCTCCTACCACCAATACCTTCTTTTTGGTTTGTGCTTTGGTGACTTCATAGCGCTCTCTTCCGAAAGAAGCATTGATCCGGCAGTGCCGGGGTTCATTGTAACTTTTGTTGCAGTTATTGCAATGCGTGCAGAGTGCAATATCCTCAGGTCTTCCTTCCATTATTTTTTTCGGGTATTCCGGGTCGGCGAAAAACCGCCGGTTGATACCGATTAAGTCGGCTTTGCCATCACGCAGCGCTTTTTCTCCGAGGTCCGCATCCAGCCCGCCTACGGTCATAACGGGCACTGTAACCACGCTTTTTACTATCGCCGCTAAAGGTACATTTGCCCCAAGTCCTCTTCTGCTCCAGTCCATTTGTTTCGGGAATTCTTTTACCGGAATTTGAGGCTCCGGGTAAAAAAGCACATCGTGACAGAAAGACCCCTGGTGCATACCCAGCCAGTGCGACCTGATGTGCAGGGAATTTGCACCGGCATCCTGGAGTATCCTGGCGATTGTTTTCGCTTCGTCAGTATTTATTCCTTCTTCACCGGCGCCGATTTCGAGGGCATTCATCAATATCTGGACCGGGAAATCCTGTCCTACCCTCTTTTTTATTCCATTTAATATATTCACGATAAACCGGGTCCGGTTTTCTATATTTTGTGCGCCGTACATGTCACTGCGTTTATTCCAGAAACGCGATAAAAACGAGTTACCCAGATGATCCCCCGCGGTATTAATTTCAATACCATCAAAACCTGCCTCGGCTACTCTCACTGCGCCGGCGATGAATCTTTCTGTAATTTCTTCAATTTCTGCAATGGTTGCCGCTTCGGGCGGTTCCTCTTCGGCGGCTTCATCAAATGCCGACCTTAAATTACCCAGGGTAACAGCCGAGGCGGCAATTCTTTTAGCCCGGAATTGCTGGTTAACCAGATTCCCGCCCCAGGCCCCACGGTGGTAGAATTGGACAAATGCCGGGCAATTATGTTGATGGATTAATGCTGTGAGTTCACGTATGTCATTAATATATTTATCGTCATCAACGCGAAAACGCCGGTCGCCGGTCTCCGCCAAAGGCCATTCCATCGCTGGTGTTTCCACTATTACCAGGCCTGCGCCGCCCTTCGCCACGGCTTCATAAAACGCTTTTGCCAGGGTGCCAATCCGATGTTCTCCGGACTCGAATAAATAAGTCTGCGCGGCTGTTTTTACAAAACGGTTTTTCAGCTGGACTTTCCCGATTTGCGTCGGTTCGAATAACTTTTTATATTTGCTATTGGTCATGATATTTCTCCCTTGTTTAAAACTTACGATGAGGGGAAATGAGTATAAATAAATCCTTTATTATTCAACAAACCGGATAACTATTTTCTCGCCTGACAAAGAGGATTAATCTCCAAGTTACGCTTTCTTAACAATGTCAGCCGACTTGAAGATATCAATGTCACCCTGCAGCACAACTTTGCCAACCTGCAACGCGTATCCTTTCGTAGCCACCCTCAGAGCCAGCCCTATATTTTGTTCAACTAAGAGCACTGTGACTCCCGTTTGATTAATATTTTTGATTATTGGCACCAGCTCATCAACCATAATGGGAGAAAGCCCCAGCGAAGGTTCATCCAATAACAACAGTTTTGGTTTGGCCATTAAACCACGGGCAATCGCTACCATCTGCTGTTCACCGCCGCTTAAAGTTCCCGCGCTCTGGTTGCGTCTTTCCTGCAACCTGGGGAAATGTTTGAAGATTTCATCCAGGTCATTCTTGATTCCGGCCCTGTCTTTGCGTAAACTGGCACCCAGTTCAAGGTTGCTCATCACCGACAGAGATGGAAACAACCTTCGGCCCTCAGGGACGTGAACGATGCCCATTTTAACAATATTGGTAGGGCTAAGACCGTCTATCCTCTTGCCGGAAAACCATATTTCGCCCGAATTGATGCGCACCAGTCCCGACAGTGCTTTCAAAATCGTACTTTTGCCTGCACCGTTAGCGCCGATCATCGTGACAACGGTCCCCTCGTCAATTTCTAACGAGACGCCGCCCAATGCCATCGCTTTGCCGTAATTTAGCGATACGTTTTTAATGTTGAGTATCATGTCCGCTACCCAAATAAGCCTTAATTACTTCAGGGTTCTCTTTTATCTCCTGAGGCGTCCCCTCGACAATTTTTTGCCCGAAGTTTATTACTACCACACGGTTACATATTTCCAATATTTTCATATTGTGCTCGACTAATATTATTGTTACCCCCAGTTGAGAAGTTCTTTTTATCGCCTCGATGGTATTATCGATTTCGTCGGGGTTCATCCCGGCGATCGGCTCATCCAGCAGCAATAATTCCGGTTTAATTGCTAAGGCACGCGCGACGCCCAGCATTTTTTGATAGCCGTGAGGCTGATTTTTAGCCAATTCGTTTCTTACTTTATATAATCCGACCAGTTGTAATATTTCCAGTGATTGTTCCAGAATATATGCTTCATTTTTACGATATACAGGAGTATTGAAAAAAGTATCGAACAAGTTTGAGCGCGGCCGAATTTGGAATGAAGATATTACATTTTGCAATACCGTGAAATTGGGGAACAGGGGATTTAATTGAAACGTACGGCCGATTCCCAATTCTGCAATAACATGCGGTCTTTTACCGGTAATATCTTTTCCTTTAAAAACAACTGTGCCTTTAGTCGGTTGTATCACGCCGGTTATCAGGTTGAACAAAGTGCTTTTACCGGCACCGTTTGGACCGATTAAACCCAATACTTCACCGTCGTTGACCGTAATGTTCATGCCGGAAACGGCGGCCAAACCGCCAAAATTTTTGGTTAGCCCTGATATTTCAAGAATCATCGGTTTGTACTTTTACCTTTTTTCTTTGATAACGTGTTCGGATCAGCCGCGGTATGCTCACCAGCCCGTCGCGAAAAGCAAAGATGACCGCAAACAATACCGCCGCTGAAACAAACGGAGTATATTGTTTTAGCCCGCTGAAATATTGCGGTATCAGGAACAGTACTGCGGTTCCGATGATGGGGCCCGCAAAATCGTTCGTCCCGCCGATCGCGACATATATAATCATCCAAAGCGTCGCAGTCGTATCAAAAGAACTGGGTGAAATCGTGACGTTATAGTTTGCGTACATTCCGCCGGCCAAACCGACGAAGAAACAGCCGATCGCGACCGCGATTACCCGGTATTTTACTTCGCTAATACCCACACTGCTTGATACCAGATAAGATTGGTCGATAGCCTTTAAATTCCAACCGATGCGACAGGACTCGAATCTGAAAAGAATTGCCAGGCTGATAATCGTTAATGCTAAAAAGACGTAATAATAGGGCACTTTGGAACCGGTGCTAAACAGAGTTGGAATTGAGGTGATTCCGGCCAACCCCCCCGTTAATTTTCCCAGCGATTCAATACCCTGTAACAAACCGACGCCAAAAAACAGGCTGATCATGGCGTAATAAAACGCCTTTAATCTGGCGAAGGGAAAACTGATTGCTATCCCTACACACATTGATACCAATGCGGCAATAATCAGTGCCAGCCACGGCGATAATCCCACATGTTTTGAAAGCACCGCCGAAACATAGGCGCCAAGCCCCAGGAATGCCGCGTGTGCTAATGGAATTTGCCCTGATGTCATGATAAATCGCATACTGGCCGCGGCAATTATATAGATTAATGTCAAAATAAAGAGATGCAGTATGTAGGGGGACTTAAAAATCAGCGGAAGGCAGGCCAAAAGACAGATTACCGCGCCGTAACCGATTGCCGGAATCAGATTTTTACGGTGTGTGTTCGAATTTGGAGCAGCAATCATGGACCCCTTAACTACCATTATCCTCTTACTTCCTTGCCGAATAACCCCTGGGGTTTGAACAGTAGAATGATAATAATAATCAGCATCATTATTGCCTGAGTCGCTGTACCGCTGACCATTATCGGTAAGACAGCATCCAGGGTACCGACGATGAGACCCGCAAATAAAACGCCATTAATACTCCCAATACCGCCTAATACCAGTATTTCCAGTACTTTAATCATAATGTCCTGTCCCATGTAAGGCGTCAGGCTTAAATAGGAACCCATCAGCGAACCGGCAAGTGCCGCCAGAGCGCAGGCGATGACACAGGCGAGCGCAGAAACAAAGTGTACATTGATGCCCTGTAAAACAGCTCCTTCCAGGTCCTGCGCAACGGCGCGCATTTGCAGCCCCTGTTTTGTTTTATTAATAAATAACAGAACTAATATCAAAAGGCTGATACCAATTAAAAAGATTACCACCCGTTCCCAGCTAATCGAAACAATCCCGACTCTGAAGATACCCTGCACGAACGGCGGCGTAACCTGGACAATAAAGCCTTGCGATACCGAGACGCCATTTTCCAGCACGGTAATAATGCCGATGCATACAACGATTATTTGGTTGATATTACCAAAAAATGGGCGGAAAGCAAACCGCTCCATGAATATTCCGAATAAACCCACGGCGGCCACGGCAATCAGCATTGCCAGCCACTGATTCATCCCCACCGCTGTTGCCAGAAAGAAGCAGATATAAGCGCCAATCATGTATATCGCACCGTGGGCGAAATTTAAAATCCCCATGATGTTGAAAAGGAAAGTAAAACCAAGCGCCAGTAAAATATACATCGACGATAATACCAGCGCATTTACAATAGAGGCAATGATAAGCAAGATGGTGGCTTCCGGCATTAATGACTCCTTGTCACGTTGCTCACTATCGAACCGGGGGGAAATTTCCCCCGGTTCGATATCTTGTTAAAGCGTAACGCTATGGGACCAGAGCCGGTTCCCATGTTTGGAAAGTCGGGACACCGTTGGTAATAGTAGTGATGGGTAATTGATAAGACACGGCTTGATTAATACCAAAAGTTTTCAGACCGCTGATGGTGCCGGGCCCGTACAAAGTTTGGATACTGGTCATGTTCGAGAAAGTATTTTTTAGTACCGCGGGATCAAAGCTGTTCGCCTGATTCAAAACCTGTCCTAATTCCCAAATGGGATTAGCATATTCCAGGGTGACTAAGGGGGCATTTGAATTGCCGACCAGGAGTTGGTACCGTTGTATCATCTCCGTCAAAATAGCCGATGGGTTAGGGCAGCCGATGTAGGCGGCACTGCAATCAACAACATTGGTGGATTCTGTTGTTCCGGCAACTTTAATATTGTCGGTGGGAATCGTGCTGTTACAAATCACAAAAAGCATATTGCTGCCGGCGTCGCGCACGTCTTTGAGGATAGAGCCGTTCGGTAATGCGATTCCAGAGCAGCAAATTACTGCGTCCGCCCCGGTGGCGATAATTTTTGCGGCGTAGGGGCTGAAATCAACAGCGCTGTTGTTGTAACCGATGATGCTGCCTGCGACCGTATATCCGGCAGCCTGGACCATTTTCTGCACCGCCGCACCGAAATAGGGGATCGAACCGTCGTCAGGCATCGCCAGCGCTACGGTCTTGACATTGGGATAGTTTGCCTTTAAATACGCCAATGCGCCGGTGAAATAATTGATACTTGCGGCTTGGCCGAGGAAGGTGTAGGTGGTGGTTGCGTCCATTTCCCCCGGCTGCATCGTGCAATAACCGGCAATGTGCAATATTTTGTTCTGTTCGCATAAGCCGGATACCGCGGAATTGAAGTATGCATCAGGGCCAATAATGATTTTAACGTTATCGTTAAAAATCAGTTTGTTCGCTGCCGCTGTCGTACCGTCCAGCGTACTCTGCCCATCTTCGACCACGAGTTTGAGGTTATAGTTCTGACCGCCGACAATAACGCCGCCGTTTTCGTTTACCATATCGACTGCTATTTGGGCTTCATTTACTGTCGCTGTATTGTAGGAACCTAAAAAGCCTGTTAATTCCGCCAGCAAGCCTACCGTATACGTTTTGATAGGCTGTACAGTTGTGGTGGTAGTGGTGGTGGTCGTGGCAGCTGTTGTTGTGGCTGTTTTTGTACAACCGGCTAAAGACATGAACACCAGGAATGATGCCAGTAGAATTGAAGTTAGTACTAGTGGGTAACTGATTTTCTTCATTCGTTTCTCCTTTTTATTTTATGAAATGTATTTGTGCTTGCCTTCAGGCTGACCCCTGAAATGAACATTTACTCCGGTCGTATTTATTTATCTAATACGCGCGTTTTATTTCAGCCAACAAATACCTCGACCTTTCGCTGCTATGGAGATTCTGACATTATTCTGATTACTTAACCAGACCTGATGGTTCTTTTTAATGAACCTGAAGTACTAATTTTTTGAACTAAAAGTACTAAAACATAAAGTGCAGCAAACAGAATAATGAATGTGTTGAAAGTTAGTCGTCGCTAACGGTGTCAATGAAACTCTCGAGAGCGGGATGATGCTCCTGACCGGGTTAGGGGAAAATGGGACGTTGTAATAGTTTTCAGCCGGGTTGCATAATTTATTTATTATATCCCATCGTGATAAAGTGCCTTAGCCGCCGAGAATCAGGAGTAAAACTATCCCTTTCCCATCAGGAATAGTATTTCGGATGACCGCTACGGCCTCCTCATCACGTACGTCATCTCTCTGGTGTCGATTCCGTCCAAGAAGATACTAATATTTTCTTCATTGGCAGGGTACGGAGATGCGAAATGCTAAAATTTTTATTTTTGCTGTTAGTCCCTCGCCCGCTTTGTTTCTTGTATATAATGCCCTGGAACATATTTCACATATGCACCAGTATGCAAACAATTACACATTACAATAATATATCTAATATATCTAATGTTATATCGTATAATGCAATCCGCCCCAACTATAAACACGTAATTTTAAATGTCAAACGTTACCAAGGCCGGTATACAAAGCGTAATTGTCGAAATTCTAACAAAGCCTTGTGTCAACATACTGACAAAAATCACGGTGATTATTATTGTTCCTGTATGATGTCAATTATATTAATTCATGCAAGTATTTATTGTGGTATAATACTTGCATGAATTATAAGACAATGCAATTCAGATTCGCCGGTATTGAGCAGGATTTTCCTAATGAAGAATCTTGCCTTGAATGGCTAAAAAACAAGCTATACCCTGAAGGCATAATCTGCCCCATTTGCACCAAAGTTACCAAACACCATAAAGTCTCCAACCGACATTCTTTTGCGTGTGATAAGTGCGGGCATCAGGTGAATCCGGTAGCTGCAACAATCTTACGCAACTCCCGTATCCCACTAAAGATATGGTTTAAAGTTATACAACGGATGTCCAAGGCAAAAAATGGTGTATCCGCAGACATAATTCAAAAAGAATATGGTTTGACCTATTGGAAAGCAAGGCACATGGTCTCAACCGTTGAGAAGTGCTTTAATGCAAATGGTTCCATGCTTGCCGGTGGCACCCAACCCAACGAAACTAACACCGGTAGCATGCTGCCTGATGTATCTAACATCGGAGTTCGAAAACTTCAAGTCAAAACGGATTTATCGCCTATAAAAAATGAGGAGAATCACGCCAGAAACCTGAGTAAGCGGGACAGAACTGCAAGGTTACTTTACCTGCAGATTTTGTTATGGCATCATTCCCAGGGCATCGACGTAAAAGAAATTGCCCGCAGTTGCGCCACGAGCTTACGCACAACTTATCGTGACTTAGCCGCTCTTGAATCTGAGTTAAAGGTCCCTATCTGGCAGGAAGGGAATAAGCGCGGACTGGTGCAGGGTCATTTCTTGCCACCTATTGCATTCAGACAGGAAGAAGCAATTAATATTTTTATCGCGTCACGTTTAATGCACAATTATTCTTATTTATATAATCCGAGCGTGGTTTCCACGTTTATGAAATTAAGCTCAATTCTACCTGCGGAACTTCGAGAAGAAACAAGAAAGACCGTTGAAAATACAGAGCAGCAAACTAGAGATGAACGAAAGGTCAATAATTTGAATAAGGTTACCAAAGCATGGATATCCCGGCACATGATAAAAATCCGCTACCAGACACCCTTTGATAACGAGCCCAGGGAACGGATTATCGAACCTTATTTTTTGGAACCGATGTTACTGTCACATTCAATTTATGTTGTTGCTTATTGTCACCTTAAAAAATCTATTTATGAGTTCAAATTAGACTATATCTATGGGGATGTGGAAATATTGCCGGATACCTATACCATACCGTCTGATTTCCATCCTACCGACTACATTACTTCTCCGTGGGATACCTATGATAACGACACATCCATCGCATTGGTTACTGTAAAATTACATTTCATCTCGGGATATAACAGGAAACTTTTTGATACTGTCTGGCATCCTTCACAAACTGTGGAAAGGCTGAATGATGGTTCTGCGATAATGACGCTAAAAACTCACCTCAGCAATCATTTTATCGCCTGGTATTTTGGCTTAACAGGCCGAATCGAAGTATTGGAACCGGAAATATTGCGCAATAAAGTGTTAGAAAAAGCTAAACTGCTGATCGATGCCCATAGAGAAAACACAAACGAATGACAAAATCCATTTGACACTGTTAACCGGACAAATTACATCAAACCGGCATAGAAACCCCAACTCAACAACCTGACCACTGCAGTTTCATATTGTTTTAGACAGGCCGAAATTAGCTGTTTCAATTATTTCGGCGGCCGAATTATCGTCACCGGGACTGAAGCCAATTTCAATAACCTGGCAGTGGTACTGCCGTGGGTGAGTTTGCTGAAACCGCCCCGGCCCTGCGTCGAAACAACAATTAAATCACAATGGTTATCATTGGCGTAAAAGATTATTTCTTGCGCTGTTTTCCCGCATATTACTGCTTTCGTAACTTTAATTCCTTTGTCTTCAAGGACTTTTGCGGTGTTGTTCAGATATTTCAAGGCATATTCTTCCATAGTACAGGTACCTTGAGGTGCCAGACGGATTTCACTGGGCCGGCTGTAATCTTCGAACGGCCAATAACCTTGGATACGATTAGTGACACTGACTAGAACTACCGCGGCACCAAGTTGCATCGCGGTCTCTTGAACGAAAGGTAAAACACATTCCGCAAGCTTCGACCCATCCAAAGGAACTAAAATCTTCTTTATCATCGGTTCCTCCTCGTCTGTCGTTATTGTATTATACAAGCGCTCAATATAATTCTCAATCGAATAATAAAATAGTGGCCCGCCGGCGGGCCTCGGGTGACACCGGATGTGGATTGGTTATTGGCGGAGATGGGAGAGCTCGGCTTCTATTAACGCTCTTTAGATTCATTACAGAAATCCGGCGACACCTGTTGGAAAAACATATTTAAATTATCATTTATGGTTAATCTCAATCACAACCAAATCAATAATGGAGAACTTTCTCCGATTGAGGTATGAGAATAAAACTCGGTTTGGTGAGAATATTAAAGGTGAAATATCAAAATAACATTTTCGATGTACCGGGATTAAGGTTAAATTTCGAGGTCCCAACATCAATTCAGGAAACGGTAGCCGGCCAATTGCTCAAAAGCGATAATGGAATACTCGCAGTTTCTGCCGGTTCGGGAAATACGGTAATTGGCATTTCCATTATTGTTTCGAGAAAATAAAACTCTTTCGTGCTTGTGCATCGCCGTCCTTTATTAGAACAGTGTTTGACTATTAGAATAACAACAAATAAGATGTAAATAGAGATATAATTAGTATATTGCAATAGTGAAAATCGGGTGCATAATTGCGGAAAAGAATTGAAATTGTAATCTATTTAATCCTGTCGCTGCTTGTAATCGGGATATTGGTCCTTTTAATACGGAATATCAATATCCTGGCATGAACCGGCACTTTACATTTTAAGCGGTACCGGTTAGCCCGGCTGTTCGAGGCCTTTCTCTTCTTTAAATTGCATCCGGTAAAATGAACTGTACAGGCCGTTCATGGCCATCAATTGTTCGTGTGTGCCCTTCTCCACAATTTGCCCATGGTCGAT
>Ga0181520_10009237_pt1 | contig 13671 bp, 10 predicted proteins | sample PEATcosm2014_Bin_29_FD_132451 | JGI IMG/M metagenome (GOLD analysis project Ga0181520, IMG submission 132451) | Peatland microbial communities from MTU Mesocosm Facility, Houghton, MI, USA - PEATcosm2014_Bin02_30_metaG | ecosystem: Environmental > Terrestrial > Soil > Wetlands > Peat | place... | reverse complement strand
CGTGCGGCAACCGTTGACGGACATCCCTTCACTATCGTCGGCGTGGCGCCCAAGGATTTCAACGGGGTGCAAAGTTTTGTAAAGGTCGAGGCATACATGCCCCTGTCGCAGGTCCTGATTGAAGGTAATTCGGCGGACCAGCTGAATAACTGGCAGACCCGGGGCTTCAACGTCTATGGCCGTCTCCGCCCCGGTGTAACCCTCAAGCAGGCGAGCGCCGACCTGGGTGTCGTTGCCCAAAGCATGATGCGCCAGCATCCGGATATAGAAAAGAAGATTGACATTCAGGCATTTCCCGAGCCTACCATGCGCATCGCTACCGGCGATCCAAACACCATGTACATCATGGCCGCGCTCTTTCTTTCGCTTGCCGGCATGGTGCTTCTGCTGGCCTGCGTTAATGTGGCGAACCTGGTACTGGTGCGCGCCACGGTGCGTGAGCGCGAAATGGCGATCCGCACTGCGCTTGGGGCCAGCCGGTTGCGCCTGTTGAGGCAGATGATCACAGAGAGCGTTGCTCTGGCTTTGATGGGTGGAGTGATGGGCATAGTTCTGGGCATATGGGCCAGCTCCGCGCTCAGTCACATCAATCCGCACGCGGATCTCCCCGTCAACCTGTCATTTGCGTTCGATTGGCGAATCTTCCTGTATTCCCTTGCTATCGCCTTGCTGGCGGGAATCGTTGTAGGCGCAGTGCCGGCTCTGCGGGTTGCAAGGGCGAATGTGAATACTGTTTTGCACGAAGGCGGCCGCGGCGTTACCGGAGGGCGTCATTGGTTTCGCGATGGCCTGGTAGCCTTTCAGATAGCCGGATCCCTCGTGCTGCTTGTAGTGGCGGGCCTGTTCGTGCGAAGTCTCACAGCCATGCAAACCATGGATTTTGGTTTCGTGCCCGATCATGTCCTCAACGTTGCCTTCGATGGCACCGAGATCGGAATGAAAGACGCGCAAACTCGCGCTCTTGCGCGGAACATTGCGGCCCGTCTTCACCAGTTGGCCGGGGTGGTCTCCGTGAGCCACGCCAATTCCGTTCCGTTGGGTTATTTCGGCAATGGCGGGGATACGATGATTATCGATGGAGCGCCCGCTCCAACCGATCCCGGCGCATTCGGCGCGGGTTACAGCGTCATATCGCCGGAGTATTTCGATGTGATGGGAATCGGTATTCTGCGCGGCCACGCCTTCACAGACTCGGACGATGAGCACGGCAGGGATGTGGCAATAATCAGCGAGAGTACAGCCAAAAAGTATTGGCCTAATCAAGATGCCATCGGCCACACTTTCCGCATGGCGAGCGAAAAAGATCGCAAGCTCGAAGTGGTTGGAATCGTGCGCGACGTGGAATTTCAGATCTTCGGCGGCGGCAAGACACGGCCATACTTTTTTCTCCCCTATGCGCAGCATATGACCGGAAACAGCTTAATGGTTTTCCAACTGAGAACAGAGGGCGATCCTCTTGCGCTTGCTCCAACTGTTCAGAAAACAATCCACGACATTGCGCCGCAACTTCCGCTCTTTCAGGTGCAATCTATGCGTGAGGGGCTTTATACGCTCAACGGGCTTCTGCTCTTTCAGATTGGAGCTTCGCTTGCCGCCATCATGGGCGGTCTCGGCCTGACGCTGGCGATCATCGGCCTTTATGGCGTCGTCTCTTACGCGGTCAGCCGCCGCGTACATGAGATAGGCCTGCGCATGGCGCTTGGCGCCAGCCGGAACTCTGTCTTCAAAATGATCTACCGTCAATCCATCCTGATTGTCGTCAGCGGCCTTGGGATTGGCCTGGCCGTGGCTCTGCTTGCCGCGCGCACTGTAGGCAGCTTCGTGGTCGTCAACGTGTGGGACCCCACGATGTATTTGCTGATAGGGACTCTGCTGGCCCTGGCTGCCCTCGGCTCGTGCTATTTGCCTGCGCGCCGCGCCATGGACGTGGAACCGATGGTCGCATTGCGCGAGGATTGAAGCGAACTATTCTTCACGGTTCGCGTCAAGCCACGCGGCAAGCTTGTCCGCTCGCTGACTTACCAACTTGCCAAATTGCAAATTCTTGGCTTCTTTTCCTTTGCAACAGCCAATATGCTATATTCTTCCCTGTTTTGAAGGATGGCGTAATGGCTGCCAACCTGAAGCTGGACAACACATTGGGTTCCAACCTCTCTGCGCCGGACGCGAAGGCGCAGGCGAATCGCGTGGCGCTGGTTGCGCTTATGGTAGAGCTGCGCTCAGAAGAGGACAGGATTCGCCATGGAGGCGGCGCAAAGGCTGCCGAGGCGCAGCGCGCCAAGGGCCGCCTCACCGCGCGTGAGCGCCTGAAGCTGTTGCTCGACGATGGCGCGGAGTTCCTGGAACTCGGCCTTTGGGCCGCACACGGCATGTATTCCGAGTACGGCGGCGCTCCGGGCGCGGGCGTTGTGACGGGCCTGGGGCGTGTGAGCGGCCGGCTGTGCATGATCATCGCCAACGATGCGACGGTGAAGGCTGGCGCGTTTTTCCCCATGACAGCCAAAAAGGTTTTGCGCGCGCAGACCATCGCGATGGAGAACCACATTCCCACGCTCTACCTGGTGGATTCATCCGGAGTTTTTTTGCCGCTTCAAGAGGATGTTTTTCCGGATACTGACGACTTCGGGCGGATCTTCCGCAACAACGCGATGATGAGCTCGCTGGGAATTCCGCAGATCACGGCGATCATGGGCATGTGTGTTGCGGGCGGCGCTTATCTGCCGGTGATGACCGATACGGTGCTGATGACCGAGGGGTCGGGACTGTTTCTGGCCGGGCCTTCACTGGTGCAGGCGGCCATCGGCCAGAAGACAGGAGCCGAAGAACTGGGCGGCGCTGCGATGCACGCCGAGATCTCCGGAACGGTGGATTTCAAAGAGCCGAATGATCATCTGTGCCTGGCCCGGCTGCGGTCACTTGTGGGCAAAATGGGCGCGCGGCCGGATGCAGCCCTGGCGTCGGAGGTATTCAATCGCGCGGAATTCGATGCGGTGCGGGATGCGCCGAAGTTTCCTGCCGACGACGTGTATGGCCTGCTGAATCCCGAGCCGGGCGCGAGCAACGTCTACGAGATGCGCGAGATCATCGCGCGCATTGTGGATGGCAGCCAATTCGACGAGTACAAGGTCGATTTTGGCCGGACGGTGCTCTGCGGATACGGGCGTATTGGCGGCCGCGCCGTGGGCATTGTCGCCAACCAGAAGCTGCACCAGAGCCAGATCGTGGCAACTGGACCCGCGGCGGGAATGAAGCGCACCGAGTTTGGCGGCGTGATCTATACCGAGAGCGCGCAAAAGGCGGCGCGCTTCATCATGGACTGCAATCAGAATCTAATTCCGCTGATTTTTTTGCATGATGTGAATGGATTCATGGTGGGTAAGGATGCCGAGTGGTCGGGAATCATTCGCGCCGGAGCGAAGATGGTTTCAGCAGTGAGCACCAGCGTAGTGCCGAAGATTACCGTGATCGTGGGCGGCAGCTTTGGAGCCGGGCACTATGCGATGTGCGGCAAGGCCTACGATCCACGATTCTTGTTTGCGTGGCCGACCGCCCGCTATGCGGTCATGAGTGGCGACTCCGCGGCAAATACGCTCGCTGGGGTGCGCGCCAAGCAAATGGAACGTGGCGGAAGGCATCTTTCAGAAGCCGAGAAGAAGGCGGTCTTTGACGAGATCAAGAACGCTTACGATGCGCAGGCCGATCCGCGCTACGGAGCTGCACGGCTCTGGATTGACGCCATAATCGATCCGGCCCGCACGCGCCAGACGCTGATGACCGCGCTCGAGGCCTGCGCCCTGAATCCCGAGATTCCCCGCTTCAACCCCGGCGTCATGCAAACTTGATGAGTGACTACTGAGTCGCATCGGGTCCGAACACTGTGAATCGTTCAATCGTCGAGGCGCAATAGTCATCTGAAGGAAAGGAGCGATCTCATGAGCCACGCATCTGAATCGCCTGAGAGCTTGTATCCCTTCGTCTTGACCGAAGATCAGGAGCATCTGCGCCGTGAGATTCGCGAGTTCGCTGCGCGAGAAATTTTGCCGAACAGGATGGCATGGGACGAAGCCGGCGAGTTTCCTCTTGCCGTCATCAAGAAGCTGGGCGCGATGGGACTGCTTGGGATGATTTTTCCTCCTGAGTACGGCGGCACCGGCCTTGGCTATGTGGACTACGTTCTGGCAATCGAAGAGCTATCAGCCGTCGACGGGTCCGTGGGAATCACGGTCGCCGCGCACAATTCGCTGGGGACAAACCACATCTTTCTGGCCGGCAACGAGGAGCAAAAGAGGAAGTATATTCCGCGGCTGGCGACGGGTGAGTGGTTGGCCGCGTGGGGGTTGACCGAGCCCGCCGCCGGCTCCGACGCGGGCAGCGCCAAAACCACCGCCGTAAAGAAAGGCGATCGTTACCTGCTGAACGGCGCGAAAACGTTCATCACCAATGGCCATTACGCTGACGCCATCGTGGTGGTCGCGGTGACTGACAAGGGAAAGGGCACGCACGGGCTTTCGGCTTTTGTTGTGGAGAAAGGCACACCGGGATTTCGCGCGGGTAAGAAGGAAAATAAGCTGGGACTGCGCGCCAGCAACACCAGCGAACTGATTTTCGAGGACTGCGAGATACCTGAGGAGAATCTACTTGGCGTGGAGGGTGAGGGCTTCGTGGATGCCATGCGTGTTCTTGACGGCGGAAGAATCTCGATTGCAGCGCTGGGGCTGGGGATGGCACGTGGCGCGCTCGACGCGGCATTGAAGTACGTGAAAGAGCGGCGTCAGTTTGGCAAGACGATCGCGGAGTTTCAGGGGATCCAGTGGAAGATCGCGGATATGGCGACGGAACTGGACGCCGCGCGCCTCCTGACGCAACGGGCCGCAGTCCTCAAGGATGCCGGGCGGACGGTAACTCGCGAGTCTTCAATGGCGAAGCTTTTTTCCAGCGAAGTGGCCGTGCGCATCTGCGACGAGGCAGTACAGTTATTTGGCGGCTACGGCTTCATCAAGGATTTTCCGGTAGAGAAGTTTTATCGCGACGTGAAGCTATGTACCATCGGCGAAGGCACAAGCGAGATTCAGCGGATGATCATCGCGCGCGAGGTTCTCAAATTGCACCCTTCGCGCGGGTGATGTCGGCTGCGCTCTCATCTAAATCAGGAAGTGGCAATGAGTAATTCAGTCAAGATCATCGAATGTCCGCGCGATGCATGGCAGGGACTGACCGTGCAGATACCGCCAGAAGTGAAGGCGAGTTATCTGCGCAAGTTGGTGGCTGCCGGGTTTACGCATATTGATGCGGTGAGTTTTGTATCACCGGCGGCGGTTCCGCAAATGGCCGACGCCGAGCAGGTTCTCGAAGCTCTCGATGCTCCCGCCGGCGTTGAGATTATTGGAATCGTCGTGAATGCCAAGGGCGCGGAACGGGCCATCGCCACTGGCGCCGTGCAAACGCTGGGCTTTCCTTATTCGATCTCATCCGAGTTTCTCAAGAGAAATCAGCATCAGACTCCTGAAGAATCGCTCGACGCGCTGGAAGCCGTGGGCGAGTTGGCCTATAAAGCGGGACTGGATGTGACAGCTTACATCTCCATGGCTTTCGGCAATCCCTACGGCGATGCGTGGAACGTCGATGAAGTCGCAGACGCGTGCGAACTGCTGATCGACACCGGCGTGCGGCAGATTTCGCTGGCCGATACCGTGGGGCTGGCAACTCCCGAGCGCGTTAAAGAGACAGTGGCCCGCGTGCTTATTGACGGAAATGCGGTTGAGATTGGCGTGCATCTTCATGCGCGGCCAGCTGAGGCGGCGACGAGGATACGCGCTGCTTATGAAGCCGGTTGCAGACGCTTCGACGCGGCCATCGGCGGGCTGGGCGGATGTCCCTTCGCTCAAGATGCGCTGGTGGGCAACCTTCCTACGGAGATTCTCATTTCCGAATTGAAGTCTCTGGGCGCTGCGCTGTCGACTCTCTCGTCGCTCGATCCACTTATCGAATCCAGCGCGGAACTGGCGCGAGAATTCGGAACCAGAACGCAGTGATGCCCGGAATAGCTAGAGAGGACGATTTGGAAGACACGACGATTCTGATTGCTGATAAGGGTGCTATACGGACAATTACGCTGAATCGTCCTGAGCGCCGCAACGCGATGACGCCGCAGATGCAGTTGGAACTGATTGCAGCGCTGGAAGGGGCAGCGACCTCCGGCTGCCGTGCGCTCGTTTTGCGTGGCGCAGGCGAAGTCTTTTGTTCAGGTCTCGATCTGTCGGCCTTGCAGGAAATGAACGACAAGACCGCCGCCGAACATCGCGCTGAGGCTGAACGCATCGCCAAACTCTTTCGCACTTTGTATGAATTACCCCTGCCTACCATCGCGGCAGTGCGGGGCGCGGCCGTCGCCGGAGGAACCGGCCTCGCGACCATCTGTGACTTTACACTGGCCGAACCTGCGGCGAAATTCGGCTATACGGAAGTTCGCATCGGATTTGTGCCGGCGCTGGTCTCTGCGTTTCTGGCGTTGCAAATCGGCGACAAACACGCACGCGATCTGCTGTTGACTGGACGGCTGTTTGATGCAGCAGAGGCGCATCGCCTGGGACTGGTAAATGAGGTGCTGCCGCCTGATGAACTGGAGGGACGCGTAGAAGCGTTGGCGAAAACTCTCGCCGCCAACAGTCCCGCGTCGCTGGCTGCAACCAAGCGGCTGATGGCAGCGCAAAATAAACCTTGGCTCGATGCGGCGATTGCACTGGCGATAGAGGCAAACGCGCGGTCGCGCGAAACATCTGATTTCCGCGAAGGAGTGGCGGCGTTTCTCGAGAAGCGGAAACCGGTGTGGAAAGAATGACGGGGCTAGCTAACGAACGAACTTAATGGCGTATGGAAACGCATGGGGGCGCCAGTATGTTGCAGCACCTGCTCGCGCGTAACACCAGGCGCCAACTCCTCCACTTCGAAGCCGTCGGGCGTGATATCCAAGACGCATAGATCAGTGATGACGCGCTTGACCACGCCCGCGCCGGTCAACGGCAAGGTGCAATGGCGCAGAAGTTTGTGGCTGCCGTCCTGCGCGGTGTGCTCCATCAGCGCGATAACCCGCTGAACGCCGGCGACAAGATCCATCGCTCCGCCCATGCCTTTGATGCGCTTGCCCGGAATCATCCAGTTAGCCAGGTCGCCGCGCTCGGAGACTTGCATGGCGCCTAGAATCGCCAGATCAATGTGGCCGCCCCGAATCATGCCGAAAGAATCGGCGCTGGAAAAAATCGCAGCTCCGGCCGCCATGGTCACCGTCTCCTTGCCTGCGTTAATCAGATCGGCGTCCACCTCATGCTCGCGAGGAAACGGCCCCATGCCGAGCAGTCCGTTTTCCGATTGCAAGATCACCGTCATTCCCGCGGGGATATAACTCGCAACAAGCGTGGGGATACCAATTCCGAGGTTGACGTAGAATCCCTCATGCAACTCTAGCGCGGCGCGCGCGGCCATCTGATTTCGTGTCCAGGCCACTCGCCTATCCCTCCCGTGTGGTCTTTCTTTCAATCCGCTTTTCAGGATTGGGATTGTGCACCAGCCGATGAACAAAAATCCCCGGCGTGTGAATCTCGTCCGGATCAATCTCTCCCGGCTCGACGACAATTTCCGCCTCGGCCACGGTAATCCTTCCGCAGGTGGCAGCGCCGGGGTTGAAGTTGCGTGCGGTGCGCCGGTAGACAAGATTACCGTAGAGATCGGCCTTCCATGCTTTTACCAGCGCGAGGTCGGCGAAGATGCCACGTTCCAGAATGTAAGTAACTCCGTCGAACACCTTCTGTTCCTTACCTTCTGCCACCAGTGTGCCTACCCCGGTTCGGGTGTAGAAGCCGGGGATGCCCGCGCCGCCCGCGCGCATTCGCTCGGCCAGGGTGCCCTGCGGGCAAAACTCCACGTCCAACTCGCCGTCGAGAAACTGCCGCTCAAACTCGGCGTTTTCGCCCACATAGCTGGAGATCATTTTCTTTATTTGTCGCGTTTGCAGCAGAAGCCCCAATCCGTAATCGTCAACGCCCGCGTTGTTGCTGGCGATAGTAAGGTCGCGAACGCCACTGTCGCGCAGGGCAACGATGAGCGCCTCAGGGATGCCGCACAGGCCAAAGCCTCCGATCGCCAAAAGCATTCCGTCGCGCACAATTCCTTTGAGCGCAGCGTGCGCATCCGTCCACAGCTTCGTCATCGCCGATTTCTTCTCCGCTCGATTGCTGTCATGCGTCGAAATTCCACTTCAGCGCAACGAACACAACCATCCTAAGCACAGTCAATCAAGATGCGCAATGTTTTTTGATAGGCCTTTAGCGCTGCCGCCGGCGCAGGGGATTATCGGCCCGGACTAACTTACCTTTTGCGAGCGCCAAGAAGGCGGTGCGTCAGGATACGGTGGCCCACAAGAGTCGAAAGAACGATCGAAGTGGAAGTGGTGCCGAAAGGCGCCAGTTTATCAATCAGGCTCTCCAAATGCTCAACGGACTCGGCCGCCACCTTGAGCGTAAACGAATCGGCGCCGGTGCCGCGATAACACTCCAAGACTTCGGGCATCTCGCGCACGGTCTTATTAATGCGCGCCAGCACATCGCCCACGGTGCTGATGCGAATGAATGCAGCTATCGGCAAGCCGATTTTTGCGGGATCAATCTCGGCACGGACGCCGGTGATGACGCCGGCGTCTTCCATCTTTCGGACGCGCTCAGCCACCGCAGGCAACGTAAGCCCTACCCGCCTGCCCAGTTCAGCAAACGAAATGCGGCCGTTTTGCTGTAGCTCCGCGACAATCTTCCAGTTCATCTCGTCGAGATATGAAGAATCGAAAGCCATGAACGCATTCTACCTTTAGAATGTATGGAGAGAATATATTTTTTCCTTCGATATTGTATTTACTAAAATCGTACACGGCTCATAGATTGATGCAGGAAGTCCTGTGCGGCGCGGGCTGCGCAAATAAGTTACATTGATTGCGAGGAAACTTGAATGGAAAACCCCATCAAGCTCAAACGCGTTCACCACGTCGAATTCTGGGTGGGCAATGCCCGCCAGGCGGCCTATTTCTATCGCAAGGGATTCGGCTTTTCGCAGGTCGCATACAGCGGATTGGAGACCGGCCAGCGGAAGCGCACATCCTATGCGATGAGTCAAGGTAAAGCGAATTTTCTCTTGACTACACCGCTGACCTCAGACGATGAGGCAGCTGACCATATCCGCCGGCATGGCGACGGCGTGCGCGACATTGCTTTTGAGGTAAATGACGCCGATCAGGCATTTGCTGAGGCCGTTCGCCGCGGGGCAATGCCGGCCGTCGAGCCGCACGACGAAGCCGATGAGCATGGCGCCATCCGCCGCGCGGCGGTACACACCTATGGCGACACCATCCACTCACTGATCTCTTACAGGAATTACAAGGGGCCGTTTTTGCCCGGCTTCACGGCAGCGCCCATCGCCGCTGACGACTGTGGCATTCTTCGCGTTGACCACATCGTGGGCAACGTTGAACTAGGAAAGATGCAGTATTGGGCTGACTACTACGCGGACGTCTTCGGCTTCCATCGTTACATCACCTTCGACGACAAGGACATTTCCACCGAGTACAGCGCTCTGATGAGCATCGTTATGTCAGATGATTCGCATTCGGTGCAGTTCCCCATCAACGAGCCGGCGCCCGGACGCAAAAGAAGCCAGATAGACGAGTACCTCGAGGCGTATGGCGGGGCTGGCGCGCAGCACGTTGCTCTGCGCTGTAACGATGCTCTTTCGACGGTGGGTAAATTGCAGCGCAACGGGATGAATTTCCTGCGCGTTCCCGATAGTTACTATGAAGCGCTGCCGCTGCGGATTGGCGAAATCGAGGAACCGATCGAACAGTTGCGCGCGCTGGGCATCCTTGTGGACCGCGACGATGAAGGCTACCTCTTGCAGATTTTTTCCAACCCGGTTGAAGATCGCCCTACCCTCTTTTTCGAAATCATTCAGCGCAAAGGCTGCCGCGGATTTGGCAAGGGAAACTTCAAGGCGCTATTTGAATCCATTGAACTGGAGCAGGCGCGGAGGGGAAATCTATGACCACGATGAACATAGCGATGACGACGAGACAATCCAGCAATACAGCGGAGCGCGCAGTGCTGCGCTACCAATCCGGCTTCGGCAACGAGTTTGTCAGCGAGGCGGTCGAGAACGTATTGCCGCAGGGACAAAACTCGCCGCAGAAAGTCGCGCACGGATTGTATACAGAACAATTGAGCGGCACTCCCTTCACGGCGCCGCGCGCGGTCAACCGCCGAACCTGGCTTTATCGAATTCGTCCCTCGGTGGCGCACAAGCCCTTTGCGCAGATTGCCCAGGGAAAGCTACGCTCGGCGCCCTTCGACGAGGTTCCGACGCCGCCAAATCAATTGCGCTGGCGTCCTATTCCTGTCCCTGCCAAGTGTACGGATTTTGTTGATGGCCTCATCACCATGGTAGGCAACGGCAATGCCCATACTCACGCTGGGGTCGCGATTCACATCTACGCAGCCAACGCCTCGATGACGGATCGTTTCTTTTTGAATGCCGACGGCGAGATGTTAATCGTTCCGCAGTTGGGGCGATTGCTGCTGCGCACTGAAATGGGCGTTCTTGAAGTGGAGCCCGGCGAGTTTGCGGTCATTCAGCGCGGTATTCGCTTTCGTGTCGAGCTCAAGGACGAGCAGGCCCGCGGATACATTTGCGAGAATTACGGACCGCTTCTTCGTTTGCCGGACCTGGGCCCTATCGGCGCAAACGGCCTTGCGAATCCGCGTGACTTTCTTTCGCCGGTGGCGGCCTTTGAAGAGCGCGAGGGCGACTTCCGGCTTGTCACCAAATTTCAGGGAAGGCTTTGGGAAGCCGCCATCGATCACTCACCGCTGAACGTAGTCGCATGGCACGGAAACTACGTTCCTTACAAGTACAATCTGAAAAACTTCAACTGCATTAACACGGTGAGCTTCGACCATCCCGATCCGTCGATTTACACAGTGCTGACCGCGCCCTCAGAGATTCCGGGCACAGCTAATCTGGACTTTGTTGTCTTTCCGCCGCGCTGGATGGTCGCCGAGCACACCTTCCGCCCGCCCTGGTTTCATCGCAATTTCATGAACGAATTCATGGGACTGATCTGCGGGGAGTATGACGCCAAAGCTGAAGGGTTTGTTCCCGGCGGCGCCAGCCTGCATAATTGCATGGCCGGCCACGGGCCCGATTCGGAAACCTTCGAGCGAGCCAGTAATGCCGAGTTGAAGCCAGTCTACCAGGGCAACACGCTCGCCTTTATGTTCGAGACGCGCTTCGTGTGCCAGCCGACAAAGTTCGCGCTCGAGACCTCGGAACTCGACGAACAGTATTTCGAATGCTGGCAGAAGCTGGGAAAGAAGTCTGATCTGTAAGGCGAAAGCAATGTGCTCGATAACAATGCAGCCGGCTGACGGTCGCGTAGAAGCCGCACAGACAATTAACTTTGCTATAGACGATATAGGCTGCCGAGAGTATAGACTGAGCCGGAACGGCCTCGCCGATGTGCGGCACAGTTTCCCCATTCCCTTCGGCTCCTGATCGTTCACAGAACCCATTGATGCCCCGCGTTTCTGTGGCCTTCTATGAAACCTCTTTTGGATGAAACACACGATTGTGCGGCGAAAAGTTGGGTTGACTCCGCCAACTTTGCCTGCGTTGATTTTCCGATACAGAATCTGCCTTTCGGCGTTTTCCGGCCGCAGGGTAAAGAGGCGCGTGTGGGCGTGGCCATCGGCGACCGCATTCTCGATGTGGCCGGCATGTTGAGCACGGGGCTGTTAGCCAACGAAGGTGTGCGGGTTGCGGCGGAAGCGTGCGCATTCGGCTCGCTGAATCGGCTGATGGCGCTCGGCGCGGGCCCGCGGCGAGCGCTGCGAAAGCGCCTCCACTCGCTACTGATTAAAGACGCACCGGCGCTTAACCGCCATGTCACGGCACAGCATCTCGTTGCGCAGCAGGATGCGGAGATGCTTCTGCCCGCAACGGTCGGCGACTACACGGACTTCTACGCGTCGATCTTTCATGCCACCAATGTCGGCAAACTATTCCGTCCGGAAAATCCTCTGCTGCCGAACTACAAATATCTTCCCATCGGTTATCACGGACGCGCTTCATCGCTGATACCCTCAGGTACGCCGGTGCGCCGGCCTAGCGGACAGATGCACGAAGGCGCTGTCGCACCCAGCTTTGCGCCCACCAAAGCGCTTGATTACGAACTCGAGTTAGGCTTTTTTTTGAGCGCCGGCAACTCGTTAGGTGAGCCTGTTCCGATCAAAGAGGCGGAGGAGCACATCTTTGGTGTTTGCCTGGTGAACGACTGGTCGGCGCGCGATGTGCAGTCCTGGGAGTATCAGCCGCTGGGGCCGTTCCTCGGAAAAAGCTTTGCGACCACTCTTTCGCCCTGGGTGGTGACCCTTGAGGCGTTGGCTCCCTTCCGCACGGCGGCACTACGTCGCGTGGTCGACGACCCCGCCCCGTTGCCGTACCTTCTCAGCGACAGCGATCAGGCGCACGGCGGCCTTGATCTGTGGCTGGAAGTGTCCCTCACATCGATCCAAATGCGACAGTCAGGCATACCTCCCGTGGTTCTGGGGCGCAGCAACACTCGCGATCTTTACTGGACGTTGGCGCAGATGCTCACTCATCACGCCAGCAATGGCTGCAACCTTCGGCCCGGCGATCTGCTGGCGACCGGTACCGTCTCCGGCGCTGACAAGAGCGCGCTCGGCTGCCTGCTGGAGCTGACATGGCGCGGCAAAGAGCCCATATCGCTGCCCACCGGCGAGCTGAGAAGATTTCTGGAAGACGGCGACGAGGTTACCTTGCGCGGATTCTGCGAGCGGGAGGGGTTTCGCCGCATTGGGCTTGGCATCTGCCAGGGCCTGGTTGGCAGATGAAGAGTACCGACGAATTGAACCAGGTCGACAAAAAATCTTTCCCTTCCTGCATTAAGCGTTTATATTTAGCCGCAAGGCCCGCGAATCCCCAGCCGCTTCCCCGGCTCACATGCGGTGAATTCACCAGTCGCAGGCCGAGTCCCGGAAAGAAACGAAGAACTAACACAATCGATTTACGCAGTCGGGAAAGCCGGTTGGCGGACGTGCAGGCCGTCCCGACGAAAGGTGCTGATCTATGCCTCCAGGCCTCGACGCTTTGAAGCACATTGTCGTGCTCATGATGGAAAATCGCTCTTTCGACCACATGTTGGGATCGCTGAAGGCAGTGAACCAGCAGATTGATGGCGTGGACGGCACGCAATACAACCTCGACACGCAGGGAAACCAGGTCTTTGTGCAGCCGCTCGCCGAGTTTCAAAGCCAGCTCGATCCTGATCCCGATCATGCCTTTCCGGCTGTAGATCAGCAGATATTTGCCGGCGACCAGAGCCCCACTCGTGTCGCCACCATGCAGGGATTTATCCAGAATTATTTTCTGCAGCAGCAGGATGTGGCCCACTCGCAGAAGATCATGTACTACTTCAGCGCGGACAAGCTGCCGGTGCTCACGTCGCTTGCGACTAACTTCGCCGTATTCAATCGCTGGTTCGCGTCTATTCCGGGTCCGACCATCTGCAACCGTGCCTTTGCTCAGTATGGCACCTCTTTCGGGCAGGTAGGCATGAGTATG
>Ga0181520_10009235_pt1 | contig 13672 bp, 8 predicted proteins | sample PEATcosm2014_Bin_29_FD_132451 | JGI IMG/M metagenome (GOLD analysis project Ga0181520, IMG submission 132451) | Peatland microbial communities from MTU Mesocosm Facility, Houghton, MI, USA - PEATcosm2014_Bin02_30_metaG | ecosystem: Environmental > Terrestrial > Soil > Wetlands > Peat | place... | reverse complement strand
GCGGCGGCGGAATCGAAGTGGGGGGCGGAGGGTTCGTGCTTGCTTTCCATAGCTTTACCCAGCGGGGGCCCTGTTTTGTGCGATGAGAGACGGTAGCAGAATGTTGTCGGAATCACAAGAAGTTTTCATGGGGTGGAAGCGGGGAGGAGCTTGGAGCTGGGAGCCTGGAGCCTGGAGCTTGGAGCTGGGGGCTGGGAGCTGGGAGCCGGGAGCAGGAGGCAGGGAGTCTGGGGAGGGGAGTTGGTAGAACACCGAGCCGATGTGCATCATCTTCGCGCCGGCTCCAGGCTCCCGGACTCCTGGCTCCAGGCTCCCAGCTCCACGCTCCCAGCTGTAAGCGGGGAAATGTTTTAGGCTGGCTTGCATGAGGTTGCGGATGTTTTGGGTTGCTGGTTGGTTGGCGGGGTTGGCTGGATTGGCGGGGTGTGGGTTGGCGGGGAATCCGGAGCCTCCTACGCTTTGGCTGCCGGAGCCGGTGAAGGATTTGGTGGCGGTGCGGGTGGGAGATGAGGTGCGTCTGCGGTGGACGATGCCGAAGGAGACCACGGATAAGGTGACGCTGAAGGGGGAGCAGCGGGCGCATTTTTGCTGGGTGTTGGCGAACGACATCGCAGCGGAGAGGCTCGCGAAGGCTTGCAGGGCCGTGGGCGATGGGGTGTTTGCGCCGGAGAGGACGGCGGATTTTACGGCGAAGATGCCTGCGGAGCTGACGGCAGGGGTGGTGGGGGGTGCGGGGGCGTCGGGGGCGGTGCGGGCGGTGGCGTTTTATGTGGAGCTTGAGAATCATGCTGGGAAGACGGCGGGCGCATCGAATGCGGCGTGGGTGGCGGCTGGTGCTGCTCCGGCGGGGGTGACGGGACTGCGGCTGGAGACGCGGGCGGAGGGCGTGGTGCTGCGGTGGGATGCGGGGGCGGCGGAGGCTGGGATGGTGTTGCGGATGCATCGGGAGCTGGTGGCGGGTGTGTCGAAGGCGGGTGGGGCAAAAGCGGCGGAGTCGCAGGGGGCTGGGCTCGCGGAGGTGCAGGTGCTGGAGGTGGATTTGGACAAGGGCGATGCGGGGGTGGCGGTGGATCGCGATGCGGTGCTTGATCATGAATGGAAGTACTGGGTGGAGCGCGTGGTGAAGGTGGAGGCGGGTGGGCGCGCGCTGGAGGTGGCGGGTCCGGCGTCGGAGAAGGTGAGTTTGTTCGCGAAGGATGTGTTTCCGCCGGCGGTTCCGGCGGGGCTGACGGTGGTGGTGGATGGCGAGGCGCGGTCGATGGATTTGTCGTGGACGCCGGATACGGATGCGGATTTGGCCGGGTACGTGGTGTATCGGAAGGACGTGACGGCGGGCGGGGGTTGGGAGAGGATTTCGGCGAAGACGGTGGCGCCTCCTTCGTACAGCGATGCGGGGGTGGTGGCGGGGCACCGGTATGCGTATGCAGTGAGTGCGGTGGATTTGGATGGGAATGAGAGTGGGAAGTCGGGGGAAGTGGTGGAGGGGTTGCCGGAGTGAGGGGCGCTGGGGTGGCTCTTCGGGCTGGTGATCCTGGTTAATTTTGTGCGGTTCGGGTTGTCGTTTTGGCCGCGATTCGAGGGGACGTCATCGAAGGTCGGATTGGCGGATGAAGTCTTTCGATGGGGGATCGGCGGATATCGCTGTGATTTTGTCTGGCTTGCGGTTTCGACGGTCGGAGTGCTGATCGCAGGGATTTATTTTAAGCAACGATCCGAGCCGTATCCGAAGCTGCAGGGGGATACGTACCTGTGTATCGCGTGGCTTGTTGCTTTCTTGGTTTGGCTCGTGAAAGTGTTTGCGGCTGGGCTGGTTGATTTCGGATGATAGGTTTGGGGTCTGGAACGGCAGTGGTTTGGTTGAGACTGTTTTCCCGAAATGGGCGAGGGGCGGTACCTTCGGGTGAAGCAGAGGGTCAGGCGTATTGACGCGCAAGAGACAGAAGAGCACGCTTCTTGCTGTGGGGTGAACCTGGCGTCTTCAAGGTTTTGTCTTTTCGGGTTTGCTGGTGCTTTTGGTGGTTTGGTTTGGAACTGTTTCCCGAAATGGGCGAGGGGCGGTACTTTCGGGTGAAGCAGAGGGTCAGGCGTATTGACGCGAGGGAGACAGGAGAGCACGCTTCTTGCTGTGGGGTGAACCTGGCGTCTTCAAGGTTTTGTCTTTTCGGGTTTGCTGGTGCTTTTGGTGGTTTGGTTTGGAACTGTTTCCCGAAATGGGCGAGGGACGGTACTTTCGGGTAAAGCAGAGGGTCAGGCGTATTGACGCGCAAGAGACAGATGAGCACGCTTCTTGCTGTGGGGTGAACCTGGCGTCCCTGGCGTCTTCAAGGGTTTGGATTTTGGGGTTGTTGGTGTTTTTGGTGGTTTGGTTGAGACTGTTTTCCCGCAATGGGCGAGGGGCGGTACCTTCGGGTGAAGCAGAGCGTCAGGCGTATTGACGCGCAAGAGACAGGAGATCACGCTTCTTGCTGTGGGGTGAACCTGGCGTCTTCAAGGTTTTGTCTTTTTGGGTTGTTGTATTTTTCGGGTGTTGTAGCGACGGTGTTGGGGGAGACGATAGCGCGATGAAGTATTGCCGGTTTGAGACAGCGGCGGGGGCGCAGTATGGCGAGGTGGTGGAGCGGGCGGGGACGCTTTGGATCGAGCGGCTGCTGCCGCCGTTTGAGGAGGATGGGTGGGCGCGACTGGCGCAGGGTGAGTTCGAACCGGTTCCGTTCGGGGCGGTGAAGCTGCTGGCTCCGGTGGTGCCGCGAAAGATTGTGTGCATTGGGCGGAATTATCGGGACCATGCGGCGGAGCTGGGGAATGAGGTTCCAAAGGAGCCGCTGCTGTTTTTGAAGGCGCCGTCGGCGGGGATTGCGCCGGGGGAGGCGATTCGGATTCCGGCGCAATCGAAGAGGGTGGATTTTGAGGGCGAGCTGGCGGTGGTGATGGGGAAGCGCGCGAAGAAGGTGGGCGCGGAGGAGGATGTGCGGCCGTACATTCGCGGCTACACGATTGTGAATGATGTGACGGCGCGCGATCTGCAGAAGAGCGATGGGCAGTGGTCGCGGGCGAAGGGGTTCGATACCTTTTGTCCGATGGGGCCGCTGGTGACGGACGAGGTGGATCCCGAGGCGGGGTTGACGGTGGAGACGCGGTTGAATGGCGAAGTGAAGCAGCACGGGTCGACGCGGGATTTGATTTTTGGAGTGGCGGCGTTGGTGCGGTATATCTCGGCGGCGATGACGCTCGAGCCTGGGGATTTGATTCCTACCGGGACTCCGGCGGGAGTGGCGGCGATGCTGCCTGGAGATCGGGTGGAGGTAATGGTGGAGGGGATTGGGGTGCTGGGGAATCCTGTGGATGGGCCTGGGTAGCTGCGAACCGGTACCGAGTACCAGGCACCGGGCACCGAGCACCCAGCCACTCCTGATGAAGTGAGCCTTCGTGGACAGGGAACAGCCCGGAGTTTTCGTCCGGACTATGAGCCGGTTAGCGGATTGGGCTGCGGCATTTTGCTCTGGTTTTCCAGGGTCGAGCGCGATGTGATTGCTCGCGGACTGTTTACCAGCGTGAAGGATCTGGGCCATAACCTGGCACCGATCCAGGGAGGAGTGGCTGCCCTTGATCGCGCGCGGAAAACTGCGTGGCGGCTGCCCACAGGTACGCCCTGCAGGCGGCGATTCGCTGCTTTTCGGGCGCGAGCCAACACCACGTCGTAGACCGACTGGGAGCGGATCGTGCTTCTCAATGACGCCCTGCCGCAGGTCAGCGCCTCTCCGATCATCGCGCTGAATCGCGCGGTAGCCGTCGGAATGGCGCCCGAAGCGGCATACGGCGATTCGGATCGGTGAACACAAGCCGACTTATCGGGAATAACATGTGCTCGCGCAAGCCTTTGCTTCCACTATTCTCAGAATCGAGACTCTGGGCACTCGCGCGTGGGCCTGGTTTTGGTGTTTGCCCCTGTCCCAAAACCGGGGACCTGGGGCGCACCCCTGACGCCCCAGAGATGGGTCACGTTGCAATTATCAAGCGCGAATCGGAATGCCGGAGACTAGCACGCGCTCAGCGGCATTGGCGACTCCAGCCTTCGTCAATTCGTCCACAAACGCGCTGTAGATGGGCCATGGATAGGATGTGGGGCCGATGATGAGGTGGTCGAATATCTGCGTGAAATCCAAGTCTGCAATCTGGTTCGAAACCGACACGTCAAGTGGAACTTTGTAAACAACTTGGGGCACGCCGGAGATGACTTCGGTAGAGGACTCTATGAGTCGAGAAGACGAACGATTCGGTGCATAGATGGCGCGCCACTCCCTTTCCTCATGAAAGCCTTCGTGTTTCAGACAAACCACACCCGACAAAAAAGTCATGAAAACTAACCCGACAAGTGCATCATGACCAATTATCCGAAGATACTCGCGATTAGCGCGAACGTTTTCAATGACTTCGTCCAATATCTTGTGGGCCGCAGGTTCCGATAGGTATGCGACAGGGCTGAACGTGAGGCCCAGGGCGAGGGTAGAAAGAGAATTGTATGGGACACTGAGCACAATTCCAATTCGAGTCGCAGTTCCGCCGAATGCACGCCACATAGAAAGTCACCCGTTTGGGTCTTCGCTGTCCTGATGTTCCGAGAGGCACGCGATGTACGAGTTCAACCGAACATCATTCCAAGAGTTCTTGAACGCAGTGATTGCTTCAGAAGCAACACCGGGGATGCAGTCGTCCAAAGCGTCAGTAAATGATTTGAGTTTCGCTGGGACAGAAATGAAACTATTGAAGATCTCAAAGCCGTGCTGCATTTCGCGATAGTCCGACATGCAGTTGGTGTTACGCATCCAGAAACGTTTCGTTCTGATTATGTTGAGTGCGGCCTCTGCGGTTGTGTAGTGGATGAGGCGTCCGTGCGTTTGACTCGGCTTCCGTTGGAAAAATTCTCGCGTCTGTTTCATGGCATACGGCATCATGATATTTGCGAGACGTATTCCTTGTTCTCGTATTTCTGGTGTAATAGTCGTTTCGAGGGGCGAGTCTCCCATTGTGGCGTCTCCCAGCAGCTAGACTATATCCTTTCCAGCCTCAGACATCTTCCCATGCTGCCTCGTTTGGGAAGCGATTCGGTCTCAGATTGGCTCGGTCCCACTTCCTGAGTCCGGCGGGTGGCCTCGATCTCGTCGCCCCAAAACCCACACCGAGGGCACTCACGGCCCACTGCTCTTGGGGGCCGGGGAGACCGAGGATACTAACTGGCAAGAAACCCCATGGTCTATCAGGATCGCTCCCGGCAAACACCGTTGTCGTCATCCGGCGATCACTTCCGCTATGCCGACTTCCGGTTACCGATCAGGTTTGCAGGCCGACGCCCGCTCTGATAGTCGACGGAGTTATCATGGATTGTGAAAATTCACCAGCAAGGCACTATCTACAATGCTTACCAGCAATCGTTCCCTGTAGTGTTGGATTTGGACGCCACAGACGACGGCCATCTGTCTGGCTTCGCCAATTTCCACGGGAAGAATCTGCGCCCAGATGGGTTTCCGGTTGGAGAGAAGTTCTCGGTCCTTACTGACGATCCAAGAGGTGGTATTGTCTCGAACTTTATTCACCTGACTATCAAGTTCGTGCATCACCAGACCGCACAAGTGACTGGATACATCGATGGTAGCCGTGCGCAGTTCCAGAACATTAACACGGTCGCAAACATTCAGGCTGAACTGGATGACCGCTTTGCTCGGATGGCAATCGAGGAAGCCAAAATGAGCACGCCGGAAGATGACCAGCCACGTCCCAAGGTCGGGGCAGTCGCAGTGAAACATGGTCAACTGTTGGGGAAGGACTGCCGAACTGCTGTGATGTCAAACGGTAAGATGAATGGTCAACACGCAGAATTTCGTCTTAGCACTATGCTAAGCGGTGCTGATCTTGACGGTGCGACCATCTACACAACGCTTGAACCGTGCTTGAACCGTGGCGACCCAAAGGTGTCGTGTGTGGACAGGTTGATGTCAGTGAAGGTCGCTCGAGTTGTCATCGGTGCGCTCGATCCTGACCACCGTGGGAACGGGCTACGAAAACTCGCTCACTCACCGAGCATCGAGGTATCGTTGTTCCCGGCGTGTCTTCGAGCAGATGCACGACTGTTGATTCAGGATTGGAAGGAATACAGCGAAAAGCAGCAGAAAAAGTTAGTCACCAATCCAGAACGGGATGCTCTGCGTGAGCGCATCCTCGAAAAAAAAGGCAACGAAGTGATATGGCTGAACAAAAAGAGCAACACCCACGGTTCAGGAACAATCGTGGACTGCGATGATGAAGTCGCAGTGCTGCGTTGCGGCAGCTCTGACCCATTCGCGTACTCGCTGTCTGAGCTTGAGACCAGCAAAACGTTTATGCACGGAAGGATTCAATTCGCATTGGTGTTCAAGGACAGGTAAGCTAGTCCCGGAGTGGCTTTGTTTCTCACGGCGGGTGGCCACGATCTCCACGTGCAAATTGTCTAACTAAGGGTGCCCACGGTCCCTCGCGCTTGAGCATCGGGGATTCTACAAGCCCTAACAACCCTGTGATCAGTCCCGATAAACGGGCTTCTTTTGAGTCAACCTGTGCTTTGCTGGAGCGATCCTCGGTGAGCCTTGAGGCGGGCTAACCTTGCTGGTCTGCTGTGATCCGTTGTTCGCGGAGTTATCGAAGCGTATCGACTTGAGGCTCGTGAGCCGGCTGGAGTTCGGCTCGAGGGCGGTGGCGACGCGGTATGAGCCGAGAAGGTAGACCTTGGGCTGGCTTGCCCGAGCCGGCTGCATCATGCGCGCGGGCCACAGCAATGGAGCAACTCGGGCAGATCCCGTGGAAATATTCCGATCCGACCCGCCGCATTCGCAGTACGTCGTCTCTGCGACGTGGGGCTAGGAGCCGCTGAGAGGGTTGGGCTGCTGCATTTTGCGGTTGAGGAGGACGCGGTCGGCCTTTTCGTAGGTCGTGACCAGGTTGGAGACGAAGACGGAGAACATCTGCTCGCGGCGCTGGTTGAGGAGGGTGTCGCGGGTGGAGTCGAAGTTCTTCGCGAGGTCGTCGGCGGAGGGCTGTTGCTTGTCGACGATTTTGGCGACGGCGCCGGTGGCGCCGTTATTGATGGCGTTGCTGATCTGGCCAACGTTCAGGTCGAAGAGGGCGGGCGCGGATTGCGCGAGGGCGCCGATGTCGGGAACCTGCGCATCGCGGCCGACGAGGTCGCTGGTTTTGATGGTGGCGCCGACTTCTTTGGCGGCCCTGGCGAGGTCGTGCTCGGCGTGGGCACGGTCGGAGAGCTCGTTGGTTTTGCGGGCGAGCAGCGCGGGGACCTGCTGATCGCGGAAATCGTCGAGGACATGCGATTTGTATTCGTCGAAGGTGGGCGTGTGCGCGGGTTTGGTGTCGACGACCTGGAAGACGGCGAAGGTGTTGTCGCCGGTGGACGCGACCTGGGCGGGGCTGCCGGGGCTTGAAGCGAAAGCGGCGGCGAGAAGTTTGGAGCTGTCGCTCATGCCGGGCAGGGTTGCGCCGGTGGCGACGTAGTCGCTGGTGAGGACGGGGACGTGGTGGGCGGCGGCGGGCTGGGCGAGCGAGGATTTCTGCGCTTCGGTGGCGAGCTGATTGACGAAGTTCTGTTCGGCCTGCGCCTCGCGCTGTTTGGTGAGGGTTTCGACGATGGAGGCCTTCACCTCATCGAGGGGCTTGGTGTGGGCTTCCTGTTTTTCCTCGGTCTGAATGATGTGGTAGCCGAATTGAGTGCGGACGAGGCCGGAGATTTGGCCGGGTTGCTGGGCAAAGGCGGTCTGATCGAATTCGGCAACAGTGGTGCCGTGCTTGATCCAGCCGAGTTCACCGCCCTGGTCCTTCGAACCGGGATCGTCGGAATTTTTCTTCGCTAATTCGGCGAAGTCCTTGCCGTTGTCCTTGCGGAGCTGGTCGAGAATGGCCTGAGCTTTGGCTTTGGCGGCCGCGTCGGCGTTGGCCCCGCCGTTGGGATCGACGGAGATGAGGATGTGGCGGACTTTGACCTGGGGATCGACCTTGTAGAGAGCGAGATTCTGGTTGTAGTACTGCTGAATGTCGGCCTGGGCGATCTGCGGCTTGCCGCCGGGGAGATATGTATCGTTGACGGTTACGTATTGGATTTTGCGGGTTTCGGGATCGGCGTTGTTGTAGCGGGCGGCGTTGGTTTTGTAGAAGGCCTGGAGCTCGGTATCGGTTGGGTTGATGGTCTTGCGGATGTCGTCGGCGGTGAGGACGGCGTAGTCGAATTTGATTTTGGTGTCCTGCTTGAGCTGTGCGTCGTGTATCTCGGCGTCGGAGACGGTGACGCCGCCGGTGATGAGGTCGCGGAGGCGATCAGCGACGATCTGTTGCTTGATCTGGCCCTCGAATTTCTCGACGGACATCTGGAGCTGCTCGGAGATGAGCTCGGCATACTGGGTGTCGCCGATGTACTTGCCTTCGGGGAAGAGAACCTGGCCGAGCTGGCCGGTGTGGAGAAAGCGGCGGACGTCCTCATCGGAGGCAGTGATGCCGAGGCGGCTGGCTTCGGCGAGCATGATGCGCTGCTGGATGAGTTGCTGGCCGGCCTGCTGCATGAACATGGGCATGTACATGTCGGGGATTTGCTGGCCGCGCGACATGCGACGGACGGCCTGCTGCACGTCGACGACGGGGATGGTTTCTTCGGCGGGGAGGAAGCGGCCGAGGATGCCGCCATGGCGGATAGTGGCGAAGGTGTCGGAGGAGGCGGTCTGGTCGTTGAAGATGCCGGGCACGAGGAAGATGACCATCGTGATGCAGGTGAAGCCGATGATGCCGATGAAGATGAACCGGGTGAGATGGGTTTTTGTCTGCAGGAAGCGAATCATGGGATGGTGACAGCCTTTTCTGTAACGGCGCTCTGGCGGGCCGGTGAGGCGCGGAGAGGCGGATTTCTGAAGTCCTTTCAAGTATAGCCGGTAGCCTGTGGGCGGTAGCCGGTCGCGGGAGTTGGGGGCCGGGAGTTGGGGGCCGGGAGCGACAGGGCATAGGGACCTGGCGCGGGCGTGCCCCGAGCCATTGAGTTTCAAGATGGTACAGGGCAGTACTTCCGGGCTGAACCGGAATCGATTTGCGTTGACGTTCAGGTGACAGGAGGAGTCTTCTGCTTGCTGTGGGGTGAACCTGGCCTTCGCTTGTTTTTGGGGGGTGCGGGTTTTTTCGCGGTGGTGAAGTTTCAAAATGGTACAGGGCAGTACTTCCGGGCTGAATCAGAATCGATTTGCGTTGACGTTCAGGTGACAGGAGGAGTCTTCTGCTTGCTGTGGGGTGAACCTGGCCTTCGCTTGGTTTGGGGGGTGCGGTTTTTTGGCGGTGGTGAAGTTTCAAGATGGAACAGGGCAGTACTTCCGGGCTGAATCAGAATCGATTTGCGTTGACGTTCAGGTGACAGGAGGAGTCTTCTACTTGCTGTGGGGTGAACCTGGCCTTCGCTTGTTTTTGGGGCGTGCGGGTTTGTTCGCCCGTAGTGAAGTTTCAGAATGGTACAGGGCAGTACTTTCGGGCTAATCAGAATCGATTTGGGTTGACGTTCAGGTGACAGGAGGAGTCTTCTGCTTGCTGTGGGGTGAACCTGGCCTTCGCCGGTTTGGGTGTTGGTTTTGCGGTTTTTTGCTTTTTTTTTGCATCGATCCGACCCTATCGAGGGCCGGGCGGGATGTACTGCTCGAGATAGCGGAATCTGAGGGTTTCGACGTGGACGGAGGTACCGGGACCTTCGCTGAGGGCATGCGTGCGGTTGGGATAGTCCATGAAGTCGAAGGTCTTGCCGAGCGCGATGAGGCGATTGACGAGCATTTCCGTTCCCTGAAAGTGGACGTTATCGTCGCCGGAGCCGTGGATGATGAGCAGATGCCCGGTGAGACTTTCGGCGAATTTGATGGGAGAGCCGTCGTGGTAGCCGGTGGAGTTATCTGAGGGCAAGCCCATGTAGCGCTCCTGGTAAATGGTGTCGTAGAGCTGCTCATCGGGGACCGGCGATGAGGCGACGGCGGCCTGGACCTGGCCGGGGTAGCGAAACATTTCGTTGAGGGTGGCGGAGCCGCCGCCGCTGTGACCCCACATGCCGACGCGGGCGGGATCGATATAAGGATGGGCCTGCTCGAAGGCGGTGATGGCCTGGGACTGCTGCTGTGAATTGATGATTCCGATTTGGCCGTAGATGGCTTTACGCCAGGCACGGCCGCGTGGAGCGGGGGTGCCCTGGTTATCGAAGCTGACGACGACGTAGCCTTCGCGCGCGATCGCCTTATCGAGGGTGAAGCGCCAGGCGTCGTGCACCATGGTGGCGGCAGGCTCGCTGTAGACGTTGATGAGCAGGGGGTACTTCTTTGCGGGATCGAAATGGGGAGGCTTCACGATGAAGGTGCTGAGCATTATTGCGCCGTTGGCGACCGGGGTTTCAGTGAATTCGATGGGTTCGGGATCGAGGGCGTTTTCCTTCGCGATGAGGTCGTCGTTGGTGACCATGGAGCGAACGACCTGGTGGGAGTCGACGCGGACGAGGTCGTAGCTGGTGGGGTGGGTGGCGCTGGAGTAGCCGTGGATGGCCCAGGCTCCGTTGGGCGACGCGTTGTAGAAATTGGTGCCGGTGAGATTCGCTGGGGTGATGCGCTCCGGGTTTCCAGTTCCGTCGAGGCGGGAACGGTAGAGGTAGGTGCGAATCGGATCGTCAGGGGACGCGGTGAAGTAGAAGAAGCCGTGGGCTTCATCCAGCAGGACGGGGGTGATGATGTCGGCGGGGAAGTTGGTGATGAGGCGAGGCTGGCCGGTGTCGCGGGAGATGAGGAAGGCGTGGCGCCAGCCGTCGCGCTCGCTGATCCAGAGGAGGTCGGTTTTGCGAGGGGATGCGGAAGCGGAGAGCCACTGAAAGTTGTCGACGAGGTCGACCCAGGCGGGGTCTTTGTCTTCAAAGAGGAGGCGGGATTTGCCGGAGCGGGCGTTGGCGATGAGGACGCGGTTGGTGTTCTGGAGGCGATTGAGGTTTTCGAGGATGAGCTCGCCTGAATCGCCGATCCAGTCCATGCGCGGGATGTACTGATTGCGGGGATCGCCGGGGACGTCGATCCACTGGGTCGCGCCGCCCTGCGCGCCGATCACACCGACGCGAACAGCGGCGTTGGCGCCGCCGGGATGGGGGTAGCGATACTGGAAGAGGGTTGGGTACTCGGCTTTCGTGTCATTGATGAGGGCATAGTCGCCGACGCCGGACTGGTCGAACTGCCAGTACGCGATGGAGGCGGAGTCGGGGCTCCAGCGAAACGCGTCGCGCAGGGCGAACTCCTCTTCGGTGACCCAGTCGGTCGTGCCGTTGATGATTTCGGTGGAACCATCGTGGGTGAGCTGGCGGACGGAGCTGTCGGCGAGAGTCTCGACATAGAGATTGTTGGCCTGAACCCAGGCGACGCTGCGGCCGTCGGGTGAGAATTTCGCGAACATGAGCGAGGAGGGTGGGGCGTCCACGCCGAGTTTGGTGAGATGGCCGTCGGCAAGGCGGAGGACCCAGTAATCGCCGCGGGTGTTCTGGCGCCAGACCTTCTGAGTATTGGTAAAGATGAGCAGCTGGGTGTGGTCGCCGGACCACTCATAGTCGTCGATCGCGAGGGGCGCGGATTGGCCGGGTGGGATCAGCTTTTCCGCGGAGATGATGACGGTGCGTTTGCCGGTTGCCGTTTCGTACGCGACGAGATCGGTACCTCGGAGGTCGGTGGCTCCGGATTTGGCGGCGGAGTCTTCGAGGATGGTGTAGCGGTCGCCGTCACTGAGCCAGCGGCTCTCCTTTGGCGCGTGCGTGCGGTACTCGTGCTTTTCGTATATCGCGTGGAGCGTTTGCACGAACTGGGGCGAGGGCCCTGGAGTGTCGGGTGCGATTTGGGCGATGAGCGGCGCGGGGCCGGCAAGGGCCAGAGCGATCAGGGAGAGGCGGAGCCGCCGGTGGAGCGTGTGAACGATGGGAGGCATGGGTTTCCAGGATAAAGGTGTAGAGAGTGCAGAGCCAGTGTTCAACGAGACGCGCCGGAGCGCAAGTTGCAAGGGGGAGTTAACGGAGGTTGTTGCGGCATTGCGATCAGCGACGTTAGGTGGGCCATTGGCTGTCGGAAATCCACAGACAAAACTCCGGCGTGTCCTGGGTGAGGGTAGCGAAGGCGATTCCGGGGAGCGAGAGGGTTGGTGGCGGCCCTGCCGTCACCTTGTACTTAACAATTGATCCTGTTCCTTTGCCGCCGGTGCCATCCTGAAAGACGACATAGACATTGCCGGAGTCGTCGAAGGCAAGGCCGCCGATTTTATTCTTCGCCGGTACATTGATCGCCACGCTTTGAAGCGACAGCGACGCGCCCGTGGCCGAGGCGGGCAGGGCGCTCCAGTAGAGGCCCTCGTCGGCACTTACCCATAGCCCTTTATTGTTGACGGAGAGATGGGTGGGACTTTTCAGGCCGGTCGCGGTTCCGGGCGGCAGCGGCGTTCCATTACTCAGGTCGTACATATTGACCTGTGAATCTACTTCGTCGCAGACAAACAGGATGCCATTGGCGATCGCGACATCTCGAACCGAGTTAGCGGGCTGGTCGTTGGTTTTGGCCTTGCACGCGCCCGTCCTACAGGTCACGCCCAATCCGCCATTGGTTTGGCTTACCGGGGTTGCTTTGGCACCCTTGAGGTCGCCGAATTGCGAGGCGACGAAAGTGCCATTGAGGAAGGGCGCCTTCGGATACTGGGTTTGCAGATAGGTGGACACGCAGCCGGAGCCAAGCGCTCCGTTGATCTGACCATTGGGGCCGGCGGTCAGGCCGACCCTGGCGACAACGTTGCTGTCCTGGTTGGAGACGAAGCAGTTTGCCGGCAGCTGTGAGGAGTCGAACGCAATTCCGAAGGGATGCATGATCGACTGACCTTCGGCGATGACGGTATCGAGGTAGGTGAACAGCGGCCCCTTGCCAGGAGGGCCTTTGAAGACAAGTACGCCGCTGGAGCTTCCGCCACCATTGACCACAAAAAGATTGCCGCCCCAAACGGCCATTCCGCGGAGCTCGTCGAGGGTGACGCCCGCGGGCACAGACAGAGCATTCCGGGTCTGCGGCGGCTGGTCGCTCGGTTGGCCATGGGTAGAGAAGCCCCAGATGTTATTCGTTCCGGTGGGACCGCCGTGAAAGGTGACGAGTAACATTCGCTCCTGCTCCTTTTGATTCTTCTCATCTGCCTGTGCGACGAGGATAGCGGATCTTTGTACCGGGGGATAGTTTTCACGTGGGGAAAAAAACTCGCGTCAACCATGCCTCCAGGCAGACTGGTTCAAGAAAGTAATGGCGCGGTCGCTCATCTATCAAGCACATGTGGAGGCGCGTGCTCGTCGCGGGGAGGAGGGTCCGAACCCCGGTGAAGATCTTCACTATGTGAGGGGATGGCTTGCGGTAGTCTCTGCAAAGAATCGATGGCGCGCTATGCGGTTCGTTGGGATTCGAGTTTGCTGATGCGGACCTGGAGGTCGTGGAGATTCAGGATGGCGTCGAGTTTTGTGTTGACCTCGGAGAAGCGGGAATCGAGCCTCGAATTCACGGAATCCAGCTTTGTGTTCAATTCGGAACTCAGAGCGTCGAACTTTGTGTTCATCTCGGAGCTAAGAGAATCGAACTTG
>Ga0181520_10009234_pt1 | contig 13673 bp, 12 predicted proteins | sample PEATcosm2014_Bin_29_FD_132451 | JGI IMG/M metagenome (GOLD analysis project Ga0181520, IMG submission 132451) | Peatland microbial communities from MTU Mesocosm Facility, Houghton, MI, USA - PEATcosm2014_Bin02_30_metaG | ecosystem: Environmental > Terrestrial > Soil > Wetlands > Peat | place... | reverse complement strand
TGAGGAGATACGAGTGCTTGACCACCGACATGGTCGAGCCGATGACGTCGGACTCCTGGAAGCTGTCGGTGCCGATCGCGGAGACCGGGACCTGGCCGGTGATAGCGACCACCGGGACGGAATCCATGAAGGCGGTGCCGAGCCCGGTGACCAGGTTGAGCGCCCCCGGCCCACTGGTCGCGAAGCAGACACCGACCGCCCCGCGCCGGCTCCGGGCGTATCCGTCGGCGGCGTGCGCGGCGCCCTGCTCGTGGCGGACCAGGATGTGATGGAGGTTCGGATAGTCGGGGAGCCAGCGGTAGAGGTAGAGGTTGGCACCCCCCGGGTAGCCGAAGATGGTGTCGACGCCCTCGCGCAGGAGCGATTCGAGGCAGATCTGCGCGCCGGTCATCCGTCGTGCGGGCGCGGCCGCCGGCGTCTTCTTCGGCGGGATCATCGCGGAGGCTGGCTGGGGGTGGGCGCCGATCACTGGAAAGCCCTCTGCATGGCCTGGAGGACGAAGTCGGCGCCGCTGTCGTCGCGCTGCGGCCCTGCGGTGAGCGAGGCGATGGCGAGGGAGGCGCCCCACGGCAGGTGCCTCTCCCTGCGCCCGCTGACCATCGGGGCCGCGTGGCGATCGCGCCGGGTGGCGGCTGCGAGCAGGTGACGGCGCGCGTCAGCTCCCCGCGCGTGCCGGCGCGGCTCGCCGTCCCGCGGCCGCGGGCTCGGTCCCTGTCCGTTGCTGGTCATCCCTCTGCCTCCTGGTCGCTCTCGTTGGCGCTCATCGCGATGCCTCCTGCTCGGGTCCGGACATAAGAGAAGGGGCCCCCTCTTGGGAGGGGGCCCCTTCGGCTAGTTCCGGTCTGGTCTTGGTGGCCTACGTGCGCACCGACCCGGCCTGAAGCCTGGAAGCCCCGCTCCTAATCAGGAGCAGGCCCAGCAGCAGTACCAGGGCGGCGGAGTAGGTCATCGTGATGGCGGAGCATACCCTGCGGGCGGTTGCCGCGTCAACCGAGCCGGGGTGACGATCGCGACTCGCTGCCGGAGGTGCCGCCGGCGAAGGGACTCGGAGGCGGGGCTGCTCAGGGCAGAAAGGCCGCCCCGGTGTGAGGGCAGCGGGTCGGACGTCCCTCGCCAGGGGAGAAGCAGGCGCAGCTCGTGCACGCTCGGCAGCGCGACGTCGCCCGCCGGGAAGGCGACCCCAACCCCGGCGAGGCCCGTGACCAGCATCGCCGCGCCGACGTAGTACTGATTGAAGTTGGCGAACTTGCCGAACACGAAAGCGCACAGGAAGATCAGCGCCGCCTGCACCGCGACCTCTCCGAGGTGCGCTGGTCGTCCGCGCCAGCCGACGAGCGCGATCCCGATGAGGACGGCGACGACGGCCATCAGCGATGGCGCGACAACGTGCCAGGTCTGCCAGACGAAGGCGGTGACGGTGAGCGAGCTGGGCCAGGGCCCGATCGTGAGCTGGATCCCGACGATGTCGTAGACGAGGTGGCCCACCCCGGTGATCAGGGCGAAGGGCAGGATGACGATCGCCGACGCAAGGGCGGCCACCACCACCTCGAATCGCGCCCGGCGAGACCAGATGAACGCCGGCAGCACGAGCAGCGCGGTCACCGGATCGACCAGCATTGCGACTGCGAGAAAGACGATGGCCAGGCGCCGGCGGTTGGCGCGCAACGCCAGCCACATGATCACTCCCGCGAGGATGTAGACCTCCATCCAGCTGCGAATGACCATGCCCACGTTGAATGGCGACGCGATCGCCAGCGCGACCACGCGGTGAGCGTCGAGTCGATGGCTCCCCTGTCGCGCCAGCAGCCACAGCCCAACGAAGGTGACCGCGAGCGCGACCACGGACATCACGCGAACGTCGCCGGCCAGCCACCCGAGGGCCGCCAGCATCGGGACCACGGGCCCGTAAGGGAAGTGGCCCGGCATGTACCAGGGGTACGCGGGAATGCGGAAGCTGAAAACCGGGCCGTAGGGGTTGGCCCCGTGGAGGAGAGCGCCGGTTGCGCCTGTGAGCGAACTGAAGACGTCGATGCTGTCGGTGCCCCAGGTCCACGCCAGCGCCATCATCGCGAGCACGCAGAGGAACGCCGCGCCGAGCAGAGCCATGGCGGCACGCCCTGGACGGAGCACGCAGGCTACACCGCCAGCGGCGGCCAGCCCGAGCGCCAGCAGCACCTCCGCTCCGGGGTGGGCTCCAAACGGTCCTCCGAGGCGAGGGTAGAGCAGATTCGTCAGCGCGACGATGACGGTTGTAGCCACCCACCAGCCGCGGCTCAGCGTTCGCAGGCCGTTCTTCAGGGCCACCACGGCCAACACCATGGCAGCGCCGACCAGGAGGAGCCCGGCGTTGGTCAGGACGCCGAACGCCTGCATCGCCGCGACGCCGAGAGCCGCCAGCGCGAGGGCGAGCACGGCTCCCCGGGCTTCGCCGCGCGCCCCTTGCCAGTGCCGGGCGTCCAGTGATCTGAGGCTCATCTCGGGAAGGTTCCCCCCTGCGACCCTGGCTTGGACATGGGTGGGGTCAAGAGCCTGTGACGATCCGGTTCCATCGGGCCGGCCGCCCCGACCAGCTCCCCCGGTATCCTTGCCGCCCATGAGCCAGAAGGACACCACCCGCAAGAGCGCCGTGATGCTCCACGGTCCCGACCGCGCCGCCGCCCGCGCGATGCTCCACGCCATCGGCTTCAGCCGCGAGGACCTGGAGCGGCCGATCATCGGGGTCGGCCACGCCTGGATCGAGACCATGCCCTGCAACTGGAACCACCGCACCCTCGCCGAGCAGGTCAAGGCCGGCATCCGGGCCGCGGGTGGCACTCCGATGGAGTTCAACACCATCGCGGTCAGCGATGGGGTCTCCATGGGGACCGAGGGGATGAAGGCGTCGCTCGTCTCCCGCGAGGTGATCGCCGACTCCATCGAGCTGGTGACGCGCGGTCATTGCTTCGACGGCGTGGTCCTCATCGTCGGCTGCGACAAGACGATCCCGGCCGCCGCCATGGCGCTCTGCCGGATGGACCTCCCGGGTCTGGTCCTCTACGGAGGCACCATCGCCCCCGGCCGGCTCCGCGAACGCGACGACCTCACCGTCCAGGACGTCTTCGAGGCCATCGGCGCCTTCAACGCCGGCAAGATCGACGACAAGGAGCTGCGGGCGGTGGAGGAGGCGGCCTGCCCCGGGGCGGGTGCCTGCGGCGGCCAGTACACCGCCAACACGATGAGTGGCGCCCTCGAATTCCTCGGCCTCAGCCCGGCGGGGGCCAACGGGGTCCCCGCGCTCCACGCCGGCAAGGCGGCGGCAGCCGAGGCCGCCGGCCGCCTCGCGGTGAAGCTGGTCGCCGAGGACGTCCGGCCCCGCTCCATCGTCACCCGCGAGGCGCTGGAGAACGCGATCGCCTACTTCTCCGCGACCGGTGGGTCCACCAACGCGGTGCTGCACCTCCTCGCCATCGCCGCCGAGGCCGAGGTGCCCCTGGAGATCGAGGACTTCCAGGCGATCTGCGCCCGGACCCCGATCCTGGCCGACCTCCGGCCCGGGGGACGGTTCGTCGCCACCGACATCCACCGCGCCGGGGGGCTGGCGGTGCTGATGCAGCGATTGCTCAGCCTCGGTCTGCTCCATGGAGAGGCGCGCAACGTCGAGGGCCGGACCCTCGCGGAGATCGCCGCCGCTGCCCGAGAGACCCCGGGGCAGGAGGTGTTCCGCCCCGCCGATCACCCGGTCAGGTCCCATGGAGGGATCGCCATCCTGCGCGGCAACCTCGCCCCCGGAGGCTGCGTCATCAAGCTGGCCGGCCACGACAAGACCAGTCACGTCGGGCCCGCGCGGGTCTTCGACTCGGAGAACCAGGCGTTCGCCGGGGTCCGGGAGGGGAAGGTCAAGGCCGGCGACGTGGTGGTCATCCGCTACGAGGGGCCGGTCGGAGGCCCGGGGATGCAGGAGATGCTCTCGGTCACGGCCGCGCTCGTGGGGGCCGGTCTCGACGACACCGTCGCGCTGGTGACCGACGGACGCTTCTCCGGCGCCACCCACGGCTTCATGGTTGCCCACGTCGTGCCCGAGGCCGCCCTCGGAGGGCCGCTGGCGGCGCTGCGCGACGGTGACGTGGTGCGGATCGACGTGGCCTCCCGCCAGCTGTCGGTCGAGCTGCCCGACGCGGAGATCGCCGCACGCCTTGCGGACTGGGTCGCCCCGGAGCCCCGCTACCGCACCGGCGCCTTTGCCAAGTACGCGGCGTCGGTCGCCTCCGCGAGCCGGGGTGCGATCACCGTGCCGGTGCGCCGCGCGGCGGAGCCTGTGCAGGGCTGATCCGCACCCGAGCTTCAGCGCCGGCAAACGAGCCTCGAGACGCTGTCCTGACCACCGGGTTGAGTGGTCAGTCGGTCGCCTCACCGCAGGTGCCGTTGGCGATGACGCCGGTCATCGAGGACGCGAGGTCGGAGGCCGCCAGGACCGCCAGGTTGGCGATCTCGCGGAGCCGTGGCAGGTGCTTGAGGAGGTTGCGCTCGGCGATGCGTGCCTCGAACGCGTCGCGGGAGACGCCCTCCAGCTCGGCGAGCGCGTTCAGCGCGCCGTCGACCCCGGGTGCGTCGGGCGACCCGGCGGATCGGATGCACACCGCCCGCACCCCCTCGGGGCCGTAGTCGGTCGCGATCTGACGGCAGAGCGCCTCGATGGCGCCCCCGGCGATGGAGAAACTGCCCTGGTTGGCAAGCGGCCGGCGAGCGGGGCTGGCGGTGAGCCCGAGCACCACACCGGTATGGCGTGCCGCCATCCGTCGCGCGGCTCCGACGCCAATGAGGTAGTTGGTGCGCATCGCATCAGCGATACCCGCGGTGAAGTCGTCGACGCTGATCTTGTGAAGCGGTGCGCCGAGGATGTAGGCGACGCTGATCACGTTGAACGAGATGTCGATGCCTCCGTGCTCGGCGACGACCCCGTCGAGGTGCGCCTCGACCTGGCTCTCGACGAGCGCGTCGACCACGGCCGCCTGCGCGCTGAGACCGCGCTCGGTGAGGGGGGTGACGACCCGCTCGAGCGACGACTGGGTGCGCCCGGCAACGATGACGTGGGCTCCCTGCTCGGCGAACGCCTGCGCGACCGCGGCCCCGATCGCGCCGCCCCCTCCGTACACGACCGCGGTCTTGTTCTCCAGCAGCACGTTCGAACCTCCGCTCAACCCGGCCAGAGTCCAACCCTCCCAGCAAGCTCTCGGAAGTGGTGGACGATATCATCCCCCGAAAGCGGCAATCGCCCTAGCTGCCTCTGACAGTCAGGTCTTCGCCGGAGAGGCCGGCCAGCGACCCGACCAGGGCGCCGAGAGCGGTGGTCTCCTGGTGAGCCGGCGGCCCCGGCGATCGGCTAGCCTGCGCGGAGGATGCCCGATCTGCTCGCGCGCTGGCGCCCATCTCCGCGCTCCGGGCGGCGAACCGGTGACACAGCCGCCGGCGCGCACCCCCTGGTGGTCCTGCGTCTCCTCATGGCAGAGCTCGGGGACGCCGCGGCGAAGATCGACGAAGCGCTCGGAAGGAGCCGGCTGCCCGAGATGCTGTTCCGGACCAGGGCGTGGGAGAAGAACCGGTCCGAGCTGCAGTCCATGCCGGGCATGGAGGGCCTCTGCGCCGATCTCGAGGGTGCCTACGCGGAAGTCGGGCGGATCACCCAGATCCGCAGCGGCCGCCTCTGGCGGAACTACCGCATCCTGCCGGGGGATCGGGTGGAGGAGGCGAGTGCGCGGATTCGACGCGCCCTCGATGCGATCGCGGTGACCATCGAGACGCTGGCCGCCCCGGATCGGCCCGCCGAGCTCTGAGAGCGCCCTATCCCCCGGCTGGGAAGTCGGTGGAGGCGGCGAGAGCGGTCTGGGCCTCGAAGCCGGCGATGCGCTGGTGCAGCACGTCGAGGGTGCTCTGCAATGCCTGCGAGCCGAGGACCATCCGCATGGGCGCGGGGTGTTGATCAACGCTCGCGATGATGGCGGCGGCCATGCGGGCCGGGTCGCCAGGGGCGAGGCCGCCGCCCGGGTCAAGCATCTTCTCGAAGGCGCGGGCCGGGTTGCCGCGGTACGCCGGCAGGGGTGTGGCGACCTGGGCGCTGCCGTAGCGGAACTCGGTGCGCGCGCCGCCCGGTTCGACGATGGTCATGCCGATGCCGAAGGGGGCCACCTCCTGGGCGACGGACTCCACGAAGCCTTCGATTCCCCACTTGGTCGCGTGGTACATGGAGTTGCCGGGGAAGGCGACCTGCCCTCCGTAGGAGGAGATCTGGATGATCCGGCCCCTGCCCTGGGTCCGCTTCACTCATAACCGGATCTGAGCTGGGCGCTCAAACCGCGGTCTCGAGGGGTGCCGCCAACCCCTCCCTTGACTCCCCATCCCGCTCGACCGCGATCTGGGCGCGATGACCGCCCCGGCTCCACGAGGCGGCCGCTGCGACCAGGCAGGCGGCGATCGAGAAGGCGAAGGCGATGTGGAGGCCGGAGCCGAACGGCCCGACGATGAGGCCGGAGAAGAAGCCGCGCCCGGTGATGGTGGCCACGGTCGCCGGGTGGAGCGCCCCCAGCGCCCCCGACTGGTACAGGTGGCCCATGGTGTTGTAGCCGAGGAAGGCGGCGAAGAGGGCGGTGATCGGGGGCAGCTGGGCGGCGCGGAGTGCTGCTGCAGCGGGCACCCCCGCGTTGACGAGGCCGTGGTCCAGCGCGGCGGGCAGGCTCGCCGAGAGGCCGACGATCACCAGGCTGAAGAAGATGCCGATGGAGAGCACCTGCGCCGAGCTCTGGAAGGTGGCGTTCATCCCCGCACCGGCACCTCGGTGCGCGGGTGGCAGGCTGTTCATCACCCCGGCGCGGTTGGGCGCGGCGAAGGCCCCCATGGAGAGGCCGTTCATCAGCAGGATGAGGGCGAAGGCCCAGTAGGGGAAGTCGATCGGGAGCAGCTCGAGCAGGCCGAAGGTGGCTGCGGCCGCGATCATCCCCCCGGTGGCGAAGGGCCGCGAACCGAAGCGGTCGGAGAGGATGCCCGACACCGGGCCCGCGAGCAGGAAGCCGCCCGTGAGCGGGAGCATGAAGATGCCCGCCCAGAGCGGGGTCGAGGCGAAGCTGTAGCCGTGGTCGGGGAGCCAGATCCCCTGCAGCCACACGATCAGCATGAACATCAGCCCGCCGCGGGCCACCGCGGAGAGGAAGCTCGACAGCACCCCTGCGGTGAAGGCGCGGATGCGGAACAGCGCCAGCCGGAACATCGGCTCCGCGACCCGGGCCTCGATGACCGCGAAGGCCGCCAGGAGGGCGACCCCGACACCCAGCTCGCCGTCGACGAAGGGACTGGTCCAGCCCATGCTGCTGGTTCCGTAGGGCTGGATGCCGTAGGTGACGCCGATCATCACCAGCACCAGCCCCACTGCGAAGGTGACGTTGCCCGCCCAGTCGATGCGGGCAGGGTGATGGACGCCAATCTCGCGCAGCCGGTAGTACGCCCAGAGCGTTCCGGCCAGCCCGAAGGGAACCGACACCAGGAAGACCAGGCGCCAGTTGATCGGTCCCAGGATCCCGCCCAGCACCAGGCCGATGAAGGAGCCGCTGATGCCGGCCACGTTGTTGATGCCGAGGGCGAGGCCGCGCTGGGTGGCGGGGAAGGCGTCGGTGAGGATGGCCGCCGAGTTGGCGATCAGGAAGGCGGAGCCGACCCCCTGGACCACCCGCATCAGGACCAGGTAGAGCGCTCCTGACGAGCCGGTCAGCCAGGTGACGGCGAGCAGCAGCGACGAGACCGTGTACACGACGAAACCGAGGTTGTACATGCGCACCCGGCCGTGCAGATCCCCGAGCCGGCCCAGGCTGACCACCAGCACGCTGCTCACCACCAGGAAGCTGAGGATCATCCAGAGCAGGTAGAAGCTGTTGCCCGGCTGCAGGGGGTCGAGATGAATACCCTTGAAGATGTCGGGAAGGGCAATCAGCATGATGGTCGAATCGATCGTCGCCATCACCACACCCAGGGTCGTGTTGGCCAGGGCGACCCACTTGTAGCCGCCGTCACGGGACGGTCGGGCTGGTTCCGATGCAGCCGTTGGCAAGACGGTGGGGGCTCTCTCCGTCATGGGCTCGGACCCAAGGGTAACGAGCCCGCCCCGCGGCACCGAGCGGGGGTCGGCCGCTCAGGCCAGGTCGCGCTTCCGGGCGGTGACCAGCCGGTGCTGGGGCAGCCCCTTCGCGGCCGGGGAGTCGACCGGCAGCGGCCAGCGGCCGTAATGTGCGTCGGCGGCGCCGCATTGACTCAGGCTCGCCGCCCAGCCCAGGGGGGCCAGGTAGGACTCCGGGTCGTCGATGGTGCCCATCCAGGGGGCGCCGGCTGCGGCCTGCATCTCGATCCACGGCCGCGTGACCGGATGGGTGAATACGCTGGGCTCGGGGATGTCGAATCCCAGCACGCTGCCCGCCGCCGCCAGCCCCGAGACCCGCCCGAGGAGGGCGGCGATGGCGTCGTCCCCGAGATAGAAGAGAAACCCCTCGGCCAGCCAGGCGGCGGAAGCGCGGGGGTCGAGACCCACCTCCACCAGCTGGCCTGGCCAGCTGCCGCCGCTCATGTCGGTGCAGAGGCGGACGAGACGGTCGCAGCGCGGGGAGGTACCACCGCCGAGCACCGCCTCCTTCCGATGGATCACCTCGGGCTGGTCCACCTCGAAGACCGACGTGCCAGGCGCCCAGGGCAGGCGCAGGGCCCGGGTATCCAGGCCGGCGCCGAGCAGGACCACCTGGGTGGCTCCGCCGGTGGCGGTGGCGCGAAGGAGGAAGTCGTCGAAGTAGCGGGTGCGCACGATCATCGGGGCGAGGCCCACCGGGCCGCGCGCCTCCGCCCAGCTGCAACCCTCCTCGCCGGCCAGGTCGGCCGCCCAGGGGTCCACAAAGAGGGCGTCCGGCCGCCGGCTTTCGATCGCACGGGCCGCAGCCGTCCAGCCCGCGGTCGCCTCGATGTCTTTCATGGTTCAGCGCCCGCCGTGTTCAGCCGTGTGCCCGGTTCAGCGTGGCCCGGAAGGCCGAGAAGGTTCCTCGCCAACGAGCGCTCGCCCCCCGGACGGTCGACACGACTTCCCCTGGTTCAGGCATCAACAAACCCTGACTTCGAGAGCAGGTTACCAGGAATCGTGGCCCACCCGCTGAGTCCCGATTCGCACCAGGTCGGACGGTTCGATGGGGTCGATGGGCGGCCTCGCGGAGGACCAGACCGACCTCTCATGGGGCCTTTAGGACAGAAGTGTCCTTAAGGGGGGTGAAGCTGACAGGGAGCCCGCCCACGACCTGGGTTATCCATGCGTTTGGCGGGTTCCCCGCCGAAACCGGACGAAGCCCTCTTGGTCGCCACACATGCGGGCGTCAGATCATTCTCCGGTCCATCGCCCAGCGGGTCAGCTCGTAGCGGCTCGACAGCTGGAGCTTGCGCAGCACCGAGGAGACGTGGGTCTCCACGGTCTTGGCGGAGAGATTGAGCCGCACCCCGATCTCCTTGTAGGTGAAGCCCCGGGCGATGTGGCGGAGCACCTCGCGCTCACGCGGGGTGAGCTGGTCCAGCTCGGGGTCGATGCTGGTGGGCAGATCCCCGCGGAAGGCGTCGAGCACGAATCCGGCCAGCCGCGGGGAGAAGACGGCGTCGCCGCTGCGGACCCGGCGGATGGCGTCGGCCAGCTCGGTGGGGGAGATGGACTTGGTGACATAGCCCCGCGCACCCGCGCGGATCACCCCGATGACGTCCTCCGGAGCATCGGAGACCGAGATTCCGAGGAAGCGGGTCCCCCCCGCGCCGCGCCGGACGATGGCGTCCGCGACCGTCGCTCCACCGCCGCCGGGGAGGTGGACGTCGAGGAGGACGACGTCCGGCTTCAGGGCGGCGATCCCCGCGACCGCCTGGTCGACGTCGCCGGCCTCGCCGACGATGTCGAATTCGCCCTCCAGCTCGGCGCGCAACCCGCTGCGAAAGAGCTGGTGGTCGTCGACCAGGAAGAGGCGGGTCCGGGGCGCGGCGGGGCTCATGCGGCGGCCCTCGGGAGCTGAAGCTGGACCTCGGTGCCCTGCCCGGGATGGCTCGTGATCGTCGCCGTACCGCCATGCCGGCGCATCCGCCCGATCACCGACTGGGCGATGCCGCGGCGGTCAGGGGGCACCGCGGCGGTGTCGAAGCCCGCACCCTCGTCGCGCACATAGGCGGTGACGCCATCGCCGTCGGCCTCGACGTAGATGGACACCCGTGACGCGCCGGAATGCCGCGCGGCATTGGTCGCGGCCTCCTGGCAGGCGAGGAGCAGAGCGCCGACGTGCTCGGTGACGGGGGTGTCGCCCACCACCACGGTGTCGACGGTGACGTGGTGCTGTTCCTCGACACGCGAGGCGAGCGCGTCCACCGCCCCGCGCAGGTCCTGCTCCTCGGACGTCGTGGGCCGGTGGTCGAGCCAGGCTCTCAGCTCGCGCTCCTGCCGCCGGGCCAGCGCGGCGACGTCTGCCGGGTCGTCGCTGCGCTGGATCAGTGCGAGCGTGTGCAGCACGGAGTCATGGAGATGGGCGGCGATCTCGGCACGCTCCTCGGAGCGGATGCGCTGCCTGCGCTCCTCGCCCGCGTCGCGGGCGAGGCGGAGGATCCACGGCCCCAGGATCAACCCCAGCCCGACCGCGGTCACCAGGACGGCGAGCAGAGCCGTGCGGGCGCTGGCCAGCGCTCGGTTGGCGACCAGGAAGATGGTCATGCCGGCGGCGACGAGCAGCCCCCCGCCCACGATCCTGATCGGGGAGACCCTGCCGCCGAAGACGCTCACGACGGGGTTGCCGGGCAGCCGCTCGCTGATGCGCGCCCAGCGGCTCCGGTCGGATTGGTCGCTGCGGGCCCAGATGAGGGCGGAGCCCGCAGCCGCCACGGCGACCGGCCAGGCCAGGGCGTCGCCGAACCAGAGGCCGACGTCCCGGAGGATGAGCATGATCCCCGCCACGATGCAGCCCACCGCGGCGATCTGAAGGTTGCGGGGGCGGGCCCGGGCCGCCGTCGCGGGCGTTCCCGCGTCGGGCTCGACGCTGAGTGTCCAGAGGGTCAGGTAGAGGACGATCCCGACGCCGGCCGCGGCCGTGAGCACGGCGAAGCCGAGGCGCACCAGCAGGGGGTCGAGACCCATCAGGTCGGCGAGCCCGGCGGCCGTGCCGGTGAGCACCCGGTCGCTGCGGCTCCGCACCACGAACCGGTAGCGCCGCGGGGCCGGCTGAGCAGCTCCACCCGGTGGCGCGCCGGCCTCTCCGGGATCGTGACCGGCGGAGGTTGCGCTCATCGTGCCAAGCGTGACACGCCGTGAGGGCACGCGATATCGGTGGCTCCCCTGAGAGATGCCTGCGCGGTTCGGGGATACTCCAGGGACTCCCCGGATGGTGTTCACCCTCCTCGAGGCCCACGCTGGGCACGGCGACCGAGAGGCTCGGTGCGGCGTCAAGACCGCCGGCAGTGCCTCCGGAGGGTTGCCAGCTCCAGGAGATCGCCCATGGAAGACACACCCGGCCAGCAGGATCCCGAGGGGTCCGGCGCGCCAGCCGCAGGCGAGCCCCCGGTCGGAGGACCGGCGGCCCCGCCACCCGCCGGGTCGCCGCCACCGTCTGGCGGACCGACGCCCCCCGGGTGGGCGCCGCCCCCCGGGTGGACACCGCCCGCGCGCCGCCTCTACCGCCTCCGGAACGACCGGGTCGTCGCGGGCGTCGCCTCGGGGGTGGGCGCCTACTTCGAGATCGACCCCATCTGGGTGCGCTGGGCCTTCGTCGTCCTCACCATCTTCGGTGGCGTCGGCGTGCTGCTCTACATCGCCGGGTGGGTGCTGATGCCGGCCGTCGACTTCGCCCCGCCCGCAGGATCGATGCAGCCCCACCCGGTCCGGCGCCTCTACCGCCTGCGCAACGATCGGGTCATCGCCGGGGTCGCCTCCGGGCTCGGCGCCCATCTCGAGGTGGACCCGGTCTGGATCCGGCTAGCCTTCGTGGTGCTCGCCTTCGTGGGCGGCCTGGGGGTCCTCCTCTACATCGTCGGATGCATCGCGATGCCGTCCGTCGACAGCATCCCGCCGGGAGGCCCCTGGCCGGGCGGGTCGTGGCCGGGCGGGACGCCGGTCGGCGGAGCGGTACCCTCCTACCGGGGTCACGGGGGCGGGACCGATCTGCGCATCGTCGCCGGTGCCGTCTTCCTCATCGTCGCCGTCTTCGTCCTGGCCGGCAACTTCGACTTCCACGACACCGGCCTGATCTGGGGTGCGGCCCTGATCGGCATCGGCCTGCTCTTCCTGATCGGAGACCACTGGCCGTCGAGATACCCCGCAGGGGGAGCCCCGCTGCCCCCGCCCGACTTCGCCCGCCCGGCCGCCTACTCGCCCCCCGTGGGCGGTCCCGGGGAGGTGCCACCGGCGCCGCCCGCCGCCACCCCGTCCGCTGTTCCCTCCTTCTACTCCGCCTACACGCCGTACACCCCCCAGCCCGCCTACGCCGGGTCCGCCTACGGGACGCCGGCAGCCTGGTTAGGGCGCACGTCCCGGTCGAGCGGCTTCCGTCTCGGGACCATCGGTCTGGCGGCGGTGATCCTTGCCCTGGGTGTCGCCCTGCTCCTGCAGAGCGTCGGTGTCATCCACCTCACCACCGAGAGCGGCTTCGGCATCGTCCTCCTCGTGCTCGGCATCACCCTGGTCGTGGGAGCCCGCTTCGGGGGGTCAGGCGGGCTGGTCGCACTGGGGATCTGCCTGCTCCCGTTCGCGGCGGCGGCCGTGCTCGTCCCCGAGCCGCTGGCCGGAGGGGTCGGCAACGTCAGCTACGCGCCTCCGGCCCTCTCCGCGGTCCAGCCCACCTACCGGCTCGCCGCGGGACAGCTGTACGTCGACCTGAGCGGGGCCGATCTCGGCGGCGGGAACGTTGCCGTCACCTCCAGCGTGGCGTTCGGCCACCTCGTGGTCGTCGTCCCGCCGGACACCACCGTCGACGTGACCGGCAAGGTGGGAGCCGGGGAGGACGACCTGCTCGGGCGGATCGACTCCGGGGTGCAGCTCTCCTCGCACCTCGACGTGGCCACGGGTCCGACGCCGGTCGGCACCCTCACTCTGAACGTGAGCGTGGGCTGCGGCCAGCTCACCGTCGAGACCGGAGGAGAGTGATGGGACCCCATCGCATGTGCTGGTCGTCCCTGGTGTGGGGTGTGATCTTCGCCGCCGCCGGCGTCCTGCTCATCACCAACGGGGTGAGCCTGGTCACGCAGCTCGACTGGATCGTGCCCATCCTGCTGATCCTGGTGGCGTTGGGCCTCTTTGCGTCGGCGGTCGGCAGCCGGCCGCGTCCCGTCACGTACCCTCCAGCGGGGATGCCGCCCGCCCCGTGGGGAGGCACCCCGGAGGGCACGGGGGCCGGCGCGCCTCCGGCTGGGGTCGAGGGGTCCGGTGGCGAGCCGGAACCCTGATCCACCTCCAGGCGCCGGAGCCTGGTACGATCCCCCTCGATGTTCGCGATCGCGCCGCACTTCTACTTTTACTTTGAGTACGCCACATCGGCCCCTGGGCCGGTGCGGGTGCTGCTGAGCAAGTAGTCCTGCGCCGAGATCCCGGGAGGCCGAGAGGCCGACCCGGATCTCGCGAACCGGGCCCGGTCCTCACACAACACTGGAGGCACCGATGCTCACGGATC